>JAEEGI010003135.1_pt1 | contig 39624 bp, 21 predicted proteins | sample 8958751 | NCBI WGS metagenome assembly JAEEGI01 (sample SAMN16246545, study PRJNA631951) | gut metagenome | biome: gut microbiome; feature: rumen; material: KS-attached | host: Bos | place: Iran: Karaj | collected 2018-10 | reverse complement strand
TCTTTTTCTAATTTTTCAGAATAATTTTGAGTTTTTTCAATATTAATTAAAACTTCTTTAGCCAAAATATTAGCATATAATTTTATACTATCAATTAAATTATTTGTATCAATTTTTAAAGTTCTATGATTATTATGAATAGAATTAAATTTACATGAATCACAAATAAAAATTTTACAATCTCTACAATAATATTTTATTATATCTTTCCCACATAAACATAAAAAATTTAAATTGTCATTAAATTTCTTGTTTTTACTATTTAAATAATTTGAATTTGGCTTTGTATAATTTTGAGATACTATTTTTAAGTTAATTTGATTTTGTAATTTAAAAAAATCTCCTAAAGTATATTTACTAAAAGGAATTATATCACTTTGATTATATAATATTTTTATTTTAGTTGTTATTGGATAAAATAAATTTTTTAATACTTCAATTAAGTATTCTATTGTTTTATTTGTTGGAATTTCTGTTGATTTTATTCTTCCTAAATATTCAACATTAAAATTTAATTTTTTCAAACGAAAAAAATTGGACATAATTTATTTTATTTAAATAAATATAAAAAATTTATATTATAATTCTTTTTATTTAACAACGTTGTTTTATAATATTTAATTCTCCTATTTGATTATATTTACAATAAAGAAGCTTTTGCTTTTTAATTCAAAACAATTTTTTCAACAATAATAATATCATAATAAAACTTACAACTAAAAATAAAAAAATATAAAAAAAATTTCTAAAAAAAAAAATGAACGAAAATGAATTTTTTAATGAAATGTTTAAGCCATATACAAAAAACACAGATGTAGTAGGAGATCAAGACAGTCCAAATGTATATAACAGTGTAAATGTTCCAAAAAAAATAGATCATTCTTTTCTTCACAATGACATATTTAATTTATTGATTCAATTAGAATCAGATAAATATAGTGTAAGTAAAACAATAGAATGTCTTTGTTTAGCAAATCAATTTTTAAAAAAATATAATTGGAATTTTTTACCTGATGATCCTTCTAAAACAGGACAATTATTTATTAAACATGTTTTATTAAATTTTTCTGATGAAGAAATTTATTCGTTAAAAAAAAATATTGATAAATTAGAACTTATTAATTATGAATGTGAAAAAAAAATTAAATTTAATACTATTTGTTCTATTAAAAATTTTTTATTAGATGATAATAATATTAATAAAAAATATGATTATTTAATGTTTAGAAAAGTTAAAGGTAATGGAAATTCTTTTTTTAGAATTGTTATTTTTGCATTTTTAGAAAATTTAATTTTTAAAAAAGATTTAGTTTTCCTTAAAAATTTTATAGTAGATTTTAAAATGAAATTACAAAATGAAAAATTAATTAAAATGGCACATGAAAATAATATAAATCTAAATCAAACTTTTAAATGTTTAATTATGATATATTTTTCTATGACTTCAAAAAGTAGAGATCCTATTTTAAAGTCATATGCAGTATTAATAAAATTATTTAATAATTTTGAAGATTTTGATAAAGGTTTAATAGCTTATTATAGAATATTATTATATATATATATTGATCAAAATAGAGATAAAACTTTATTAGAAGATTTCCCTATTTTTATTGGAAATTTACTTCCTTCTGAGTTTATTCATAATCAAAAATATGATTATGATAAATTTTTTGATAATTATTTATTAAAATTTAATCAATTACCAGAAAGAATTGTTATTTATTTAACTCCTTTTATTTTAGGTTTTAATATTGAAATATTATATTTAAATAGTATTGCTGATATTAATACTATTCATTGTAAAAAATCTTTGTTAAATGCTGGAAATTATAATTCTGAAGATAATTTAATTACTCTTCTTTATAAACAAACTCATTATGATTTAGTTTATAGAAGTGAGTATATTAAAAAATATAAAAATTATGTATTAATTGATTATATTAATATTAAACCTAAATTTTCTTGTGTTATTTGTAAAGAAGATGATAAATCTATTTTAGAAAGATTTAAAAAATTAGGTAAAAAAGAATTATTCATTTGTGCTAAATGTATGATTAAAGAAATTAAATTTTCTTTTAGAAATTTAATATTGTATTTTATGCAAAAACAAAAAAGATTTTATTTAAGTAGAAATGAAGAAACAATTCAACATTTCTTAGATTGTGATATTTTATTTGGAAATATAATAGAAATAAATATAAAAGAAGCAATTAAAAGAGTGGAAAAAATTTTTGAACATTTTAATTTTGAAACTTTAGTGAAAAATATTAAAAATTCAATTTGTATAGTTTGTAATAAAACAATCAAAGATAAAAATAATTTTAAAATTACTCTACCATGCAATTGTTCAATTTGTTCAAAAGAATGTTTAAAAGAATTTTATGATTATATGAAAAATTCAGTAAATTCAAAAGAAAATATGTTTTGTTTTTGTGGAGAAAATTATGAATTTTGGGAAGTTTATAAATTTTTAGAAATAACTAATTATTATCAAATTGATTCTCAACAATTAATTAATTATTATATTGAAACTAATAGTAATAAATGCTTTATTTGTTTAAAGAAATTTTATGATGTTATTAAATGTGAAATTCTAGATAAAAAATTATCAATTAATTCAAAAATCACTCATTATTTTTGTAAAGAATGTTTAAGACAAATTAAAAATAAAGATTTTTTTAAATGTAATTTTTGTCTTGCTGAACATAGAATTCATTTAATACTTGGTGATATGTAAATAATTATATATATATATATATATAAATGGGAGTAGTTGAATAAAATAACTTATAGGAATAATATAATAATATTTTTTCATCTTATGAAAATTAAATTTATTTTAAAAGAAAATTTAATTATTATAAATAAATAAAAATAAAAAACAATTATTTTTCTTTTTAAAAAGTAGATAATTATTTTATAAATAATAAATTAGAAAATTCTTTGTTCTTTAGAATAAAATAAAAAAAGTTCAAAAAAAAGAAGAATATATTAATACTACAATTAAATCACTATTTATAACAAACTAAAGATACAAAAAAACTTTTTCAAAAACAAATAATCTAAAGTAAATTTAAAATAAATTATTTCTCAAAAAAAAAAATTAAAAAAATGAGAAAAATTCCTTTAATTTATTTAAATAAAAATCCTTTATGTCAAGATTCATCAATATTTACATCAAGAGAGAGAAGAAGAATAATAAACTATTACCCATTTGCAGAGGAAAAAAAACCTCATAATACATCATTTAAATTATCAGAATTGCTAAAAAAAAAAAATCTTCATTTAATTCAAAACAAAGACATAAAAAACATAATAATAAATTATTCTAAATCATTACACAGTTCAAAATCATCATCATTTCTTTTATCAAAAACGAAAAAAAAAAGAGAGAATAATAATAATTATCCAAGAACAAATTCAATGTTATTTGGAAATATAAAAAATGAAAGGAACAATAAATATAATTTCCCAATATTAGATTTTTCAAAAATAGAAAAAAGTCAAAGTCAAAATGTATCAAATCGAACATCAAAAAAATATAAAAAATTAATTTTTCCATCCATAGATTTTTCAACAAAAGATTCAAATTATGTAATTAAAGGAGCGAGTGATTTTAGTAGAAATAAAAGCATAGAAAAAGAAAAAGAAAAAGAGAAAGAAGAAATAGATTATACTCAAAAAATATCAATAAAAAATTCATTAAGAATATTAAAAGCACAAGAAAAAATTATTAAAGGAGAATTAAATCCTTTATCATATACAAAGAAAAAATATAGAAAAAAAATTCAAGATACATGTTTTTCAAAAGTAAATATTAGATCAAAAAAATTAGGTTCAATTTCTTTATTTGGAGTATTTGATGGTCATGGAATAAATGCATTAGAAATTTCAAAAATAGTAAAAGATTTTTTTACTAATTATTTCCAATATAGTAATACAATTAAAGTTTCTTTAAATCATGATAATTATTATTCAATATTAACTGAAGCATTTATAAGTTGTCAAAATTATTTAATTAATAATAAAGATAATTTAGGTATTAATGTTGATTTTAGTGGTGTTACTTGTTGTTTAGTTTTATATCCTAATGATTCTAATAATAATTTATATTGTGCTAATTGTGGAGATTGTAAATGTGTTTTATATTCCAATTCACATTTTGTTAAATTGTCTTATCCTCATGTACCTGATCGACCTAGTGAAGCACAAAGAATTTTAGAAAAGAGAAATGCTTTTAAAAAGAATAATGAATCTAATAATATTAATTCTTATAATAATTTAAGTCATTTTAATAATAATAATATTAATATGAATTTAAATAATAATTCTCCTAATAATGATAATAATAATAATAATAATAATAATAATAATAATAATAATAATAATAATAATAATAATAAAATAAATAATGAAGGAATAAATAATATTGGTAAAGGATTAAATTACTTGGAAAAAATTCAAGAAAAGAATAAATTTGAGAAAGCAAAAAATGCATATTTAAAGAAATTTATAAAATTAAACATATCAAGAAGTTTAGGAGATTTACAAGCAAAAGAATTAGGAATAATTTCAGAGCCAGAAATAGTTGAATCTAATTTAAAATTAGATAGAGGTAAAGTTTGTGTTCTTGGTACTTTAAGTTTATGGAAATATTTATCTGAAGAAGAAGTTGGTGATATTGTCAGAAAACATTCTAGAGATAATAATACCTTCGCTGCTTGTAGAGAATTAGAAGAAATTGCAAGAGAAAGATGGAAAAAAAATATGAGGAGAGTTGATGATATTACTGTTGTAATTATTTTTTTGGAATGGAAAAGGTAATTGTAATTTTTTTTTTGAGTATCAATTTTATTTACAGTATATTTAATATTTTTACTTTATTTTTTTATGTTGTTAATTTTTTATTTAATTTTATTTAATATTTTTTTTTATTTTTCTTTAGGATTTTATCTTTGTTAAATACCAAATGGTAAATATATTTAATCTTCCAATTTATTTTTAATTTTGATGATTTTTCATTTTAATAATTCATTTCTTTTAACTTATCATCATATAAATTAGTTCTAAGAAATTCATTTAAACAAATAAGTATTATAAAATATAAAAAATATCAGAGCAATTAAAGTAAATAACAATAATAGAAAAATTCAATATAATGTAACAAAGAAACATCACAAAATTATATATAATTTAAAATATATTTAATTTAATTCTATTTGAAAACAATTTTTTTAACTAACTAATATTTATATTTCTTTATTTATATGAATTAAAATATTAAAAAAATAATATTTTAAAATAAGAAAAATATTAACAAATAAAATAATATATAAATTTAATTAGAATGAAGAAACATATATTCATAATCAGTTTTAGTAAATTCTTTTTCAACATTTTCATCTCCAATACCATAATTTTGATAATTTTCATTAGGAGGACGATGAATAATTTTATTTAAACTTCTATAATCATCATTTAAATTATTCATTAAATTTTCATCTACAATTCTATCACCATTATCACTTAATTTATTATATTTATTAATTTTATTAAAAATTAATAAATTATTTTGTTCATCAGCAGTTTTAATATCAAATTTAGGATTTAATGCAGAAAGAACTCTTTGTGTAGCAACATCAAATTTATTATTATTGAATCTAAAAATTTTTGTATGATTAAATAAACATTGGATTTCAAAAGCTAAAGCATCATTAGTATAATAAGTTAAAGTTTTACAAAAATTTTCTTTATCCCCTGAAATTTTTTCACCAAAATTTAAAATAACTTTCTTAGCACAAGATATAACTTTTTTAATAGGATGATCCCATAATTTTAATATTTCTAAAAATATATTTATATCATAATTCTTATTTTGACCTGACCATTCAATATCATTATAAATTTCATTCAAGTGAAGAAATATATAATCAATAAAATTTAATGATTCTTGTATTAAAATCCATTTATCATTATTTTTATTTATTGCATTTATTAAATAAGGAATCATTTGTGATGTTGGAATTATCATTATTATTTTACTTAAAATTTTAAATATTAATTCTCTTACACTTACATTATTATTATCAAAAGAATTAATTATTATTGGTATTGTTTGATAAAAACTTGCTATTAAATTTACTCCTTTTATTCCTCCTATCATATTATTCATTATATTTAATGATATTTTACTTATTCTTATTGAAGAACTTGAAATATATTTTGATATAAATTTAAAAAATGAATTTGAAAAACGTAAAAACGAATTTTCTTTTGATTTCTCTTGAAATATTTCATATAATTCTTCGAAACTTTCTATTTTTTCTTCCAGAGATAATTCAATATTATTTAATTTATTTATTAAATCTGAAGGAAAAATTCCAAAAACAAATCCAGCATGATCTACATAATAATAATCATTATTAATATTTTTATTTTCTTCATTATTATAATTATCAATATTATTAATATTATCTTCGAAATTTTTATTTGTATTATATAAAGGGTTTGAAAGAACTTTAATAGATTTTTCAATTAATTTATCTAATTTACTTTCAATTTCAGTTGAAGATTGACATTGCATTTGATAAATTCTATTAATAATTTCAGGTGATAATATTTTAGTCATTTCAGCATAATTTGGTAATTTTGCAATAAAATCAGTTAAAATATTTGATGATTCTTTTTTAATAACTTCACTACAATTTTTAAATCCATAAACTAAACTTTCTATTATTTTTTTACAGTAATTTTTCTTTATTATAAAGAAATCTCTTTTATATTCACATAATAATTTAATTATTATTAAAGCTGAATATCTTTCTTGCCAATCTTTTCCATCAATTGATAAATTTATTGAATATTTTACTATATATTCTAAATTTTCATTAAAATCTATTAAATATCTCATTAATCTAATTGAATATTTTTGAAGAATTGTCTATTTAAATAGTTATATAATATATTTACATTCGGATATGTTGTATATGATATTAATACTGGAATTATATTATTAAAATATGATTTTATTTCTGTATCTGATGTTATGAAATCCTTTGTTATTATTTTTAATAAAAAATTAAATATATTTATTCTTATTTCATAATTTGGAAGTCTTGAAGATAATATTTTTTTGAATCTTTGAAAAATGTTTCTCCAATTTAAACTTACTAATTCTTTTTCTTGTAAATTATTTATATCATCCAACCATTTATTATAATCATCTTCTATAATTAATTCATCCATTTTTATTATATTTGGTATTTTTTAAATATTCATTATTTAAAATTATAAAAAAAATTATATCCCTTATATATAAAAAATAAAAAAATAAGTGATTATATAGTTATAAATTTAATAGTAAAAAAAGAAAAAAAATAAATAAATATTATAATCTATAAAATAGATTTAAGAAATAATAAATTATCTTATATTATAAGCAATTATATTATAAAAATAAATTAAATCTAATTATATAACAAAGAATATTCTTTGAAAAGAAAATTTAATACTTAATAGTTTAATATCAGATTCCCGAAACACTCTATAATTAAAGTAAAGAATATAAATCATTAATATATAATAAAAACTATTTAAATATTATAATTGGAATGATATTTATATATAAATTTAAATCTAAATTATATTAAAAATCAAAACACTGTTAAGAAATTTTAATTAATTTCTAATTTATTAATGTTAAAAAAATCGAGAAATTCTACTTCTTTGTTAACATTCATTTAAAGTTGTAATTCAAAAGTAAAAAAAATTATAATTAATTAAATAGCATTTTTTATTATTTAAATTGCTGTTTTTTAAGTGAAATAATAATATAATTAAATAATAATAATTAAAATTCAATTCATTAAAAAAATAGAACACATAAATAAATTTAAAATACCTTGAATAAAATTAGTAAATATTTTTCAATTGAGATTATAATATATTTTTATCTCGATTTACATTTATTTATCTAAAATATTATAAAAAAGAAGAATATTTTAAATAATATATTTGATGTAAAATATATGTTTTTAAATATTATAATATATTAAATAATATTTATGAAAGTTTGATTTTCTAAAAAAGATATTTAATTAATTTCCATTGCAGATTGAATTAAAAATTGTTGTTGTTTAACTTTTAATTCTTTTAATTTTTTATTTTTATCTTCAATTGTATCTTGAAGATATTTTAAAGTATTTTTCAAATCATTAGATTCTTTAAAATTATTATTAGGAAGTTCTTTTAATTTTTGTAAAAAAGATTGATAAGAAACATTTAATTCAGCAACTTTTCTTTCAAGAGAAAAAATTTCTTCTTCAATATTTTGAATTGAATTTTTTTGTTCTTCATTTGTTATAAATCTTCTTTTTAAAGGATTATTTAAATCAATTAATAAATTTTTATCTATGTTTGATATATTTTTTCTTATTATTTTTTTTTTTGGTTTTATTGTATTATTTATTTTATTTTTTAACTTATTCTTAATATTTGTATTTGATTTATTTATTTTATTCTTTTCATTAAAAGTTTTTGATCTTTTTAATTTTGAATATTTATTTTTTTTTAATATTTGAGAATTATTTGAATTACTATTTTCATTTTTATTTATTTTCTTTTCTTCATTAATAGTATTTTGTTGATTTATATTCTTATTATCAATGTTATTATTATTATTATTTAATTGTCTATTATAATTTATATATTCATTTTCTAAAGATTCTTTTCTTTCTTTTTTATTTAAATATGAATTTTTTGTTTTACTATTTTGAAAAATTATTTCTTGTTTTAATTTATGAAAATTTTCTAAAAGATTTTGATATTCAAAATTTAAATGATTTAATCTTGATTTATAATTATTTAATTGTGAATTTAATTCTCTTATTTCATTATCATATTTATCTTTCATAATTTTTTTTTCATTTATTATTTCATGTTTATCAACTTCTGTGTTAGTTAAAATATTTCCTTGTAAAATTAATTTATTTTTTAAATCATTTATTTCTAATTTTAACTTAAAATTTTCATTAGATAATTCTTTAATTTTAATTTCTAATTCATTTTTATTTTGATCAGTAAAAAAAAATAATTGTTTCATATCAAATTTTAATTCATTATTTTCTTTTAATAATTTTTGTATTTCTTCGTCTTTACTTTCAAATAAATTTTTGTCTGGAAGATTTTTATTATCAAGATAATTATAATTTAAAGAATTTGAAAAGTTATCATTTTCTTCATTTTTATTTTTTTCAATTGAAAAATTCATTTTTAAATTATTTAAAGAATTTTGTTTAATATAATCTTCTAATTCTTTTAAAGTCATTTCTTTTACATCTTTTCTTTTAAAATTTGACATAATTTATTCTTTTTTCTAATTATAATTATTAATAAAATATTTTATGTTATTTAATATAAATAAATAAAATGAATAGTAAAAGAAGCATTAATAAAAAAAGATTTACTATAATTACAATTATTCTTTTATTTTTCTATTTTGGTTTTCATTTTGGAAAATATGAAAAAACTCTTTTATATAATAATTTTATTAATGAATATTTTTTGGGAATTTATACTAAACAACTTCCAAATGTAAGATTATTTAATATATATAATTATTTTAATAGTGTAATTATCAGTGTTCAAATAATTGTTTACAATCAAATTTGAAAAATCAAAATTTTTTTGTTAAATGTATTAATAATTGTGGTTGTGTTTTAATTGAAAAGGATAATAATATTGTTTATGGTATGCAACATTTTAATGCTGTTTTAATTTTTATTTTTATTTTTTATTTATTTTGGAAAATCATTTCTGATAAAATCAATTTTAACAATATATCTTTAAATAACAATTATATTCCATTAAACCAAGAATTCAATAAATTAGAATATGAATTTAAAGATGAATATAAACAAGTATTAATTTAAAAAAAAATAAATTTTAATTATTGAACAATATTTTAATTTAAAATCAAATAAAAAAAAAAAATTCATCACTTTAAAAATTATAATTCTAAACATATTAAAATATAATATTTGCAGGTTTCCGAGCTAGTATAGTGGTTAGTATACCTGCCTGTCACGCAGGTGACCGGAGTTCAATTCTCCGGCTCGGAGTTTTTTATTAATATAAGAAGGATATAAAATAAATGTTAAATTTAGAAATAGATTAAAAGATAAAATACATAGTTGGTATGTTGATGGAGATTTTATATTACTTAAATTTATGTGTCATAGAGGATATTTTAGAGAAGATATATATAACAAATGTTTATTATGTAAGAAAGAAGATAATAACATTAAACATGTTATAAATGAATGTGAGATAATGAAAGAATTAAGAAATAAATTAAAGAATAAATTAGAAGGATTAGATAGGAAAATAATAAATTTAAACTTGTTAGAAAGTATTGAATATTTTTATTATTCTAAGAATTATGCAGGAAAGAAGAAGAAAAGAAAAAGGATAATTAAGGAATTTGAGAAATTAAAAATTTTATTCGAGAATTAGAAATTAAATTTGGAGAATATAATAAGAAAGATGAATAAAATGATACTTGTAATATTTGGGGAATATAGATATGAGTAAGATGCTTGGGTTTCTTCTTTTTTTATTTAATTAATATAAAATATGAGCCGGCTTGTCGGACTTTAAACTAAAAAACAAAATAGTTTTTTATTTTGATTTTCTTTATAAATGAAATAAAAATTAATTTAAGAATGAATTAAAAGAAAAAATATACAAAAAAAATTAATCTTTTAGAAAAATTTTTTTAAAATATTAAAAAAAGAAGAAAAGAAAAAAGAGGACTAAGTAATAGAAAAAGACAAACATTTATTAAAGATATGTATTATAAATATGGAAAGATAAAGATTTAAAAAAGAGGAATAATGGATTTTCTTTCTTTAATTTAATTCCAAAGATGAGTCGGAAATAAAAATTAAATTAAGATTTTTTATGAATAATGATGAGATTTATAATTAAATAAAATATTGACTGTATATTTTAATAGTTTAATATAATTTGAGTTTTAATAAATTATTTTTGTATATTTGACCAACGCCCATTTTATTAAAGGAAATATTATAAAAATAATATATGAAATATTAAAGGAATTAAGATAAGTTATTCAGAAAAAGAAAAAAATTTGAAAATTAATTTTTATTCAATTTAACAGGATATTCCTATTCCCCCAAATATTATTATTCAAACAATAAGAAATAAAAGAAAAAAGATTTTAAAGTAACCTAACTCATTAAAACATTTTTAAAAATTATATATATACAATTAGATATTCTAAAAAAGGATTAACATATAAAATTTGAGTTTCAATTTTATTTTAATTCGAAATATAAACAAATGAGCTTTTTTTGAATAAATATAATTTATTTTAATTACAGAATCAAAGAACATTTTTCTATAATACAAGATGAAGATGAATAAAAAACTATTTGAAATGAAAAAAAAAATAAATTATAAATTCAATAAAAAATAGATTTTATTAACTTAACCTTTACTTTAATTATATAAATCCATAATTTTTTAATAACATAAATAATTTATATGGCAGATATTGAATTTAATATAATAAAACAAGATGAATCAAAATCAAATGTCTCAAAAAATGATATATGCAAAACAAATGAATCAGATATAATGAAAAGAAGAGATAGTATAGAAGTAATCTCATCTTCTAATACTCAACCAAATATTAAAGAATTTCGTAAAAAAAAAACAAAATATAAAATCATAGTAATTTTAGCAATATTTTTATTAATTGTTGGAGTTGGAATATCATTTTATATTCTATTTAAAAAATATAAGAAAACCATAAAAGAAGTAAACGCAAATGATATTAAAAATAATAATGAACCAAAAGAAAATAATACAACTCTAAATAATACAAATGAAAATAATACAGAAAATAATGAGACAAATGAAAATAATAATGTTACAAATGAAAATAAACCATCTGATAAAAATAAAACTGAACATGAAATTTGTATTGGAAATTGTAGGGGTGATGATGAATGTATTAAAAAATGTGATTGTATAAAAGATTGTAATAAAAATAAAGATTGTGAAAATAATTGTCAAAAATGCAATTCTAATATTTGTCCTACTACAATTTATTCCAAATATTCTTATTCTTTGAAAAAAGAAAATAAATTAACAATACCTCAAGAATATGATGTTAATAATACACTTGAAAATAATTCATTTGAATCAATTAATGAAAATTATGATATTTCACTTTATTTTTATGAAAATTTAACTGATTATTTAAATGGTTATTTATTTATAGAAAAATCTTCAATTAATAATGTAAACAATGGTTTAGATAAAAATTATGATATTGGAAATAAATACAAAGAAGAAATACCAATTGTTAAATTTTCATTATCAAATAAAAATGGAACAATTTGGAATGAATCATATAATGAAAAAATAGATAAAAATGAAGGTACGATTTTGAAAAGTTTTTTAGATCAATTAAGTATATTTTATAATAAATATTTAAATGAAAAAAAAATAGAATTTACTATTTATGAAAATACTTCAATATTAAATAATGCAACTATTTTATTTACAGTACACAATTCAAATTTAAGTGAAGAAGGATTTATTAATAATTATGTTAAAACAGAATTTTTTAATTTATCTTACGATGAATTATTTCAAAAAATTTTAAATGATTCTAATGTTACTGGACAAAATATAAGAAAAGGAATTTTAAAAGAATATTATGTAAAAACAGAAACAAATATAAATTTACAAAATTCTTTAGATGCTGACAACATTAAAACAAAATTAATTGATTTAATTAATAACATAAACTTTAAAACATATAATGAATTAAATCAAGATAATGAAGAAGAAAGAAGAATATTAAATGAAAAAAATAATAAAAAAATAAAAAGTCATCATTCTCAAAAAAGAAATTTAAAAATAGCATCTTTTTTTAATCCAGAAGAATTTAAATATGAACTTTTTAAAATAGTTTTAAGTTCAGGAGATATAATAGGATTAGGAGCATCAATAGGATTATTTCCTTTAAATTCTTCAGTTGTTATTCAATTAATATTTGAACAGAATTCTGAAGAAACTGTTCTTTTTGAATTAATTGATGATGATAATAATTTTAATGAAATTGCTGAAAAATTAAAAGAAATATATTTAGATATTGCTATTATTATTGCTCATACTGTTGATAAATTAGATAATAATTTAGATGGTTATAAAAATGAAATTATAAGTAATATTTCTAATATTATTAATAATATTAAGGATATTAAAGGAGTTAAAGAAGCTTTTCAAATTGGATTAGATGATTTATATACAATTTCTACAAGTAAAACTATTGATGGATTTAATAATAGTATTAATGCATCTAATTTGGTTTTTGATTATTTAAAAGATTTATATTTTATAATTTCTGATAATACTTCAGATAAAATAAATCTATTAAAATCTAATTCAAATAAATTAATTGAAGATTTATTAATTTTAGAAGAAAATAATTTACATAAAATTGAAAATTATACTAATCAATTTTATTATGAAATGATCAATGAAATTCAATTAAAAAACGAATCTAATATAGAAATAATTCTTGATATTGAATCATTTTATACAATAAAAGAAGAATTAGATGATATTGAAAAATTTTTTGTGAATTTTGAGGAGAATTTTACTTCATATTTAAATGATAAATTAATTTATTATGATAATTATATTGAAGAAGAATTTAATAATACAATAAATAATAATTTATTAGATATTGAATTTATTGCACAAGAAGCACAAATTAATCCTATAATAATTGATAATTATTCAAATGAAACTAAAAGTACATTTATTAATAAAGTACAATCTTTCAGAAAAAAAATTGAAGATATTTTTAATTCATTTACCAGAGTATTTAAAAATATTTTAAAAAGTGATTCAGAAATTAAATTAAAAAAAATAAATGATGAATATATTTCACAACAAAGAGAAAATTTTATTAATAAAAAAGAAAGAATAATATCAGAATTAGAAAGAATAATAAAAGTAAATACAAACTTTACAATATATATAGATGATTTAAAATTAATATATGAAATTGAAAGAGAATTACAAGAAAAAAGAATAAAACTATTTAATTCAATTTTTGTTGAAGCAATAGATAATATAACATTTGATCTAACAGAAGAAGTAATTGATAATTTTGAAAAACAAATAGATAATAAAACAGAAGAAATATTAGAAATAAATGTAAGAAAAAAAGATTTTGCGAAAACAGATTTATTAAGAGAAACAAGAGATATAATTGATATTTTTATAGGAACAATAATTAAGAATATTCAAAATACTTATAATAATGAAACATTAATTACAAATAAATTAGAATTAATATATAATGAATTAAATATCACTGCTTCAAGATTTTCAGATGAATTTTATGAACGTTTTGAAGAAAATGTAGAAAAATATGTTTCACCACCTCATGAAATTCCATTTAAATTTAATTATTCTGTTCACAAACAAGTTAGACAAAGATATGTTATGTATAGACAAATAGAAAATTTGATTACTAAATATATTAGTTATATATATTCTGAAAAAAAAATAATCATTGAAGAAATAATCAAAAGAAAATATAATTCCATAATTGATGAAATGCCTGATAATCTAAATAATGATATACCTGGTTTTGAAAATTATAAAAATGAATTATCAAATGTATTTAATTTATCAAATAAATTAAACAATAATTTAAATATTAACAGCTCAGAATTAAAACACATAAATCATACAATAGCATTGTTAGAAAATCAAAAAATAGCTACACATATTTCTCAATTAAATGCTAAGATTGAAGTAAAAATGAATTCTACTTTTTGTCTTGGAACATATATTAATTTTTGTTCTTATAAAAAAAATATAAGTAAACCAATTATTTATAATTATCAAATTGCAAAAATAAGATCTGCTTTAAGTGATTTAAGAAGTTCACTTAAATATTCAGAATATGTTATAAATGAAACTAATTTAAATACTTTTTATGTTGATGAATATTATGATGAATTCAATGAAAATGTTAATTTTAATTTCAGTAAATTTCTAAATAACATTATTATTTACTTAACAAATATTTCCCAAACAGAAAATGAATTAATAGATCCTTTTTTAAAGTCAATTAAAGATACTTTAAAAAATGCTTTTTTATCAAATATAAATGAACCTAAAATAATTTCTACTTTCGAAAACTTTTGTCAATATACTTTTTATATTCCAAGAGAATTTAATATAAAAAAAAATGATGAATCATGGATATTAGAAAATAAAATTAAAGAAATTTTTGTTCAAAAAATAGAAGATTATATGAATTATGAAAAATTATATGGATTTTTCTTTAATGAATCTCAGTTTACAAGAGTTTATGAAGAATTCCATAATAAAATAATAGAATTGTATAATTCTACATATAAAAAAATTAATAATTCATTAAATTTAAATGAGCAAATTACTGATTATATAATTAATTATCAAGGACAAATTATAGAAAATGGAACTGAAGAAATAAAACAATATTTAAAAAATTTATCTGAAATTTCTCCTAAAATAGAATTATTAAATAATACTTTTTCAGTTTCTGAAATAGATTTATCAGAAATAGATATTTTATCAAATCAAATAAAATCATCATATTCAAGTCAATTTAAATTAATAATTTCAGAAAAATTTAATTCTTTAATATTAAATCAAATTTTAAAATTATTTAATGATTCACAAAAAATAATATTAGAAAGATTAGAAGATGAAAAAGTAATAATGGAAACTTATTTAAAAACACATTCAAGAACAATGATTTCTCATGATAACACAATAAAAATAGATAATATGTCAGATTATGAAGATAAATTAATAGAAGCATTTGAAGAATATTATGATAATTTTTATCAAATATTCTCATATATTAGAATAAAAGATATGTTATTTGAAAACATAAAAAGTAATATAAAACAATTAGATTTTGAATTTAATTATGACAATATAACAAATGAAATAATGATAACATTAGGCTCAATTTTAGATTCAGCTTCAATGATGTATAATACAGAAAGAAAAGAATTTTCAGAAAAAATTTATGAATTTATAGAGGAATTATTTAAAGAAGGAATGAAAATTTATATTGAAAATTTCGGTCTTCATTATTATGATGCTGTTGTTGATCAAGATTTCTATAATAATATTTATCCTGAATTATACTATATTAGAGAAGTTATTAATGAAATTAAAGAATATACTACTTTATTATTTGATGCTAGTAATTTTACTGAAGTTAGTGTATTAATCAGAAAAACTCTTTCTTCTATTTATTTAGAATCTAAAGATATTATTAAAAATAATACTGAAAATAAAGTCGAAAATATCATTTATTATATTTTAGATGAAAAAACTGAAACACTTAGAGATTTAATTATTAACGGTTTTAATGATAAAATTGTTGAAAAATTTAATAGTTTAGAACTTAAAAAATATCTTAATAAAAAAATCATTGCTTTATTACCAAATGAATTTTCAAATTTTTTCAAAGAAAAATTAAAACAATATTATATGGATTTAACTAAAGAAATAATATTATCAGAAATTAAAAATAACTTTAAAATATTGTTAGATGAAGAATTGAAAATTATATATGATGAACTTGATGAAACTCAAAAATTTACAAATAATTTATTATTATCTTATTCAACTTTTCAAATAGATGATTCAATGAGAAATCTTTTAAATATTTATTATGATTATAGTAATAATATTCAAAATTATAATTATTTATCAATTAATGAAAGTTACCAAGAAAATATAACAAATATCATTAAAAATTTAATGAAAGAAATTACTGATAAATTATCTTCTGTTTCGAAAAAATATTTTACTAATTTTAAAGAAGCAAAAATTGAAATTGGAAATTTAATAGATAAAAATTTAGATTTTGTGAATAAATTTAAAGAAGTTTTAAACCCAGAAGATAGAATTAATAATACTAACAGTTCATATGAAAAAATAACATCAATAATAGAAAAAATAAAAGATTATTCTCGTAATTTATTCTTGAATATAAATAGTGAATTTGAGAATATTTCAAAAGATGAAAGAGAAAAAAAAGAAAAAGAATTAGGATTAGATTTAAGAAGATTAGTAGAATTTAAAAATTATTATATTGATGGTTTCTTAAAAAAATTAGAAGAAAAATATGATTTATATGGACAAACAATATCTGGATTAGAAGAATATGTTAAATTATCTAGTTCAAATTATCTTTTCTTATCAAAAATGAAAAATGAATTATCAAGTGCATCAAATTATATTAATTCAACATATCTTTATTTAAAATATATTTACCCAGAAGAAAAATTAGAAAAATATTTTTCAAATATAGAAAGTAAAGAAGAAGAAATTCAAATATTGTCATATCAATTTTTAAGAAATGAATCATTTATAATAGATAAAACATTAAAATTAATAAAAAAAGATGTATTAAAATTATATCCAAATATAGAAGAAGGACTTAAAAAAGATATAATAAATTCTTTAAATATAAAGATACCAAATATAATGAGAGAATTAAAAACAATAGAAAGAATAAATTCTTCTAAAATTGAAAATATAACAATAATTCCTGAAAATGATTCAACTAATTATTTATTAAAATCAAATTCGGTAGGATATATAAATGGAAATTTTTCTACTAATTATTCTTTTAATATTAATATTGATGAAGGATTCATTATATTTAATTCTTCTTTAAAAGCTATTACTTTAGGACAATTTACAAATATTTTTGATATTATTGAAGAAAATATTGATGGTACTTTAGGAAATAGTGAAATTGGATTAAATCTTAATTATTCTATTTTTGATGAAAAATTATATAAAGAATTTTATGTTATTCAAAAAAGAGATTATGAAAATTACCATTATAAATTTGCTGATACAATATTTAAAAATTCTCAGTTAATAAATGGTTTAAATTTAACTAAATCTTTAAAAGATTATTATAGTAAAACTCAAAAAGAATTATAATTTTAAAAATAACAATTGATTTAATAAAAAAATATTGTTCATTTACTTTAGATAATTCTTAAACAAAAATTCAAATTAAATATTTGTTTATTATAAATTCAAACTTTATTTTTTCAATATTAATTAAATAAATTAAGGTATATTATTTGAAATAAATTTTATTTTATTCAACCATTCTTTATTTAAATTTGGTTTAATTTTTCTGATTGAATATTTATTACAACTATTATTTAATAAATTTTGTTTTATTAAATTTATTTCTTTCTCTTCTTCAGAATTAATATTTAAATTTCCTTCAATTTGATTTTGATTTTTATTTTTCTTATTTTTTTTTTTTTTACTTTTTATAAATTTATCATCATCAGTTTGAATATATTGATATAATTGTTCAAAATTAAATTCTTTTATATCTTTTTCTTTTCCAGTTTTAATAATATTCTTTTTCTTTTTTTTATTTATTTTATTTTTTTTTGATAAATCTTCTTCTTTTGAAATTACTTCATTTGATTTTGATAAAATCTTATAATTTTCATTTGTTATTGTATTTAAATTCGAAGTTTTTTTATTTTGATTATTTATAATTATTTGAATGTCTTTTTTATTTGAAATTTTTTTTTTTTTTTCATTTATTTTGAAAATATTATAATTAATTAAAGTATCAAATTTTTTTTTTTCTTCATTTAAAAAAGAAGATTCAATTTCAATATCTTTATATAATTGTTTTAAATAATCTAATTTTGGATTTTTAGAATTTATTATTATTAAAAATAAAAATTTTATAAAATCATCATTAATTATTTTTTCTTTAAATTGTTCTTTATGAATAATTTCAAAATTAATTTCTACTTTTTTTCCTTTTTCATCTTTTAAAAATTGTAATGAATCATTAAAAATTATTTTTATATCTTTTGAAGAATTAATTAAAGTTTGTTTTATTGATTTTAAATCTTCAAATATTTTTTCTATTATTTTTATATCTTTTTCATCATTTATAATTTCTTTATTTTCTTTAAATATTATTTTATCTTCATTTTTATTTTTAAGAATTTCTTTTTTTATTTTATTTCTAAAATTTTCTGTTGTATTTATTTCAATTTCTTTTTTTTTATATTGTAAAATATTTTCAACAATTTGTTGAGATAAAACTTTTAAAATATTTAAATTACTTAATTCACTCATTGATAAACATAAATGTTTAAACTAAAAAATAATAATTTAATAAAATTTACATTCTCAATTTTTTTATTGTTATAATAATTATCTATTTTATAAATATTGTTATTATAAATTCCTATTAAAATATTTTTAACAAAAGAATTTATTTCTTCTAAAAAAGAAAAATCAATTTCATCAGAATAACTTTCTTCATTTTCATATTCAAAACTTTCATTTTTTTTTTGAAGTAATATATTTTGAGTGTTTATTATTTCATTTTTTTCTTTTTTTATCTTTTTATTTTCCATTGATATATTTTCTAATAAATTTTTTTATTTTTTTTATTTAAACATTTACTTTTTGAAATTAAGATGTTAATTCCTTTTTATATTTGATTTTTTATTTTTTAAAATTAAAGAATTTATATTATTGTTTCCTTCTATTATTGTTTTAAATATATTTTTTTTAAATTAATATATTGGTTTTTAGTTGAATTATTTTTTTAAAACTTTTAAATTACTTTATTATTTCATTTCTTTCGTAATCAAAAGATTAAATTTGAATTTTTTTTTTTTATCTTTTTATGATTTATAGATTTAATATTTATATTAAAATTGCAGCTTTTTAATTGAATTAAGATATGATAAAAGTATTTAATATATAAAATAATATTTACAAGAAATAATTTTTTATTTACATAATTAAATCTAAAAAAATAAATAAAAATAAAAAAGGATAATTATGCATTTATTTCAAGGAAAAAAAAAGAAATTAACATTAAAATATAAAGGTAATTCTTATAATTTAGAAGTTGAACCTTATGAAGAAATTTCCTGTATAAAAAAATTAATGAATAAAAATTATCCTAATATAAATTTAAATGAATATAATTTAATATATGATAATAAAGAATTTCCAAAAGATGATGAAATAAGATTTGACGAATTAACAAAAGAAAAAAATATAATTATTGATTTAATTAAAAAAGAAAACGAAAAAAATGAAAAAACAAAAAATGAAAATTTAAAAATAAAATGTGATTGTAATAATGGAATAATAACAACATATTGTAGAATATGTTTAAAATTTATTTGTGAAAATTGTAAAAATTTATTACATTCAGAGCATAAAATTTTATCATTTGATACAGAAAATTTATCAGAAAATATAAAATATTATTCAATTAAATTACAAGCTGAAATTTCAGATAATTTAAATCAATATACAGAAATTGAAAATATGTTTAAAAAGAATTTATTAATTGATTATTTTTCATGGAAAGAAATAATTATAAGAAAATTAGAATCAATGGAAGAAATATTTAAAAAATTTGAACAATTTGATTCTTTATTTAAACAAAAATATGAAAATATCGAAAAATTAGCTTTAGATATTTCTAAAAAAATTGATAAATATATTAATGAAATAAGTTGGAATTTATTAAATAATAAAAAGTCAAAAATTATAGAAAATAATTTTGAAGAAATTAAAAAATATTTTAATAATTTAAGTGAATATGAATCTAAAATATTAATAATGAAAAAAAAAGTTGATTCAAGAAAAGAAGAATTTGAAACTAATAAAAAAATAAATAAAATATTTAATAATTTAGATTTAATGTTTGATTCATTGGAAAAATTAACAAATAAAAGTTATCAAATAATAAAAGAAAAAAGTATAGAATTAAATAAATTAGATATGATAAAACAAAATGAAAACAAAAAAAAACTTTTAATATTTTATAATCCAAGGGAAGAACATAAATCTTCAGTAAAATTTTTAACAAATTTAAAAGCAGTTAAATTAAAAGTAAATAAAAATTTAATGAAAAGTGAAGGTAATATAGATGAAAATAAAGATATTTCAAAAAATATAAAATATTTATCTGATAATCAAAATGTAGAAAAAAAAAGTTTTAGAGAAAATTACAGAACTATTGTTTCTCCTTTTCCAAAAAGTAAAAATTCAAAAATAAAAATAAATCTTAATTCTAGTAGTGTAGATAAAAATATTAAATTACCTTCTATAAATTTATTACAAAAAAATATTTAGTGTATTTTAAAAATAAAAAAAATATTAAAAAAATAATAATATTATAAAAAAAATGAAAAAAAAATTTTATTAACATGGTTCGAAAAATCAAAAAATAATTTAATTTTTACAATCATTAATTAAATCACTATAATTACATCTATAATTTTTAAAAAATAATGAATAAAACTCAATTATATTTGGACAATAATCTCTATTCAAATAACATTTATAATATTTGTATTAAGGAAATGTTATTAAATTATTTGTTTTTTTTGAAAAAAATAAATTAAAATATCTAAATAAATAATTTAGTTATTTGATTTATATTATTTTAATTTTATATTTTTGTGAAGAACAAAATTAAATGTTTTAAACATAAAACAAAAGATTATTTTGAAAATATAAAAAGAAAATATCCTTAATTCAAAAAAAAAGTTCATTTAACTGCAAAACAAGGGAATGATAATGATAACTTTTTAAATTTGTAATAGAAATAAAAGTGATTATAAAAACACCCATTCAGTATCTATTTATAAATATTCTATGACATTTATTTTTGAGAAACTATTTAAACAAGGTATTGTGTAAATGAAAAAAGTAAAATTCAAATTCAAATTTTTATAAAAATTATTTGAATTTTTAAATCTTTATTTTTGTAATTTTAATAATGAAATAAAACAATATAAAATATATTTGATATAGTTTATTTCAAGATGAAGAATCTAATCTTAAAATCTGAAAAAAAAAATATATTAAATTTTTTAATTAAAATAAAATATTGATAGTATTTATTTAAGTTTGATTGAAACCCAAATTTAAGAATATAAAAAGATATCTTCAAATAAATAATTTGTTTATATCATTGTTATAATAAGCTTATTTTGTTTATTTAAAAAATTAAACTTGAATTTTTAAAATTTTAGTATCAATCACATAAAATTTATTTATTTATATTAATGAATTATTCGTTGTGATTTTATATCATATAATCATTTTATTAGAAAGAAAATTGATAATATTTTAATATAATTGTCTATCTATATAATATTATTATTAGCTAATAAATAAAAAAATTAAAATTTGGTTTCTTAGAAAATGATTGTTTAAATTATAAAAATTGAATTTATATATTTATTTATTCATAATATTAATAATTTTTTTAGTAATTAAATAATACTATATTTAATTGTTTGATGATAAATTTTTGAAAAATCAGTAATTTGATTATGATTATTTTCTTTTTCTGAAACTAAATATTTTCTTTTAATTTTTTCACTATGAGGATTATAAATAATAGCAATATTAGGAAATTCATATAAATCACAATTTCTAAATCTTTTCATTTTTAAAAATTTATTATCTGTACTTTGATATTTACCATTCATATATCTTTCATATTCTTTTCTTTTATTTAAATCTACTGTTTTTAATAAAATATCATTTACATCAGAAAAAAGTTTATTTTTGTTTTTTTCATATATTGATAAATAAAGTTCATAATCTTCATTACAATCTAATACAATATTATTCAAATCTTGATTTATTAATAATATTATTTTATTGAAAAAATCAAGGAATAAATTTATTATATTTATATTATCATTATCTTCAATATTTATTCTATAAAAATTTTCTTTAAATTCATTTGAAAAAATAATTATTTGTTCTCTTGATAAAATATCTAAATCTATTATTTCTTTAACAAAAACATCAAATAAATTCATAATTGAATAATTATTTAAACATAAACTTTTTTGGATAAAAGATTCATAAACTTTATTAAATAAAGAAAAAATAGTACAAATATTTATAAGAGTATTTTCATAATTAATTATTTCATTATTTGAGTTATAAAAAGGAATATTAAATAATTTATTTGTAAATTTTGAAAAAAGAATAAAATAATATTCTGAAGAAATTTTAAATAAAGAAATTCCTAAAAGCAATTGAATTATAAGTGGATTATCATTAACTTTACTTATAAATTCATTTTCTATTTTTCTTCTAAAAAATTGATATTTAATAGTATTATTATGATGAATTAAAGAAATAAATTTTGCTCTTGTATCAAATTTTTCAATATTAATATTATTAGAAAATAATTCAACAAAAGATTTATTATTTTCATAACAAATAATATTTTTATATAAAGGAGAACTATCTTTAACATTTCCAATTTGAATAATATTATAATTATTATCAACACCATAATTATTATTAATTAATTCAATAAAACCTCTTTGTTCTTTAATTTCTCTTTCTGAAAAATTATTATATTCATCCTTAGCAAAAGCAAAAATAAATTTTTTTTTAATATAATCTCCTAAAGAATCTTTCATTAAAGTTAATAAATTTTGTAAAATAGAATTTTGATAAATTGTATCATTAATATCAATAAAAATAATACCAATAGTATATTTATTTAAATTCTTTTGATTATAATAAATATATTCTGATAAATTATATAATGTATCTAAATAAATAAATCTTAAAATAAGAGTAAGAGAATTATCTTTATCAATATAAATATCTGAATCATAAATTATTGTTTCATTATTATTTGATTTTATTAATGAAGGATTAATATTTAAATTTTGTAAAATTTCAGAATTTATAATTAATTCTTTTTCAGTGAAAATATTTACTTGAAGATAATTAATATAATTTTTATTTCCATCATTTTTATATTTTTCTATTAAAAAATATTTTAAATCATCATAATTATAAAGTGAAAAATCATTTTTTAAATAATTACATTTTAAATTTCTAAAAGCAATATTTTCATTAGTGTTCATTAAATTAATATCTTTTCCATAATTCATTAATTCTTTAATGTATTCTTTATTTGCTTTACTATTAATAGAATATAATCTTAAAATTGAAAAAATTTTATGTTTTCTTCTTTTTTCAAAAATTTTAAGATTTGATAATTTAATTTTATATTGTTCTAACATATATTTTAATATACTAAAAAAACGACATTTTTTATCATAAATAAGTCTTTCAATATAAGGAAAAGAAGTTTGAATAAAATATTTTATAATATTTTCATTATAATTATTTTTAATAATTTGAGAAGATATTTTAATGACTTTTTTAGGTGATACTGTTTTAATTGAAGAAATACTTAAATCATCTATATTTTTCTTATCAAAAGAACTAATATTTAAAGAACTAGAAAAATTAATATGACTATTATTAGATGTAATTAAATTATTTTGATTACTTTTTTCATTAATTTTTTTTTGTATTTTATTAATATCATTATCATTACTTTTATTATCTTTTTCACTTTTATTATCAAAAATCTCATTAAAAGTTTTATTAGTAATAAAACTACTATTTTGTTCATTATCATAATCATCTTTTCCAATAACAATATCTTTTCTCTTTTTTTTTTCCATTTTACTTTGAACATATCTTTTATTAGTTTTAATAGGAGCTTCTAAAAAATTATAATTATGATAATTTTCTTCTTTAATTAAATCAATTTTATTATTAAAATCAGTTCCAATTCCAAAAGGAGAATAACCTTTAGAATTAATACCATACCAATCTAAAAAGTTTATAACTTCATTTTCATCTTCAAAAGGTAATTTATCAATAATTTCTTTAATTGACATTTTATTAATTAAATAATCATGTTTTACTTCATCAACATTTGGTTTTTTTTCATATGAAATTGAATTCATAAAATTAAATCTAATTTCATTAAAAAATAAAACCATTAAACATGAAGTTAAATAATCACATTCTTTACTTTTTAATATTTTCATAAATAAAAAAGCATCTTTTGTTAAAATACTTTTTGATATTTTTAAAACTAAAGATAATTTTTTTCCTTTTCTTAATTGATAAGAAATTTTAGATAAAATACTCATAAATTCAATTGGTTTTTGTTTAAGAGAAAAAAGAATAAAATAAGATAAAAATTCTTCTTTATTAGGACTAATATATATATCATTATTATTAGGTTCTAAAATTTTTTGTTTTTCACTATATTCATAAAAATTACTTAAAGAAGTAAGAGTTAAATTTAATTGTTCCATATTTAAATTATATAATCCTTGTTCACCTTTAATAGTTTTAATATCAATAGTTTCATTTAAACAAATAATTAAAAATCTAGCAATTTGTTCATGACAAATAATACAATTTTTATTACTTTTCATATTATTTAATATAGTGAAATTTTTTCTAATTGCTCTAAATCTATCAATAACAAAAAGACATATTTCTTTAAAATCAATAGGTAATAAATTAGTAAATTTTTTATTTTTAAATTTATCAGAATCAATAATTTCATTTAATATATAATTCATTGTATCTCTTAAAGCTTTTGGAGTTCTTAAATCTAATGGATCTACTTTATTTAAATCTCCTCCTGATCTTGTATAAGCTTGAATAGCAAATTCAGGTTTAATTTTCTTAATAATTTGTTGTGTTTTATTATCATAATAAGTTTTCTTAGGATCTAATTCAAATACACTTAATAATTTCTGTTCTTCTCTTTCTTTCATTTCTCTTTCACTACACATTCCATTTAATAATGGAATTATTTTTTCTTCTTTTTTATTATTATTATCTAAAGTATTAAATATATTATTATTATTAATTAGTTTGTCATTATTATTATTTGTTGTTAGAATGTTTAAATTTTTATTTTGACTTTTATCTTTTTCTTCTTCTAATTTCTCTTTATCATGTTTATTCTTTAATATTAGGAAATCTTTTATATCTATTTTTGGCTTTTCAGAAGAAGAAATATTTGGATTTTCTAATGTTGAAATACTTTCTGTTTTTTCTTTTGATTCTAAAGATTCATTTTCTTTTTTATTTATTACATTCTCTTTTAATGATTTTTTGTCTTTAAATTTTTTTGAAATAGATTTTCTTAATTTTTTTATTGGTTTTTTTTCTTTTTGTTCTTTTTCTTCTTTTTCTTCTTTTTCCATATAAGAATTTTTTTTTTGAAATGTTTTTTTTATTCTTTTTGATTTTTCTCTTAAATTATGTTTTTGTTTTTTGAAAAATTCATTTTCATTATAATTTATTTTTTCATTTTTTTTTCTTGAATGATAATCTTTTCCTTTAGTTAAAATAATATTTTCATTTGGAATATATTCTTCTTCATCATTTTTAATAATTTTACTTTTTAATTTATTTTTAGGAAATTGACTATTAGTATTATTAGGAAAATTTTTTTTTGATTTGAAATTAACATTAATATTTTTTTGATCAAATTTATTTTTTGCATAATTTTGAAAAGTAGTTTGCATTTGAGGACTAAGAAAAGGAGGATTTAATTGATTAATATTAGGATGATTTTGATTATAATTAATTGGTCCCATTCTATGATTTGGTGGATAATTATTAGGAAAATTATTTGGAAAATGAGGTTGAAAATTTATTTGATTTTTATGAAAATTTTGATTCATTTGATTTATATTTTTATGATATTGATTATTCATTGGTTGATTTATAATTTTTTGATTGTTTAAATTATTTTGATTATTTTTATTTAAATTTTGGTAGTTTTGGTTATTTTGAAATAAATTAAGTACATTTTCCATTTTTTATTTTTTGTCTTAAGAAATATTTTGATAAAAATTAAAAAATAATAAATTAATAATAATAATATCATTGTTTATAATAGCTATATATATTATATTTTTATTTAAAAAATATAAAAAATTGAATAAAGAAAAATTAAATTTAATTTGAGAAATTCCTTAACAGTCTCTTTAATTTAAGTTTCTTATTTTCAATAAATTTTTGAGATATAATATAATTTTTAGTATTTTTAGAATTAATAATAGGTAATTGTTTAATTAAAGAATTTTCATATGATAAATTAGAATAATTACTTTTAGAATGAGTAGAACAAATAGAAGAATTATTATTTACAAAATTATTTCTTCCTTTATTAACTTTAATAAATTGGTCTTGAAAATTATATTTTAAACTAATAATAACTTTTCTAAAAATAGGATTAGAAAATTTTAATCTTGTAACAAAAGGAATAAAACTAAAAGTATTTTCATTATTATCAAAAGAAATAATACAACTATTAATTTTATAATCAACTGAAAAATTAATATCTTCTTTTATTGTTTCTAAAAATTCTTTTATTATATTTGATATTTCTATAAAAGAAGGAAGATTTCTTATTAAAACAAAAGCTTTTGATTTTGATATTAAATGATTATTAATATTATTATTTTTATTTAATATAAAACATGGTTCATCATCTTCTTCATTTATTATATTTATTATTCTTCTTTTATCATTTGGTTTTATTTCGGTTTTTTTATATGTTATTTTATAATTGTTTAATTTAATTTCTTTAGGAATTGTTTTTTCTAATATATTATAAAAGTCAGAAAATTTATTATATTTGTTTATTTCTATTTTTATATTTTTTCCATTATATAAAACCTTTATATTTATTATATTTTCTAATTCAGAATCACTAAATATTTCATTATTCATATTTTTTGACATTATTATAATTAAATGAAAAAAAATAAATAATAGTTTTGTTTTTTAAATTTATTTATTTTTTTAAGTTAAAAATGTTTTAATAATTTTATTTCATTGATTCTTGATTAAAAGTATTTTTGAAGATTTTATTTCTGGCATTGTTGAAAGGAGATTTAGGTAATTACCACAATCAAATTTAATTTGAAAAATTGAACGATTACTATTTGATTGTAAATCACTTTTTGGAAGTTGAATATCTATTTTTTTAAAAAGTAAATTTAAATCATTTTTAATTTCAGAATCTAAATTTAATTCTTCTTCAGTAATAATATTTTCATCATTTAAAATTTGATAATTATCACTTAAAGGATTATTACAAATATTTAAGAAAGATAAATTTTTATTTTTTGTAATAAATTCATAAACAATATCTAAATTATTACCTTCAATATTATTATCATATAAATTAATATATTGAAGTTTTCTAATAATATCTTGCATATTATTATTTAAGAATAAAGAAAAGAAATCATCATTTAATTCATTTCCTTTTAAATATAAACTTGATAAATTAAAGCATCCAATATTTTTTCTAAAGAATTCAAATAACATTTCATTTGTTAATGAACAATAAGATAAATCTAATATTTTAATTGCAATTATCATATTTTCAGAAATAGAGATTTCATTTATTTTATTAAATGCTTTTGAAAAAAGAGAATTAAAACTTAAAAATTTAACTCCATAATCAAAGTTTGTTATTTGATTATTTAATTTATTAAAATAATCATTTCTTAAATTATTATCTGTTAAGAAAATATTATTATTTAATAAAACTAATATTTTTTCATTTAATTGATTTAAAATTGGTCTTGAAAAATTATTAAAAGTACAATTTATTACTCTTAATTCAGGGAAAAATTCAGGTGAAAAAGAAAATTTATAAATATTATTCTTTTGAAAATTCATTTCTCTTATTTCATAAAAGGTATTTTTAACTTGGAAAATAAATTGATTAAAATCTACTTTATTAATATAATTATTTGCAAATGAAATATATTCTAAAGAATTTTTTATTTCTTCATTATGAATTAAACTATTTATAATTAAACAAAAATCTTCATTTATAAGAGAACATTTTTCAAAAGATAATTTTTTTAAGTTTTTAGGAAAATAAATAATTTTATCAAAATCAGAAATTAAATGACAATTAATTAAGGAGAATTTAGCTAAAGAAGGAAATTTATTATAAATTTTATTTTGAGTATCTTTTAAACTAACTTTTTGAACATTATTAATAATTAAAGTTTGTAATTCATTAAAAACACAATTTTCAGGTAAATAATTTTCATAATCATCAACACCATTAAATTGTAATTTTCCTAATTTTTTATAATTTTCAACAATAACTTTAATATCATTTTCTTTTTGTTTTTCATCATTTTCATCTTGTTTTTTATTAATATTTAAAACAAAATTTCTATTTTGTGATAAACTAGTTATTAAAGTTTTATAATTAGAATCTAAATTTGTTTTTTTTAAAGCTTTTGTAATATTAAATTTATCTAAATCTAATTTTGGAAACAACCAACTTTTTAAAATGCATTCTAAATTATCATTTAAAAACTCTTGTATTGGTTTATCTCTGTTTAAATATTTTGGAATGTGTAAAAATCTATTTAAAATTTTAAAATTTTCTTTTATTGTTTCCATTATTTGATTATGTAAATTAAATATCTTTTCAAGAACATTAGTATAATTTTTTGCATATGTTTTTATTCCAAATGAATGAGTTAAATCATTTTCTTCTGACAAATTAAAACTTTTAGTTATTCTTGTTGAATTATCTGTTATATATTTATCTATTTCATTTTGAAATTTTTCTAATTCAGTTTCTATTTCTTTTGTTTTTGTCTGAAGAATTGTTAGTGAGTTATCTTTTATTTTTCTTATTTTTTCTGTTATTTCTTCCTCATATTTCTTACCGAAAATTATTCTTAATGTTTGTCTTCCATTAAAATTACTATTTCTTTCTAAGTCATTTATTTCATTTTCACCATCATTCATTATATTATTAATTTTTATTTAAAACAATTATTTTTTCATCTTTTATTTTTACTTAAAATATTATTATTTCCTAATTTTATAATTGGAAAAAAATAAATCATTTCTATTATATAAATAGATTAACATGTGTTAATATTTTATTACTTTTAATTTTTAGTAATTATTTTGAATATAGTAAAGAAAAAAAAGAAAATTAAAATATAAATTTAATTTATTAATATTATCTTTAAAATTTTTAGTTTACAATATATGTAATTAATTATAACCTCCGTTACCTTTTTTTCATTTATCAGGGATATTTCCTTTAGAATTGAATGTATTTAAATCATAATTTCTTCCTCCTATATTTTGCTTTAAATTTTTTAAAGTAAAATAATTACTAATTATATTTTCCTCGCTTAAAATTTTTTCTCTTTCCTCTGTTAAAAAATTAACATATTTATTTTGTTTAATATGAAATAATCCTAAATAATATCTAAATCTATTTAATTTTTTAAATTCAGAAGCCATTTTCATTGTAAATTTAGATTCATATAAATTAATTTGAATAATAGAACTTTCTTGAATATAATTATTATTAAACAAAGAAGGTTTTTTAATAACATTAAATATATTATTCCTAAAATTATTTTCCTTAAAAGAAGTTATACTCTTTTTGATGTTATTTTTTTTAGTTTTAAGATTTATATTTTCTTCTAATTCGAGATTAAAATCTTTTAAAGTTCTGAATTCATGAAATAAAAAAGAATTAATGGTTCTAACAAGTAATAAAAGAATTTCAACAATACCATTAATACTTCCTGAAATATCTTGTAATTTTTTATAATTTCTTTCATATATATCCATTTTATTTTCTACCCAAAAATAAAATACTCCGAAAATTAACTTTTCATTATTAATATCAATTAATTTTTCATTACAATCAAATTTATATGAATTTTTATTTGATTCAATATCTAAAATTATTCCTTCATGAGTTTTAATTTGTAATAAATGAAAATTTAAATGATTAAAAGTAAAACCTTCTTTATTAAAAGCATTAGAAATTGAATGAAAAAAAGGTATATAAGGTTGTTTATATTCATTAATTTTTACTAAATTATCTATAAAATTAATAGAATAGGAATAAAATTCATTATATTTATAATTTATTTCTTCATTACTATAACAAGAATAATTATTAATAGAATTATTTTGACATTTCATAATATAAACTCCATAAAAATTACCATTAAAATTAGAAGTACCATTTTTTAAAGAAGGATATTCAAATCCATTTTCATTTTTAGAAAATACTTTATTTAAAGTTTTATTATACATTTCTTTAATACAAAGAGAATTATTCGAAAAAGCTTCAATATTTAAATTATTATTAATTCCTATTAAGTCTTTTTCATCACAATAACTATAAATCCAATGATCAAATTTTATTACTTCATAATTATTTAAATAAAAATATAAATCATTAACTGGAAGACCTATTATTTGAAAAGCTCTTTTATCTATTTTATGAACTTTATCTTTAGTATTATATATGTTTATATAATGAAATATTCCTGTTGAATTAAATGGAATTAAATGTATTTTTTCAACATAAGTATTATATGTAAATGATGTTGGATTCCTTTTAAAAAGAAAATCTTTTGATAAATATATTATCAAAAAGATTATTAAGATTAATATCAATATTGAAATTATTGTTGAAAAAAATGAAGAATGTTTCTCTTTTCCACGATAAAATAATGTTATTTCGGGAGAAATAAAATCAAATAAACAGCGGTTTATTTTTTTCTCAATATTCATGTGCTTTTATAATTATTTTTAGAAATAATAAAATATATAATTTAGTTTTACAATATTTTTGTATTAAACTAAATTAATTATTTAAAAATAAACATAAGAAATTTTCTAAATTTTATTTTTTGATTTTACTAAATTTTTTTTTATTTAATGGAAGAAGAAAAATATGGTAAATTACTAGAAAAAAAAGAAGAAGACAAAGAGAAAAATTTTATATGTATATATATACTAATATTTATACCATTTACATTATGTTTTAAAACTGCAATATTTTTATTATTAACAATAAAACCCTCAGATGAAACAATAAAAAAATTTAAAGGCGGATTCATAGAAAATTGGTCTGACTATTATGGAATAAAACTATTAAATTTATCATATTCAAAAGATGATAAAATAAAAAATACTTTTGCAAAAGGAGAAAAAAACTTTGATTCTAAATTAAATTCAATTAATTTAAATTTAGATTATGAAAAAATACCAAATAATAATTATGATATATATATTCCTTATTCATCTTTAGAAAATAAGAAAAATAAAAATGGAATTTTTTTTTTTCTTCATGGTGGATTTTATATATCAGGAAATAAAAAAGAAATAGAATATCTTTGTATAAGATATGCAAAATTAGGTTATATAACAGTAAATATTGAATTTTCATTATTAACTAATAATAATAATATATTTAGAATTATGGATGAAATTTCTTCTGCTATTGAATCAACAAAAAAAAAATTAGAAGAATTAAACCTTGAAAATTTAGTTTGTTGCTTAGGAGGAATATCAACTGGAGCACATTTAGCTTTATTATATTCATATTGGTTAAAAAGTAATTCTAAAATTCCTATTGAATTTGTTATTAATTTTTCAGGAAATTTAAATTTAGATCTTAGTAATTTTTATATTAATAAAGGAAAAAATATATTAGAAGGTAATTTAACTTTAAATCAAATTGAAAATTATAAAACAAATAAATCTATTGTTCCTTTATCATATCATATTGAATGGATTAAATATATTAATGCAATTAATGGAAATATAATTAAAGATGATGAATTACATAAAGCTTTAAGTAGGACTTCAATAAATTTTAAAAGTGAAGCATATAAAAGTTTAGAATATATAATAAATAAAACTTCCATTATTAAATATATTAATAAAGATACAATTCCTACATTAAGTTTATATGGTGGGAAAGATAAAGATATTGGAATTTTACATTATTTTATTTTAAAAGAAAAATTAAAAGAAAATAATGTAGAACATTATTTTTCATATATGAAATATTCAAATCATCAACTTTATCCTGAGAATGAGGAAGATTTAAATAAAACAAGAGCTTTTCATTCAAAAATATTATCATATGCTAAAAAATATTTTGATTAGATATAAGAATAGTAAAGTAAAGAAAAAAATATATATATATTTAATAGTAAAAGAAATAATAATTAAATAATATTTTTTTAAATTAAATTTTAAATGATTTTAAAATGTGAAATTTGTGGTTTTGACTTTAATTCTACAGTTCATACTCCATTAGCTTTACCTTGTGGACATACTTATTGTATTGTTTGTATTGAAAAGTATTATAAGAGAAATTGGGAATTTAAATGCTTTAACTGTAAACAAAAATATTATAATATTAAATTTCCTATTAATGAATATGTTAAAATTATGAGAAGAAAAAAATTATCTATTGAAAATATTGTTGATGTTTCTTTTAATTATAATTTCAATTTAAAAATTATAAATGAAATAAATTTCTGTTTTTTTAATGGGAATTATTATATTGAAAAAAAAAATAATGATATTATTAATAATAATAAAGGTAATAAACGGAAAAATAATTTTTATGAATTAAATCCTGTTAAAGGAATTAAATCAATTAAAATTGAAAAAAATATTAAATTTAAAAAAGAAGATTCAACAAGAACAAAAACTATTTCTTCAAATAATTCTAAATGTAGTACTTTAAGTAATTATTATCCTTCAAAAAATAAAGAATATTCTTCTTTATTTAATTATTGTGAATTTATGAAAAAAATATTTTTATATTTAGATAAATATAATTTTAAGTTTAAAGGGAAATTATTTAGATATTTTTATAAACCATTTATATTCTTTATGATTCTTTTTTATAATATATTTGTTTTTAATAATTTAGAATTTGGAATTAATTATTTATTTATAAGTATTCTTTATGAAAATGAATATAATTTTTGTGATGTTGTTTTTAAATTGAAATTATATATTGCTTTTTCTATTTATTTATTATTTGATGATTTCACTCAAAAATTTTATTTTCTTATTAATAATATTTCTTGGCTTAATAATTCTTTAATTGGAATAAGAACAATTTATATAATTTTAATTTTAGGACAAGAAATAACTTTAGATCAAATAATATTAAAAATAATAAAAACTTTAATTCATTGTAATCTTTTACACAAATAAAATACATTATTTTTTTCATAAATAAAGAAAATATTTATTTCAATTAATTAACTTTTATAAGTATAAAATATTAATAAATATAAATTAAAAAAATATTAAATATTAAATAAATATTTTATTTAAATGAATAAAAAATTAAATGAAATCACAAAGTTAAGGAATGTATGAAGATTGTGTTAGTAAAATAGAATCTGAAAAAGAAGATAATAATCAAAAAAGAATTGATATAAAAAAACAAAATAATTATTATGAAGATAATGATGATAATGTTAATATATATTTTAAAAGTGGAGATAATTTTAAAGAATCGTTAAATAAAATAAAATCAGATATTAATGATACTAAATTTGATAATAATGAAGTACAAAAAAGTTGTTGTCAAGAAAATAAATGCCAAATATATTAATAGAATAATAACTTTTATAAAATTAAAAAAAAATTTCAGAAATAAAATAAAAATTTTAAAGAATAAAAAGTTCAAAAAAAAAAAAATTAATTGTTAATTATAATTTAAAATAAACAATATACTAAAAATATCAAATTTAATACTTCAAAAGTAATACTTTAAAATAAAATATATAAATTAAAAAAAATAAGCAAAATAACAAAAGAAACCATAATAATTATTTATTTATATTTTTTTTTATCATAATTTAAGCATTGCCAAGGAGTTAATCCTTCTCCATTTTTTATATTTTCATTAGCACCATATTTAATTAAGAAATCAGCAATTTCAAAATTTTGATAAATTAAAGCATAATGAAGAGGAGAATTTAATTTATTATTTTGAGAATTTGGATTAGCATCTTGTAATAATAAATATTTAACTATTCTTTTTCTTTCACATTGAACTGCTACATTTAATAATGAATTTCCTTCATTATCATATATTTCAGTTGATAATTTATAATATTCAAAAATTTTTTTAAATTTATAATATTCACCGTACTTTATATATAAGAATAATACTTCATAATCATTTTTACATTTTTTAATTAAATCATCTTTTATTTTCAATGTTCTTTCTACTGATAATTCTTTATCACATTTTCTTAAGGAAATATTATTTAAATATCGTTTTTCACTAAATGAATTTTGTGGTGAAATATATAATGCAATTTCTTTTTTTCTTATTTTTAAATTTATTTTTTTTTTTTCTTCTTTTTCTTTATTAATTTCTATTAATTTATTAGCAATAAAATTTCTTTTTCTTTTAAAAAAATCAGAATTTAAAATAGTAATTTTTTTTTTATCAATTTTTAAAGCATTATGAGAATATGTAGAATTAGCTCTAATTAAACTAGGTTTCGCAGATAATCTAATTCTTAAAGATTTTATAGTAGTTTTTTCATTAGTAACTTTTAAATGATGATGATGAGAAGAAAATCTAAAATATTTACTGCTTTTAAATTGATTTTTCTTTAATAATTCTTCAAATTCTTCTTCTTCTTTTTCATTTATGAAATTTAACATTGTATCTGTTATTAAAAATCTATTATAATATTCTATATCTTTACCTGATAAAATAATAGGAAGAATTTGAGTCAAATGTCTATGAAATTTTCTAAGGGATTTCACCGTTTTTCTTCTCATTTTTTCAAAGTGATTTAATAAATTTTCATTGAAATAATTTTCATTTATTCCAAAATCTATTTCTAAATATTTTCCTTTTATTATATGATCATATAAATTTACTTTTAAATTATTTTTTAATAATAATCTTTTTATTGATTCTGGAAGAATATTTTTTACATTATTATTTGAAGATTTTATTAATTTATTAATCTCTAAATAAAATTTTTTTGTGTCTTTTTCACTAAAATCATTAAAATAGTTTTCACATTTATTATTATAAATTTTATGTTTTTCAAGTATAATTTGATGTAAATTCTCATTTGATTTTAATATATTTTTAAAATGAGTAGTATGAAAAAAAGAATCAGAGATTAATTTATCTTTATATTTATTTTTAATAATTTCAATTTTATCATTATATTCTTTAATATTAAACCTGCAAAATTTAACTAATTTTTGTTTTTTAATATCAATTAAATTTTTATGAATTTTAAAATTTAATTCATTTATTGAAAGTCTTAAAGAAGAAGCTCTAAAAAAAGCTAAAATACTATTTGCTCTTTTTCTTGGTTGTTTATTTATTCTTTTTTCAGAATCAAAACTTTCAAACGAAGCATCAATTTCAAAATTATTATTATTATTTTTTTCTATTTCTTCTATTAATTTATTAAATATTTCATCTCCTTTTTTTACTTTTAAAGTATTATATCTATTTAATTTATTTATTTGATTTTTTAAATCGATTATTTGTTTTAAACTTGAAAATTTCTTTTTTAAACTTTCTCTTTCTTCTTTTTTTACATTTTTTAATGATAATTCTGATATTTTAGATAATTGTGTTCTAAAAGTTTTCATTATTTTTTTTTCTGGACTTTTTGTTAAATTACTTATGTCACTATCAGCTGATTTAACTGAATCTTTTAAAAATATTAAATCTTCATTTATTTCAGTTTGCTTCTTTTTTTTCTTTCTTGGACTTCGAAAATTTGATAATCCTTTACTATGTAATTCTTTTAATTTTTTTAAAAAATTACTTTCTTTTCTTTTTATATCACAAACTTTTTCTTCATCAATTTCACCACTAATAATATTATTTTCTTTATTTTCTATTTCAATATCATTTGAAATAAAAGTAAAATTATCATTATTATTATTAATTAAATTTGGGCTTGTATTATTTAAAAAAATAAGACTTTCATTAGAAGTATTTTTTTCTTGAAATAAATTAATATTAAAATTAGATTTATTTGATTTAGTTAAAGTTCTAACTTTTAAAATAGGATAATTTAAATTATCATCATTTCTTTTATCAAATTCATCAATTTTTTCTCTAACACTTTGATGAAAAATATCATGAAAATTTTTTGATTTTTTTTTAATTGGACTATTGAAATTCTCATTAAATTGGTTATTATTAATATTTATTTCATTAATATTATTATTATAATTAGAATTATTATTAATTAAAGAATAATTTTTATTTGTAATTAAATTAGTATCTGTACTTATTTGTTCATTTGATGAAGAAAAACAAGTTGGATTTTTCTTTAAATAAAAATAATTCATTTGTTTTGATGTAAATGAACGTCCATTTAATTGATGATGATTACTTTCATTATCATTTTTTTTATTATTAATAAGAAAACTATTTAATTTTAAATTTTTCTTTGGTGAATTAAAATGAATATTATTATTATCTTCATTGTTTAAATTTACTGTATTATTTAAACTATTTTTACTATTTTTTCTTTCTATTTCATTACTTGTTTTTTCTAAAAAAGAAATAAAATTTCTATGACTATTATAATTACTAAAATTTTCAGAAGTTAAATTTCTACTATGTATTATTTTAATTCCATATTTATTTTTATTTTCATTATATTCATTATATTTATTATTTTCATTAATATTAAATTTAATGTTTTTAAGGTTTTTATTTGAATTGTTTTTTTTTTCTGGTTCTTTTATATAAACTAATCTATCTAATGATGTTTTTGATTGAGATTTTTTTTCTGTTTTTATTCCATTTCCTTTTAAGAAACTATTTCTTTTTCTATTCGTTTTTTCATTATTATTTGTTAAATTAAAAGATTTATTTATTAATAATGATTTTTTATTAATTTTTCTTTCTTTATTATTATTTTTTGAATTTTCTGATGTTCTTATTATATTTATTTTATCTTTATTATTTGATAAAGATTTTGAATTTCTTTTTCCTTTTAAATTATTTTTTATTAATTTTATATTCCCTCTTTGAAATTTTAATATTTCTGAAGGTGTTTTATCTAAATTTGATATTATGAAACTATCTTTTTTTTTCGGTGAAGACATTATCATTGGTCTAAAAATATTATTGTTATATATTTACAAATCAGAAAATTTTACTGAGTTTCTAGACTTCATTTAATTTTTATATTATAAATTTAATTTTCTTTTTAAAAATCAAATATCTATTTTTTTTTTAAATTAATTTATTGAGATTAATTTATTTCTTTCATAATTAAAAATGAAAATAAATCAAAATAATGTCAAAGTTTATTTTCTTTCTTATGATTTTATTATATTTAAAAACAATAAAATCTCAGTTAATAATTTCTATATCACCTTATCAATCTAGATTAAATGAAATATTTAATAATTATTTTAATTACTTTTCAAACGAAAATATTAATCATACTTTTGAATTAGAAGATTTACAATTAAATGATGAAGCAATTATTTTCCCAAATGTACAATTTCAAAAAAATGAAAATATAAAACCTTATTTAAAATGCATTAATGAGACACATAATTTTATTATTTTTGCTCCTTTTCCTTTTCAATTACAATGTTATTATATTTTTTCTAAAAATTCCACATTAAAAACTCAAGGAAAAGTAACAATTTCAATTTATTATATTTACGTTAATCAAATAGTAAATAATAATAATTATGACTTTGATATAATTATAAAAGAAAAAAAATCAGATGTTGAATCTAATTATAGATTATTTTTAGATAAAGCTGATACTTCAGAAAGAATGGAAATTTTGAAATTATTGGAAAAGCTTTTTTTAAAAAATAATATAGAAGTTCTTAAAGGATTAATAAGAACTTTTTTATTTCAATCTATGGAAGATGAATATAATAAAAGTGTTTATTTAATTTTATCTTCTATTTTCAAAAAAAAATATTTAAGAATAGATTTATCTTTTGTTAAATTTCCTGAATTTTATAAAAATATTTCTATTTTAACTTATTACTCTGGTAATATTAAAGGAACTGGTATTATGAATAATATTTCTTTTGATAATGAAGAATTTAAAAATTTTTCTAATGAACAACAAAATAAGAAAAAATATTTTATTAATTATGAATTATTAAATCAAATTATTTCTAAATCAGAATACCAAAAAAATAATATTATTTTATCAAAAGATTTTCCTTTTCAATTACCAGAATATTTTTTTGATATAATAAATTGGGAAACAATAATAACTAATCAAACAGATTCAAATACAGTAAAAATAAAAATTAATATTAAAAACATAACAAATAATCAATTGAATAAAGTTTTAAATACAAAATTAAATATTAAAATAATGCATGAATCAAACAAAGACATTTTTTTAGAATTTAATTGTGAAGTAGATTTTTATTTAAAAGTAAATTTAAAATATAGTAGTACAATAAATATATGTACAGAATTATTTGTTATTAAAGAAATTGATGATATTGAAAAAAGTGAAATGATTGAAGAAAAATTAGATGAAATTTTGGCTAAAAATATTCAAAAAATATGTTTATTTGAAAAAGGAATTAATTTATCACAAGAATTTATTTATATTGATGAGTATTACTTAGAAGAATCTGGTATTTATATTATTGGAGAAGGTAGGAAAGAATATTAATAAAAAAGATAAAATAAAATAATAATAATTTTTAAATATTATTTTTAATTAAAAATTAATTGTTGTAAAAATGATAAAAAATTTGTTTAAA
>JAEEGI010003133.1_pt1 | contig 39641 bp, 45 predicted proteins | sample 8958751 | NCBI WGS metagenome assembly JAEEGI01 (sample SAMN16246545, study PRJNA631951) | gut metagenome | biome: gut microbiome; feature: rumen; material: KS-attached | host: Bos | place: Iran: Karaj | collected 2018-10 | reverse complement strand
CTTAATTGTGGGCGCAATACTTTTCGGACTGGTAATGTTTTTGTTTTTTGCCGGAACCGAGAAAATCGGCTGGCTTTCATCGGTGCTCGTTCCGATTATGTCGGGACTTTATATTCTGATGGCACTCTTTGTCATAATCATGAACTTCGGCAGAATTCCCGAAGCTTTGTCTCTGATTATAAAATCGGCCTTTGACTTCAAGGCGATTTTCGGCGGAATGGCAGGCTCGTGTATGGTGCTTGGCATCAAGAGAGGCCTCTTCTCGAATGAAGCAGGTATGGGTTCCGCACCCAATGCCTCAGCATCCGCGGAAGTCTCACATCCTGCCAAGCAGGGTCTTGCACAGATTGTGTCGGTTTATATAGATACTCTTATGATCTGCTCCGCAACGGTATTCATCGTTCTTTTAACAGGTCAGTATCAAAACGGCGCAGCAGACGGCATTCCACTTATTCAGCAGTCCGTAGCTTCACAGTTCGGCCCTTTTGCAATTCACATCATCACCATTTCGGTATGCCTCTTCGCATTTACGTCCATCCTGGGTAATTTCTTTTATGCGGAAGCAAACATTTTATTCATTACGAAGAATAAGGCCGTTATGATTATCTTTAAAATTCTGGCGGCGGTTATGGTATTCGTCGGTGCGAACAACAATATCACGGTGGCCTGGTCTCTTGCGGACATTACCATGGGTATAGAAGCGATTATAAATATTATCGCAATAACCATTCTTTCGAACATAGCGGTTAAGGCCCTGAAAGATTATGAAAAGAAGAAAAAGGCCGGCGGAGAGATAACATTCCGTGAATCGGACATAGGCCTTTCAAATACGGATGTTTGGAAATAAAAAACGGGCTCGGAAAAATCCGAGCTCGTTTCTTTTATGATTTGAGAAAACAATTATTTGATTACGTCTACGCCGTACTTCTCGCCGAGTTCAGCAAGTTTGCCGTTTTCAACGAGCTTGTCGATTGCGTTATTGACGATTTCAACAGTCTTGGTATCTTCAAGTCTGAAGCCGATTGCGTATTCCTCGCTCTGAAGGCTTGCACCGTCAAGAATCATGAGGTCGCTGTAGTCTGTGTCTTCGTTGATAACTGCCTTGGCAAGTGTTAAGTCAAGTACTGCTGCGTCGCATGTGCCGGCCTTAACTTCAAGAAGAGCATCCTTCTGTGCGCTTGTTCCAAGGTAATTTCCTGTTGAAAGATGAGGATCTGCCTCGATTGCGCTCTCACCTGCTGAACCGCTCTCTGCACATACATTGATTCCGTCCATATCTGCAAGAGATTTGAACTTGTCTGCATTGCTCTTGTTGATAACTACTACCTGTTCATTGATAACGTATGACTTTGAGAAAGCCATGTTTGCTTTTCTTTCTTCTGTTACGGTAAGGCCGTTCCAGATACAGTCAATTGCTCTTGACTTAAGCTCAACTTCCTTCTGATCCCATTCAATTTCCTGGAATTTTACGGGAACGCCAACGATTTCTGATACTGCCTCTGCAAATTCGGTATCAAAACCGATTAACTTGCCGTTTTCATCATAGTAGTTCATCGGCTCATAAAGTGTGATTCCGACAACCAATTCATTTTTGTTTTTGATATAGTCCCAGTCTGTGGCAGCCTGCTTAGAGCATCCGACAAGCATTGTTCCTACCATTGCTGCCATTAATAATACAGAAATAATTTTCTTCATTTCTATCCTCCTTATAAAACCTAATAGGTAGAGATACATACTACACGCATATTCGGATTTTGTCAAACGAGACCCGGGTTTGATTTTTAAATGATAAAAGAAAAAATTTTAAAAAAGGTGTTGACAGGAACTGTATATTGCTGTATATATAACACATAAACAGTTGTGAGGTAACCGGTATGAAATTATTACAAAACAGCGGAATTCCCATTTACAAACAGATAAGTGAACAGTTAAAGGAAGAGATACTTTCCGGAAAAATAAAAGAAGGAGAATATCTTCCTTCAATAAGAGGCCTGGCTCAGGACTTGCGAACCAGCGTCATTACGACCATAAAAGCTTACGAGGAACTTGAAAGCGAGGGCTTAGTTACGGCGGTGCAGGGCAAAGGCTTCTATGTCAATGCGCAGGACAGCGAACTTTTGCGCGAGCAGCATATAAGAAAGGTCGAGGATGACTTAACTCAGGCAATCAAAGCCTCAAAGGTTGCAGGAATGACAGAGGAAGAACTGATTGAAACATTGAAGGTTCTTATTAAACTGTCAGAGCAGGAGTAAAAGAATTGTTCATAAAAGAGATTGGAGACTGACATGAATTACACAGACGTTATTACAGGAAAAAACATTAACAAGAAATTCGGAAAATTCGAACTGGATGTTCCCGAGATACATATACCCGAAGGCTTTTCGACCGCACTCGTCGGCGAAAACGGCGCAGGAAAGACCACTCTTTTAAATATTTTAAGCGGTTTAAGAAGAGACAATAAGGGTGAGGTTTCGTATTTTGGCGAAAAGAAAATAGACGACGAAGGCGTGATGGAGCGAATCGGTTTTACAGGAACCAAGAATTATTTTCTTCCTCACTGGAACGGCAACCAGATAAGAGAACTCTCGGATACGCTCTTTGATAACTTCGACAAGGAAAAGTTTGATGCAATCTGCAAGTCCTTAAATATTGACAATTCGGTATTCGGAAGCAATGCCAAAAGTGTATCGAAACTTTCCGACGGAAATCTGATGAAGCTGATGCTTGCGACTGTTTTTGCCAGAAAGACCGATTTGCTTATTTTAGACGAACCTGCATCGCCCCTCGATCCTTTGATGAGAGATCTGCTCGGAGATATTTTAAGAACGTATATCGCTGAGGGCAACGGAAAAAGAAGCATTCTTTTCTCCACTCACAATATCTCCGACATGGAAGACGTAACGGATTATATTATCGTGATGGATGACGGAAAAATACTCGAGCAGGGATTCGTAACAGACATAAAAGAAAAGTACGTCATCGTAAAAGGTGACGGCGAAGTATCCGAGGAATTAAAGAAAAACATGATTTCCGTAACACTCGGAAAATATGGCTTCGAGGGAATGGCTCTCGCGGAAAACACCGAAAGATTTACAGGCATGAATATATCCTTCGAAACTCCGGATCTTTTCAAGATTTGCGTAGCACTGCTTAAGCAGAATTCCAAACTCTCGATGCCTGTGTTGTAAAAGGAGAAAACTATGTTTAAAACTATCAGACAGTACAATTCATTTACTTCAAAAAAAGTGATGGCGGCAGCATATATTCTTTTTCCGACAGCAGTATTTATATTATTAGTGACTGTTTCATTTTTTAACAGGAATTCTGACTCACAAACATTCAGAACGCTTCTGACAACCTTTTCCGTGATGGTTTCCGTATGGGCGTGCGTTGTGGTTTGTCTCTCCGATCGTTTCAATTTCGGCGCACTTCTTTCGGACAAATCGAGAATCAGCGAAATGACAAAGACTTCGCCTAAGGGAGTCAGGATGATTAAGAATATCGCCGTATGGGATATTTTTTCGAGACTGTTGCTTATTTTTTTAGGCACAGTGGGAATTGTGGTGGCGGGATACATCGGCCATCCCGATAAAGGATTAAAGTTTACCATGATGTGTATCCTTTTCGTAATATCGTGTCACTCAACAACCAGTCTGCTTGTATGGATTTGCAGGCTGATAGAAAACTCGACAATATCGACTTTAATATACAGTTTCGGTATTTTATACTTTTTCCCGGTTGCGATTTTATATATACTGCCGGAAGAAATATTCCATCCCTTATTATATGTGGGTGCAATTACCGTGGAATTAACAGCGGATGTAATCATTAACGTAATCGGAATGTTCCTTTTAAACAGATTTATTAAAAAGGAATGGTTTAAAGACAAAGCGTTGAAAGGATAGAATAATGAAGATAAAAGATAGTGCAGGATTAATCAAATATATTTCTCAATACAAAGCTGTAATGTTTTTTCCGATTATATTTTTGCTGAATAGCTTTATGTATATATTTGCTCCTTTCGGAGTATTATTACAGGGCATAATGGTAAGCTTAAGCAGTGTGTATTTTGTAAACAGTGTTATGCAGGTTTATGCATCCGATATGATTCGTTCTTCGGAAAAGGCGAATAAAGCCTATATCAAAAATCATACCATAATGCTTCTTATATCCAATATTATTCATTTTGCTGCTTTTATTGTTCCGACATTTCTTTATATAAGATTATCATATGAAACTCCGAATGCAGCCACTTTGATGTTACTCTTAAACTATATAATTGCTAACGTGGGACTGTTTGCATTTGTAGCAATAATGTATAAAAAAGAAGTGTTGGCCACATTTATACTTTCTTTGGTTTTGATAATTTTTGGAGTTCAAATTCCCTTATATTATATGAATGTACGAAATAATCACTGGAAACTCGGAGAAACCGGATTGAAAATCAATCAGACTGTTCCCGATTGGATTTATAATACATTACTCCTTTTAGCCTTTGTCGTATGTATAGCATCTCCTTTAATTTTCTTTGGTATTTCCAAACTGATGAGAAAAATACCAATGCGAAAATCTTATACGGACAGGTTGCCCTGGGGCAAATAAAGAAATAAAAACTGTCTCGAACGAGACAGTTTTTGTTTTTTACAAATAAGAAGGAATTGTGTAAAATAGAAGGGTATTGTTCCATCAATTATTTAAAGGATAAAAAACTATGTTTCTTGAAGTAACACTGCAACTTTTAGACGGGTTTAAATTAACCCTGCTGATATTCGCCCTGACACTGATTGGGGCGCTTCCGCTTGGACTTTTAATTACCTTCGGAAGTATGTCAAAAATTAAGTTTATAAAAGCTCTGACCAAAGGTTTTGTCTGGATAATAAGAGGTACGCCTCTGATGCTTCAGATAATTCTTGTCTTTTATGGTCCGGGACTTATATTTAAAACGACGGGCGTCGGCAGACTTCCTGCGGTAATTATCGCTTTTATCATCAATTACGCCTGCTATTTCTCAGAGATTTACAGAGGCGGTATCGAGAGCATTTCCCAGGGACAGTACGAAGCCGGACAGGTGCTCGGTATGACTAAAACGCAGATTTTCTTTAAGATTATCCTTGCGCAGGTTATAAAGCGCATCATCCCTCCGATGGGCAACGAAATTATTACCCTCGTAAAAGATACCTCCCTCGCCAGAGTCGTTTCATGCGTTGAACTTCTTAAGGCTGCACAGGATATCGTCGGACTTAAGGCGATTATCTGGCCTATCTTTTACATTGGTGCATTCTACTTACTCTTCACCGGCGTACTTACGATTGTGTTCGGAAAGATAGAAAAGAAACTCGACTACTACAAAGGTTAATTTTATAAAGGATAAAATATGGAAACAGTTTTAAAAGTTGAGAATTTATGCAAAAGCTTCGGCAAAGAAGAAGTTTTAAAAAGCGTTTCATTTGAACTTAACAAAGGCGAAGTCCTTGCAATCATCGGTTCTTCGGGTGGTGGCAAGACGACTCTTTTACGTTGTCTTAATCAGCTAGTTATTCCCGACAAAGGAAAGATTACGGTTAACGGCGATGTTATATTTGATGATGAGATCGGCAAAGAAAACGAGAAAAACCTTCGTACCAAAAGACTTCATTTCGGACTTGTGTTCCAGCAGTTTAACCTCTTCCCTCAGTACAATGTTTTTAACAATCTGACTTTGGCTGCAAGACTTCTTGCTAAGGAAAACAACAAGAAAAACAAGGGAAGCGTCGAAGATTTAAAGAAGGAATATGCACGTATCGACGAAGAGGCAAAAGCAATTTTAACAAGAGTCGGTCTTAAGGATAAAATGAAAGCATACCCTTGCGAACTTTCTGGCGGACAGCAGCAGAGAGTTGCAATTGCAAGAGCACTTATTTTACATCCCGACATACTCTGCTTCGACGAACCCACATCCGCACTCGACCCTGAACTTACAGGCGAAGTTCTTCGTGTAATCGAGGGCTTAAAATCATCGGACAATACTATGATTATCGTTACTCATGAAATGGAATTTGCCAGAAGAGTTGCGAGCAAAATCATCTTTATAGCTGACGGAGTCATCGAGGAAATCGGAACGCCCGAGGAAGTGTTTGAAAATCCCAAGAGCGAAAAATTAAAGAATTTCTTCAACAAATCCGTAGAAGTTATAGCACAAAATTAAAGAGAAAAGAGAATATAAATGACTGAGAAAAAAGCAAAGATAATATGCTTTATTTTATCAATACTGATTCTTATTTTTGCATATATCGAGGAAATATATATTCAGCCCGGATATCTTATTAAGTGCATCATCAAGGTGAGCACTTTCGGCGGAGTGATTCTTTTATACGCCGCACTTTCAAAGAAAAAGATATTGGATATTATCAATCTTAAAAAACCCGAGAAAATCGGTGTTTTATTAGGCGGTATAGCATTCTTTTTCGTGGGAATGTTTGCCCTGTTTTTTATCTTCAAAAACCAGATTGAGTGGTCGGGCATAAAAGAAAGTCTGGTCGGAAAAGAAGGCTTTACCAGACAGAACTGCCTTTTCGCTTTCGCGTATATAATTATTTTCAATTCATTCCTGGAAGAGGCCTTTTTCAGAGGCTTTTTATCAGGTATTTTTACGAAGAAATGGGTCGGATATATTATAAGCGCGGTTCTTTTTTCGGCTTATCATATAGGAATAGTCGGAGGATGGTTTACCATTCCGATTTTCTTAATCTGCATCTTCGGACTGGTACTGGTTGCACTGTTTTTGCAGTGGCTGAACAACCATTATAAAACCATCGTTGCAAACTGGCTCGTGCATGCAAGCGCCAATATTGCAATAAACATAATAGGAACACTGCTTATTTTTGAAATCCTAAAATAGGAGATATTATGAAAATAACCTGCGAATTTTGCAAAGGACTCTACGACGATACTTTGGAAAAATGCCCTAACTGCGGGGCGGCAAATCCAAATGTCAGAAAAGCCACTTTGGAAAATCCCACAACAATAGAAGGTCTGAAAGAGTGGTACGAGGCAATGAATCTGCCTCCCTATGAAACCACGCGCTTTTTCATCGGAATAGATTATAAAGAACCCAAAGCATTCGGTATTTACAAAGACGAAAATACCGGCAATTTTGTCGTTTACAAAAACAAAGATACGGGTGTCAGAGCCGTAAGATACGAGGGTAGTGACGAGGCATTTGCGGTAAACGAACTGCAGACGCGTCTTAAACAGGAAATACTCCTGCAAAAACAAAGAAACGCATCAGAAGCTTCATCTGTATCTAACGGAAGCTCTTCTAACGGAAGTACGAAATCGGGCAATCTGACTCTGGCTTTAATGCTGACGGTTCTTTTCTTAGGACTCGGTTTCGGCGCTTTCTTTGTTCCGATGCTTTTGTTTTTTACGGACAATCCAATAAAGAAAGCAATGTATCCTGCCGAGGGTTACTACGATGCTTACGACACCATTTATTATCATATGACCGGATACAGCAGAGAAGAGTGGCTTATATTCTCTGCCGAAAAAAATGAATGGTGTAAATGCGAATTAACCCCGGGACATGTGCTTTATAAAAAGAAGAGTTCCGAAGAATTCTTCAAGGTAAAAGACTGGAATTCCGACCTTGCTTGTACTGATGCTACAAAGGATATTTTATATCAGGATTATAAAAACGGCTATGAAATTGACACCGGATATTATTCTGTAGGTGACAAAGAATATTATCATCTGAAAGATTCTCAGTACGACGGATGGTATACATTCAACGACTCCTACAATGACTGGGATTCTGTATATTATGACAACATTCCTTCGGAACTTAAACACCAGAGCACCGCTTCGGATTTCTGGTATACGCCGACCTGGGATTCATCCACGCAGATAACGGATTTTGAAGACACGTCATATTATGAGAAGTATCAGGAAAGCCAGAAATCAAGCAGTTCTTCAAGCAGCTCTTCATGGGACTCCGGAAGTTCCTGGGATTCGGGCTCGACGGACTGGGGCAGTGACTGGTAATTCTTTTATGAGCAGAAATTGGAGTAAAGTATGGACGAACGTTTACAAAAACAACTGGACTTTTCCCTTGAAATAGACAAAGAAAAAAACATATTCCGTCAGACCAGCCTAAGCGGTCATGGACGTAAAGAAAACGATGCCGAGCATGCATGGCACATGGCAATCATGGCATATATCCTAAAAGAATATGCCAACGAAGATGTGGATATTTCCAAAGTAATGATTATGTGTCTGATTCACGATATTGTGGAGATTGATGCGGGCGATACATATGCGTACGATCCCGAGGCAAAGAAAACTCAGAGGGAGCGCGAGGAAAGAGCCAAGGAAAGAATTTTCTCCCTTCTTCCCGACGATCAGAAGGCGGAGCTTTCAGCGATTTTTGACGAGTTCGAGGCGTGTGAGACTCCCGAATCAAAATTCGCGCATTCAATGGATAATTTACAGCCGCTTATTTTAAACAATTCAAATAACGGAAACGACTGGAAGGAGCACGGTGTTGCGGCCGCACAGGTCTACGAGCGCCAGGGCAAGACGCAGCTTGGATCCCAAAAGCTTTTTGAAGTAACGGATTCAATCATAAAAGAAAACATCGCGAAAGGAAATCTAAAGTAGATTATGGAAGAAAAAAAGGAAAGAAGAATATGGCCGATTTTTCTTATAGCAGGAATAGTTGTTGTTTTAGCAGCTATATTTCTTATTGTTGCTTTGATAGTTGGCGGAATTATCTTTTTAGTTGCCTACAACAGCAACAGTAAAAATAATTACAGCTATTCATACGCAAATACCGTTGCGACCATGAATACGAGCAATATGCCGACAACGGTCAATACTCCGATAGGAACGCCGTATGATTATACATTTGTAAACGATGGTTTGACGAAAGATTCAAGCGGTGTTGAAGCATGGATAAACAAATATTATCCCGGCAGTACCATACAGAAAAATTTATATAATTCGGAAGGAGACGGATTGTGGGAAGTTAATTCCACAACACCGATGAATTCCGTATCCATAGACGGAGTAATCGTAAATTATGATGAGATAAATATTCGTTTCAGTGATGGATATGCCGAAGTTATAATATTCGTTTTGGACGGAAGCGATATGAGTCTTTTTAACAGCATGTACAAAGATTTTGAGGCTTTGTACGGTCCGCAGCAGGTTTACGTGGGAGATGCTGATTTACTGACACAATTGACGGATCCCAGCTATGAGTATTTGATGTATTCTTGGTATGAAAGTGAATTTGACGGATATTATTCCCTGGTTCTTACCAGAACATGCCACCAATCTCAGCCGGAGATTACCGTAGCTATCGAAAAGTTTTAGGAGAAACTCATGGAAATTTGGGACGCATATGATGAAAATTACAACATAATAGAAGGTATGACACTTGTTCGTGGCGACGAGGCTTTTATCCCCGAGGGCGTTTATCATCTTGTGTGCGATATAATCGTAAAACATATTGACGGAACGTATCTATTAATGCAAAGAGATCCGAGAAAGCACTACCCTTTGATGTGGGAAGCATCGGCAGGCGGTTCGGCGCTAAAAGGAGAAAGTCCATTAGATGCTGCAACCCGTGAACTCTTCGAGGAGACCGGTATTAAGTCATCCACCCTAAAAGAAATAGGAAGGAAGATTAGTCCTAAAAACAGGACTGCATATGCTGATTTTTATTGTGAAACAGACTGTGACAAAGAAAGCATCGTCTTACAGGAAGACGAAACGGTAGCTTACCGCTGGGTAACAAGAGACGAACTGTTCAGTCTCAAGGATGATGAGATTGTCACAAAACGTGTAATACAGTTTTTGGATTAATGTATTAGGGAGAGTGGATAAATGAAGGTATTTGATATTTCGCAGGAGGTTTTTTCCTGCAATGTATTTCCCGGTGATCCGAGTCCGGAGCGAGAAATAAAATTAAGAATAAGTGAAGGTGCGGTTTGCAATCTGACCGCATTTAATATGTGCGCGCATAACGGAACTCATGTTGACGCGCCCTATCATTTTTTAAATGACGGAAAGACCATCGATCAGGTATCTCTTGATAAATTCGTCGGCTACGCATATGTCTTCGAGCACGAAGGAGACGTAACAAAAGAAGATGCTTTAGGCTTTATAAAAACCGCAAAAAGCGTCGATGAAAGAGCAGCAGAGAGAATACTTGTAAAAGGAAAAGCTACAGTCACAAAAGAGGCAGCAGAAGTTTTTGCCGCAGAAAAAATCAAACTTTTTGGCGACGAATCACAGACTGTCGGACCCGAAAATGCACCGATGGAAGTGCATTTAATAATGCTTGGTGCAGAAATAGTTTTGCTCGAAGGAATAAGGCTTGAAGGCATAGAAGAAGGCGTGTACATTCTTAACGCAGCACCTATTAATCTCGGCGGTTCGGACGGCGCACCCTGCAGAGCAACGCTTATGAAATTATGATTTTATAAAAGAAAAAATTTACCATCGGTATAAAAAAATATTTGAAAATCATAAAAGAATATGATTGACAAAAGAAATCTGATTGATATACTAAATTAACGGATTAAAAAAAAGACAAGGAAAGGAGGACGAAAAAAAAATGAAGAAATTATACTCAGAAATTATTACAAGAACTATTGCGACCGTGCATGTATTTGCGTACGGCTTTGGAATATCTCGCACTGATTTTGCTTTTCGTACTCCCGGTATTGAAATATAAAAAGGATTACGATTTGATACTTGTGAAGTCACTGTGCGAAACGGTGACTTCTTTTTTTTACAACTTGAGGAAAACGACATGAAAGACAACAAACTAACCAAAAACATCTTAAACAAAATAAAAGAATATAAAATACACGAATCAGACATACTGTCTGTTTGTCCGATAGATTTATCTTTTGAGGGTGAATATATTTTAGGATATATCTTTTTGACCAAGGATTATTTAGGAGTCTGCGAAAGCGACATCCCGAGCGGATATACTCATTTCTTCAGAGGAACCAAGGTTCATAAAAAAGACGAGGATGAGGATCTTGCGGAATATGAAGTTAAGCTCTTTGATTTAAAAAAGATTGAGCATATTCATGTTGAGAGAATGATAGGCGCGGTTCTTTTATCAGCCGAATATGACGGCAGCCCTATGAAAATCGCATCGCTTACCAACACCTATCTTGAGCAGTTAAATCTCTTTGTAAGACATACCAAAAACATCAAAAACGGCAAGGATTTTGATGCGGATATCGTCGGAAAAGAAGCAGAAGAAGAGGATGAAGAACTGCTTTATTGTCCGATTTGCGGGACTATGTACCCCGACCCGGCCAAGAAAGTATGTCCGAAATGTACCAACAAAAGAACAATATTTGCAAGGGTGCTTAAGTACTTTTTCAAATACAAATTCTCGATTGCGATTCTGTTTTTATCATATGCACTCGGCGCTGCAATAAGCGTTGTATGGCCGTATTTAACAGGTAAAGTACTCTTTGACCATGTGCTGGAAAAAGACAGTGAATACTTGGCAAGATTCGGACTGGCAGGAAAATTTATGCTCGCACTTGCGATTCTTGCACTGATTATGATCGGAAGCAGAATTATAGAAGAGATTACCAACACTGTTCAGATGGCACTTATGGCGCGCGTTGCGACATCGACCGTAAATGACATCAAAACAGATGTGTTCTCTGCAATGAGCAGACTCTCGCTCAACTTTTTTACGAGCAAGCAGACAGGCGGCCTGATGACCAGAGTCTTAAGCGATTCGAACAGGGTTACCGAATTTTTCATCGACGGTATACCTTCCGTATTTATTCACGGAATCACCATCATCATAACTTTCGTGGTTATGTACAGACTCAACTGGCAGATGGCACTCATCGCATGCATTCTTTTACCGCTGCTCGTATTCATGACGGTTAAGCTTCGTCCGGGACTTTGGAATTTATCGGGCAAGAGACATCGTGCGGAAAAAGCGGTTTCGTCGAAAGCGAACGACAACTTAACGGGTGCGAGAGTAGTAAAGGCTTTCGGCCAGGAAGACGCTGAAATCGAAAGATTTACTAATCCCAACAACAACTTAAAAGATGCAGAGATAAACATCGTTAAACTGAGAAACAAGTTTACGATTCTTTACAGTCTGGTACAGGAAATATCGAGTATCTGGATCTGGATTATCGGCGTATTCTTCGTACTTAAAACCGATAAAATCGACCTCGGCGTACTCTTAACTTTCGTAGGCTATGTGGCACATTTAAACGGCCCGATGAACTTCTTTTCGAGAGTGTTCAGAATGTGGTCGGAGAGCATCAATGCTGCGCAGAGACTCTTTGAAATCATCGATTCGATACCTGAAATCGTTGAAAAAGAAAATCCCGTACGTCTTATGAAGCCGAAAGGAGAGATCGAACTTTCGAATGTAACATTCGGATATACGGTCAGCAGAAATGTTTTAAAAAATATAAATCTTAAGGTCAAAGAAGGCGAAGTCCTAGGAATCGTCGGCCGTTCGGGTGCCGGCAAATCGACGCTTGTCAATCTTATTTCAAGACTCTACGACGTAAAAGAGGGCTCGATAAAAATAGACGGAGTCGACGTAAAAGATTTGTCGCTTTCGGACTTAAGAAAAAATGTAGCGATGGTTTCGCAGGATACATATATCTTCATGGGTTCGGTTGCCAAAAATATCGCATACGGCAATGAAAATGCCACGGGCGAAGAGATTATAAGGGCAGCCAAACTTGCGGGCGCACATGATTTCATATCGAAAATGCCCGACGGATACGATACTGTAATCGGCGCTTCCGGAAAGGACTTATCCGGCGGTGAGAAACAGCGAATATCCATTGCAAGAGCAATACTTGCAGACCCGAAGATACTGATTCTTGATGAAGCCACGGCGAGTGTGGATACCGAGACCGAGAAAGCAATTCAGAATTCACTCAAGCTCCTGGTAAAGGGAAGAACGACCCTTTCCATAGCGCACAGGCTTTCGACGCTTCGTGATGCAGACAGACTCATTGTAATAGACAACGGCCGCATCGTTGAGGAAGGAACGCATGCCGAGCTTGATAAGAATGAGGATGGCATCTTCCACAAGCTGAATGAACTGCAGAACAAATCGCTGGCAGTAACCAACTTTTAAAAAGGAGATAAAAATGGCAGAAATCAATACTTACGAAAAAGAAGCCGAAGAAATGACGAGAATGACTGTCATTACCGATAAAGACAAGTTCGAACGTACAAACGGCGGCTTTGTTAATTTAACCCAAGACGGCATATTGTTTGAGAGGGTAAAAGTCGTAAGACTCTTCCCTTTCACGGATGCCGACAAATACATATCCATCAGGGAAAACTCGGCCAAAGCCAAGGAAATAGGCATTATCGAGGACCTTGGTGCACTTGATGAAAACACACAGGAGATCTTAAGAGAACAGTTAAGATTAAATTATTTTACTCCTGTGATAGAAAAGATTTACAACATTAAGGACGAGTACGGTTATGCATATTTTCATGTATTAACCGACAAGGGTGAGTGCAAATTTGCGATCAACATGGCATCCAATGCGGTTACTAAACTGTCCGATTCGAGGCTTATCATCATGGATCTGGATGAGAACAGATTCGAAATCCGTGATGTAAACGCACTCACTCAGAAAGAGAGACGAAAACTCGATTTGTTCTTATAATACCTACGGAGATGAGACAAGATGATTTTAAAATACGACATATCGCCTAAGATACTGGAGAAGATTCCACTGTCGAATGACGAAAGGCTATACTATGCGATACCTTACGACATCGACGGGGACGGTGCGTGGATAAAAGGAGCATATCTTTTTGTCACTACCAAAAATATCCATATATTCGACGGCGAGACCATAAAAGAAACAATTGTAATAAAAGACTTAAGCCATGCAAAAGCCGAAGCAAAGGTAGGCGGCGGAATTCTCGTAGTTACCAAAGATGGCGAGGATACAGTGCTCGTGCATTATTCCGCCAGACATTTATCGAGATACGCTTATATCGCCAGAGGAATCAACATTCTTATCTCGGGACGTTTTGAAGAAGTTGAAAGCAAAGAATATGAGAAGATGTGTCCCAAATGCGGCAGAGCGATTCCCGGCACCAAGAACTGTCCGAAATGTTCCAAAGAAGGGGGCTTTTTAAAAGAATTCATAGGTCTAGCAAAACCTTATAAAAAGGACTTTTTCGGCGTATTTGTGCTGATGGTTCTGGTTGCGATTACAACTCTTTTAAATCCTGAGATACAAAAGCATTTGATAAACGATGTGCTTAAAGGAGACGGCGGTTTTAAAAAGGCTATGGTATTCCTTGCAGTCATGTTCTCGCTTTCCATAGCAATCGTTGTAATCAACTATTTAAAAAGCAATGCTTCCACCAAACTCGGCGCGAAGATATCCGCGGATCTTAGAATGAAGCTCTTTAAAAAGTATCAGGCGCTTCCTTTAAGCTTTATTAACGACAGGCGTCCAGGAGAACTTTTAAACAGAATCACCCAGGATACTACAGCCATAAGAGAGTTTTTGGAAGATGTATTCTGCAATCTTTTCGCGGTGCTTTTTATCTTCATCTGGGACATCATTTTTATGATGGTGCTTAACTTTAAGCTCGCGATTTTAACCTTTATAACGGTTCCGCTTGTAGTAGTGTTAATCGTTGCATTCAGAAAAGCGGTTTACAGGATTTTCCATCTGCAGTTTCGTAAAAACGACGATGTATCAAGCGACCTTCAGGACGTTATATCGGGAATGAGAGTAGTTAAAACCTACGGCAGAGAAGAGGAAGAAGCAAACCGCTTCAAGAGACTATCCGGAGAATTTGCGAGAACGCAGAGAAGAAACGAAACCTTCTGGGCTATCTTTTATCCGATGATCTCATTCCTTATGGGAATGGGCGTGGTAATAGTAGTTTATTTCGGCGGTCTGGACGTTTTTGCAGGCAAGATGTCTGCGGGCGAACTGTATCAGTTTATCACATATACCACTCTTTTATTCCAGTACATCAACTGGATGAGCTGGCTTCCGAGAGAACTGACGGTCTTAACTTCAAGCATTGAGCGAATCAACGATATCCTCAATCAGGAGATTGAAGAAAAAGATCCCGCCACAATGAAGGATATGGAGATAGAAGGGGAGATTACCTTCGACCATGCAACCTTCGGTTACAAATCGTACGAGCCCGTGCTTGAGAACATCAACGTAGTCGTAAACAAAGGCGAAATGATTGGTATCGTCGGTGCATCGGGAACAGGCAAATCGACTCTTATCAACCTTTTGATGGGTCTCTACCAGGTCGATGACGGAAAGCTTCTTATTGACAAGACAGACATAAAAGACATCAAATCGAAGTCTTTCCATTCACAGCTTGGTGTAGTACTGCAGGAAACATTCCTTTTCTCGGGAACGATACTTGATAACATCAGATTTTCGAAACCCGACGCGACATACGAAGAGATCGTAAAAGCAGCCAAAACGGCCAATGCGCATGATTTTATCTGCAATACGCCCGACGGCTACAATACATTTGTCGGCGAAAAAGGCTATACCTTATCCGGCGGCGAGAGACAGCGAATCGCTATCGCAAGGGCAATACTTACCAACCCCAGGCTCCTAATCCTTGACGAAGCGACCGCAAGTCTTGATACCGAAAACGAATTCATGATTCAAAAGGCTTTAGAGAGACTGACCGAAGGCAAGACAACATTTGCGATTGCCCACAGATTATCAACTCTTCGAAAGGCCGACAGAATCATGGTTATCGACGGCCACAATATCGCCGAGATAGGCACACACGAAGAACTTCTTAATAAGAAGGGAATGTATTACAACCTGTATAAAGCACAGATCGGATAATTACATATTTATAGGAAAGAACGAAGAGCGGCATGAAAATGCTGCTCTTTTTTTATTTTTTACAAAATATTTTTAATTTACCTATTGACATAGTAGGTAAATGGCGATAATATAAAGTGGCAAAATTAAGAAACGGAGTTTTGGCAGAAATGTTAAACATAATCTTTAGACAAATGAATATGTTTTACTGTTGGCGAATGTTTATATCCCGGGCTATATTCTTAGATCGGGGTGTCTTGGCGCCTGCGTGCCTGCCCCGATAGTTTGTACAGGAAAAGTATGAATGCGAGAATATAGCCGGAAGCTTTAAAGCCTCCGGCTTTTTTATGCTCAAAGCAAAACATATAAAAAAAGACGTCGTGGCCGCAGGAATGGCATAGGCTTGCAGAGCTGAAGTTGGCGGTTCGAGTCCGCCCGGGGTCGCTAAAAACATCCGAAGGAGGAGTTAAAAGTGCAATTTAATACTCAGTTGTTACATGGAAAATCTATAGTGAAGAACCCCTCCAAAGAGATGCTTCCGCCGATTTCGCAGGTTACGGCATATCAGTATGAAAGCATGGAGGAGCTTGAAAAAGTCTTCAGCCACAAAAGCATGGGATATGCTTACACGAGAATCGGCAATCCGACATTAACATCTTTTGAACAAAGAATAAGCGAGCTTGAAGGAGGAAGCGGCGCAGTCTGCTGTTCAAGCGGAATGGCTGCAATAAGCGCGGCAATCCTTGCGGTCTGTGAAAGCGGAGATGAGATTATCGCCCGAAGCGGACTCTACGGAGGAACAATCGATCTTTTACACGATCTTGAAAAACTCGGAATACATACGGTTTTTACAAAGGATATGACCGGGGAAGCATTAAAGCCGCTTATTAATGAAAAGACAAAACTTATATTCGCGGAATTTATATCCAATCCCGCACTTCAGGTTTTGGACATTCCTTTGGTATCGGGAATAGCCCACGAATACGGAATTCCGCTTTTCGTGGATTCCACGACCGCTACACCTTTTATAGCAAAACCTCTTTTACTCGGTGCGGATGTGGTAATCCATTCCACTTCCAAATATTTAAACGGCGGCGGCAATTCCATCGGAGGAGTGATAGTGGATGGCGGGAAATTTGCCTGGAATACAGACAAACACAAGGCTCTTTCGGAATTTAAAAAATACGGAAAGGCAGCTTTTATAGTAAGGCTGCGTACCGATATTTGGGAAAACCTCGGAGGATGTATGGCGCCCGTGAATGCGTTTCTGACATGCATAGGACTTGATACTTTGGGACTTCGCATGGAAAGAATCTGCGACAACGCGGATAAGCTTGCACGGGCATTAAATCGGTTAAAAGGAATAGAAGTCAGTTACCTGACATTGGACAATCATCCCTATCACGATTATGTGGACAGGGAATTAAACGGATACGGAGGAGGAATCCTTACATTCAGAGCAGGCTCGAAGGAAAGGGCTTTTAAAATAATCAACTCATTAAAATATGTGATGATTGCAAGCAATATCGGTGATATCAGAACGCTTGTGATACACCCGGCATCCACACTTTATATAAGGACGGAAAAGGAAGAAAAGGAAGCTGCCGGCGTATACGAGGATACGATCAGAGTCAGCGTGGGAATAGAGAATATCGAGGATTTAACGGAAGATTTTATAAAGGCGGTTTCGGAAAGTGAGTGAAGTCATATTAAGCAGGGAAATATTAAGTGAATTGGAAGAAATAGGTAAAAGAGCATATCCCGACGAAGGCTGCGCTATTTTGCTGGGAGATACCGGGAATCCCGGAATAAAGCAGGTTAAAGAACTGAAGAATACCGCAGATAAAGAATTGTCTAAGTCTTTTTTTCAGGTAAATCCCATTGAAATACTGGATATTGAAAAAGAGAAAAATGCAGTAATAACAGGCTTTTTCCACACACATCCGGATCAAAGAGCGGTTCTTTCAAAGGAAGACGAAGACTATATGATTCCGGGAATTATATATGTGGTCATGTCGATTGTGAAAGGCTCGTTTGCAGACATAAGAGCATATGTCAAAGAGCCCGACTGCGGGGGAATCAGAGAATTCGATATTTAAAACAAATTCAGTCTAAAAATGACGGATGAGGGAGAAGGGAAAATGAAAGTATATATCTCAGCCACATTAAGAAATTTTTTCGGAAAAAATCCGGTGATTGAGATTTCCGAAAACAACATAAAAGAAATACTTGATAAGCTGACGGACGAATATCCCGAGGCTGAGAAAATTCTTTTTGACGAAGAGGGGAATTTAAGAAAATTCGTTCAGATATATGTGGGAGACGAGAACAAAACCCAAAAGGAATTCTGGAGCGATGAAATAAAAGATAATTCCGAAGTGCTTTTACTTCCCGCGGTTGCAGGCGGAGCACCAAGGGAAAGCATCATTTCCGATGACAGAAGAAAAGCGGTTTTCTTTGATGATTCGGAGGTGGAAAGATTCGGAAGACATCTTCTTTTAAAAGATATCGGTGTAAAGGGGCAAAAGAGAATAAAGGCTGCGAGAGTCGCAGTCATCGGAGCGGGAGCGCTTGGCTCACCCGTTATTCAGTATCTGGCGGCAGCAGGTGTTGGAACGATCAAAGTAATAGACTTCGATGAAGTTAAAATTGAAAATCTCCAGAGTCAGGTGATTCACACAAGCAGGGATTTAAACAGGCCCAAAGTTGCATCTGCGAAGGATAAAGTCAGAAACATTAACAGAAATATTGATTTTGAAGCGGCGAATGTAAAGCTTGAAGCGGATAACATAGTATCGGAAATCGACGGATATGACCTGGTAATAGACTGTTCGGATAATTTCAAAGCAAGATATTTGATAAATGATGCCTGCGTGCTATGCAAGATTCCTCTTGTATTCGGCGCAATCTATCAGTTCGAAGGACAGGTTGGAATATTCAATTTAGACGGCGGACCGTGTTATCGGTGTCAGTTTCCCGCACCTCCCGAACCGGGACTCGTTCCCACATGTGCCGAAGGCGGTGCAATAAGCCCTCTGCCCGGAATCATCGGAAGTATCCAGGCAAACGAAGCGCTGAAACTAATTATCGGAATCGGCGAGCATTTAGACGGCAAACTTTTAACCATCGACAGTCTGTATCTTACATCGAAAATTTTAAAGATTAATAAGAATCACTCATGTCCTATTTGTTCCGCAGGTGCCGGTATTACCGGAGTAGAAGACTTTGACTATGAGGAGTTCTGCGGACTCAAGGAAGAAGATCAGGAAATACCGATTGAAGGATACACACCCGAAGAACTCGCGGCAAAAATCGAAAGCGGAGAACCGATTACAATCGTGGATGTCAGAGAGCCGCACGAGAGAGCAATACTTCGTTTCCCGAATGCTATTGTCATTCCCATCGGACAGCTTGCAAGAAGAAAGAACGAACTCAACCCCGAACAGGATACGGTCTTTATCTGCAAGGAAGGAAAGAGAAGTATTCTGGCAATCAATACACTTCGCGAAGCAGGCTATGCAGGTCCTTTGTACAACTTAAAGGGCGGTATGGATGCAATGAAAGATATTGTATTCTCGCATGAAGGAGCATGGCTGTAAGAGTTAACAATGCCAAAAGGCTGTTAAATATATTAACTAAATTTTGAGGAGGAAGAAAAATGGCTAACGAAAAAGCTAATGCGGATTCTATAGTCGCTTTGGGAGCAAAGGCGGCATATAATCTAGCGAATGTCACCAAGACAAAACCCCAGTACGGAGCATTGACTCCCAAGTGGCTCACCAAGTTCCTTGAATTCAAGGGTCTTGAAACAGGTATCTACAGAGTCAATAAAGTTGTAGAAGGAGAGACACCTCTGGATGTTCTCTGCTCACAGACAAAAAAATCGGACATTATTCCCGAAGGTTACGTTGAATATGAGACAGAACCCAGAGAGTATCGTCTTAATTCAATTTCAACAATTATCAATGTAAACACCGCAATCGAAGATGTTTACAGTGCACCTTACGATCAGGTTCAGGAGCAGTTAGGTCTTGCAATCGAATCGCTTCGTGAGAGACAGGAAAGCCAGTTAATCAACAATGACGATTACGGTCTTCTTAAAAATATCGCCGATTCTCAGAGAATTCAGACGAGAAACGGTGCACCCACACCGGATGATATGGATGAACTTATTACCAAGGTATGGAAAGAGCCTTCTTTCTTCCTTGCTCATCCGCGTGCAATCGCTGCTTTTGAGAGAGAATGCACCAAGAGAGGTGTTCCGCCTGTAACCGTTAATATCGCAGGTGGCAATTTCCTTTCATGGAGAGGAATTCCCATCATTCCTACAGACAAGCTTCTTGTGGACGGACTTAAGAATCCCAAGTCCTTAAACGGCAAGACAAACATTCTTCTTATTCGTACAGGCGAAGCCAAGAGAGGCGTTGTAGGTCTCTTCCAGGCAGGACTTAAGAACGAGCATTCCAGAGGTTTGTCAGTTCGTTTCAGAGGAATTGATAACAAGGGAGTCGCATCTTATCTTTTATCTTTATACTGCTCAGCTGCTATTCTTGCAGACGATGCTATCGCGGTACTTGAAGATGTAGAGGTGGGTGAATACTATGACTACGATTAATCAATTCTCTGATCTCCCAAGCGCAGAGGCAATCGGAGTTTTGGCTAATGAGTTGTTTCCTGATTTAACAGAGGGCGTGTACGGTGTTCCCGAACAGGATGTTCCTGTGGACGACATTCCCGAAGTGAATTCTTCAGATTTCACGCAAGGGTACGGAACATCTGCTCCTGCATACAGTTTATCGGAATCGGATCCGGTGGCATCGAACAACTACGCAAGTTCGACGCCGGGCATCGCTAATCCCGAGTTCGATTGGGAGCATCCTTTCGCTTACGGTGGCAGTTCGCAGGATTCATACTTCAGTGTGATTGATGATGCGAGTGCACCTGAAGCAAGCTTTTCAAAAGAAGTCAGCGATGTTCCTTATGTAACTTCTCAGGGCTCAACTTCTTATGCGCCTGTGGTTTTATCGCAGACTCAGGCTAAGGAACAGGACAGAAAAATAGATGCGCCGACGTCTCTTGGCGGAGATAAAACAGACAAAGTAAATTATAAAAAAGAAAATAACTCTTCACGAAACGAATCAATCAGAATCGGCAGCAAGACTCTTGCACAAATCAGAAATGATTTTCCGATTCTCTCGGAAGAAATAAACGGTCATCCTCTTGTGTGGCTCGATAACGGCGCGACAACGCAGAGACCGAAGGCTGTAATTGACAGACTCTCGTACTACTATGAGCATGAAAATTCCAATGTTCACAGAGGTGCTCATACACTCGCAGCAAGATCGACGGATGCTTATGAAGAAGCAAGAGATACAGTCAGACAGTTCATCGGTGCTTCGGCTTCGGAAGAAATCATTTTCGTAAGAGGCACAACGGAAGCAATTAATCTTGTGGCAAATGCTTATGTCAAGCCGACACTGGAGCCCGGAGATGAAATAATTGTTTCCATTCTGGAACACCATGCGAACATAGTACCCTGGCAGCTGATTTCCCAGGCAACGGGAGCTGTAATCAAGGTTATTCCGTGCGATGAAACGGGACAGCTGATACTTCACGAATATGAAAAACTCTTTACGAAGAGAACGAAATTCGTTGCGGTAACACATGTTTCGAACGTTCTCGGAACCGTAACTCCCGTTGAAGAACTTGTCGCTATTGCCCACAGACACGGCGTTCGTATTTTAATCGACGGCGCTCAGTCGGTAGCACATATACCGGTAAATGTCTCGGCACTCGATACAGACTTCTTCGTATTCTCCGGACATAAGATTTTCGGTCCTACCGGAATCGGTGTCGTATACGGCAAGAAGGAACTTTTAGAAGCCGCAGAGCCTTATCACGGCGGCGGTAATATGATAGCTGACGTAACGTTTGAACGCACCATTTACAACCCCATCCCGAATAAATTCGAAGCGGGTACGGGAAGCATAGCGGATGCGGTAGGACTCGGCGCAGCACTTAAGTATCTGACGGATATAGGCATGCCCTGCGTATATCGCTGGGAGCATGAGCTGTTGCAGTATGCAATGAAGGAAATGAAGACCGTAAAAGGACTTCATTTAATCGGCACGGCGCTTAACAAATCATCGGCACTTTCTTTTAAACTCGACGGATATTCCGACGAGGAAGTGGGAAAGAGACTCGACGGATACGGAATAGCCGTACGTACCGGTCATCACTGCGCACAGCCTGTATTAAGGCATTTCGGTTATGAATCTTCTGTCAGACCGACAATCGCTTTATACAATTCGCCGGATGATATTGATGCACTTGTAAAAGTATTAAAAACATTTGCGTAAAGAAAAGGTATCGGGCATCGAAAGGTGCCCGGTACCGAAGAAAAAAAGAAAACGGGTATGGCAATGGAAGAAATCATAAAAGAAAACGAGATAAGCGAAATAGTTAAAATCGTATTGGACGATTATAAAGGCAACAAAAACATTGATGTCATGAACCTTTATAACAACCCAAGCAAAGCGGAAGTAACGGAACTGGTCAAAAATCTTTTCAGACTGGTATATCCGGGTTATTACAAGGATAAATCTTATAAAATATACAATCCCGACAACTCACTGGCGGTTACCGTCGAGGATATCTTTTATCATCTTAACAAACAGGTAACGCTTGCTCTTGATTTTTGTAAACTGAGGGGAGAGATGACCGAGGAAGACAGAAAAATCGAAAGTTATCGTATCTGCAAGGAATTCTTTTATAAGGTTCCCGGCATAAGAAGAACTATTGAAACCGATCTTCTGGCGGCTTATGACGGGGATCCCGCGGCAGGCTGCTTTGAAGAAATAATACTCGCTTATCCGGGTCTGGTGGCAATAACGGTTTACCGTCTGGCACATGAGTTATATCTTTTAAGAGTTCCCGTAATACCCAGACTTATGACCGAATATGCACATTCCAAGACAGGAGTGGATATTCATCCGGGTGCGACGATTGGAGATTATTTTTTCATAGATCATGCGACCGGAATAGTAGTCGGAGAAACTTCTGTTATAGGAAGCCATGTAAAAATATATCAGGGAGTGACCATTGGTGCGTTATCAACCAGAGGAGGCCAGAAGTTATCCGGCAAGAAGAGACATCCAACCATCGGAGATAACGTTACGATTTATGCGGGAGCCTCGATTCTCGGTGGTGAAACCGTGATAGGAAACAACTCCATTATCGGTGGCAATACATTTATCACGTCATCCGTGCCCGAGGGAACCAGAGTGAGCATCAAAAATCCCGAAATGGAGTACCGCACAAGGGATAATGTGGTTAAAACCGAAGAAATCAAACAAAGCGATGAATGGTATTACATTATCTGATGAAATTCGGATGATGAGTATTTATAAAAGAGGAGAATAAAAATGAACATAACAGTAGCAGGAGAAAAAAAGGACGTAAAAGAAGGGCTCACCGTAACGGAACTTATAGCATCCGAAAATGTTGAAACACCGCAGTATGTGACAGTTTCCGTCAACGAAGAATTCGTTGAATCGGGCGAATTTGATACAACGGTTTTAAAAGAAGGCGATGTGGTTGAATTCCTGTATTTTATGGGCGGAGGCAGATAATGGCTTTTACGAACGAACAGCTGGAGAGATATTCCAGACATATTATTTTAAAAGAAATCGGTGCCAAAGGGCAGAAAAAATTATTAAACGGAAAAGTCCTGATAATAGGTGCCGGCGGATTGGGTGCTCCTGCGGCTTTGTATCTTGCGGCAGCAGGTGTCGGAACAATCGGTATAGTTGATGCGGACGTGGTTGATTTGTCGAATCTTCAGCGTCAGGTAATCCATACAACCAACGACATCGGAAAGAGAAAGGTTGAATCCGCAAGGGAAACAATGAATGCCATCAATCCGGATGTTAAAGTAAATACATATCATGAATTCGTTGCAAGCGACAATATTATGGATCTGATAAAAGACTATGATTTTATCCTCGACGGAACGGATAATTTCCCGGCCAAATTCTTAATCAACGATGCATGCGTGATGGCGAAAAAACCTTTAAGTCATGCGGGAATCATCAGATTCAAAGGCCAGCTTACAACCATTATTCCCGGGGAAGGACCCTGCTACAGATGTATTTTCAAGAATCCGCCACCCAAGGATGCGGTACCTACCTGCAAGCAGGCGGGTGTAATAGGTGCGATGGGCGGAGTAATAGGTTCGCTTCAGGCTATGGAAGCCGTGAAATATTTAACCGGTGTAGGCGATTTGCTGGTAGGATATCTGCTGACATATGATGCACTTAAGATGGAGTTTCACAAGATTAAACTTCCCGCAAGAGGCGAGGGATGTGCGGTTTGTTCCGATCATCCGACAATCACTGAGCTCATTGATTATGAACAGCCCGCGTGCGATTTGAAGGCGCATTAAAAAGGAGCAGACATGACGGTTACGATAAACAAAAACGATTATGAAAGAATACTCGCTCATGCCAGGGAAAATCTTCCCGAAGAGGCGTGCGGACTGATAGCCGGAATCGACAGGGAAGACGGTGTAAGAGAGATTAAAAAAGTATATCTTCTGACAAATATCGATCATACGAACGAACATTTTTCAATTGATCCGAAGGACCAGCTTGCTTCCATCAAGGATATGAGAGCAGAGGGATTTAAACCTCTCGGAAACTGGCATTCCCATCCCGAATCACCGTCACGTCCGTCCGAAGAGGACAAGAGATTAGCGAATGATTCTAACGCAAGCTATCTTATTTTATCCCTTGAGGAAGCGGACAATCCGGTTCTGAATGCTTTTCATGTGGAGAGTGTGAACGGAGAAAAAACAGTTCGCAAAGAAGAACTTACAATTATTTGAGATAAGGAGAAAAGAAAATGGCAAATCCCGAATTTGAAGCAGATGATGTAGTTGATATTACCGATGTTAACTGCCCCGTAACGTTTGTAAAAACCAAGGTGGCACTGGAAGAACTCGATGAAGGGCAGATTCTGCAGGTACATATTAACGACGGAGAACCTATTCAGAACGTTCCCAGAAGCGTCAAGGAAGAAGGGCATGAGATATTAAAAATCGATGATAACGGCGACGGAACTTTTGAGCTTTTTATTAAAAAGGTCAGAGATTAATCATATCAGAACAGAAAATCATAAAAGGAGCAAAAATGGCAACAATAATTGTGACAGAATCCAATTTGGAAGAAATCAAAGCAAGTGACAAAACGGTCTTACTGGACTTTTATGCCGATTGGTGTGTTCCCTGCAAAAGACTGGGACCCGTTTTGGAGGATATATCCGAAGAAAACCCCGATATTATAGTCGGAAAAATCAATGTTGAAGATGAACCTGATATTGCCGAAGAATTCGGCATTATGAGTGTTCCCACTTTAATCGTTTTAAAATACGGGGACGAAGCGGACAAAGTCGTAGGTTTCAGAACAAAAGCGCAGATACTTGATTTGCTGGATTAATTCTTTTTCTTTACGGAATATCCGAATTTTCCGATTTTTTTGCCAAGACCGAAGTATTCGCCGTGAGAATATGTGACAAGTTTCGATGAGTTGAGTTCGAACTTACCGTTTTCATTCATATACTTATCATCGACCGTCACGCCTACAACCTCGGCGATGAACATATCATGACTTCCGAGTTCTTTGATTTCTTTTACCTTGCAGGCAAGATTCAAAGGACTCTCTTTTATTGCGGGCGCATTTACACCTTCAATCGCAATCGGTGTTAAGTGGCATTTCTTAAATTTATCCACGTCTTTTCCCGATTTGACTCCGCAGTAGTCTGTTGCATATGTCAAATCTTCGGTCACCAGATTGATGACGAATTCTCCCGTATTTTTTATGATGTCGTGAGAATAACGTTCTTTTCTGACGGATATCGAAACCATTACGGGATCCGAGCAGACGGTTCCAGCCCATGCGACTGTAATTATATTAGGTTTCTGATTCTTTTCCTGACAGCTGATCATAACTGCGGGAAGGGGATAAAGCATATTTCCGGGTTTCCAGTTTATTTTTGACATTTGTGCTCCTAATTTGATTCTTTTATGATAGAAAATCTTTTGTGTTTATTCGGAGATTTTCGATGCGAATTCATCGATATCGCTGTCGGTTCCGTCGTTCTTTCTTGCAAGCGGATCATTGAAAATGCCGGTTATTTCAAACTTTTCGATACCGATGCATTGAGCCATTTTATTAAAGGATTTTTCCGCACCGCTTCCGCCCTGACATGCAAATGCAGCGAGAGATTTTTCAGCAATAGCATCTTTGTTATCTTCTATAAAAGTCCTGAGAGGCGGAGTAAATGTTCCTGCCCAAACGGGGAAACCGAAGACGATTCTGTCATACAAAGAAAGGTCAATATCATACTCTTCCAGGTCGGGCTTATCTTTAAATACAGCGCTCTTTCCACCCCAGAAAAACTTCTTAAAACCCTTGTCGGCGTAAGCTTTTTTGGGGATTAATCTAAGCAGGTCGGCGCCTGTTTTTTCTTTTATCCTGTTTGCCGCATAATCGGTATTTCCTTCAAGTGAATAGTAAACAATCAATGTTTTCATAATTTATTTCCTCCGATTAATTGAATTATAAGACATTTGTCAATCAAATAAAATTAGAATATACTAAAAACATGAATCAGAAAGAAAGAATCAAAAAAATAATAGAGGCACTGGATGCGCAGTACGGAACGGATTTTATATGTTATCTCGAGCATAAGAACGCGTTGGAACTTCTGATTGCGACTATTCTTTCCGCGCAGTGCACCGATGCGAGAGTTAATACCGTAACGCCGACTTTATTTGCAAAGTATAAAAATGCAAAAGATTTCGCAAATGCCGATTTGGCAGAACTTGAAGATATAATTCATCCGCTTGGCTTTTATCATGCGAAGGCCGTTAATATTATCGGCTGCTGCAAAAAGCTTGATGATAAGTTCGGCGGAGAAGTTCCCTCTTCCATAGAAGATTTAACCTCCCTTCCCGGAGTCGGCAGAAAAACCGCGAATGTTATCCGCGGCAATATTTATCATGAGCCGAGCATTGTGGTGGATACGCATGTCGGCCGTATCAGCCGAAAGCTCGGAATCACGAAGAAGGAAGATCCGAAGGACGTCGAGTTTGACCTTATGAAAAAAATTCCCAAGGACCACTGGATTCTCTGGAACATTCATCTTATTACCCTTGGCCGAAGCATTTGCAAGGCTCCCAAGCCGAAGTGCGGCGAGTGCTTTTTAAGAGAGTACTGTCCGACAGGTCAAAACGCTTGCAAAAATGGGGAATATCATATATAATCCCTTTTGTACACGTAATTAAGAGGTGCACAAATTATGATGAATTTACGTACAAAAAAAGCTAAAGTCATTATCGCGGCGGTCGCCATTGTACTTTGCCTTGCGATGATCATTCCTTTTCTGGTATCGATGTTTTAATTAAGTCGGTGCCGGTCGAATGTTTCGCGTGCAAAGATTTTTGTATGCAGTTTAATAGTTGGCGACGAACCGGTAAGCGATGATGAAAAGGAAATCCCTTTGTGGGAGCGAAATTAATAAGAACAATAATCCGGCGCGTCTTTTGAAGACAGCGCCATTTTAATTTATATGACGTCAAACAATAAAGAAAATAAGCCTTATATCAACAGGAATATCCGGCCGGGCGACTTCATTGTTGCCAGCAAATGGATTGGAATCGAAGGCACGCTTGAGATTATAGATTATAAAAGAGAAGAAATTGAGAAACGCTTTTCGCCTTCTTTTATGAGGTATTTTAAAGACTACGAAGCGAGTCTTTCGACCGAAAAAGAGTGCAGCGCGGGCGATTCTTTTATGATAAAAGAAACCATATGCGCCTCAGAGGGCGGAATATTCAAGGCACTCGGAGAACTTGCGAAAATTGCTGGCAGAGGGCTGGAAGTTGATATAAAGAAAATTCCCGTAAGGCAGGAAGTAATTGAAATATGTAATTTCTTTGATATTTCTCCGTACGAAATGAATTCCGAAGGAATGGTGCTGATGGTGCTAAAAGAGCCCGAAGCGCTTGTAGAATACTTAAAAAACGAAGGTGTTCCGGCAGCAGTTATCGGGAAAATAAGAGACGATAACGACAAGTTAATCTTAAACGGTGAGGCAGTAAGATATCTTGATAAAATAAAGCAGGATTCAGTAGAAAAAATACTATAGATTAAATCTGAAAGGATGAAAGATATGCGCGAACAAATTTTAAAAGCAATTGAAAAAAACAGCAGAATCGATTTGAAGGAACTCTCGATAATGCTCGGCGAAGAAGAGATTGATGTAGTTAACGAAATAGCCGCGATGGAAGCGGAAGGCGTTATCTGCGGATACCACACTCTTATCGACTGGGAAAAAACCAGCATCGAAAAAGTCAGTGCGCTTATTGAAGTTCGTGTAACACCTCAGAGAGGTCAGGGCTTTGATACAATTGCGGAGCGTATTTACAAATATCCCGAGGTTAACAGTGTTTATCTTATCTCGGGTGGCTACGATCTTTTGGTATCTCTTGAAGGCAAATCCCTTAAAGAGGTTTCGAATTTCGTTTCCGACAAATTGTCGACGCTTGATACGGTTTTAAGTACCGCGACACATTTTATCCTTAAAAAGTACAAGGATCACGGTACAATACTTGCTAAAAAATATGTGGATGAAAGGTTGAAAATGACACCATGAGAAATCCTTTGTCAGATAAAATAACCAATATAAAACCATCCGGCATCAGGAGGTTTTTTGATATAGTCAGTGAGATGGAAGATGCTATCTCTCTCGGTGTGGGCGAGCCCGATTTTGACACGCCCTGGCACATCAGAGACGAGGGTATTTACTCTCTTGAAAAGGGTAAAACATTCTACACATCAAATGCCGGAATTAAAGAATTAAGACAGGAAATCTGCAACTACTACGGCAGAAAACAGGGAGTTGTTTACAATCCCTTAACCGAAGCACTTGTTACCGTGGGCGGCTCGGAAGGCATCGATCTTGCGCTTCGCTGCATGCTCAATCCCGGAGAAGAAGTTATCATTCCCACACCCTGCTATGTTTCGTATGAGCCCTGCACAGTAATGGCAGACGGAGTTCCTGTGATTCTTCCTTTGAAGAATGAAAATCAGTTCAGACTCACACCCGAAGAACTCGAGGGAGCAATAACCGAAAAAACAAAGATTTTAATCCTTGCGTTTCCTAATAACCCTACAGGTGCAATCATGGAAAAAGAGGATCTCGAGGCAATTGCGCCCATCATCGAAAAGCATGATTTATTCGTTATTTCCGACGAAATATATTCGGAGCTTTCATATAAATCAAAGCATGTTTCGATTTGCTCCATCCCCGGTATGAGAGAAAGAACCATCATCATAAACGGTTTCTCAAAAGCATACGCAATGACAGGCTGGAGACTCGGCTATGCACTCGGACCGGAAGCAATCATAAAACAGATGATCAAGCTTCATCAGTTTGCAATCATGTGTGCTCCCACCACGAGCCAGTATGCAGCTGTCGAAGCCCTCAAAAACGGCGATGAAGACGTGGCAGAAATGACCGAAGCATACAACCAGAGAAGAAGATATCTCATGAACGAATTTAAAGAGATGAATCTTCCCTGTTTTGAACCGTTTGGAGCATTTTATGTATTTCCCTGCATAAAAGAATTCGGCATGACAAGCGAAGAATTCGCCCTTAAATTTCTCGAAGAAGAGAAGGTTGCTGTAGTTCCCGGAACCGCTTTCGGAGACTGCGGCGAAGGCTTCCTTAGAATCTCCTACGCATACTCGATAGAGGATTTGAAAGTTGCCATCGGCAGACTTAAGAGTTTTGTAGAAAAGCTTAGAAATCAGTAAACAAAAGCCTTCCCTCGGGAAGGCTTTGCCATTACCTGTTTCAGCGTAGGATATATGTTGGGACGTAATTCAAAAACAAAAAAATAACCGCCATAGTTCCAACTAGGCGGTTATAATAATTTATTACGTTTAGCAAAGGCAACCGTCTATCGGTAATGCCCTTTATGCTTTAATTATATTTACGCAGTATATATATGTCAAATCGGAATTGTTAACAAAAATAAGACCTTATTTTTTAAAGTAATTATACTGAAAGGATTGAAATGAACATAGTACTTCTCGAACCCGAGATACCGTTTAATACAGGCGCCATAGGTCGTACATGTGTAGCGACCGGCACAACGCTTCATTTGATTGAGCCTTTTGGATTTATTTTGAATGATAAAAGTGTTAAAAGAGCAGGTATGGATTATTGGGACAAATTGGATGTCAAAAGATACATCAATTATAATGATTTTCTTGAGAAGAATCCTAATGCACACATATACTTTGCAACCACAAAAGCTAAGCATGTTTATACCGATGTAGAGTATTCGGATAACGACTACATTATGTTCGGCAAAGAGAGTGCAGGCATTCCGGAAGAGATACTCATAGAGCATCCTGACGACTGTATCAGAATTCCGATGCTCCCCGAAATTCGTTCGCTTAATCTGTCAAATTCCGTCAATATTGTTCTCTACGAAGCGCTTCGCCAGAATGGTTTTAAAGGACTTGAAGCCGAGGGAGAGCTTCACAGACTCCACTGGTAACTAAATTTAGAAAGGTGCCGACTTATCCCCATAGTCGGCACCTTAATAAAGAAAAGCGCCTCGCACCAGAATGATTGCCAGACACTTTTGCAGAATTGTTTAGTTATTGAAAAGCAATTCGTTTTATTCTATTTCTTCAGGCAGAGTATTGTTCAATCCTGCCAGATAAGTTCTTAAAAGCTTCTTGTTGGTTTTTGAAGTCGAACGGTATTCAACCAGAAGATTTAATTCATCTGCCGACAAATCAACAAATTCCGGTGTTTTCTCATAATCGAAAAAATCTGAAAGAGAAATCCTAAAACCCTCGCAGATCCTTCTCAAGGTGGCCAATTTTGGTTCAGTATTTCTTTTAAAAATGGTATTTAAACTGCTTTCGGAAATATCGGATTCCTGAGATAATCTGTATACAGACCAACCTCGTTCGGCTAACAATTCTTTAATTCTTTGTATAGTCTCGTTATATTCCTTCATTTTTATTTCAAAAAACTTCCAATATATTAACAGCCTGTTAAAGCAAGCAATTTCATAATCGCGTATATTAAAATTTTACCTTATAAAAAAACAAAAAATAATATGACAGAGCATAGTAATTATCCGCAAGTTATACAACGCAAATGAGTTGTATAATAATTGACTCTTAAGTCGTTAACTATATCGTTTCCCGTAAAACAGATTATCTTTTATATGTGTATTTAATGTGAAAAAATAATTTATATTGGATTTTTTCTGAAGCAAAAAAAACCCACCAAATTCGGTGGGTTTTTTATCATAAAGCCGTATCTTAGTTCTTTTTATAAACTCTCGTGTATAAGAAAATCATAACGAGCAGGCTTAATAAAGTGAAGATGCCGACGTAGATGCACATTACATTTACAGGCAGACTCTTTTCGAATACTGATGCGTTGAAAGTCATCGACTGACGGATGGCATCAACGAAAACGCCGTTATCCACACCGCCGATTGAGCGGTTCATTTCGTCAAGACAGCCGGTTAAAAGCATATTTCGAAGGAGTGCGCAAATCTGGCTTGCGGGAAAGAGATTGCAAACGGTCTGAATTTTCGTGGAAAACTGTGAAATAGGAATGTATGCTCCGATTACAAAACCTGCTGCCGCAGAGAGAATTCCGAAGAATGCGCCCGCTGCCGATGAGGATTTAAAGAACAAAACAACTGTCATAAAAAGTGCGCTTGATGAAAGGCATCCAAGGAAGATTACTCCGTATGCGCCGAGGATGCTTAATGCACTAAGATGCATATTTCCAAGGAATGCGAGGATAATAAGTCCGACCGATAAAAGAAGGGAAGTCATCATAAAAGATGAGATAACCGCTGCGGTAAGATATGAAAGAATAATCTGCCATCTTTTCACGGGTGTTGCGAGGATGTCGTAATCAACTTTGCGTTCGCGGTCTTTTACGATAGTTGTCAGACAGTTGTAAGGGATTGTGATTGTTGCTGAACCAAGGATGCCGACGAGAAGAACACCGTTTACGAACATCTTCACATCGTCTGTGTTGATAAATGCTTCAAGCCCCTGCATAGTGCCTTCAATTGCGCTTACAAAAGTGCCTTTTAAAAACAGAAGATAGAGCACGAATACTATGATTGATGTGAGCAGTGAAAAAATCACCGAGTGAATGTCTTTAAAATATATCTGTACGTTTCTTTTTGTTAATCCGATAAAACCTTTCATTTTCAAGTCTCCTTTTTATGTATTACTATTGTTTTCTTTTAGTTTGCTATCATTCTTCCCGTGAGGTTTAAGAACACATCATCCATGCTTCCCTTGATGATTTCAAAGTCTTTGAACTTTTCTTTGTTTGCGCTTAAGACATCGAGTATGTCCTTGTCAAAAAGAATGTTGTAATGGTCTGCGTCGTAGATGATTCTGGGGTTTATTAAGGCTGCAGCTTCGTCGTTTGCCTCGCTTCTTTCTGTATACCAGAAAAGCTTCGAGGAAGCGAAACTGCTTTTAAGTTCTGTAGGTGTTCCGCGGGCGATGACCTTTCCTTTATCGAGGATTACAACGTGGTTTGCATCTCTGGTTTCTTCCATGTAATGCGTGGTTAAAAAGATTGTCATGCCTTTTTCTTTTCTTAAATAATCTATGTAGTCCCAAACGATTTTTCTTGATTTCGGATCAAGTCCGGTGGTCGGTTCGTCTAAGAAAAGAATCTTCGGATTGTTTAAAAGAGCCCTTACGATATCGACTCTTCTTCGCTGACCGCCCGAGAGTTTCTCGTACTTGCGGTTCATTATTTCATTAAGTTCGAAGCGCTCATAAAATTCTTTTAATCTTTCTTCGATTTCCTTTTTGGTGAGTCCGTAGTAGCTGCCCCTCGTGAAGAGGTTTTCTTTTACGGTGAGTTTGTCATCGAGTACCGAGTTTTGAAAAACGATTCCGATTTCTTTTCGTATAAGGTCGTCTTCCCTGCCGAGTTCGTGACCGCAGATTCTGATGTCGCCCGATGTTTTTTCGAGGATAGTGCAGAGGATGTTTATCGTTGTGGATTTACCTGCTCCGTTTTCTCCGAGGAATGCGAAGAGCTCTCCTTCTTTTACTTCAAAATCTATTCCGTCCACAGCGAGATGTTCGTTGTATTTTTTTACCAGATTTCTTACTTCGATTACGTTCATTTTTTATGTCCTTTCGTGTTGTTTTTGCTTTGTATGAGACCATTGTATCGAAGTGTGAAAATAAAAAAAGAGCAACTCGACCAAGATGCAAAAAAGGTCTACCAAGTTGCTCTTTTATGATTAAATTGTTGATTTTTACGGCTTATTCTTCGTCGCGAATCGAATCCAATGCGTTGTTAATTTCTTTGTCTTCTTTTACGTAAAACCACTTTGTCATTACCCAGACGAATACGTAGACGCAGACGAAAATAAGGATTACGAAAAGGTATCCGATAATGTTCGTATACCACTTAAACAGCCATCCGAGAAGCGAAACCGCTGCGAAAACCATAATAAACTGAATGAGGATTCTTATAAAAAACGGTTTGATTTTTTCGATGCAAAGTATGAATGAAGGCAGCGAACAAAGGACGCCCGCAAATATTACGCTTAAAAGGAAATACCATTCAGTGGAATAAGTATTGCCGAGGAAATGCATCACGGTCTGTGCGATGCCTACTGCGAGGAAAATACCAAGCGATATGAAGCTTGTCTGAAGGAACACCATTTTCAGTTTGCTCATAGGTCAAGCCTCCTTTTAATCTCTTTTACGTAGCTTCGTGAGATTACGATTTTTTCGCCGTTTAACATTGTCGCTTCCATACGACCGCTCAAATCCGATTTTACGCCCTGTATTTTCTTTAAGTTAACAATCATGGATTTGGATATTCTTAAAAAATACGCGCCGAGTGTTTCCTCGAGCTCATACAGTCTTAACTTTGTTTCAAAGCAGTCGTTCTTTGAATAAACGAAAGTTCTTTTATCCACGGATTCGATGTAATAAAAAGCCGTGGTTTCCAAAAGAACGGTTTCGTTATCTTTTATGAGGGGAAGCTTACGTTTCCCGCCTTCGAGAAGTTCGATAGCCGCTTTGATATCGTCTGTATTTGTTTGTGCTTTTATGAGAGCTTCCTCTTTTTCGGGGGAATCAACCTTCTCTAATTTTACCTGCATTATATGCTCCGCTTTTGGTCTATTCTTCTTCGTCGTTAATGTCGGATAATGTAAGCGTAAAGATAAACTCTGTTCCTTCGCCTTCGGTACTGATTACGTTAATGTTTTCGCCGTGTGCACGGATGATTTCACGGGTGATTGAAAGTCCGAGACCCGTACCTTTTTTATCTTTACCACGGGATAAATCCGTCTTGTAAAATCTGTCCCAGATCTGATTCAGACTTTCTTTCGGGATGCCGATTCCCTGGTCTTTTACGCTGACGAAAACTTTTTTGTGCTTTTCCTTGGTCTCAACGAAAATCTCTGAATTCTTGTTGCTGAATTTGATTGCGTTGTCTAAAAGATTGTAAAGAACCTGCTGTATTTTTGACATATCGCCCTTAACAAAGAGCTGGTCTCCGGTAAGGGTTAAATTGACTGTGATTTTCTTTTTCTGACATGCCCCTTCAAAGGTCGCGAGAGTTTTTCGTATAACCGTATTTATGTCGAAGTCTGTAAGCTCCAGTATCATTCCTTCGGTATTTAAGTTATTTAAAGTAAGGAGTGAGTTGGTGAGCTTAATCAGTCTGTCGGATTCGTTGGTGACAATTTCAAGATATTTGTTGTGAAGCTCGGGTGGAATCGTACCGTCAAGCATTGCCTCGGAATAGCCCTTGATACTTGTAAGAGGCGATCTGAAATCGTGTGAAACATTGGCAACAAGCTGCTTCTGATTGTCCTCTCCCTTGGAAAGTTCACTGGCCATGTAGTTAAGCGATGCCGCCAGATATCCGAGCTCGTCCTCCGAGTCAATCTGGAACTGGTATCGTAAGTTCCCGGCAGCGTATTCCTCGGTTGCCTTTGTGATTTTTCTTAAAGGTCTGTAAACGTTGCTTGTAAAGAAAATAAGTATTATAAGCGAGAGAACGAACAGAATGATGAAAAGATAATACGAAAGTGTAAGCAACTTTTCGGAAAGCCTTTTAAGTTCAGAAACGTTCTTATGGATTATAACGTAACCGAGTACCTGATAACCGTCGGTAATCGGAGCGAAAACGCTTAATACATCTTCGTCAAACATGCCGTAAAAATTGCCGACCTTATAGTAACCGCCGATATTGTCTGCGGGATTGAAATTATTGACATGTACGGGATTTTCGACATCCACGGGGCTGTCGGAAGAAAGAACGATAAGACCTGAAGGGTTCATTATCCAAAGTGTAGAATCAAAATAAAGCGCAAGGATATCGAACTGTTTTTTAACGGATTCAAGACTCGTCTCGGAACCATACAAATCTTTGGCGTAGGTATCTGCGATAATGATTGCTTCTTTATACAGTTTGTCGGCTTCGGTCTTTGTAACCAGATTGTTAATGGCTCTGGATGAAAAGGTTGCAACAACCATAAATCCGAAGAGCGCAAACAAAAGATAAGCAAATATGAACTTGGTGTAGATGGTTTTTTTCATTTATGCTCCGTACTATTCGGACAAAGTTACTTTTATATCCATATCAATATAGGTATCGCCGTTTAAACGCGAAACGGTAACAACCACCTCATCCTGCGGTTTGAATGTATTTATTTCACGTTCATAATCCAGCGCACTGGTAATAACCGCATCATTCATGGCTGTAATGACATCGCCCTTGTGAATGCCGCCCTGCATTGCGGGCGAATCCATCTGGATGTCGGTAATATATGCTCCGACGGGAACTTTGTAAATATGCATTGCCGTGGAAGATACGTTGGTCACGGAAACGCCCATGTGAGCACGTTGAACGTCGTTGCACATATCTTCGATAAGTTTTGTCAGTTCTGAGATACCGACAGCTGAAATAAGGTTTTTGTTTTCCTGTTTATTATAAGTCTGGTCTATAATTCCGATGACTCTGCCGTTTTTGTTTATAAGAACGCCCGAGCCGTCTTCGGAACCGTAAATATCGGTGGTGAGCAGCGCGTAATTATGGTCGATTCCGTTAATTTCGTATCCTGTGGAAGTCAACATTCCGTAGCCGATGGAAGAGCCGTATCCCAACGGATCGCCGATTGCTATAACAATGTCACCCGGCTTGCATGAAAGCTGCGAACTGGCTAAAGATGCATAAGTTATGGCACTCTTGGTGGTGTCATTAAGTTCGGAAAGAGGAATCGTAAGTATGGCATAATTCGTAAAAGGATCGACCGCCTTCAAGGTAGCCACACACTCCTGGGTATTTTGGAAAGATACCACGATTTCATTTGAGTCGGACAGTATTTCGGCGTTGGCCAGAATAAAGAGATCTGTTCCGTTATCTTCCATGATAAGGCCCATGGTCTGGGTCTTGTTTTCATATGATGAATTAAGCCAGGTGGTCCTGTCCTGAATGGCCGTGACGGTTACCATGGATTTTCTGGATTCCGCCGCGAGCGCTTTCATTTTGTTAAAGATTCCCTGGTAGTCTTCAATATCCGGCTGATATGCAGCGATTGCGTTTTCGATAGCTTCGGTATTGTCGGGAATTTCAATCACGGGCTCGGGCTCGACCACGTCCTCGATTAACATATCCTCGGGAAGAATTTCTTCTGTGGGTTCCAACAGCTTTAACTCGATTTTCTCGGGTTCGGGCTCTTTGTTGAAACCTTCTATAGTTCCCTTTTCAAAAAAGAAAAAGACAAAACAGGCAACCAAAGCAAATGTTACCGCAAGGGCAATCGTTAAAAGAGACTGCCTGAAAACCTTACGCTTGTTGATGGGGCGTTCGGTTATTTTTTCACGTAAGAATGTATAATCGTTATTTTCATGTGAACTGTTCTGTTCGCTCATTTTCTGCTATTTCCTCATAAAATATATAAAACAATACACTGTAATAATAACACCCGCCGATTAATGCTTCAAGCGTAATGCAAAAACTGCGTTTTACCGACAAAGTATAGATAAAAACACCACAAATTATAGATGTCATTTTCAACAAAAGAAATGGAAAAAGATTTAATTTACCTATTATTAATTTTATGTATAATAATAAGTGTGGGTTTTTGCTTAAATCTTTAGGCAACTAACCGCAATATTTTTTTCTTAGGAGACTTTTATGTACAGACATATCATAAATCCCCAGATAAAAAAAGGTCACATAAATCCCGAAATTCAGGGACATTTCAGTGAGCATCTCGGAAGATGTATCTACGAGGGTATTTTTGTTGGGGAAAATTCGGACATTCCGAATGTTAACGGTATGCGTACAGACGTTGTCGAAGCTCTTAAGGAAATGAAAATCCCCGTGTTAAGATGGCCCGGCGGATGTTTTGCCGATGAGTACCACTGGATGGACGGTATCGGTGATAAAAAAGACAGAAAGAAAATGATTAACACCAACTGGGGCGGAGTAGTCGAAGACAATTCCTTCGGCACACATGAATTCATGGAACTCTGTCGTCAGCTTAACTGTAAAACATATGTTAACGGTAACCTCGGAAGCGGTACCGTTAAAGAAATGAGCGAATGGGTTGAATACATGACCTTCGAAGGCGTGTCACCCATGGCAGACTTAAGAAGAAAAAACGGCCACGAAGAAGCGTGGAATCTTGATTATTTCGCAATAGGAAATGAAACCTGGGGCTGCGGCGGAAATATGAGTCCCGAGTATTATTCCGATCTTTACAGACACTATCAGACATTTGTCAAAAATTACAATCCTGATAAAAAAATCAAAAGACTTGCGGTTGGACCGAGCGACAAGGATTACGCATGGACCGAAACCCTTTTAAAGAAATGCTTTGAGAGGGCAGGTTCCTGGAACAACGCGCACGGATTTATGGACGGCCTTACCCTCCATTATTATACGCTGCCTTACGACTGGGCTAAAAAGGGCGCGGCAACGGGCTTCAATGAAAAAGAGTGGTACATGACCTTAAGAAAAACTCTTTTCATGGAAGAGTATATTGCAGGTCATTCGGCGATTATGGACAGATACGATCCCGAAAAGCAGATCGGACTCATGGTTGATGAATGGGGCACATGGTACGATGTCGAAGAAGGCACCAACCCCGGCTTCCTCTATCAGCAGAACACCATCCGCGATGCACTTGTAGCCGGAATCAACTTAAATATCTTCAACAAGCATGCAGACAGAGTCAAGATGGCCAATATCGCACAGCTTGTAAACGTTCTTCAGGCAGTCATCTTAACCGAAGGCGAGAAGATGATTAAGACGCCTACATATTATGTATTCAAGATGTACTCCGCTCATCAGGACAATGATTTAATCGAGAGTTCCATCGACACCAAGAAAGTCGGTCTCGAAGATGAATATATGGTTCCGAATCTTACCGAATCCGTATCGGTTGACAGAAGCGGCAAGATAATCATTACCGTGACAAACCTTTCACTCGACGAGGAAGCAATGATTGAAAGCGTTGTCCTCGGAGCCAACATAAAAGAAGTAAAAGCCACCATCGTAAAAGGCAGGATGGACGATCACAACACCTTTGACAATCCTAACGTTGTAAAGGATGAGGAATTCAAGAACATATCTTTTAAGAACGACAAGATAAGATACACGATTCCTCCATGCAGTGTAATGTGCATCGAAGTTACCGCATAAAATATGGAATATAAAAAAATTTGCAAACGCTGCCTCATATCCGAGATGGGCGAAGAAGCCTACCGTGAGATGATAAAAAAACACACGGACATCATAAAAGATGAGGACAAGAGCGACGAGGCAACATACAAAGCAAGGCTTAACGTATGCAAGGAATGCGAAAAGTTAAACGCCGGCACCTGCGCATCCTGCGGATGCTACGTAGAGATAAGGGCGGCTCTTAAAAGAAACGCATGTCCGAACAAAAAATGGTAAATAACTCTCAAAAAACGGCTATAGAGAGAAAAAAATAAAAGGAGAAAAAGCTATGGAAATCAAAAAAGTAACAGACCCGTCATTTAAGAAGTATGGCAAGATTATTGAAGGAATCGATTTTTCCGAAATCCTCAAAAACCTTGAAGCGCTTCCCATGCCCGCAGAAGGAGTTGAGTACTTCCCCGGAGTAGAAGCACTTGAGAACACACCTGCAACGCAGATTATTTCTGAGAGCCTTTACGGCGGAATGCCCATCCAGATTGGTATGTGCAACGGACACAACAAGGCACTTAATGCAGTTGAGTATCACAGAGATTCCGAAATCAATGTGGCTCTTTACGATATGGTTCTTCTTATCGGCGAATTAAAGGATGTTACCGAAGATTTCAAATACGATACATCCAAGATTGAAGCTTTCCTCGTACCTGCAGGCGTTGCAGTTGAAATGTATGCTACAACTCTTCACTATGCTCCCTGCCACGTAGAAGACAAGGGCTTCAAAGCTGTAGTAGTTCTTCCCAAGGGAACAAACTACGACCTCACATTCAAGAATTCCTACACCAAGGAAGACAGACTTCTTACAGCAGTCAACAAGTGGCTCATTGCTCACGAAGATGCTAAGATCGACGGCGCTTTCAACGGACTTGTAGGCGAAAATATTACAATCTAAAAGGAGAAGGTTTTATGTATTATATCGGAGTTGATCTCGGTACATCGGCTGTAAAG
>JAEEGI010003132.1_pt1 | contig 39642 bp, 22 predicted proteins | sample 8958751 | NCBI WGS metagenome assembly JAEEGI01 (sample SAMN16246545, study PRJNA631951) | gut metagenome | biome: gut microbiome; feature: rumen; material: KS-attached | host: Bos | place: Iran: Karaj | collected 2018-10 | reverse complement strand
TATATCTTTTAATAATTGAATAAAACTAAAACATTTATAAAGCATATATTAATATTTATTTGTTCTTTTTTATGATTATACTTTTTTCTATAAAATTTCTATAAACTTCTGAACACCCAATTTCTTCCATTTAAAATATATATTCTTTCTCTATTTTTTCTCCTTATATTTTATTTTCTTTGAGAAATTTTCCTTTTATTTTTTTTAAAAAAAAAAACCTATTTCATTATTAAAGGGTTAAAATTATTATATTTTATTTATAATTTAACAATTTATTTGCTAAATATCCCTTTGTTCTATGTGTTAAAAAAGAGTATAAAAATAATTTCTTTAAGATTAGTATTATTATTGGCTCTATTAACTATTTTAACATAAATAGTTTATAAAGTTTTACATCTTTTTAAAAATAATCCAAGGTAAATGATATCCTCCTTGATTAAAATTACAATATGAAAAATGAATTTGATAAATAATTAAGATAATATTTTGAATATATTTTATAATTTTAGAAATATTTTTTTTTGTAATTCTTTAATAAAAGCTTATAAAATGTGAAGAATATTAAAAATCAATTTTCTTAAATTAATTTTATTCAAATAAAGAAGACTATTTATTAAAAAATTGTATTATAATATATAAATATTTTTATTTAATATTTTTTATATATATTAATTGAAGAATGAATTCACATAAAAATTCATCAAAAAAAAAAGGTAATCTCCAAAATCAACCATCAATTCTTTCATTTTTTGGAGTAAATAATTCTCAATCATCATCTCAGCAGAGTCAAAATATTTTAACTTCAACAAAAAAGAGAACTCATAGGGAAATGTCAGAAAATAATAAAAATTATTATTCAGAAAATCCCGCCAAGAAAAAAAAAAAAGAAATAATAATAATAGATGATGATTCAAATGAAGAAATGAATAATGAAAACAAAGAAGAAGAAGAAATAATAAATTTATCAAAAAATGATAATGATAATATTCAAACTCCAAGTTTCACAGAATTAACAAAAAAAATTAAAAAGAAAAAATTAAAAAAATCAAATAACAATAAAGAAGAAGATTCCGATTATATAGAAATAAAAGATTTAGAATCAACAAGTTCAAACTTTAATATTAATGATTATAACAAATCATATTTAGAAAAAGAATTAAAAGAAAATCCTCATTATTTAGATTTTTCAATAAATAAAAATCATTCAACAAAATATTTATCAGAGCAAGAAAAAAATTTAGAAAATTATATATCAACAACAATGAAAAAAGAGAAAATAATTCCTATTGATAACATGACACCTAGTTCCTTTAATAAAGGAAAAAGTAGGAAATCAACAACAAATAAAAAATCAACAAGAAATTCAATAAGTTCATTTAATGAAGACAATTTATCTTCAATATCAAATGAAGAAGTTTTAAATCATAATGAAATATTTCAAAATCCTCAGAATGGATTACCTGATTTTTTAAAGCCAGAAAATATAAAAGATAAATTTGGAAATAAACCAGATGATATTAATTATGATCCAACAACTTTATTTGTTCCTAATGATTATATTAAAAAACAAACTCCTGCAATGAGACAATTTTGGAATTTTAAAAAAGATAATTTTGATAAAGTTTTATTATTTAAATTAGGTAAATTCTATGAATTATTTTTTGATGATGCTATTATTGGAAATCAAATTTTAGAATTAAATTGGATGGGTAATGATCCTAAAAAATTACATGTTGGATTTCCTGAAAAAATTTTAGAAGAAAAAAGTAGAATTTTAATTAATGAAGGTTATAAAGTTGCTGTTGTCGAACAAACTGAAACTCCAGAACAATTAAAAGAAAGAGTTAAAAAAGATAATTCTAAAGATGCTTGTGTTAATAGAGAATTATGTAATGTTTTTACTAAGGGAACTTATTTAAAAGATGATAATAATAACTTAAATGATAATAATAATTATAATTGTACTAGAAATAAATTTTGCATTAGTTTAGTTTATAATGATAAAGTTGATTCTTGTGATAATTCACAAAATAATGATTTAAATTATATGAATAATATATCTCAAAATAATAATAATATTAATAAAAGAATTGAATGGGGAATTTGTATTTTTGATGTTACTACACTTCAATTTTATTTAGGTAATATTATTGAAGATATTCAAAGTAGTCAAACTCAAAGTCAAAATAGTATTGAAGGTAATTATACTAAATTAATGACTGCTTTATATAATTTATGCCCGGATGAATTAATTTTAATTAGAAATAATATTCCTAATAGAGCTCTTTCTTTTGTTAAATCATTAAGTAGTCATCCTCAAATAAATTATATTAAAAACTCATATTCTTTATCAGATTTAAATAATTTATGTCAAAAATATTTTGGTGAAAATTTCCAAGATTGGAATCAAACAATATTAAATTTATTTTCAAATGAGCAATTAAATCATGCTTCATTAATGTCCTTACATTCAACAATAATATATTTGGAAAAAATATTATTAGCAAATCAATGTTTACCAACTGCAATATTTCATAATTATGACGGTGATATAACAATAAATCCAAATAAAAAAATGATAATGGATTATCAAGCAATATCAAATTTAGAAATTATTGAAACTCAATTAGATCCTAAAAATCCTGAAAATGGTTCTTTATTAGAATATTTAAATAAAGCTCAAACTCCTTTTGGAAGAAGATTAATGAAAAATTGGATTTTAAATCCTTTATGTAATATTAATGATATTAATGAAAGATTTGATATGGTTGATGATTTTATTAATAATGAAGAATTAATTATTAAAGTTAGAAATGCTTTATGTAAATGGCCTGATATTGAAAGAAAATGTTCTAAATTTTATAAATTTGCTATGGAAAGTAATTCAAAAGCTATTTATTTTGAAGATATTGGAAAAAATAGATTAAATGATTTTTTTAGTTTAATTAATTTTATGATTTCTAGTCAAAGTTTCTTTGAAATTTTTAATAAATATATTCCTAAATTTAAATCAAAAACTTTAATTAATAAATTAAAAATAGGAACAAATATTCCAGATTTAAATAAAGTTTTAGGTGAATTAAAAGACAATTATAGTATAGTAAATACAAAAGATGATAAAGGAAATTTAATTCAAAAAATAGAAAGTAAACCAGGAGTTTGTGAAGAATATGATGATTGCAAAAATGAATTAAATCAAATTTTAAATACATTTACAGAAATAATTCAAAAAGAAAAAAAAAGAATGAAATGTGCAGTTATTCAATATTCTCATACAAAAGGAATGAAATATGAATTAGAAATTCCTGAAGAATATGTTAAAAAAAATCGTCCTAAAGAATATATATTAACAACTGCAAAAAAGGGTTATCTTCGTTTTCACACTCCTGAATTATTAGAAAATATAAAATTATTAGAATCAACACAAGAAAAATTAAAATATTTGTCTCAAAATGTAAATATCCAACTATTCAAACAATTTTATTCAAAACATAATATCTTAAACCATTATATAAACATAGTATCAGAAATAGATTGTATATCAAATTTAGCATATATATCAATAATGGACAAGGAAAAATTTTCTCGTCCAAAATTTATAGAATTATCAGAAAATAACAATAATCCATATATAGAATTAATAGATTGTGTTCATCCATGTTTATTAAGCCGAAATCAAAATTTTGTTCCAAATAATATAATAATAGGAAAAGAAGGAGAAAATTTAATAATAATAACAGGTCCAAATATGGGAGGAAAATCAACATTACTTCGTCAAGTATGTATTGCAACAATAATAGCTCAAATAGGATGTTATGTTCCAGCTAAAAAATGTACAATGACACTAGTAGATAGAATATTTACTAGAATAGGAGCTTCAGATAAATTATTAGAAGGGAAATCTACTTTTTATGTTGAAATGGAAGAAACACAAAATATATTAAGAAATGCTACTCCAAATTCTTTAGTTATTATGGATGAATTAGGAAGAGGAACTTCTACTAAAGATGGGAAAGTTATTGCAAAAACTATTTTATCTGTTTTGGAAAATAGAATTAAATGTAGAGTTTTATTTACTACTCATTATCATGATATTATTGAATGGTGTAAAAATGAAAACAATATTGGATTATATTATATGGAAAGTAATGTTGATGAGAAAACTAAAGATATTTCATTTTTATATAAATTTAAAAAAGGAATTTGCCCTGAAAGTTATGGGATTTCTGTTGCTAAATTAGCTGGATTACCTGAAAGTATTATTAATATGGCAAGATGTATTGCTCAGAAAAATAGAGAAAAGTTACCTTTTAGTTTTGATTAATTATTTCAATTTCTATTATTACAGTTTATTACTTTATTTATTTATTTTTTATATATACTTTTTTAAAAATAACGAAAAGAAATATTATTTTTATGTTTTTTTTTCATTGTATAAATATTAGAAACTATAATAACCTATAGAAAAGTTTTTTATATATTCTAAAACCAAGTATTCACTTATTTAAAAGCAAAAGATTTAAAAAACATTAATTGAAATAAGAAAATATAAGTTCTAAGGAATTTGAGTTTGAAAACTGGGTTAATAATTCTTATATTTTTTTTGGATTAAACAATTTTGTTTATTTTGTTTTTTATTGCAATATATTTATTCAATTTTTATATATTTTTTGAATATACCAGTTTGAACTTTTATGATAATTTTTTTTTTATATTTTACTTTTTTTAACAAATATTTTTTATCTTTAAATTCTGATTAATGTTAATTAAACTTATTAACCGTTGAAAATTGAATGTAAAAGATTAAAATATATGAAATATATTTTTATGAATTTGAGAATAATAAATTTATAATTCTTTAATTAATTTTTTTTATTTGATTTAAATAAATTTATGGAAAATATTGAGCAAGAAAATAATATAAATAAAGAAATTAAATTATCATCATTACAAAGTATTGATGAGTCTTTGAAATTCATTAAAAAAAATAATCTAAAAAATAATAAAAATTCAATTTATGATATTGAAATGAATCCAAACTCAATTCCAAAAAAACAAAAAAAAAAATATGGAAGATTAATAATATTATATATTAAAGATGGAGATCCAATATATGTAATGGGAGAATTATTTCCTTTTTGTTTTATCTTTAATTTCTTTTTTATATTTGGTTCCATATATTATCTATATGGAAAAGTTTATAAGTTTTACATTATATTAGGATTTATTATAGGAATGATCCAAATAATATTATATACTTTCTCAGGGATATTAAATCCCGGATTACCAAAATTAGAATATGAAAAATTAATATATGAAGATGTTTCAAATAAAAATTTTAGACAATGTAAAGATTGTAAATTTTGGATTAATACTGAATTTTCTACCCAACATTGCAACGAATGTAATGTTTGTATCGAAGGATATGATCATCATTGTAGTACATTAAATTTATGTATTGGTAAAGATAATTTAAAAATATTTTATTTTTATATTTTAGCTTCTTTTATATTTGTAATTTATTTCATAATTGGATTTTTATCACGTTCATAAATTATAAAAATAATCTGATTTTTCCAAAAAAATAATTCGAATATTTTTTTATATTAAATAAAAAATTAAAAACTAAGTAAAAAAAATAAAAATCAATAATAAGATTATTTAACCCCAAATCTGGGATTTTTTAGGAAGATCTTCTTCATTATTTTTTCTTTCATTATCACTTGAATTATAATCAGCATCACTATAATTATCATCATCAATAGGTTTTTCATCTTTTTTTTCTCCTTCTAAATGATTTATTTCAGGATTTTGCAGTGGATTATCAGTATCTACATTAGGATTATCATTATCTGCATTTGGATTTTTAGTATTTTCATTTGGATTTTCGGTATTTTCATTTGGATTATCATTAGTTTTTTTATTTGGATTATCAGTATTTATATTTGGATTATCATCAGTTTCTTTATTTGATTTTCTCAATTCATCATTATCATTTTCTTTAGAACTATTTATTATTTGATTATCTTTATCTGATGGCTCCACATATTGATTATATATTTTTAATTTTTCTTTAATAATATATGGAAGATCAATTTCATTATCACATGAACCTCTTTCATTAACAATTTTTTGTAATTCAGTAGCTATTGAAGGTAAAAATATAAAATTAAAAACATTAATAGCTTGATCAATAATAAAGCAAGTAACACAAATTAATATAACATTTATCCATAAACTTCCAGAAGAAAAAGCAACAGCCATAGTAGCATAAGAATTAAAGAAATTCCAATTATGAACAATAATTAAAAATACAATATAAGCAATAAAAGTAATAACTAATAGAATAAGACAATGAAAAATAGTTTCATATCTAGTAAAAATAATTAAATCAATAGAAACAATCAATAAAATATTAGTAAATAAATTAACACTATTAAACCATAAACCAGCAATATTGCCTTCATCATTAGCAGATAAATTATATAAGCTATAAATAACAAGATAACAGTTAATTAAACAGTGAATTAATCCTTTAAGTAAAGTTAATCCAAAATTAAAAGTTGTAAATATAGGATTATCTCTAGTTTCACTAAATAAAAAAGGTAACATTTTTCTAACAATTTCCCCATCAGTAGGTTTTACATCAAAATCCATTACAGCTCTAACACCTAAAGGAAGAGAAGTAAATAATAAATTAAATAAAGTTATAAACCAATCATCCATAATAGTTTGTCCACTAAAATTATTATAAAAACCATAACAGAATTGAACTAAAGTAAAAACGAAATTTTTATAGAAAAAATACATCACACATTCACAATTTCTAATATAATTAGTTCGACCATGAAAAAGCATAATTCTATGTAAAAATTTAAATTCTCCAATGGCATAATCAGAACTTTGAACAGCTCTCATTCCTTCCTCTCCATAAATACCAACACCAATATGAGCTTCCATTATCATTGAAACATCATTTCCTCCATCTCCAATAGCTAAAGTGACTGCTTTAGGTTCATAATTTTTCATCATTTTCACTACTTGACTTTTTTGAAGGGGAGATACTCTACAACATATTACTGCTACTGCATCTTTTGCTATTTCCAAAAACATTCTTTGTATATCATCTCCATTATTTATTGTCAATAATGCTTTTTCATCCACTAATATCCCAAATTGAGGCTTCTGTAATGAATCAAATTGGCCCTTATATCCATTATATTCTTTCACAAACTTATGAATTATATCATCCATTTCTTTTTGGTTTATTATTTCTAAATTTTCATCCTTTTTCACTTCAACACCACATATTTCAAATGTTTTCATTTCTTTTGATATTAAATTACATGATAAACCTATATTATATGCTGTATTCATTTTATCTCCTGTTAACATCCATATTTTCACTCCCGCCATTCTTAAATCTCTTATTGTTTCAGGTACTTTATCTTGTAGTTTATCTTCTACTATTGTTGTTCCTAATAAAAATAATTCATTTTCTACTGTTTTATATACTGCTGCTACTTTATTATCTTTATCTTCTAATTCTAAATTTGCTTTTGATAATTCATCTGCAAATCTCTGATATTCATCTTCAGTTAAAACTTTCATTGCTACAAATAATGTTCTAAAACCTTGTGCCGAAAATTTATTTACATAATTTTTACATTGAGCTAAAATTTCAGGACGAGTGTTTTTACTTAATAATGTTTCAATAACTGAATCTGCTCCTTTACAATATAATTTAATAAAATCACCATCTTTTATTATTACTGTTTCTCTTTTTCTATCTGAATTAAATTCTATTAATTGTAATCTTTCTAAATCTCTTACTTCTTTTCCATCTCCTAATTTAATTCTTTTTATTGATGATTGACCACTTTCAGTCAAAGCAAATCCTTGTTCTCGAGCACTTTTTACTAATTCTATACTATCTGGACTCATTGCTATATAATCTTCACTTCCATCATCATTTTTCTGTATTGAACAATCATGACACAATGCTAAAGCTTGCCAAAATTCATATAATATTTGAGAACTATTTTCAAGTGATATTGAATAATTATTATCTTGGGTACTATATGCTTTATAACCTGGATAATTTGTTTTACATATCTTTTGATCTTGGTTTTTAATTGAATTATACATTTCTAAACGCTTGAAAGTAATAATATTTTCTTCCTCCCTAAATTTAACATTATTTGGTGAAGATTCGTCTTCCAAACCCCTTAAAAATTCATAACAAACATCTCCTATAACGCAGAATCTAAATTGCATTTTATTACAAGTTAAAGTTCCTGTTTTATCACTAAATATATAATTTACTAAACCTAATTCTTCATTTAAAGAAACTGAATTTGGTGTTACCCATCTTTTCCTTAATTTTGAATATCCTTCAACATCACAACTCATAAATCCACCTTGTATTAATTTAACAACTTCCAAAGTAATAATAAGAGAAATAGGAATCATAGTATTTAATAAAAGTAAATAAGTAAAATAAGAAATAAATCCTTCAATGCCATATTTATATTTAGTAATTTTATAAATTTTATCAAAATCTTCTAAATTTTTCTTATAATAAACTCCTCTTAAAATAGCAGAAATAATACATAGAATAGTTTGGAAAATAAAAATAAACAATAAGCTTTTATTCATTAAACTTTCAACACTAGAATATTTAACTCTTGGATCTTTAGAATTTTTCATAATTTTACAATTATGTCCAGTATAACAAACAATTCCAATAATCCATTGAGTATTTCTTAACTTAGCACCTTTTAATAATAATTGTTTAGGATCTAAAGGAATATTACAATCTTGTTTTTCAATACTATTATCACTGACTTCAAATATTACATGCATTTTCCCATTTAATTGATATAATTCAGGATTAGGATGATCACAAATAACGTCCCCACTAATATTAATTTGATTACATTTAACTTTATCCTTTTTAAATTTATCAGCAGTTTGTGAAGGAGAAGATTTCATTTTTAAAGTTTTTTCTCCATCAAGAGTTCCAGTTTCAATAAAGCAAATACCATCTTTAATTTCAGAATCGATTAAAATTAAATCAGCAGGGAAAGCATTATCAATTTTAACTTCAACAATTTCTCCCATTTTTAATTCACCACTTTTACAATCTACCCACGTTCCATTTCTATAAACTTGAGCAGGTTCAGAATTTTGTTCTTTATCTAATTTAGCTCTTGCATAATCTTCAATAGCTTCTCTAATGAGAGAAACACTTAATACAAATATTACTGGTATTAATGCTGTTTCTGGTCCTAATGGTGATATTGCTGGAATGCATTGAATTATTGCACAAAATAAAAAATATATGTTTGCTGGACGCATAAATTGATACATTAAAGCTTTTGGAAGAAATGTTATAAAATTATATTTTGTTGTATCTACTTTGTTGTCTTTGAAATTGTATTCTTGTTCGTTCAATAATGGATCGTTTATGTGGAATTGATATAAGTTAGACGAAGATTTTGATGTTGAAGATTTTGATATATTGTTTGTAGCCTCACCTCCTGTTTGGGTTTTTGACATTTTTTTTCCTCTGTTTTTTATTTTTAATTTTTTTAAAGGTTTTTAAAATTTTTAAATAATATTGGATTGCGGATTATTTTAATTTTTTTTCCAGATTTCAATTTGATTTTTGATATTTTTTTTTTCGGATTTTTTTTTTTGGTGTTTGTTTATTTGTTTTATTTAATGTTTATTTTCTTTTTTTTAAGATTTTTATTTTTTGATTTAGTTATTATTATTAACGTAATTAAAAATTGTTGGAGAAATTATTTATTTTTCATAAAATAATATATCTATTTCTTTGAATGAAGAAAGAAATAAATAAAATATAATATAATTAAAATTTAAATGTTAAAAAATTAAAATAACACAAATCAAAAATTGAATATATAAATAATTTTAACATTAATAAAAAAGTTCAAAATAATTTTATTTTTTCTTTTTTTTTTTTTTTTTATCTCCAATATCCATTCCCATAATTTCGCCTAATAAATCTTCTAATCCCATTTTCCCTTTTTTTCCTTTTTTCCCTCCAAAAAAATTTTCAAAATCTTCGAAATCATCATTTTTACAATTTTCAAAAGCATCAACAGCATCTTTCCATTTAGTTTCTTTAGCATATTTAGATTTATTATATTCATTTTCATGTTTTTCAATAAAATGTTCTTCAATCTCTTCTTCATTAAATTTATTTTTACAAAATTTACATGTTTTTTTCTTTCCTTTTCCTTTTGTATTTTCATCTATAAAATCCATAAAATTTTGAAAATCAATATCAACTTCTTCAATTTCTTCTTCTTCACTTTCTTCATTTTCAAAATTCTTTTTTTCTTCTTCTTCTTCTTCATCATTAATAATTTTATAAACATTTTTATATCCTTTTCCTTTTCCAAACAATAAATAAGGTAAATTATTTTGATATTGTATTTCTTTATCTTTTTCTTCATGCATATGACTTTTTATTTCTTTTCCTTTTCTAATAATAAAATATTTTAAATGATGACATGGAAAATTCATTTCTGGAATATCTTCAATATCAATATCAAAGAAGTCATTAAAATTAAAAGTAAAATTATTCATAAAATCTTCAAAGTTAAAATTATCTTCATCAACTATTCCATATTTATCATATCTTTTTCTTTTTGATTCATCTGATAATATTGAATATGCTCTTGATATATTTTTAAATTTTTCTGCTGCTGTTTCATCATTTGGATTCTTATCTGGATGATATTTTCTTGCTAATTTCCGAAAAGATGATTTTATTTCTTCTTGAGATGCTTTTTTGGACACTCCTAATATTTTATATAAGTCTTTTTCTTCATCTTGATTTGTCATGTTTATTTTTTTATATTTAAATTTTTTGCCAAAAAAAAATAAATAAATAAATATTCATAAAATCAAAAAATAATTAAATCATAATATAATAAATTTTCAATCATAAAATCTAATATCAACACTATTTGAAAAATAAACAAATTTCATAAATGTCAATAACCGTTTTATCAGGTAAAGGAATATCAAATCATTTATTAAATCATTCAGTATCAAAGCAAATGTATTCTTTTCCAAAAAGTCCTCGATTTAAAGTATTAAATAAATCAAGTAGTGCCACATTTTTATATAATATCCCTTCAAAATTTTCTGAAAGAAAAGCATTTATCGGATATGGAAATAAAAGTGATTTTACAAAATTTCAATCATCAAATGCAGATTTCTATAATATAAAAAGGGAATTTGATAGAGTAGATCATCCATATATTGATTTTAAAAATTATCCTCATTATTCTTTTGGTTTATCTAAAGAACATATGTTGAAAAGAGTAATAAATGGAAAAACTTCAGAAATAAAAATTTTATCTCCTGGACCTGGAAAATATAATTATTTAAAACCTTTTGGTAGTTTTTCTCCTAAATATACAATGGGACAAAAATTTCAAAATAAAGAATTAAGTGGTAATACTATTTCACCAGGTCCTGCAAGATATAATAATAATTTAGTTTTAAATAAAAAAGGATTTTATTCTTTAAGTAATTTTCATAATTCTTCTCTTTATTCTATTGGAAAGGAAAAAAGATTTAATTATAATCATAGTAATACTCCTGCACCTAATCAATATAATTTAGGTTATTTAATTAATGGAAGTGGAAATATATATAACAGTATTTATAGAAGTCCTACTTCTAAAACTATTGCCAGGAAATATAAAAGTATTTTTGATAATGATAATGGAACTCCTGGTCCTGGTGCTTATACAACTTTTAGTGAATTTGGTATTTATAGAAGTAAATATGCTGATAGGAATATAAAGAGAAAAACTAAAAATAAATCTTTAAAAGATCAAACTTTTAATAGCTTTAATGCTTCTTTAAATTCTACTGATGGTTTTAGCTCTATGTATGCTACTTCTAAAGGTATTTTTTCAGGAAGGGGAAAATTAACCAAAGGAAAAAAAAAAATTAATTTAAAAAAAATAGGAAATGACAAATATATGGAAAAGAATATTAATATTATTGATGATAATGAAGAAAAGAAGAATAAAGAAGATTTTAATTTAGAATATAAAGAAAAAGAAAGTGTTGATAATAAAATTGTAATTAATGATAATAAAAAAAACAACGAAAATAATGATGATAATAATGAAAATAATGATGTAGATAAGAAAAATACTCATTATAATAATAATAATGAAAAAAATAATAATAATAATCAAAATGATAATAATAATGATAATAAAGACAACAATAATGGTAATAATGAGAAAAATGATAATGAATTAAAAAATGAGAAAGTTGAAGGAAAAAAAAATGAAGAAAAGAAAAATGAAAATTAAAAAGTAAGGAAATATAAAATGTGAATAAAAAATCATATGTATTTAAAAAATAAAAAAAAGATATATTTCCTTTTAAATTATTTTTTTTTTTTATTTATTAAACAAAATATTCAATTTATTAAAAATATATATAAATTAAACAAATATTTTATTTAATAATTATTATGATTTTAATAAATAATGCATAGGGATTTTGGATTAGGACGAACTTCTTATTTACCAAGAATTCAATATAATCAATTTAATCCAACTCAAAAAAATTATCAAAATAATAATTCAACAAAGCTAAATTATTTAGAATTATCATTAAATAATAGAAGTCCATTAACATCACATTATCAATATAATAAAAATTCAAATTTTAATTTTTTTGGAACTGAAAATCAATTTTCAAATTCTAATTTTTTTAGAAACACAATTTCATCATCAAAATCAAAATATTATTCTCCTTTATCATATAATTCTAATAATAATAAAAATGATTTTAGGAATTATTCAACTAAAAAAAGTGAAAGAAAAAATCATATTATAAATCAAGAAAAAACAAATTATAATCAATTTTATCATTTAGTAAAAACAAGTCCAAAAATATTAAATTACCAAAATTCATATTCAACACAATTATCTTCTTTTTCATCATTTACACCAAAAAAACAAATAAATTCTCTAAAGGGAAAATCTTTTGGAAAAACATCATATAAAGCAAATAATAAGAAAATATGTCCATTATGTAATAAAGAGATAGAAATTTATAGATATAATTTTCATCATTCAATTCATCCAAGTCAAATTTTACCATGGTTATTTTTAGGAAGTTATAGAAATGCTTCTGATAAAGAAGAATTAAAAACATTAAATATTAAATATATATTAAATTGTGCAGTTGAATGTTATAATCATTTTCCAAAAGATATAAAGTATTGTCATATTAAATTAAATGATTTACCTAATTTTAGAATTTTACCTCATTTAAATAAAGCAGTTTCATTTATTGAAGAAGCTCATAAAAAGGGATGTAATATTTTAGTTCATTGCCAAATGGGTATTTCAAGAAGTACTTCTTGTGTTATTGCTTATTTTGTGAAAGTTTTAGGTTATCAAGTTATGAATGCTTTAGAGTTTATTAAAAAAAAAAGAAAACAAGTTATGCCTAATTTCGGGTTTTTAGAGCAGTTATTGCAATATGAAAAAAGTAATTTAAATCCACAAAATAATAACTTTAATAATAATTAAATTGCCATGTTTTTATTTTTATATATTATTCATTATATGTTTAGTTTTTCCTTATTTTATAAAATATATATCTTAGAAAAAAAATATTATTAAATTAATTAATTGGTTTTAAGTTATTTTAATACATTATCATATTCGTCTTTTTAAGAGCAACACCACAAAATTTTATAAAATAAGCAAACATAATATGTTACTCATATTAAGACTTATAAAAAAACGAAAATTTTGTTTTGAGATGTTGCTTTTATTAATATTGATGTAAAAAATTCAAAAAAAGCAAAAAAAAAAAAAGAAAATTTGTAATCCTCCAAATAATTGGGAATATATGTTTCTTTTATTAAGATTATTTTTGATTTTTCAAAAATTTGTAAAAATAAATGATTGATTTTATTAAGACTATTGATGTTTTTGCAAAAGCTTAAACAATAGGGTGTTGCTCTTAAAAAAACGAATTCGGTAATTCATTTTCTTTGATATTTTTTAATTGATTCATTGATTTTTTTATTCTTTTTCTTGAATTATGATTATTAATTCGTTAATTTTTTTATATTATACCTATAAAAATAAAATTTAATATTTATATTATAGTTTATAATATTTTGCCAAATAAAAAGTGACATTCTTTTGCTCTAATTTTAAAAAAAATTTAAGTAATTTAGTGTATTTTAAATTTCATTTCATTGAATTATATTCATAAAATAATTTTCATAGGTAATAAAATGAATAAAAAAACTATAAAATCATTTTTGGAATTTACCTCATATAATCAGCAGTTATTTTTATTTTATAAAAAAATAATTTAGAAGAACCAAAATATTGCATTAAAATATTAAAATGTCTTTAAAAATGAACGTAAATTTGATTAATTTTTTCTTGAAATATTTCATTTGTTTTATTTTATATAAAAATTTAGAGAATTTCAAAAAATAAATTCTTCTGTTTATTAAATTTTATTCTTCATCTTGTCTTTTTGTTCGAAAATTTTTTTTTTGAAATCAAGTTATTACGATAATTAAATCAAATAATTATAAGATTTTAATTATGAAAAATAAATTTTTTAATCTTTTTTTAACTTCAAGAAAATTTAAAAAATAAAAATTAAAAAAATTATCATTTAAACAAAATTAAAAAAATAAATGAAAAACAATTTTCTTTATTTTTTATTGTCACCTTCAGAATTATTTTTTCCTCTTTTTTTTTTAGAAGGACCTTCATCAGGAATATCTTGAACTAAATTAGAAAGAAATTGATAATCAGGATTATCCATAATAACTTTTTTTCTAAAAACAATTTAAAAAAACAATTTACATATGAACAGAAGTAACTTTATTTCCTCCATTTTTTTTAACTAAATTAGAACATTCGACTAAAACATCTTTAATAAAATATTCTAATGATTTTGCTATAATTTTATTAATTATTATATACATATTACATATGGTGTCATATTTGCAATTTTACCAATTTCTTTATTTTCTTGTATAATTTTTTTAACTTTTAATACCGAAAATTTCAATTCTTGATTATTTTTCTTCATTCTAATAATTTTATTATTTTTTGAAATGAATATATTATATACTTTTATAATTATTATATTATTAAATAATTTCCCACAAAAAATAAATTATTATATATTAAAGAATTGAATTAAATATTCTTTTTTTAAATTAAATGATGAAATTAATCACGACGGTCAACTGAAAAAATTTAATGACGATCATTTGTGATTACTGATATATAAATTAAAATACATTTTTTCAATTAATTATTAATATAAATAAAACACAAATATTTAATTACGAAAAAAAATTTTTTTAAAGAAATTCAACTCTTTTTTCCAACTCAATAAAATCATCTCTAAACTTTTCTTCAACTTCAAGCATTAAAAACAAAATATCATTAAATTTATTAGTATATCTTTTCAAATATTTATTCAAAGTCATTTTAATTAGAATAGAATCATCTAATTCTCTAATTTCACAAATAGAATTAAAAGTTAAAGTAGCAGCAAAAAGAAAGCATAAACCAAGTGAAAAAACATCACTTTTAAAAGTATTATGTTCAGTATATTTAGATATATTTTTTTTTTGAAGAGCATGAAATAAAATAGGACTCATATATAATTCAGTTCCTCTTATAGTTTGTTTAATAGTTACTCTATTATTAGTCATCATTTCTTTTGCTTCTCCGAAATCTGCAATTCTAAATGAATTATCAGGAAATAATAATATATTTTGTGGTTTTATATCTCTATGAGATATTTTATGTCTTTGTAATTCTGCAAATGTATGAACTAATTCTTTTAATATTATTATTAATTCTTTTTCTTTATAATAATTTTTATGTTTACTTCTTAATATTATTTCCTTCTCCCAATCTCTGATTGCCATATCCATTAAAACATACATTACAAATGTTGTTTTATCTAATTTTTTAGTTTCCATTCCATGAATGTTTACTAAATTTAAATTATATTTTGATAATGATAATAACATTTCATATTCTGATTTAATTGCATTTACTTCTTTAATTGAATTTGCTAATATTTTTTTCATTGCATATCTCATATGATTTTTTCCTTCTACTTGATATATTTTTCCAAAAGTTCCTTCTCCTATTTGAGCTATAATATTATAATCATCACTTGAGAATTTTTTATTTTCTGTATAACTTATATAATTATTATTTATATTATTATTATTATTTATATTATTATTTGTGTTACTTGTATTATATCTTGAATTCAATATTGGACTTTTATTATTGTTACTTATATTTACATTGAGATTTAAATTTATATTTATATTTGATAATTTTTTATCTAATTTATTTGGAGAAGCATTTTCATAAAATTGAACTTTTTTCCTTTTTTCTGAAGATAATTCTGAAGAATACATTTTAATTAAATTATTTTTTTTCTTTTCTTTATTTTCAATATCATTTTCATTAAATTCGCTTATTTCTTTTTTATTATCTTCATTATGAGCATTTATTATATTATCTCTAAAAGCAAATTTTAAATTATCAGAAGAAAAGCCTCTACTAAAATTATTTTTATTTATATTTTTTGCAGTTAAAGGAACATTATTTATATCATTATAACTAGTTTGATGTAAATTATTTTTTAAAATTGATTTTTTAATATTTCCAATTGAAGAACTATGAATATGATTATTATTATCATAAATAATATGATCAGATTGTTTTCTTGAAGTAATTCTTCTTATATTAGATTCTTGATTAGAATTATTTATTTCTTCGTTTATATGATTTTTTAAAGGAATTTTTCTTGCACTTTTTGTAATTCTTTTTTGTAAATTTATTTCTCTTCTAAAATCATTTAAACAAAATCTTTCTTTACAAATTGGACAATACCATTTATGAAATTCATAGAAATTTAGCATATGACATTTTGCACAAACTACAATTTTTTTCTTATCTAATTCACCTTCAAATAAACTTCCATTACACTCTTTTTTATGAATAAATTTTAATTTCATAATATCTTCATGTTTAATATTACAACAAGGAACAATTTCTGGTTTTGCTTCAATACCATTAAATATAGATTCTTTTAAAGCAATTTTCATAATTTTAAATTCATAAGGATTATAAATTTTAGCTTCTGAAAAAAATTCTTTTTTACAAATTAAGCAATTCCATTTAATAAATCTTTGTAAAAATTCAGCTGAGCAATTCTTACAATATAAATTATTATTTTCTAAATTTAAATATAATACATTTTTACATTTGGGACATTTCATTACATCATTCATTACTGCATTACAATGATATTTTGCCCAAGTTGCAATTTTATATTTTTCATCTGTTATATTATTTTCTATTGAAGAAAAATAATCACAATCACAATTTTTACAATGTAATTCAATTAAATTTGAATGATATATTTTTTTACAATTTAAACAAAGTAAATATTCAAAATTATTTAAAATAAACATTTTTTTTCCACAAGTATGAATTGGTTCTTTGCAATTATTACAATGAGGGTAAAAATTATTTCCTGAAAATTTTTCATATAAAGATATATTATCAATAGAATTTATTAATTTATGAATTTTATCATATTCCGGTTGATAATATTGATATTGTATTATTTGAAGAATTTTTCTTAAAGTTCCACTTGGCAAAATTAAATTTTTTGGAATTAAAGAAATTTGAACATATTTTTCTAAGATTGAAATAAAATTACTTTGAGGAATTTCTAATATTTTATTGAATAAATCTTTATATTCTTCAATTGCAATTTTAAGTACTAGTTGCTCATCTTTTGTTATATTTATTTGATTTTGATTTTTTAATCTTCCATTTGAGATGTTCATATATTAACGTTCTTACTTTTATTTAAAATAATATTTTTAATTACATTTTTATTTCTTTTAATATTGAATTTTTTATTTTTTTATATTATACTTTAAATTTATTATATGGGAGTTTTATGACTCTGTGTAATTATAGAAAAATTAATTTAAGGAAATTGAGATTATTAAGTGTCTCATTTCATGGATTATAATATATTCAATTAATTTTTTTTTATTTGAATAATTTAAATTAATTTTTCAAAAAACGTTTCTTTGATTTATTGAAAAATTTATTTAAATATAAAGTTTTTTGATTTAAAAGAAAGAAATTTTTTATTTCTTCTTCGCAGTGAAAGGACATATTTTTTAAAATTAAATTAATTTTTTATTCTTATGGATTGATATATAATAAATAAATATATTAAATAATTTATTGTAATTTAAATATTTTAATCAGAAAATAATTTAATCAAAACAATTTAAAAAAATTTATTACAAATATACATATTGATTTAATAAAAATATTATTGAAAGAAAGATTTAATAGTTATATTTCTTTTTAATAATATTTAAAAATTTTTCAAATTATATTAAATGGAATCTAACCCAAAAGAAGAACGTTTATTTCTTCCACAAGATTTAATATATGATATAGAAAATGATTCTTTTGATTCAACAGAAGAAATTTCAAGAATAATAAAAAGACAAGATGAAATGAGTCAATTCAATCCAAATTTTCAAAATTATATTCCTGAACATAATTTTAATCATTGTCAATCTTTTCAGATTTTACCTTATTTACCTCTTTATCAAAATTTTCAATTTGAAAAAAATGATAATTCAATTCCTTATGTTAGATCAATGGATGATATGCAAAAAAATTTTTATTTAAATAATCAAAACTTGAATTTTAATTATTTCAATAATGGATTTAATTTTAAAGATAATCAATTTAAAGATTTTTTAAATTATAATAAAAGTAATTTATCTTCTTTAATTATGAGTTATTCAGGAAGTCATTTTTTACAAAAAATTATTTTACATATTTCAAATGAAGAACTTGGTTTATTGTTAGAAATAATTTTTCCTAATTTAGAAAGTATAATGTGTAATTCTTATGGAAATTATTTTTTACAAAAAATAATAAAAAAAAGTAACAAAGAACAAAGATTAAAAATAATTATGGGGATTCAAAAAAATTTTATAGAAATTACTAAAAATTGTTCTGGAAATCATTGTATTCAAACTTTAATTGATTGTATAAATTCAAATGAAGAAGAAAAAGCAATTAAAAATTTTATTATTAATAATTTAATGGAATTATCTTTAGGAAGTAATTCTAATCATGTAATTCAAAAATTAATTTCTGGAATGTTTGAAAAAAAAAGAGATTATTTATTAGATTTTATTCTTCAAAATTTTTTTATATTAAGTTTAAATTTAAATGGTGCTGCAGTTGCCAAAAAATTTATTCTAGAAATTAAAGATGAAAAAATTAAAAAGTTTTTGATTTCTCAAATTGAGAAAAATTATTTTAAAATGTGTGAAGATCAATATGCAAATTATGTTATTCAATATGCAATAGAAATTTTTGGTTATTCATCTTGTAAAAATATTATTAATTTAATATTAAATAATATATTAATATTTTCTGTTGAAAAATATTCTTCTAATGTGATTGATAAAGTGATTATTGAAATAAATGAAAATGCTCCTTTTGAATTTTTTAAATTAGTTAATTTTATATTTACTGAAAAAAACTTTAATATCATTAATAGAAGTAAATTTGGTCAATTTGTTTTAGTTAATTTAATAAAATTAATTCCTCCTGAATTTAAACTTGTGATTAAAAATCAACTTATAAATAATTTACAAGGTAATAGTAAGAATGTAAAAATTATAAATTTACTTGGATAAAATTTCCGTTGGTTATGAAAATATAGTTTATATTTAAAAATTTAGATATTATATTAATAAAATGATTTACAATAGTTATGAAAAATAATCATGATTTATTTGAAAAACTTTATAAGGTTTAAATTATTTTAATATAGATAATTAAAATATAAAATATAAAATTTAACATTTTTAAAAAAATTAATAAAAAATAGTAAATTAATGCTCATTATAAATACAACTATAGAAAAAAAAATGTAATTTTTAAACAATATAAATTCAATAATGGAAATTATACCTCATATTTCCAGTTGTAATATATCTTTGAGAATTTGAATTATTTAAATTATTACCAGTATAAGTTCTTCCAACATTATAATAATTATTAATTCCATTATTATTTCCAAAATTATTATTATATCTAATATCAACTCCTTTCCTCAAAGAAAAATTTGAATTAATATTACTATTAAGATTATTAATATTGTTAATATTATTATTATTATTACTATTATTATTATTATTTCCTATAATATTACTATTCAATTCTAATTCTTTTTTTCTTTTTGTAAAAGAAGAATATTTATTATGTTTTGATCTAGGAATATTAACATTATAAGAAATATTATGTTCTTTCTCAACACTAGTTTTTCTTCCAATTTCTTTATTAGAATTAGTAGTTAATAAAAAAGATCTTGAAGAAGTAATTTCTCTATTGAAATTATGATTAAAATTATTATAATAATTAGAGGGATTTGTATTAGAAATTTCATATTTTGAACTTGAGTTATTTCTATTAATAATACTACTTGTGGTGTATCTATAAGGAGTTTTTGCGGAATGAATAACAGCTTCTGAATTTCTTTGAGGATTTTTTAATATTTCCATATTTTCTTTAAAAGATTGATAAGGCATATTTATTGGCATCATATTTTGACTACTTACATTTATTAAAATTGGCCTTTTTTGAGAATTTGAAGAATGAGGAATATATCTTGCTTTTTGAATGTCAGAATTATATTTATTATATAATAAGCTATCTTTATTATTTTCTTTTTGTTTATTTTGGGATATCGAATTATTAATATAATTTGATATTGGGTTTTTTCTTAATCTACTTGTTTCCATTTTTTGATTTAAATTTGTCTTATTTACATTTATTCTTTTATAATCATCAATATTATTTTTATTATTATTGATTGAATTAATATTATTATTATTTGAAAGAGGAATTGAATTAATTTTTTGAGGAACAATTTCATTTTTAGAATTATTTTTTTCCATTTTATTAAAATCCTTAAGAGCAATTATTAAACAAGTAATATTATCAAAACTTTTCCTACTCATAGCACTTTTTAAAATAAAATCAACAACTTTTCCACATTGAGTATGAATAGTATTATTATATTTAATAATTTTATTACTATTATTAAAAATCATCCAAGCACAATCAAAAACATCTTTATTACTCATTTGGTCAAAAATGCCATCACAACCCATAATAAAAAAGTCAATATTATCTTTATTTAAATCAAAAGAATAAATTTCAGGTTCAGCAATAATAACATTAGGATTTCCTCCAAATTTAATATTTTTTGCTTCAATGTCACCAATCGTTCTACTAACAGATAATCTACCTGGAAACACTCTATAAGGACCAATTAAATATTGTTCATTATTATTATTATTTATTGGAGTTTGACTTTGATAGACTTGACCTCCATTTTCATAAATTCTTTTTTTTTCATTTGGAAAATTAGGTTTATGATCAATTGTTATTTCTCTTAATTCATTATTAATACTCATTATTGTTCTACTATCACCACAATTAGCAATATATATTTTATTATCTACTATTAATAATATTACAGCACATGAACCACTTTTATCTATTATATTATCATTTATTTTAGATATTGCATAATTATTTAAAAAATCTTTTTCAGCATATAAAAAACCATTTTTAATAGCTTGAGGTACATTTTCAGGGAAAGAATTATCATTACTAATATATTTATGTAAATTATCTCTTAAATATTCTGCACAATGTTTTCCGCCATGACCATCATAAATACCAAAAAAAGAAACTTTTGGCCAACGATTTTTTTTATAATTAATTGGTCTATTCATATTTATTATTATACTAACTCTATCTTCATTATAATTTCTTATTAATCCTTCATGAGTATTTGCTCCATATGCTTGAATAATTCCCATTTGTTTACTTGAACATTTTCCATTTTCAAAATTATTTATTGGAAGTTCTAATATATCTAAAGTTAATGGTCTCTTTAATTCATTTCCTAATATGTCATTTATATGTATTATGTTTTTTTCTAATGAATTATCATATTTTATTTTTGATGATTGCTCTATATATTTTTGATTCATTTGGTTTTTTTCTGTTTTATTTTGAGGAAAAAATGTGTTTCTTGAAGAATAATTTAGATTTGGTTGTATTGTATTATATAATGTTAATGATGGTTGAATATTTTTGTATTTTTCTTTTGATATACTTTGATTCTTTTGGTTTTCTTTATTTTCATTTTCATGTTTTGTAATGTTGATTATTAAATCTTTTGGATGTTTAAAATATTTATCCATTTAATTTTAATAATTGAATAATAAATGAATATGATAAATTATTAAAATATTTAAATTTTTAAATATTTCTAATTTCTTTTTATTTAGATTAAAATTTAATTAAAAATTTTTTTAATTATAATTTTAATTGAATTTTTAAAATTTATGTCCCTTCAAGAATTTCAAAAAATTATATCTAATAAAGAAAACTCCAATAAATTATCTATTGATGAAACAAATATTAATGATTCAATTCCAAATAATTCAATAGAAATAGTTGTAGGAACAAATTACATTCATAATTTTTTAAATTATTATCAACCTTTTAAAAAATTTGGAATAATATTTTGTAAAATAGGTAAAACATTAGCATTTGGTTTTGATGAAAATTTTTCTCCAAAATTTATAATAGGACCTCACTGGCCTTTATTTGTAATAATGAATATAATAATAAGTATAATGGTGATAGTTATATATAAAGTATTATTATCATTTGAAAAAACTTTAATAATAATAATATATTTTATTTCAATAATATTAATTTTAATTTTCTATTATATTACATTCCTTATAAATCCAGGAATAATTTTAAATAAAAAAGGAGATATGACTAATTCAAGTTATTGTTCTTCTTGTCAATGTTATTATAATCCTTCTTTAAAAATCTCACATTGTAAGTATTGTGGAGTTTGTATTGAAGGATTAGATCATCATTGTGTCTGGATTGGGAAATGTGTTGGTAAATATAATAAAAAAACTTTCTATGGATTAATTGTTTCTGTTGCTCTTTTTTATGTCATTCTTCTTTATTTAGTAATTAAAATCTATTTTTCAAAAGAAGATTAAATTGATTTTTTTAATGTTTAATTTTATATTTTATGTTGAAATTGTATTTTCATTTTTTTTTCTTTTTTGAAGTTATTGTTTATTCTTTGTTATAATTTTCACTTATTTATCTTAATAATATATGGAACTTTTTAATATAAATTATTTTGAATAAAATAACATATTACAAATCAAATATTAAGTAATTTTATTGTAAACTAAATATGAAAATATTAATACTTTAATATAATCTCAATTAATATTTCTTAATACAATTTTAATTTTTTAATTTAATATCTTATATTTGTAAAAATAAGACTATATAAGTTAAAATAATTGTAAAATAGCAATATTTAATTATTTTTTTTCAAATATAATATTTTTATATAAGTTATTTTCTCCCATTTCCAGTTTTTCTTTTTCCAGGATTTCTTTTTTTATTTTCTTCACTTGATAAAATAGAATCCGATTCAGAATCTTCATTTGAATCTTGAATTGATTTAATTTCTTTTTTTTCGAGCATTTCTTTTTCTTTTTTATTTTTCATTTGCTTTTCAGTTCTTTCTTTTAATATTTGAGATTCTTTCATTCTTTCATTTTCTTCTTCTTCATTTTTTATTATTGCTTCTTCTTTACTAATTCCACATATTTTATCTATAAATTCTAATTCTTTTTTTTCTAAACAAAATGGTCTTTTAATATTTGTTAATTCATCTATTTCTTTTTCTACTTTTTCATATAATTTTTTTACTTTTTCATTTATATCATTATTTACTTTAAATACTATAATATTTTTTGTTATTGCATTCCAATTTTTTTCTTTTTCATTAATCATATTTATATAACTTTTAAATTGAGTGAAGCCCATCTTTTTTCTTGATTGAGTGAAATTAGTATATAAATCAGTTAAAATATTATTTAATTCACCACTTATAATTCTTGAATTTAAATTATATTCATTTATTAACATATCCATTCCTTCATGATCATTTTTAGAATAAGTTTCTTTTAATTTTTGTACAATATTATTATATAAATTAGCTAATTCTTCTAATTTTGTAATTAATTTATTTCTATAACTTTCATTATCAATTGAATTTTCATTATTATAAAATTGTCTATAATATTCTTCATTAGCATGAATATTTTGTTCAATATCAGTTTGAACAATCATAATATATAATTTAATATTTTCTTCTAAATTAAAAGGATCTATTTTAATGGTTAAATGATTATTATGTTTAGGTATTTTTTTACATTCTTCACATAAGAAATCTTGGCAATTTCTACAAAAAAAATTTATAGTTTTCTTATTACAATTATTACAAAAATAATTAGGACCTTCATCACTACTATCTTTATAAGCAATAAAACTTGGAAGTGCTTTATTATTTCTTGTACTTAAAGCATAACTTTTAGAAGGATTTAAATTTGCTTCTAATTTCGAATCAACTTTAATAACTTTTTTATAAGGTTTTTTAGGGACATTATTTTTTAAATTATTTGGATTTGTAACATATTTAATCCCATTGCTATTATTATAATTATTACTAAATAAATTTGTATTTAAAAGAGGTTCACCAAAAAATTCATCTTTATAATCATCTTTTTCTCCTGGAATTCTAATAGGCATCATTAATTTTAAGGTTATATTTTCTCTTTTTGGAAAAAAATTTCCTAATTTTTCGTTTTCTTTTCTATATAAATCTCTATTTAAATAAAAACAATGTAATCCTTTATTTGCTCCATATATTTTTCTCATTGCTTTATTTTTTGTTTCTCCAATTGTTTTATAAGGCTCACAATCTAATGTTACTTTTTGATTTCCATATTCAAAAGTTACTTTTATTTTATTATATATTTTATTTATTTCTTCAGACATTAATTTTCAATTTAATTAAATTTAATTAAATTTAATTAAACATTTGGAATATTAGTTACATTAATTATATTATAAAAGAATATTTTATTCTTTTGAAATAAGCAATTAAATATATGAAAATGAACAATAAAATAGTAAACTTATTGAATTAACGAAAGAAAAATTTATTCAATTTTCACTTGATGACCTGAAAAAATGATTTTGAAAGAATTTAAAAATTTTATAGATCATTTTTTTTAAAGATGATAAAGAAGTTTTAGATAAAATTGATTAAGAAGAAGTTTTTAAGGAATTTTCAAAATGAGCCAAATACTTTAACAGAAAGAGAATTTAGGGAAGCATATAAAGATTTAAAAATAAGTCGAGAAAGAACTAATGAAATTATTGATCATTTACTTTAATTAAATTTAAAAAACTTTAAAAATTCAAATTAAAAAATTTGTTTTTTTTAAAAAAATAAAATATTAATATATATCAAAAAATATAATGTCTTATCATGTATCCTCTTTATCAAAATCTTTAGATTTAAAAAGAGCAGAAAAGCAAATAAAAATAAAAGAAGATCCAGAATATAAGGAAAAATTAGAACAATGTAAAAAAATAATATAAAAATAAAATATAGATTATTCAAATAATTACTTATTAGAAAACCAAGCACTTAGAAATGGTTTTGGTAAAATGATAAAAACTCAAAATCAAACAAATCCAAAATATTCATTTGGAAAATCTAAAAGAGTATTAGCAGGAATAGTAGATGAAGATATAAATATATCAAAAAGTGCTCACATAAAAAATTCAAAATCAAATAATATATATGATACAACAGGAATATTAAAAAGAAATTTAGGATATGATCACTTAGGAAATCCGTTAACAGATTATTTTTATACATCAACTCCAACAAATATATACAAATATAATAAAAGTCCAAAATGGGGTTTTTCAAAAAGTGAAAGGCAATCATTAAATAAAGAGAGAGAAAGATATGCATACTATGATTTACCATATAATCCATTAAATGATTCAGAAAAAATAAAAAGAAATTGGAATAATAGAATAATTGGAGGTGATATAGGTTGTGATAGTAAATTTAAAGAATATATTGATTCTTTTACTTTACCTGGTCCCGGGAAATATAATCCAAATTATAATTATTATAAATATTATAATAATAATAGTTCTGGATATATGAGACCTAAAGGTAATTTTGGATTAGAAAGAAAAAGTGGATGTAATAATAATGTTAGTCCTTGGAGTTATGAAATTGGAGAAAAATCTAATTTAATTAAATTTAATAATAGTCCTAAATTTAAATTTGGTAATGGTAATAGATCTGAAAATAAAAATACTAATTTAAGTCTTGGTGATAGATATTTAATTTATTCTAGTTTTGGAGAACAAATTATGACACAAAAAGATTCAAGACCTCAATTTACTTTTGGCAAAGAAAATAGATTTGGGAAATGAATATTATTTTTTTTTTTGTTTTTTTATTTATTTATTTATTTTTTTTTTATTAAGTTTGAAAAATAAAGTAGTTGAATTTAAGAAATAATAAAATATTAGAAATTACTATTATTATTATTATTATTATTATCTAATTTTTACTGTAGTCTATTTTATTCATTTGGTTTAAATCCATATTGAAAAAATTTTCTGAAGATGGATTTCCAAATTGATTAGGTGAGTTTTTTTGGTTTGTTAGTTGAGAAATATCAAAATTAAAATCATTTTGATTATTTAAATTAAAATTGTTATAATTTGTATTATTATTTGAGTTATTTGAATTTACATTTGAATTTACTAATATATTATCATTATTATTATTCTCATTGTTTTGATTTTCATGAGAAAATAAAAAGTTTTTATTAAAAGTTTCATTTGTAAAATCATTATTTAAATTATTATTTATATTTTCTTGAGAATTTTTTTTCGTAAAATTTTCATTCAATATTTCTTTATTTAGTGAAAAATTAGTTATTTTATTATCTGTGAAAAAATCTTGTTCATTATTATCTGTTATTTGATTTTCAAAAAAGTTTTGTTCTCTTTCTTTATAATTTGAATTTTGATTTACGTTGTTCATTTCATTAAGATTATTGTTATTTACTATTTGATTGTAATTATTAAAATTCATTTGATTTGTGATATATTGGAAATTAACGTTATAATTTCCATTATTATTATTACTAGTATTGTTATTAATGTTACTATTATTAGAATTATTTCTTAAAGTAAATCCAGAATTATTATTCATTTGGTTCATTTGATTCATTTGTTGTTGTGGCTTTTGATAATTAAAGATATTATTATTTATATTTTGATTATAATTAAAGGGACTAGAAGTTTGTTTCATATTCATATTACTCATATTATTCATGTTATTCATCATATTCATATTCATATTCATATTATTCATCATATTCATATTACCCATATTATTCATATTATTCATATTACCCATATTATTCATATTATTCATGTTGATCATATTATTCATGTTGTTCATATTGTTCATATTGTTCATATTATTCATATTATTCATGTTATTTGTATATATCATTTGTTTTTTAAATTGGAGTAACATTGGGAGAGTTTGTGATAAAATAAAATATATTTGTACTCCATTAAATTGTGATTTAGTTTCAAAATCACTAATTATTAAATAAGAAATATTGTGGTTGCGTTCTAAATATTGATTTAAAATTTGAAATAATTCAAAAGAAGTAAATGCTAAAATTTTACCTTCATTGTTAAAAACCATCCATCCTCTTCTATTTATATTCTTACCAACAATATTTAAATATTTTTCATTTTGAATTAATTGTTGTTGGTAATTTATATTTCTATTTCCTTGATTTTGAATATAATTATTTTGAATTCCTTGCATAAAGATATTTTGATTATTCATCATAAAATTATTATTATTATTATTTTGAGGATTATTAATATTTGATTTTGAACTTTTCTTTTTTTTAATTGGATTTTTTTTACTTTTTTTCTTTGTTTCATCAAATTGATTTTGTATATTAAAGTTATCTTCATTATCTTTTTCTTTTAATAAAGAATTTATCTCATTTAAATTATTATTGTTTGTTTGGAAATTTACAGTTTCTTTTTGTTCATCTTCTTTTTGATTGAAAAATTCATCTTTTTGAATTGTAAAGTTATTTATTTGATCCATATAATTATTTTCTTTATTATCATCAAAATCATCTTTTTCTTTTATCGTTTTATTAAAATTAATTTCATTAAAATTATCATATTCATTTTCTTTTTCTTTCTTATTTTTATTTTTTTCTATTTTTTTTGGTAAATCATCCATAAAATCATAATCTTTAGGAATTATTCTTTCAGAATCTTTTATTTCACCAATAGTTCCAATTTCTTTCATTTTAGAAACGCTTTTATTTGTTTCATTTTGATTATTATTATTTATATTACTATTATTATTATTTTTATTTAATAGTTGTTCTACATTTGGAATTTTATTATTTTCTTTTCTAATTTCTTTTTTATCATTTTCATAATTTTCTTTTTTCTTATATTTTTTATTATTACTTTTATTATTATCATTTATATTCTTTTTAGATTTTTTATCTTTATCATTATTTTTTGTCCCTTTGATTTTAAGAAAAAATTGAAATCTTGGGAAAGGATTTTCTTTCTTTAAATCAGCCCCAATAAAGCAATAATTTTTATTAAATTTTTTATTCCATATTACTAAATCTGGAATAGTAGATTTATGACTAATGATAGAATTTTTATCATTTTTTGTTGCTATATATAATTCTTCCATTGGATCCACTAATTTAAACTTTTCAAGAGAATTTTGAATGAAATTATCAAGTAATTTAAATTCATGAAATCCTTTTGTTTCAGTTTTTCTTTTAAAATCATTATTGTATTGTTCTTTATTTTTCATATTTAATTAATTAAAATGATTCTTTTTTTAATGTTTTTATTTATATTTAATTAAATAATAATTTATAAATTATAATTTAAATTTTTCTTTTTTAAACTAATCCTTGGTTAGAAACAAATAAACTATTATTTGAATTATCATATAATCCTAATTTATCTTTTAATTCCATTGTTCTAATTTTTTGTTCCGATAAAACTTCATTTAAATGACCAATTGTCCAATTTATTTCATCTAATTTACTTTCTAAAATTCCGTTTTCTTTACTTAATTCTAAAGTTTTTTCTGTATTTGAAGAAATTGAATTTTTTAAATATATATTTTCTTTTAAAACATATTTTAATATTTCTGCTTTTTTATCTATTTCTTCTTCTTTTGGAGTTGGAATATAATATTTTTTAATATTTAAAAATCGTTCGAATTGTTTTTCATCTTTTAATTGTATTATTTCTAATAATTGCTTATATTCTTTTTCTAAATTTTCTGGAATTTCAATTTTTGATTCTTCGTTTTTTTCTATATTAATTATTTCTTTTACTTCATTTATTTTTTCTTTTGGAATTTGATTATTATTTATATTATTATTATTATTATTTTTCTTTGTTGAAATTTCTTCGTTTTCATTTTTATTTTCTAAAGTCATTAATTCTTCGTGATTAATTTTTGAATTGTTCATTATTAAATCTTCCATATTTTCTTCTTTTTTGAAATTATTATTTGATATGTTGCTTTTTGCTTGATTTAATTTTCTTTTTGGATTTAATAAAGAATTAAAATTGCGCTTTTTCTTTATTCTTTTTTTCTGAGTTAAATGTACTTTTTCATTTTCTTCTTTATTTGAAATTTTATTTATCAATTCTATTCCTTTTTCTATATTATTTTCTGCATTTTTTAATATTTCATTAATTTTCTAATTACAATAAATATATTTATTCTTACTTCTGATGTTAGTGAAGGAAAAAGAAATTTCATTTTTTCTTGTGGATTCTCTTCCTTTGAAATAAAGTTTTCATTATCTTGTTTTTCACTTCCTATTTTCATTTTCTTCTTCTGTAAACTGTTTTCTAAATTTTCATTAAAATTATTAGTATCATCTTTTTCATTTTTCATTGCAATAATTTCCATCTAAATTAAAAAATAAATTTAATTTTAAATATTATTTAAAGTATTTATAGTTTATTGGATAAATAATTATTTTTTTGGAAAAGTCCATTTTTTATTATTAATTAAATTTCATATATTTGAAATTAAATTTACCTTCAATTAATAAAAAAAAATTAATGGATTTTCCAATGATTGCATAAGTGTTTTCTCCAATATAAAAATATTTATTCTTCTTTATACAAATTTTTTTTGATAATCCAAATATTAATTTTCACCAATTCATCAAGTTATTTAAAATTAAGAATTATTTTATAATTATATAAATTTATTCAATTCATTATATAAAAACCTTTGCATATTTCAAATAATTGAAATATAATATGTATTGATTATAAAATTAAAACCAAACAAAAAAAAATATAAATAAACAAATCCTTAAAGATTTCACTTTCAAAAAAAAAATGGAAAACACAACATCAAAGCAAAAAATATCATATGAGACATTATGGAAAGCAATAATCCGTCCTCCTCGTGACATTTACTCAATATCAACATTAGGTCCAAAAACATTTAGACTAAAATCTCGTGAATATGAAAGAAAAGATTTTACTCTTTTATCAAACCGTGGATACCTTCTTCACTGTTCTTTAATAGAGCCTACTCCTTCATATCGTCCATATAAAACAATGCCATTAGTAATATATTTACATGCGAATTCATCGAGTCGTCTTGAAGGAATATTAATGAAAAATTATCTTTTATTAAAAAACATAAATTTATTAATTTTTGATTTTGCAGGCTCAGGAATAAGTGAAGGTGAATATATATCATTAGGTTATCATGAAGTAAATGATTTAAAAATTATTATTAATTACATTGAAAAATATCCTGGAATTGGGAATATTGGTTTATGGGGAAGATCAATGGGTGCAGCTACAACTTTAATGTATGCTGCTAATGATAAGAGAATTAAATGTATTTGTGTTGATTCTCCTTTTGCTGATTTTAAGAGACTTGCTAAAGAAATGTGCTTAAATATAATTAAATTACCTAATTTTCTATTAAACGGTGCTTTGGCTGTTTTAGCTAAAACTTGTAAAAATAAAAATAATTTCGATATTTATAAATTAAAACCTATTGATTTTGTTAAAAATTCTGTCTCTCCTGCTTTGTTTATTCATGCTTTAAATGATGAAATTGTTCCTATTCAACATTCTTTAGATTTAGTTGAAGCATATAATGGGGAAAAAATTTTTCAAATTTGTGAAGGTGGACATAATACTAATAGACCTCAGTTTTTACTTGTTGAGGTTTCTAATTTCTTTGAAAGATATTTAGGAAAAGGAGAAGGATAGTTTTTATTCTTTTTTATTATAGATTTTAAAATGGTTTTTAAAGGTTTTTTTAAGTATTTTTTGATTTTTTTTGTGGTTTATTAGTTATTTTATTTCTTTTTAAATAATTTTTATATTTTTTAATAAGTTGATTATTATTATTTGAATTATATTATTTAAATTTTTTTTCATTTGAATCTAAATGAGAAATAAACTCATTTTCTTCTTAATATCCATAAACCAAATAATAACATATTTTGAAGAAAGTCATACGAAAGGAACAATGTTAAAAGTAGGTTTAGGTCAATTAAAAAGTGTAGAAACTCATTTACCTTTTAAATACGATTATCTAAAACTATGTAACCCTGAAAATCCAAGAATAATAAATGATAATTTAGGAGAGCTTTTATTAGGACATAAAATAAGAGAATCAAATTATGAAATAATATTAGGTAAAGAAGAACATTGTAAAATATTATGTACAGCAGAAATTACATCAGAAACAATAATAAAATTTAAATGGTTATTAGAACATTCATATTCAATGAGTTTATATTTAGATAATTTACCAGCAGCAAGAGGATATCATGATATAGCAGAAAATAAAACATTTTATTATTATTCTGGTGGAATACCTTTTGGACAAACTTTATCTCCTGATGATTATAGTTCAATATTTATTTATAATCATTTAACTTTTAAAGTTAATATTCATAAATTAAATAATGAAGATTTATTTGAAATTGTTGGTTTTTCGGTTTTTCCTTCTTCCATTCAACATACTGATACATCTGATTTAGCTTGCAAAAATAATTTAAATTTCTATGAATATGATTATACTCAAATTCCACAAGTTTTACAAGAAAATAGTAAAGTTATATTTACTTATGATGTTATATTTGAATTAAGTAATTTAACAATGGTTTCTCGTTGGGACAGATATCTTCATTTGAAAAGTGATATTCATTGGTTTGGTTTATTAAATTCAAATTTAATAATATTAATAATAACTTTCGTTTTAATTTTCATATTTTGTAGAGCTATAAAAAAAGATATTGATATATACAACGTTAAAGTTACTGGAGATGAATTTATTGATGAATATGGTTGGAAACAAGTTTGTAATGATGTTTTTAGAAGACCAATTAATACAATGATGTTATGTACTTTAACTGGAACTGGAATTCAATTATTTATGATGGTATTTATATCATTATTAATTAGTATAATTGGTATATTAAGACCTGAATCAAGATCAAGTTTAATTACTTTTATGTTAATTGATTTTGTTTTAATGGGAATATTAGGAGGTTATGTAAGCTCTAGAATGTATAAAATGTTAAAAGGGAAAAGTTGGTTAAAAAATGCATTATTAACATCATTATTTTATCCTTCATTATTATTTTTAATGGGATTAATAATAAATTTTTTATTTTTTGTAGAAGGTTCAGATGCAGCATTAAGTATTATAGAAATATTATCATTATTATTATTATGGTTATGCTGTTTATCACCATTAGTATTAATCGGATCATTTTTTGGAATAAAACAGAAAATATATAAAATACCATGTAGAATAAATCCATGTCCAACATCGATACCAAATAAACCATGGTATTTTAAAATAAAATATTTAGTTTGGATAACTGGTTTAATTCCCTTTGCTGCAATATTTGTTGAATTTTTATATTTAATGGCTTCATTATGGAGAGATCAAATATATTATTTATTTGGTTTTTTATGGCTTGCTTTATTAGTTTTAATTATTATATCTTCTGAAATGTCAATTATTGTTTGTTTTATTTGCTTATGTTTTGGAGATTATAATTGGTGGTGGAAAAGCTTTTTTATTGGAGCTTCTCCTACTATTTATTTTTTCGGTTATTCTGTCTATTATTTTCAATATTTAAATACTGTTAGATTTTCTACTATATTAATTTATTTTGGAGCAATGGGAATTCTAAGTTCTTTAATTTTTCTTATTTGTGGAAGTTTAGGTGTTTTTAGTACTTTTTCCTTCTTGGTTAAAATTTATTCTTTGATTAAAGTTGATTGAAATTTAATTTTTGTTTGTTTTTTTTTCAGTTTATAGTAAAACTTATATTTTTTTATTGAGTTTTAATAATATAATTAAAATTAAAAATTTTGAAATAACTTTAAAATAATATTTTTTCTATTATTTTTAATGATATATTTCAACGAATATTATAGAAATAAGATATAAAAACAATGAATGAAACTATTTTTTATTTTTTTTCTTCTTTTTTCTTTTTTTCTCAATTCTTCATTTTCTTAATAAAATTTATAAAAATCCTTAGTTTTATTAATAATAATAAACTAATTTTTATATTGTTTTATTTCTTTTTCTTCTTCTAATTAATTTTTCTGTCTCATGAATATATAAAAAATGATTGAAGATAGACCAAAAAGTTTCGAAGAAATTTTTAATGATTGGTATAAAAAATTTTTAGAACAAGAAAATGGAATGAATAATGAGATTAAACAAGCCAAAAAATTTAAAGATGAAAAATTACAACAAGCAAGAAAAGAAGCAATGGAAACTATAAAAAATTATGAAATACAACAAAGAGACAAATTAGAAGCAGATAAAGAAAAATTAAATGTTACTAAAAATTATTTTGAACAAATGGATGCTGATTTTAAAAAAGAAGTTGAGTTAATGAGACAACAACATAAAGATAATAAAGATAAAGTTATTAATTATTTATTAGATAATATACTTAATGTTGATTTAAGTTTACCTCCTTCTATTTTACAAAAAAAAGAAAATGGTGAGAAAAAAAAGAAAAAAAATGTTCAAAGGGATTAAATAAATTAAGTTTGATTAAATTAATTTATTTTACAAAAGGTATAAAGGATATAAATAATTTATTTTTTTTGTCTTTGTTTTTATTTATTTTTTACCAAATTAGAGATTATATAAAACAAACTAAGCTTTAAAAAAATTAAAATTTGAAATGAACACAAATATTAACCCTTAAAATTATTTATATTTATTATAAAAATGAAATGAAGAATTAATTTTATTAAATAAATCTAAAAGAAAAATTTAATATTAGAAAATACATTCTTTAAATTTTTATTTTTAAAAATAAAACTTTTTTGAATAAAAAATGAAGAATGAAGAATAAAGAATAAAGAATAAAGAAGAATTAAATGAAAAAATAATATCAATTTTTTTCCAAAGAAATGGAAATAATTTAAATCAGAATTTAAATATTAAACTATTTTTTAATTTTGATAAATATATATATAATTAATAAATCCTCTATTTTGATTATTTAGGAATTATTATTTTTTATTTACAACGGTCTTTTTTTTTTCTTTTTAAATCAAAAAAATAATTTAATTCAATAAGATCTTTTAAATAAATCTTATAATTTTTCAATTTTATATAAAGAAATACAAAGAAATGAAATTTTCATTTTTAATATTTTTTGTTATTTTAATCATTCAATTTCATCTGATTCTTAATTATGAAAAAGAAATAAGTATAAACTTAATAGAAGATATTTCAAATAAAAATCAAAAAATTTTGATATCTGGATATTATCATCAATCAAAAATTTATGTTAAATGTAGATCAAATATAGGTATCATTAAAAAATTTAAACCAATTTTAAAATTTTCTAAACAAGGAATTACGTTTAATATTAATTTTTCAAAATATCCTATATGTAAAATCTTTAATATTCAAAAACTTGATATTAATGAAGGAAATGATAATATTATTTTAAATTATGAAAAAATATCTTTTTTTCAAAAAAATACCTATTTTATAGAAAATTTAATAAAAAGTAAAATTAAATTAAAAAAATATTATTTAAAAATATTTAATTTACATTTCAAATTGAATTACATAAAAAAATCAAAAGGAAATTATATATATTTAATAAATAATAATCATAAAGATGAAGATATTTTTCTTTGTAAAAAAAATATTTGTTTTAAAATTCATAAAAAGCAAAGAAAATCAACAAATGAAAATCTTCCAAAACTTTTAAAAATTGATAAAATATCTCATAAAATAATTAATCATAACTTCAATTTCACAATTAAATTTACTTTTAATATAAATATCGACAATTTATTAATTAATTTTAATTCTGAAAACAATAATTTTTATATAACAGAAGAAGAATTGAAAAAAGATGAAGGAGAAAATAATATATATGTTTATAATAATAAAAAAAAGAGAAAAGAAGGATTATATTATATTTCTTTAATTTATGAAGATAATAGTACTTTTGAAACAGGAATAACATTTCTTTTATATTATAATGAAATCATTATTGTTTCTAAAAATACTTTTTCATTAATAAATACAAATTCATTGAAATTTATTGTAAATCTTAAAAAAGAAATATTTAAACAACAAATTAAAGAAATTAAATATCTAAAAGAAGAAGAAAATATTGAAAATAAATTAGAAGAATCAAATTATATATTAATGAATAAAGAATTACAATTTGATATACATTCTATTAATAATAATGATAGACCGATGAGTTACATATTTATTATATATAATAATGAAAATAAAAAACAATATTTTAAATTAAAAATAACTAATTCTATTATTTCAGATTCCCAAAAAATTACTAATTTATATAATAATAAAAATGATAATTCAGTAAAAATAAGATTAAGTAAAATAAAGGTAATTAAATCAGACACTTTCAGTTTAGAAAATAAAAAATTATTGAGAAATTTAAAGGGAGCATATGAAGAAGAACAATGGGAAGAAGAAGAGGAATATGAAGAATACGAAGTAGAAGAGGAATTTGAAGAAGAAGAAGAGGAAGCCGAAGAGGAAGTAGAAGAAGAAGAAGAAGAAGAGGAAGTTGAAAAGGAAGTAGAGGAAGGAGAAGCGGAAGAAGAAGAATTTGAAGAAGATATTTATTTCCCAATTATTTCTTTATCTTATCCTAATGAAGAGTTTATTTATTTAGATGCCCCTTATATCAATTTTAAAGTTCTTAGTAATTCTATTATTGATATTCAATATATTAAAGTTTTAAAATTTCGATCATATATTAATGAATATTTTATTACTTGTGATGAAATCTTTAAATTAGATAATGATACTTATCAATGTTCTTTAGCACCCAATAATTTGTTTAGAAAACTTGAATCAGGTGATTATAATTTATCAATTAGTAACAATTTGGTTTCAACTGTTTTCTTATCTAAACCATTAAGTGAAGCTCAAATAATTTTTGAGGAACTTGAAGAAATATATTTAAAGAATAATTCAATTATTATTTCAAGTAACAATACCAGATTAGATGAAGTTAAAAAAATTAATTTTAACGAAGACAATAATGATAATTTTGAATATTCAATTCAAAAAAACGAAACTGGTAATTCAACATCAAAGATAGAAGTAAAAATTGATTTTAAAAGAATCATATTTTTAAATATAATGAGTTTAGAAAGAGAAAATATATTTGATGAAGAAACTTGTTCTTCTTGTATATATACATTAAATTATCCTTTTAATATTGGTCCAATTATGTTTTATTCAAAAATACAATTTAATCGATATTACATTATACAAAATATCAATGAAGAAAATGATGATTATTTTAATATTATAATCAGTTGTAGTAATTTCACACAAAATAAAACTAAAATAAAAGGAATGTATATAGTATTTCCAAATGGGATGGAAAATAAAATGAATTTAACTAAGGATGATGTTGATAAATATTCTTATAATATAAAAAATGAAGATATTGGTGTATATAAATTCAAACTTAAATTTGAAAATGAAAGATCAATTGATATTGATGAGAGTGTTGTTTTTATGGATAAATTTTCAGATTTATTTATTTTTAATTATCAAGAGTTTATTTTTTCTAGTTATTCCCCTATAATATCCTTTAATCCTAGTTTAAATATTTCATATACCCCTGAAGTTAACATTAGTATATATGATATTAATAATAATAAATACTATGACTTTGAATATGAAAATGAAGAATATCATTTATCTGATAAAAATATAGCAAATGACACAAATCATTCAATAATTATAAAATATAATAATGACATTCTCTTTAATGAGTCTGTTAAGATTATAAGTTCACCTCTAACAAAAGATATTTACTATAAAAATAGATTTGAATTTTATGGTAATGAGTCAGTAACTTTGTTAGTAAAAACTCAAATAGATGATAATAAAAATTATAATTTAAAATGTAACGCAACAACGAGAAAGTGTGAATTCGATTATAATTTTAAAGATACAATGAAGGAGAATTTCTATATCTTCTATAATTATACAAATAATGAATCATTATATGAAAAAAAAACAATATATAATAATCTTAAATCATGTAATATTAATGTTTTAAATATTACAAGTGATGATGGTAAAACAGATATTATTGTTTATTCTAAAAACTATAAAATGAGTAATATTCAATCAATTAAGATTTCAAATAAAACATATAAAGAATTTGAAGAAATAAATGACAATTATATTAAAATTAATATAGATTACATTTCAAATCAGACTATTGAGGAAATCGAAGTCAATGAGGACAATAACATTGAAATTAAAGACTCATTTGTTGGAAATGAAAATCTACCTATTAATTATACATTAGATATTCAAATAGATAATAAGATTTTATTAATATCAAAATATAAAAAAGAAGAAGAAATTAAAATTAACGTTAAAGGAAATTATATTAATTCAATATATTATAAATTAAAAGATGAAAAAGAATTTAAAAATGAATTTATTAAACAAAATAATGATGATGAATATAGTTATTATTCAGCGAAAGTAAATAAAAATGGAACTTATGTTTTTGCATATAGTCTTTTAAATTCAAATAAAACATATTCATATAATAAAAATAAAAAAATAATATTTAGTGATCAAAACTTTTTCAATTATGATACTCAATGTATTTTAATAAATAATTACTTCCAAATTGATTTAAATTCACTATTAACAGACAATGAATTAGAACAAATAAATGGAAGAATATTAAACAATAAAAATAAGAAGATAGAATCAAATTGTTCAAAAAATGGAACAATATATAAATATGAGCCTTTAAAAGAAGGAAATTATACATTACAATTAAGTCAAGATAACAATAATATTTTATATGAACTCCCAATACAATATAGTAATTTTACTCATCAACAAGTTTATTATAAAGATTATATATATTTTAATGATACTATTTGTGCTTTTGATTTATTAGGTATTAAACTAAAAATAAATGAATATTCATCAATTATTTCATTGATTTGTAATTATGATTTAAATAAATTAATTTGCAAAATTCCAAATAATTTTATATTTGGTGAATATCAACTTTACTATGGAAGAAATGCAATGAATAAAACAATTTCAATTTATAATACACTTACTGAATCTGTTTTTAATATTATAGAACCAACTATAAATAATGATATATTCTATCCTGGAACATTATCAATTACTATTGAAAATACAAATGGAGATTTTTATATGGACAATTTAGATATAATACAAATAATATCAAATAAAGGAAACAAAGAATCAAGAAATATAAAATATAATAAAAATAGATTTAGTTTTAAATTCACTGGAATAGAAGGTCATACTTATTCATTTTATTTGTTTAGTAAAAAAGTAGATGATTATTATCCAAGTATGAATATTTCTTTACAAAGAACATTTTATATTCAACATTCCCTGTTTAATATCTCCGGAGATTCTATTGCACTTATTGATAAATCTAATCAAAAAAATAAAGATATTGAATTTGTTCTGGAATTTGAAAAAAGTGAATTAACTTCAAATAATATTAGAGAAATATATATTAATTCAGAAAAAAATAATAACAATCAATTATGCAGAAAAGTCAGTGAACTTGTAAATTGTAAATATTCTCCAAAATTATTAGAGGCTACTATATTAACTATTAAATATAAGTATTGGATTAGATATTTCTATATTTTTGCTTATGAATCAACAGGTTCAATATGTCCACATCAAAAAGGTGAAATAATATTTAATTTACAAACAACTAAATATTTTCCGAATGAGATTACATTTAATCAAATTGAATGTCCTTTTTCTGAAGATCATTCATTTTTATATTATATATGTAAGATAATAGGAGATTCTAATTCAACAATT
>JAEEGI010003129.1_pt1 | contig 39665 bp, 38 predicted proteins | sample 8958751 | NCBI WGS metagenome assembly JAEEGI01 (sample SAMN16246545, study PRJNA631951) | gut metagenome | biome: gut microbiome; feature: rumen; material: KS-attached | host: Bos | place: Iran: Karaj | collected 2018-10 | reverse complement strand
TCTCCGGTCGGTCCAGCTCCCGCAGGGCGGCAAAAACATGGGCCGCCAGAGTCTCCGGCTCGTCCCCCCGGCCATAGGCCAGGACCTGTTTCCCCGGGAAACCGTCTTCTTCTCCCGTCCAGCAGAGGACCGCTGTTCCCTGGTCCGGCACGCCTTTCGCATAACGCCTGAAAGCTTCTGCATCCCCGCAGCGAACCAGGGTCAGCTCTGCGGAAGGCGCATAGTGGCGATATTTCATTCCCGGGGCCTTTGGGGTCTCCCCCGGCAGGACCAGCCCCCGGTCCAGCTCCACTTCTCCCAGGATCTCCCGCAGCTGCTCCAGGGTGACTCCCCCGGGGCGCAGGACGCGGGGGGGCGTGACTGTCAGATCCAGGATGGTGGATTCCAGTCCCACCCGGCAGGGGCCTCCGTCCAGGATCGCCTCCACCTTTCCCTCCAGATCATGGAGGCAATGGAGAGCTGTGGTGGTGCTGGGCTTGCCGGAAAGGTTCGCGGAAGGCGCAGCAACGGGAACCCCCGCCAGCCGGATCACCTCCAGGGTCGCCGGATGATCCGGGCAGCGGACCGCCACGGTATCCAGCCCCGCCGTGACCCGGTCCGGGATATAAGGCCGACCTGTCTTCCGGCACCGGAGCACCAGGGTCAGAGGTCCGGGCCAGAACCGTTCCGCCAGGACATAGGCGCTTTCCGGCACCGCTTCGCACCATTCGCTCAATGCCTCCGGCCCGGCCACATGGATGATCAGGGGGTTATCCTGCGGCCTGCCCTTGACTTCGAAGATCCGTTTGACCGCCTCTTCCTCCAGGGCGCTCGCCCCCAGGCCGTATACGGTCTCCGTAGGCAGAGCCACCAGACCGCCGGAGCGCAGGATGGACGCGGCCTTCTCCGCCTCCGCGGGAGTCAGCAGCAGCGTCTTCATTCTCCCTCTCCCCGGAGTTTCTCCGCCTGCTCCGCGCTGCGCAGGGCATCGATGAGCTCATCCAGGTCTCCGTTCATGATGGCCTCGATTTTGTACAAGGTCAGGCCGATGCGGTGATCCGTCACTCTGCCCTGGGGGAAGTTGTAGGTGCGGATGCGCTCGTTGCGCATACCGGTACCCACCTGGCTCTTCCGCTCCGCAGCAATGGCCGCATCCCGCTTGTCCTTCTCGATCTGGTACAGGCGGCTGCGCAGGATGCTCAAAGCCCTGTCTTTGTTTTTATATTGGCTGCGCTCATCCTGGCATTCCACCACCATGCCCGTGGGCAGATGGGTCACCCGGATGGCGCTGGAGGTCTTGTTCACCTTTTGCCCGCCTGCGCCGGAGGATCGGAACACGTCGATCTTCAGATCGGCAGGGTCCAGCTGAAAATCCACCTCTTCCGTTTCCGGAAGCACGGCTACGGTGACAGTGGAGGTGTGTATGCGCCCCTGGGTCTCCGTATCCGGCACCCGCTGCACCCGGTGTACGCCGCTCTCGAATTTCATCCGGGAATAGGCGCCGTCTCCCTCCAGCCGGAAGACGATCTCCTTGATGCCCCCCAGCTCCGTCTCATTCAGATTGTCGATCTCGCATTTCCAGCGTTTCCGCTCGGCGTACATGCTGTACATCCGGAAGAGGGAATGGGCAAACAGCGCCGCCTCGTCTCCCCCGGCGCCGCCCCGGATCTCCACGATGACGTTCTTGTCGTCGTCCGGGTCCCGGGGCAGGAGCAGCAGACGGAGTTCCTGTTCCGCTTCCTCCGCGTGAGCGCGGCAGTTCTCCGCCTCCTCCCGGGCCAGGGTCCGCAGCTCCGGGTCCGTCTCCCCGCCCAGAAGAGCCTCGGCGCTCTCCGCCTGCTCCTCCCAGCGGCGCAGCTCCCGATATTTGCTCACCACCGGCTCCAGCAGCTTCTGCTCACGGGAGAGCTTACGCACCGCTTCCGGGTCGTTATAGCATTCCGGGCTGGAGATCTTCTCCTCCAGCGCCCGAAACCGCGCTTCGATCTCATTCAGCTTTTCCCGCATCCCTCTGCCTCATTCCACGGCGTCCCACCGGGCGTACAGATCCTCGATCTGCCGCTCCAGCTCCGCTTTCTCCCGAAACAGCTCCTCCAGCCGCTGATAATCCGTGGCATTCTCTTCGATGAGCCGCTCCGTTTCCGCGGCCTTCGCTTCCGCCTCCTGGATCTGCTTTTCCAGCAGCGCCCGCCTCCGCTCGGGGGAGGGGCCGGAGGCTTTTTTCTTCGGCTTCTCCCCGGGTTCCTGCTTTTTCTCCGCCCGGGCGACCTGCTCCCGGCGTTCCTTCCGTTCCCGGTATTCGTCATAGCCGCAGCGATAATCCTGCAGCTGACCATCCTGCAGCTCCCAGATCCGGGTGGCGAAGCGGCGGATGAAATACCGGTCGTGGCTCACCAGCAGAAGGGCTTCTCCGTAATCTTCCAGGGCGTCTTCGATCCACTCCCGGGACATGATGTCCAGATGGTTCGTAGGCTCGTCCAGGATCAGGAAGTTTACGTCCGCCTTCATGAGGATGCACAGGCGCAGACGGGTCAGCTCCCCGCCTGAGAGATCCGACACCCATTTGAAGGCGTCCTCTCCGGAAAAGCCGAAGGCGCCCAGACGGTCTCTCGCCTCCTGAGGCGAACAATCCCCTTCGTACAGCATGGTGTCCACCAGGGTCCGATCCATGTGCTCAAAGCGGATCTGCTGCTCCAGCATGGCCCATTTCACCGACGGCCCGAATTTCACCACGCCCCGGTCCTCCGGCTCCCGGCCGGTGAGGACATGGAGAAGGGTCGTCTTTCCCGCACCGTTGTCTCCCAGCAGGGCGATGCGCTCGCCCCCCGTGACCTGGAGCTCCAGGTCGCGGAACAGGGTCCTGTCTCCGTAAGCCTTGCTGAGTCCATGGACCACCAGGGCGTCCGCCCCGCGGAACTCCGTTTCCCCGAAGCGGGCTTTCATCCGCCGTTCCTGCTTCGGCTTGTCCCCCTGCTGCTGCAGGCGTTCGATGCGCTTTTCCATGGAAAAGGCGCGTTTATGGAGCTTGTCCGCTCCCATGAAGGCCCAAAGATGCAGATCGTCCGCCGCCTTCTGCAGCTGGGCGATCTTTTTCTGGTTTTTCTCCCAGAGTTTCTGGGCTTCTTCGTAGCGACGCTGCTTCTCCACCACGAAGAAGTTGTAATTGCCGCTGTAATGCTCCACGATCCCGCCGGTCATCTCCATGATGCGGCTTACTGCATGATCCAGGAAATATCGGTCGTGGGAGATGGTGAGCACCGTTCCTTTAAAATGGGCCAGGTAATCCTCCAGCCACTCCGTCGCCCGCAGGTCCAGGTGGTTGGTGGGCTCGTCCAGAAGCAGGATATCCGTCTGTTCCAGAATGAGCCGGGCCAGGTTCACCCGGGTCTTCTCACCGCCGCTGAGGCTGGCAAAGAGCCTTCCCCGGAGTTCCGGCGGCAGATCCAGGCCGTTGGCCACTTTGGCCAGGGTGAAATCCGTTTCATAGCCCCCCAGGGCTTCAAATTCCGTCTGGAGCCGATCGTAAGCCCGGGCGGTGCTCTCCCCGCCCTCAGCCATTTCCTCCCGGAGAGCGGCCAGCTTCATCTGAAGCTCATCCAGCCGCCGGAAAGCGCTTTTCAGCACATCCTCCGCTGTATATTCCGGCGGAAAGACCGGGATCTGGGTCATGACCCCTACCCGTTTGCCTGTGCCGATGACCACCTCGCCCGCATCCGGCTCCAGCTCGCCGGTGATGATGCGGAACAGGGTGGTTTTGCCGCCGCCGTTTTTCCCCAGGAGTCCCACATGCTCCCCTTCGTTGATCTCGAAGGTGACGCCCCGCAGGATCTCTTTATCCTGCTCGAAGGCTTTGCGGACTCCCCTGACCGAAATATCGACCAAAGACTTTACTTGGTACCGAAGATCCGGTCGCCCGCGTCCCCCAGACCGGGAACGATGTAGCCGTGATCGTTGAGCTTTTCATCCATGGCCGCCACGAAGACGTCCACGTCCGGATGATCCTTCAGCACTCTGTCGGCGCCTTCCGGCGCGCCGATGATGCACATGAGGCGGATATGCCGACCGCCATGCTGCTTGATGAAGCCGATGGCGGCGCTGGCGCTGCCGCCGGTCGCCAGCATGGGATCCAGGACGATGATCTCCCGGTCGGCAATATCGTTGGGAAGCTTGCAGTAATACTCCACCGGATTCAGGGTCTCCGGATCCCGGTACAGCCCGATATGGCCGACCTTGCAGCCGGGGACCAGGTTCAGGATGCCGTCCACCATGCCCAGGCCGGCCCGGAGGATGGGGATGATGGCCATCTTTTTCCCCGAAAGACGACGGACCTTCGCCTTGGCCACGGGGGTCTCGATCTCCACCTCTTCCGTGGGCATGTCCCGGGTGGCCTCGAAGCACATGAGGCCGGCGATCTCGCTCACCAGTTCCCGGAATTCCTTGACGCTGGTTTCCTTGTCCCGCAGGATGGACAGCTTATGCTGGATCAGCGGATGGTTCAGTACATGCAGAGTTCCCATTTTTCTATCTCCTTTATTCCCGTCCGGCTTCTTCGCCGGAACGCTTCAGTTTTTCCAATCTCTCCCGCTCCGCCTGGCTCAGGCGAAGGTAAACCGGGTCCGGCTCGCCCCAGGCGCTCTCCGGCGCATGGGCAGCGGCAAGGGCGACGCCCCAGGCGCTCTGGATCCGGACCGGTTCCGGCGCCAGGGTGTATTCCATCCCTCTCCGTTCCATTTCTCCGGCAGTGAGCAAAGCGCCGTCCCCCAGCAGGACGGGGGTTTCATCCAGCTCCGGGAGCAGTTCATCCAGGCTCACCGCCCGATCCTCCCGCAGGCGCACCGGCCTGCCTCCCTCCGCCCGGAACAGGCCGTTATAGACCTGGCTCCGCCGGGCATCCATGACGCAGCACAGGAGTCTTCCTTCCAGATGCGCACCCTGCCAGGCCATGGCCTCCAGGGTGGAGACTCCGCAGCAGGGCTTATCGCCCCCCCAGCACAGGCCTTTTGCCGTGGCTACGCCGATACGGATGCCGGTAAAGGAACCCGGGCCCCGGGCCACCGCCACCAGGCCGACCTCCGCCATACTTTTTCCTGAGCGGCGGAGCAGCTCTTCCGCCATGGGCAGCAGGGTTTCGGAATGGGTCAGGCCGCAGTGCATGAGGCTCAGTCCCAGAAGGGACTCCCCTTCGTACAGGGCGGCGGAGGCCGCTTTCGCGGAAGATTCCAGCGCCAGGATCAGCATGCCTCCCCCTCCTTCCGGGAAATAACGATCTCCCGATGGGTATCGTCCAGACGGCGAAGGGTCACCCGCACCGCCTCCGGTCCGATGGCCCCCTCCACCCGTTCGCTCCATTCCAGGGCACAGACGCCGTTCCGATCCAGATAGTCCTCCCAGCCGATATCGAAGAGCTCCTGTTCGTCCTGCAGCCTGTACATATCGAAATGGAAGAGCGGGATGCTGCCGGGGTATTCGTTGACGATGGTGAAGGTGGGGCTGCTGACGCTCTCCCGGATATCCAGGCCACGGGCCAGGCCGCGGACAAAGGCGGTCTTTCCCGCCCCCAGGTCCCCGTACAGGGCGACCACGCTGCCCGGTCCCAATTCCCCGGCCAGCTCCCGGCCGCAGGCCTCGGTCTCCTCTTCCGAGGCGGTATATACCCGTTTTTCCACGCTCGTCCCTGCCTCCTTCAAAACCAATAAATTATATCATGCCCCCGTCTTGTTTTCAACCGTAGGAGCGCCCTTTTCCCCACTTCCTTTTTTTACAATCCCGTCAGTTTTCACAAGTTTTTCATTGCTATTTTGACATAATTATGTTATATTATAAAAAACGGTAAGGACAGGAGGAATCCGACATGGCAGCAAAGGAACAGTTTCCGGCAGGCGCAAGCAAAAGTTTGAAATATTATGTCTACCGCTTGGTGGACCCTCGCAACGGCATCACCTTCTATGTCGGCATGGGAAGCGGCAATCAGGTTTTCGCCCATGCCCAGGGCAATTTGCGGGTCAGGCCCGATGATGAGGAGACGAACGATCTCCGTTTGGATCTCATCCATGAGATCGTCAATTCCGGGCTTGAAGTCCTTCCGGTCATCCATCGCTGGGGACTGGACGAGACGACTGCTTTTGAGGTGGAGTCCGCAGTTCTGGATTGCTTCCCGGCGCTGATCGATAAACGGAAGGGACAGCACCACGACCGGGGTACCGGCAACGCGGCCCAGCTGGTGGAAGGGCTCTCGCCGGAGATTTATAAAGAGCCCCCCTTCAAGTACATCCTCATCAAAATCACGGATGAGAAGATCGCCCGCATGGCGGAGGAAGGGGAGGAGGATCCCCTCTATGCCGCCTGTCACGAAGCCTGGAAGCTGAAGCTGGATATCGCTCAGGACTATGACTACGTCATCACCTCCGTCCGAGGCATAGTCAAGGGCGTTTACCAGGTGGTGGGATGGTATCCTGTCGCCGGCAAGGTGAACCGCATTGGCTTCCTTGGTTACCGGGCGGATCAAAAGGATTGGGACTATTATGTGGATAAGCGTATTCCGGATGTTTATCGTCGCCGGGGCGTGATCAATCCCGCCCAGTATTCCCAGCAGACGGAATGATCGCACAGGGGACCCGGCCTCCGGCGCGGCGGATACCGCACCGGAGGCTTTTCCGTTTCTGCGCACTTGTCAACAACCGACGGAAATGATAGAATAAGGGCTCACCGGAAAGGATTCAGAAAGGGGGATGAACATGAAACAATGGCTGCGGAGATTCGGCTCTGTCCTGCTTCGCTCTGACATTCTCCTGCTCATCCTCTGTCTGATCAACGCCGTTTTCGGTCTCTTCATCCTGTACAGCGCCACCCGCACCTTCGAGACCGAGCGGTATATGACGGTGCAGATCGGCGCTGTGATCATCGGTGTGATCCTGTTCTTTATCCTTACCGTCCTGGATGCGGACCTGCTGACCCAGCGATGGTATATCCTGCTGGTCATCAGCATCGGTCTGATCCTGTCCCTTCGCTTCTGGGGCGTTGAAGGCGGCACCGGCAACAAAAGCTGGCTCCGTTTCTTCGGCATCGGCATTCAGCCCTCGGAGCTGGCAAAACTCAGCTTCGTGCTGCTTCTTGCCCGACAGCTCCGTTGGGCAAAGGAACGGCAAAGGGGCCTGAACGCCCTGTCCTCCGTTTTTATGCTCGTGGTTCACTTTGGTCTGTTTTTCATCCTGATCATCATGATCAGCGCAGACTGGGGCAGCGCTCTGGTGTTTTTCATCGTCTTTGCTGCCATGTGTTTTGCTGCCGGGCTTCATCTTCTCTGGTTCCTGGCAGGGCTCGGCGCCATCGCGGCGGTAGCTCCGTATGTCTGGAGCCACGTGCTTTCCGAGTACCACCGGCAGCGGATCCTTGCACCTTTCGTTCCGGATCTGGTGGATCCCGATGGGCTGGGCATCACCTGGCAGGTAAACCAGAGCAAGATCGCCCTGGCCTCCGGCGGCATCACGGGGCATGGCTGGCTTCAGGGAGTCAAATCCCAATCCGCCATGCTTCCCTTTAAGCATACGGACTTCATCTTTGCCGTTGCGGGGGAAGAGCTTGGGCTCATCGGCTGCGGCGTCATCGTGCTGCTGCTCACCGTCATCATCCTGCGGATCCTCTACGTGGGACTCCACAGCGGAAGCACCCTGGATCTGCTCATCTGCATCGGCGTGGCCTCCTGGTTCACCTTCCAGAGCTTTGAGAACATCGGCATGTGTATCGGCATCGCCCCCGTGGTAGGCATCACCCTCCCCTTCTACAGTTACGGCGGTTCCTCCATGGTGGCCTGTTTTGCCGCAGCCGGTCTGATCTCGGGCATCCGGTTCCGGGCCAGGACCCGAAGCGGTTGACCCTATTTACGGCAAACGGGAAGCCGGTCTTTCGATCCGGCTTCCCGTTTTTTATTCCATGACAAAAGGGCTCTGTCTCCATCCCCGGTCCCCCCGCCGTTCCTCGGGATTTCGGAAAGCCAGGGCGTAGAGTCCTGCAGCCCGCTGTTCCAGCTCCAGGATGGGATCCCCTTTTCCCTTTGCCGTCCTGATGAGGACCGGCAGGCGCGGGGATGCCCTGTTGAGCACTTCCCTCCCCCGCTGATCCAGCGCCAGCACTCGGAGATAAGGCGGCAAACCCTCAGACATCTCCCGGGTGACCCCCAGGAACGCGGCCAGGGCCATACGCCGGATCCGGGCGGCGGGGTAGCGTTTCGTTACCCCCAGTCGGATAAATTCCTCCCAGGTCCCCGCCTCCAGAGCGGCTTGCCGGATCCGGTTCTCCAGCCCTTCTCCCCGGTCCGGGAGGGTTTCCCACCTTTCCTCCGGAAGACTGCGCAGGGCGGCCAGGATCGGGAGCTCCAGGTCCGCCGGTCTCACCGGACCTCTGCCCGCCGCCGCCTCTCTCCGGAAGACTTCCGCCGCCTCATCCGGCAGGAAGGAGAGATAATCCTCCCGCACCCGAAGCGCAGAAGCGGGGGCATACTCTTCGCACCGCAGCATAGGGCAGGGGCGGATCGGACTGTCCAGTCCCTCCAGGGCTTCCAGATAACTCAGCGCCAGAATGTCGTTCCTCCGGCGCAGCTGGGGCACTTCTCCGCCCGACAGCCTTTCTGCAGCCTGCTGCCTGGCGGCAGCGAAGCCCAGCCCTGCGGCAAGGCCTTCCCGGAGGAGCGGTTTCAGCTTCGGATCCGCCAGAAGCCGCCGGGCTGCCTGCAGTTCCGCAAGATCCCGGGATTCGCTGCCGAAGACCAGTTCCTCCACGCAGCCCAGGCTCTCCAGCATCGCCGCCGCTCCCCGAGCGAACCCCTGGGCCGAGGAGATCGCCCAGGGAAGAGGCAGTTCCAGCACCAGATCCGCGCCGCAGCGCACCGCTGCCTCCGCCCGGGCACGGGCGTCGAACAGAGCGGGCTCTCCCCTCTGGACAAAACAGCCGGAGAGGACCGTCACCACCGCCGCATCGGGACCGAAACGGTCCCGGATCCGGGCGAGCTGCCAGGCATGCCCCCGGTGAAAGGGATTGTATTCCGCCGTCAGTCCGATAATTCTCATAAAATTTCTCCAAAATCCTTGTGTAAGCAGGAAAAAGGGTATATATTAAATCACTGTGATTATTATGTGAAGCAAGAGGAAAGGATGATACGCAGCATGAAAATTCTGGTCATCAATGCCGGAAGCTCTTCCCTGAAATATCAGGTATTCAATATGGAGGACGAGTCCGTTCTCTGCAAGGGTGCCTGCGAGCGCATCGGCATTGCCGATTCTTTTATGAAGCACAAGCTGCCCGACGGACGCAGCAAGGAATACCGTGAGGATATGCACGACCATGGCGACGCCATCCGGCTGGTGTTCCGGGCGCTGACGGATCCGGAGGTCGGCGTGGTAAAGCATATGGACGAGATCGGCGCAGTGGGCCACCGGGTCCTGCACGGCGGAGAAAAGTTCACCGCCTCCACCCTGGTGGATGAGAAGGTCAAGGCCGCCATCCGCGAAGTCATCCCCCTGGGACCGCTCCATAACCCGGCGAACCTGGCGGGCATCGAAGCCTGCGAGGAGGCCATGCCCGGTGTTCCCCAGGTGGCCGTGTTCGATACCGCTTTCCACCAGACCATGCCCCCCAAGGCGTTCATGTACGCCCTGCCCTATGAGTATTACACCGATCATATGGTCCGCCGGTACGGCTTCCACGGCAGCAGCCACCGCTATGTTTCCGCCGAAGCTGCTCGGGTCTGCGGCCGGGAAGGCGATCCGGAATTCAAGGTCGTCACCTGTCATCTGGGCAACGGCTCCAGCTTTGCCGCGGTGAAGGGCGGCAAGTGCATCGACACCTCCATGGGCATCACCCCGCTGGAAGGCATCCCCATGGGCACTCGCTCCGGTTCTCTGGACCCCGCCATCCTGGAGTATCTGATGGGCAGAACGGGGATGGATATCCATGAAATGACCAATGTGCTGAACAAGAAATCCGGCATGCTGGGACTTTCCGGGAAGTCCTCCGACTTCCGGGATCTGGAGAAGGGGCAGGAAGAAGGCGACTTCCGCTGCGCCCTTGCCCGGGAGGTCTTCGTCTACCAGGGCCGGAAGCTGATCGCCTCCTACGCCGCCGCCATGGGCGGAGTGGACTGCGTCGTATTCACCGCCGGTGTGGGCGAAAACGACGGGGACGTCCGGCAGCGCATGGTGGAGGGCCTGGATTTTATGGGCATTGCCATCGATCCTCAGCGCAACAACGTCCGCAGCAAGCTGGCCGAGCTCAGCCCCGAAGGCGCCAAAGTCAAGGTGTGGATGATCCCCACGGATGAGGAACTGGTCATCGCCAGGGATACGGAAGCCCTGGTGGAAGGCAAAAGCATCTGAGCGCAGAACAGGATGATCGGATCGCCGGGAGTTCAACTCCCGGCGGTTTTCTTTTTCTCCGCTGCCGCCAGCAGGGCGGCTTTTTCATTGGGCAGCGCGCCGACCTGCACTTCCTCCAGCAGGGAGCGGAGCGCGCTGCCCAGGGAAACGCCGGAATAGCCCAGGGCCAGGAGATCGTTTCCCGTGACCTCCAGATCCCCTGTGGAAAAGCAGAATCCGGCCCGCAGCCGGGTCTCCAGTTTCCGTTCCAGATCGGCGAGCCTTTCCTCCGGCGCCGCCTGCAGGGCGCGCCACAACAGGAGCAGATCCCGAAAGGCCGCCTCACCGGTGCGGCCCAGGGCCAGACCCAGCGCCGCATCGTCCCCGGGAGGGGGACTCCATGCTCCGGCAGCCAGGGTGCGCACCCGGTTTTCCAGGCTTTTTGCGCTTTTCATCCTTCGGAGAGCGTCCGCCTTCTCCCCTGACGGAGAGCGAAGGAGCAGTCCCAGCCGCAGGACGGACGAGGGGGGGAGCCTATCCAGCCGGATCGCCTCTTTCTCCCCCTCCAGGTCCCGGAGTTCCGGCAGCACCGGCTCCAGAACAGGCCTTGCCCAGGGGAAACACGCGCCTGCTCCGGGGCCATCCAGATAGAGGCAGATCTCCCGCAGTACCCGCTCCCCCGCCAGGGCAGGAAGCAGGTCCCGGCAGCGCAGAGCCGCAGCGAGGGTCTTTTCCTCCGGCCGGAAATCCAGGCGGGAAGCAAAGCGCAGAAGCCGCAGGATGCGCAGGGCATCCTCCCGGAAACGGGTCTCCGGCTCGCCCACGCAGCGCAGAAGGCCGCGTTTCAGGTCTTCCGCCCCGCCGAAGGGATCCAGCACTTCCCCCTGGGGGGACAGCGCCATGGCATTGACGGTAAAATCCCGTCGGGCCAGATCCTCCTGCAGATCGGAAACAAAGGAGACCTCGTCCGGTCTCCGGTGGTCCGAATAGCTCCCATCCTTCCGATAGGTGGTGATCTCCAGGCTGCGTTTTCCCCAGAGCACCGTGACGGTACCGTGGCGAAAGCCCGTGGGCAGGACGCGGCAGTCGGGAAAGCAGGCCGCGGTCTCCTCCGGCCGGGCAGAGGTGCAGATATCCCAGTCCTCCGGGTGCAGGCCCAGCAGGCTGTCACGAACGCAGCCCCCTACGGGATTTGCCTTGTAACCCCGGCTTCTGAGCCGCTCCAGGGCTTCGTTTACCTCATCGGGAACGGCAAGCTTCACAACGTCTCTTTTCTGGCTGCCAGCCTGGCCACCTCATTGAACCGGTCCATTACCTTACCGTAATTGCCGCGGATATGGGGGAAGGGGCAGCGGGAGCAGTCCTTGATCCCTTCCTCCGTATAGCGGTAATTGCCTCCGCACTTCTCCCCCAAGGCATACAGGGGGCACCAGCAGAAGAGGCAGTTGAAATTCTCAGGGTCATTCGTCGGATGGCAGGGGAAGCATTCGCATTCCCGGTTGCAGTAGAAAGCGTAGTGTTTATCCTTCCAGTCGTCCATAATTCTTTTCCTTTCCTGAATTGTCACCGGAATGCTTACGTGATACAATGGGAATAACCGGCCCGAAGGCCGTGATCTGACAGGAGGGATCCCCCATGGGAAAGACCGCTCTGGTCACCGGTGGCGCGGGCGGGATCGGCGCTGCCATTTGCCGCGCTCTTGCCGCGGACGGCTGGCATGTGGCCGTCGCCTATCATCATTCCGCCGAGGCTGCCGAGGCGCTGGCAAAGGAGATCGGCGGCCTCGCCGTATATGCGGATGTGACGGAGCCGGATGAGGTAGAAGCCATGTTCAAACAGGTGGGCGGCACAGACCTTCTGGTCAACAACGCGGGGATCTCCCGCTACGGTCTCCTTACCGATCTGACTTACCGGGATTGGAAGGACCTGTTCCGGGCGAATACGGACTCCGTATTTCTCTGCTGCCGGGCGGCGATCCCCCATATGGTGCACATGAAGCGGGGAAACATTCTGAACATTTCCTCCATGTGGGGCCAGGTGGGCGGTTCCTGCGAAGCAGGATACAGCGCTTCCAAGGCGGCGGTCATCGGTCTGACCAAAGCCCTGGCCAAGGAGCTGGCTCCTTCCGGCATACGGGTGAACTGCATCGCACCCGGGGTGATACGTACCCGGATGCTGGACGGCTTCACGGAGGCCGAGCTGGAGGAACTCCGGCTGGAGACCCCGCTGGAACAGTTGGGCACACCGGAAGACGTGGGTCATCTGGCGGCCTTTCTGGCCTCGGATCGGGCTAAATTCATCACCGGCCAGGTGGTGGGGCTCAACGGCGGTTTTGTGATCTAGAACAGCCGGAGCTGGACCTGCACGCAGAGGGCGGTGAGATTATCCCTGCTCCCTGCGCGGGCGGCCGCCTCTGTCAGCGCCTTTACCGCGGCTGCGGGGCTGCCTTTTCCCAGGATCCGGATCAGTTCCGTCTCCTCCAGGCTCCCGCTCACCCCATCGCTGCACAGGAGAAAACGATCTCCGGATTCCAGCTCCATCCGCCGGAAGAAGGGCTGCAGCGCATCCTCCCCCTGATCGCTGCCCAAATGGCGCATCAACGCATGCCTGCGGGGATCGGTCCTGGCCTCCTCCGGAGTCAGGTCGCCCCGGCGTTGGAGAAAGGCCGCCAGGGTATGGTCGCGGGTGAGGAGGCTGAGCTTTCCTTTCCGAAGGCAGTAGATGCGGCAATCCCCCAGATTGCAGATCATGGCTTCCCTGCCCTTCAGCCGGAGCACGGCCATGGCAGCCCCCACGGTGGCGTGCATTTCTTCTCCCCGGCGGCGCAGCTTTGCGTTCACTTCCTGTACATAAGCCTGTACGGCGTTCCGAAATGCATCCTGGTCCCGTGCGCCGAGCAGTTCGCCGCTCTTTTGCCGCAGCAGATCCGCGGCAGTAAAACTGGCATACTCCCCCGCCTGTTCTCCGCCCATACCGTCGAAGACGGCCGCCACGCCTTTGGACCGCAGGCCTGCGGTGCGGGGAACGGTATCCTCGTCTCCCTCCGGCAGGAAGGAACCATCCAGGTAATAATTATCTTCGTTATCCGGTCTTTCTCCCTTGCGGGAATAACCGGCACAGGACCAGAAATATGCGGGCATCCGGCTCACTCCTTTTCCCAGTCGGGGAGGCTGGCTCCCGCCTGCACTCCTCAACGATATCAGTTTACCCCGCCCCGCTCTTTCCGTCAATGGCAAAGGAGGTGTTTCCCCTGGACGGCAAACCCGAACTCTCCCTCAGACTGCTCCTGGGGGGCGTCCTTCTTCTGGCCGCGGCGGCGCTGTGCTGTCTTCTCCTGTTCTCCGGTCGGGGAGCGGCGACGGCGGAGGTCTACCGGGACGGGAAGCTTGTGCGGCGCATCGATCTGGGGAGCGTGACTTCGCCCTATACCCTGGATGTGGGCGAGGGGAACACCCTGGAGGTGGAGCGGGGCCGGGTACGGATGCTCCGGGCGGACTGTCCGGATCAGATCTGCGTGCACCAGAGCTGGTCCTCCTCCGCCGCCAAGCCCATCGTATGCCTGCCCAACCGGGTCACGGTGATCCTGACCGGCGGCGGAAACGGACCGGACGGGGTGCTGGGATGAAGACGAAGACGCTTTGCATCCTGGCCCTGCTCAGCGCCGTCGCCCTGAGCATTTGGGCCGCAGAGGGGCTCATCCCCCCCATCGTTCCCCTTCCGGGGATCCGTTTGGGGCTTGCCAACATTCTGCTGCTGCTGACCCTGTATCTGTACGGGCGGCGGGAGACCGCCCTGGTGCTCACCGTCCGCCTGATCCTGGGGGCAGCCCTGGCGGGCACCCTGATGAGTTTTCTGTACAGTCTGGCAGGCGGACTCCTGGCCTTCGCCGTCATGGTCCTTCTGAGGCCACGGGTACGGGAGGCGCGGATCTGGGCTCTGAGCGCTTACGCCGCCGCAGCCCATAACCTGGGCCAGCTGCTGTGTGCGAGACTGCTGCTGGGGACTCCGGGGATCTGGTGGTATCTGCCCGCCCTGATCCTCTCCGGCATCCTCACCGGACTGTTCACGGGCTTCTGCGCCCGCTTCGCCCTGCCCCCGCTCAGAAAGGCGCTGCGCCTGCCGGGGGGAAATTCGTGACAATGCGGGACTTTTCCCCTCCCCCGCTTCACAAAATCATACCTGCGTGGTATACTTATCTCGTTTAATTCGGCAGATAAGCTTTCAAGGAGGTCGTCATGCGTTCGGAAAAATTCCAGGTCACGGGCATGTCCTGCGCGGCCTGCGTCGCACATGTGGAAAAGGCGGTCTCCGCTCTGGATGGGGTGCAGGAGGTCTCCGTGAGTCTGCTCACCAACTCCATGACGGTCAGCTGGGATGAGGACCGGGAATCACCGGACAGCATCTGCCGGGCGGTTTCGGATGCGGGTTACGGCGCTTCCCCTTCTGCAGCCGCGGCTGCCGCCCCGGACCCCAAGGCGGAGCGGGCGGCCCTGGAGGATACGGAGAGCCCGAAGATCCTCCGGCGGCTCATTATCTCCCTGATCCTGCTTCTGCCTCTGATGTACGTCTCCATGGGGCACCATATGTGGAACTGGCCCGTTCCCGCGTTTCTGCGCCACAATATGCTCACCATCGGCATCTATGAACTGATCCTCAGTGCCGCCGTCATGGTGGTAAACCAGCGATTTTTCATCAGCGGCTTCAAAAGCCTGACTCACGGGGCGCCCAATATGGACACCCTGGTGGCCCTGGGCAGCGGCGCCGCCTTTGCCTACAGCACCGCGGTCCTGTTTCGGCTGGCTTCCTCAGGGGGTGAAGCGGACTACTATTTTGAATCCGCCGCCATGATCCTCACCCTCATCACCGTGGGCAAGCTTCTGGAGGCCCGGAGCAAGGGCAAGACCACCAACGCCATCCGCAGTCTGATGGACCTGGCGCCGGATACGGCCTGCGTCCTGCGGGACGGGATCGAGGTCCGGATCCCAGCGGAGCAGGTTCAGGTGGACGATCTCTTCCTGGTCCGGCCCGGAGAACGCATCCCCGTGGACGGCGAGGTGGTCTCCGGAGAGAGCGCCGTGAACGAATCCGCCCTGACCGGAGAAAGCCTGCCGGTGGACAAGGCTCCCGGCAGCCGGGTCAGCGCCGCCACCCTGAATCAGAACGGAGCTTTGACCTGCCGTGCCACCCGGGTGGGCGCGGATACCACGCTGCAGCAGATCATCGATCTGGTGGAGACCGCCGCCGCGGGGAAGGCGCCCATCGCCAAAATGGCGGACAAGGTCGCTTCTGTTTTCGTTCCCGTGGTGCTTTGCCTGGCCTTCATCACCTGCGCCGTATGGCTCATTGCCGGCCGTCAGTTCGGCTTCGCCCTGGCCAGGGCGGTAAGCGTTCTGGTGATCAGCTGCCCCTGCGCTCTGGGCCTGGCCACCCCCGTGGCCATCATGGTGGGCAGCGGCAAGGGCGCGAAAAACGGCATTCTCTTCAAGACCGCCGCGGCCCTGGAGGCTGCCGGGCGGACGGATATCATCGTGCTGGACAAGACCGGCACCGTAACCAAGGGTGAGCCGGAGGTAACGGATCTGTTCCCCGCCCCCGGGGTTACCCGGGAGGAACTGCTGGCCGCCGCAGCAGCCCTGGAGGCCCCCAGCGAACACCCCCTTGCCAGGGCCATCCGGAACCGGGCTGAGGCGGAGGGGCTGAACCTGCCGGCCGTGGAGGGCTTCCAGGCCTTGCCCGGCCACGGGGTCCGGGGGATGCTGGGCGGACATGAGGCCTTGGGGGCCAGCGCCGCGTATTTCAGGGAATCGGGTCTGATGACGCCGGCTCTGGAGGCCGCCGGGACAAAGCTCGCCGAGTCAGGCAAAACGCCCCTGTTCTTCTCCCTGGCAGGCCGTCCCCTGGGCATTGCCGCGGTGGCGGACGAGGTGAAGGAGGACAGCGCCGCCGCCGTTGCGGAGCTGAAGGCCATGGGCATCTGGGTCCTGCTCCTGACGGGGGACAACCGCCGCTCCGCCGGGGCCATCGCGGAACGCATCGGCGTGGAGGGCGTGATCTCCGATGTGCTCCCGGGAGACAAGGAGGCCGTGATCCGCCGCCTGCAGGAGTATGGAAAGGTGGCCATGGTGGGAGACGGCATCAACGACGCTCCCGCCCTCACCCGGGCGGACATCGGTATCGCCATCGGGGCCGGCGCGGACGTGGCGCTGGACGCGGCGGACGTGGTGCTGATGAAATCCACACCGTCGGATATCCCCGCCGCCATCCGTCTCTCCCGCCGGGTACTGCGGAACATCAAGGAGAACCTGTTCTGGGCTTTCTTCTACAACTGCATCGGCATCCCTCTGGCCGCCGGAGCTCTGATCCCCGCCTTCGGCCTGACTCTGAGTCCCATGATCGGGGCAGCGGCCATGAGCCTGAGCAGCTTCTGCGTCGTCACCAACGCCCTGCGCCTGAATCTGCTGAACATCCGCAGCGCCCGGGGAGACCGGAAATGCAGCCCGGTGCAGCTGCCGGATATGGAGGAGTTTTCCGCCCGGACGAACGCCCAGGCGGAGGAAGAATACAAGGAACCGGCTGCAGAGCCGGAGAACAAGGAGGATACCATCATGAAGAAGATCATCACCGTGGAAGGCATGATGTGCGGCAACTGCCAGAAGCATGTGCAGAAGGCTCTGGCCGCCGTTCCCGGCGTCAGCGAGGCCGTTGTGGACCTGGACGCGGGCAAGGCCACCGTCACCCTCAGCGCCGACGTGGCGGACAAGATCCTGATGGACGCCGTCACCGAAGCCGGTTACACCCCCAAAGCCTGCGCAGCGGGCTGATAGAACCGCACCGGATGCGCACGGGGACCCTTTCCCGGACGGGAAAGGGTCCCCAAAGCTGTTTTATCGGTTTATTCCGCGATCTCCGTGAGCATTCGGCCGAGAATGGTATAGACGCAGGCGGGCCAACTGCCGCCCCCGCCGCCGAAGCCGTAGCCGCCCTTGTTCAGGGGGTGGATCAGGAAGGGCATCCCCTGCTCCATCAGGGCGGTGCAGTACCGCTCGGCGATGATCTTCCCCGCGTCCTTCCGCCGGGAGCGCAGAAGCCCCGCGCAGATGAACAGCATGCTGGGCGGCACGATGTTGCCCCGGGCGATGCTGCGGCCGGAGGGCTCGAACCAGTCACTGTCCAGTTCCTCCATGCTCAGGCCCCAGGGAGTGAGGAATTTCCCCTCCACCAGCAGATCCTCCGCCAGTTTATCCAGCACATCGGGCGGCAGCCGGTCCCCCAGCACCGCGGGGATATAGTGGATCAGGTTTTTGGACAGGATCTTTTCCCCGGTCCAGGGATCGATGCCCAGGAAATGCTCCCCGTCCCACATGAGCTCCAGCATCTTGTCCAGCATAGTTTTGGACTTTTTCTCCCAGGCTTCCGCCTCCTCCGGCTTATCCAGAAGGCGAGCCAGCTTTCCCTCCGCCTCGTACAGCAGGACCAGATAAGCGGGAAGATCGGGAGAGGCCATCTGCATATGGTCGATGAAGAGAGTGCAGTCGTCAAAGCCGGTCTCATCCCCGTGCTCATAGGCGGGGATGCCGTCCCCGTCCTCATCCCGGCAGTCCAGGAACCACTGGCCCCAGCGGCCCACAGCAGTATACAGCTCCTCCAGTTTCTCCCGGGGAACCTCCTTCTTCAGATCCCGATGCCGCATGATCTCCAGGATGGACCAGCCGTGTACCGGAGGCTTGATCATCTGGGTGACGGTGGTCACATCGTTGTACAGGTCGGAAAACTGACCGTAGGGACTCACCCGATCCAGAGGGCCCAGGAGCAGGTCGACAGCGGTATCCAGATGGGGCTCCAGCGCCGCGCCGTTCTGGCACACCTGCCACTGAGAGGCGATCTCGTTGCCCAGCATGACGATCATGGTGTGGTCGATGCCCGCCGTGGGGGCGGTAAGGAGAGACCAGAGGGTGTACTCTGCCCGAATCCGCCCCTGCTCAAAGGGTTCGATGAACTTGGGCATGGCGGCATAGAAGCTCTCCCAGTCCGCCCGCATATCCGCCTTTGCCTCGGCGTAGGCGGGATAGCTCTCCCGGGGATACGCGGCATGGGTGAACTCCTCCATGGCCAGGGTGAAGCGGCCGTCCGGTCCCGGCACCGTATCCGCCTTGACCTCCCCGCTGGAGAGCCTGGGTTCATCCCAATACTTGTTGAAGCGGAAATCGGAACCTTCCAGCCCCTTGAATACCAGGGAGCAGGTCCAGCGGAAGGCGAATTCCCATGCGCCCCCCTTCCGGGGTTTCACGGTCTCATGCTGTTCACAGTTTTTCTCAAAGTGCAGGCCCATGCCCCTGTCCCCTTCCGCCATCAGGAGGGTGGGAGAGGCGAAGGTGAAGCGCACGTTCCCATACCGGGTGAGGAGAATGAGCTCGTCTGCCTCCCGCTGCACAACATAGGGCACGCGCCTTCCCTCAAACGTGGGATACAGGTCGATGAGCTTGTTGCCGTCCCGCGCACGGACCGCTCCGCCATGGAGGGTGGAAAGGGTCATGGAGGAGGATCCGTAGGAATTGGCCCGGACGGAAATGCCGAACCAGGAGCCGCGGCGCTTGAAGAGGCTGCCCACCGGCGGGAAAAAGCTCTTTACATCTCGGAAGAAGGGATCTCGTTCTGCCATCGTTCTGACCGCCTTTCTTGTTATATTTTCTGCCTATATCATACCGTTCCTCCGCTCCTCTGTCAACGCGAAAAGCCTGTGCGCGGAAGCGCACAGGCTCTGTGTATGAATGCGAGACCGGGGTATGCTCAGTCCTTCAGCTTGTTCTGGGAGAAATACTCCCGCACCAGCTTGATGATCACCGGGCTCAGGGTGAGGACGGCGATCAGGTTGGGGATGGCCATGAAGCCGTTCAGCGCGTCCGCCAGGTTCCAGGCGTCGTTCAGGGACATGGTGGCGCCCACGATGGCGAAGAGGATGAAGACGATCTTGTAGCCGATGCTGGCCTTGGTGCCGAAGAGGTACTCGAAGCAGCGGGTGCCGTACAGGCTCCAGCTCAGGACCGTGGACAGAGCGAAGAGGGACAGGCACAGGGCCAGGATCACGGAACCGGTCCCGCCCATGACGGAGGCGAGAGCGGCAGAGACGATCTCAGCGCCGCCGCCTTTGCCCCAGTCCAGAGCCACGCCGCTGGAGCAGTAGCAGCAGAGGACGGTGAGAGCGGTGAGGGTGCAGATCACGATGGTGTCCATGAACACCTCGAAGATGCCGAAGAAGCCCTGCTTGACCGGGTTGGTCTCGCTGGTGGCGGCATGAGCCATGGGGGCGGAGCCAAGGCCGGCCTCATTGGAGAAGCAGCCACGGGCGATGCCCTTGGTGATGGAGGCGGAGATGGTGATGCCGAAGGCGCCGCCCAGCGCGGCCTCCGCATTGAAGGCGCCCTGGAAGATCATGCCGAACACCTTGCCGATATGGCCAATGTTGGCAAAGATCACGACGAGGGCGGAGATGATGTATACCACAGCCATGACGGGGACGATCTTCTCCGTCACGGAGCCGATGCGCTTGATGCCCCCGAAGAGCACCAGGGCCACGATGACGGCTACGATGATGCCCACGATCAGGTTGCAAAGGGTGAAATCCGAACCCAGCGCGTGGATGGTGGAGGCGCCGACATTGCCGCCAAGGGCGTCGATGGCTTTGCCTATACTGCCGCCGATGGACTGGACCTGCGTGGCGTTGCCGATGCCGAAGGCGGCCAGGCTGCCGAAGATGCAGAAGAGCACGCTCAGCCAGCCGAAGCCCTTGCCCAGGCCGTTCTTGATGTAATACATGGGGCCGCCGACCCAGTCGCCCTTATCGTTGCGCTCCCGGTAATGGACCGCCAGGGTGACCTCGGCGAACTTGGTGCACATGCCCACGAGGGCGGAGATCCACATCCAGAATACCGCGCCGGGACCGCCGATCACGATGGCGCCGGTGACGCCGGCGATGTTGCCGGTACCCACGGTGGCCGCCAAAGCGGTGGTCAGGGCCTGGAGCGGGGTGACCTCGCCCTTGCCCGCGGTCTGCTTCTTGAACACCTTGCCGATGGTGTTCCTCATGGCGTAGCCGAACTTGCGGAACTGCAGGAACTTGGTGCTGATGCTGAGGATCAGGCCGACGCCCACCAGCAGGCAGAGCACGACGGAACCCCAGGCGATGTCGTCCAGCTTGGTAATAAAGTCGCTGAGTGTCATACTTTTCCCTCCAACTGTATATTTCAACTTAATGGAACACAACGTTAAATCATATTGTACACGAAGTCTGCGCTTTTGGCAAGCATTACGGTAAATCGACAATTTACAAATCGGCAAAAGAAAAATCGCCGGTCCCGGAGGAATCGGCAAAGCACACGGAAACGCCCGCCCGGCAGGCCGGGTCGGAGTCTCTTGCTTCTGTCCTTTTGCCTGAGAGATTCGCCCGTTCCGGGCTTGCCCCTTCGGCACCCGCGCAGGGCGGGCTTCTCCAGAAATTCATCCATCTGCAGTCCCGCTCCCGGTCGGAAGCGCCTGAGAGTGTTACTCCTTCGGCAAGCCATCTGGCTGTTTTCCTGCAGACTTCGCATGACAAATATGGAATTATGTGTGGGAGTCTATCACACCTTGTTTGGATATGCAAGGGTCTTTTCCCATTTCACGCAAAAAAAGTTTGCGTTTCTCAGTTCGCCGGTTTATGATACTCATATCAGAATAACGGAGAGGCAGGAAAAGAGTATGGAGAACCAGGATCGCCGGGAAACGCTGCAGGAACTGGAGCAGCGCTTCATCTGCACATCCGATCAGCGGAAGACCAGCCGGAAGGAGAGCTGGGATCTGCGGGCGGCGGATTGGGATACCAAGTACCGCCGGGAGGATGAACGGGCGGAGCACGAAGTGCGCATCCGGGACGTGGCCGCCTGGCTGAGACAGCGCGGGCTCCTTGGAGCGGATCAGGACGTGGCGGATATCGGCTGCGGTCCCGGCCGCTTCGTTGCGGAATTCGCCCGCACTGCCCGGAGCGTCCTGGGGGTGGATATCTCTCCCAAAATGGTGGAGTACGGCGAAGCCTGGTGCCGGGAGCTGGGACTAGCCAACACCCGCTTCGCCACGGCGGATTTCGCCAATGCGGATATCGCCGGCCTGGGCTGGGAGAACCGGTTCGACCTGGTCTTCTCCTCCATTACCCCTGCGGTGAGCACCATGCAGGGCCTGGAAAACCTGATGCGCATGAGCCGCGGCTGGTGCTTCAACGCCAGCTTCGTCTATGACGACAATCCCCTGCATACGGATATGATGCGCACGCTCTTCAGGCGGGAGCCCAGAAGACACAAGACCAGCCACTCTCACTGGTTTTATGAGCTTTTCAGCCTGCTCTGGAAGCGGGGTTACTACCCCGAAACCTTTTACTATACCCAGCTGAAGTCCGTGCATCTCCAGCCGGATCTGAACACCGCCCGGCGGCTTGCCCGTTTCCTTCTGGAGGAGGATGAGGCGGATGAGACCGCCGTACGGAAGGTGCTGGATTATCTGGAAAAGCACGCGGACGGGGACGGAACCGTCACGGAGGACAGCGAATGCCGCTACGGCTGGCTCCTGTGGAACGTGCAGGATCGTCATCCGCGGGAATGATGGGGAGGAAGCCGTCGAATTGAAACGCCGCAGATTCTGGCTGGGCCTTCTGGCTCTGCTGATCCTTCTGACCCTGGGCTTCATCTGGGGCAATTCCATGAAGAGCATCCCGGAGTCACAGGCCGTGAGCCTGTCGCTCCTGAGCCGGATCAAGCCGCTGCTGGATGCCGTTTTCGGTCCGGACCGGATCACGGATCATATCATCCGGAAGACCGCCCATTTCTGTGAATTCGCCCTGCTGGGAGCGGAGCTTCGGCTGCTGTTTCTTCTCCTGGGTCAGCGGGTCCTGCAGGGATCGGCGAATTCTCTGTTTGCCGGTCTCGCCGTCGCCGTTGCGGATGAGACCATTCAGATCTTTTCCCGGAGAGGTTCCCAGGTGGCGGACGTGGTGCTGGATTTTGCCGGTGTCCTTTTCGGTGCACTGGCGATCGTGCTCATCGCGTATCTCTGCCGCTGCAGGCGGGAACGGAAGCGCTGAAGGATCCCGTCGTGTTCAGGGCGAGTTTCTTCAGGGCCTCTGCTCCCGCCGGAGCCGCGTCCACGCCGCACAGCCGGTGATCGCCTGGCATAAGCCGAAAACAAAATAGGCCGTGGACATCAAGTTCAGCGGGAACATATAGAACTGGATGCAGATCCACAGCATCAGGGTCACGCCGAAGATCCCGCCCAGGATCACCCCGGACTTCTGCTTTCGCAGCAGCAGGACCGCGGCGGTCAGATTCGTCAGTCCGTTCACGATCAGCAGGGCAAAGCCTGAGAACAGGAAATCCCGAAACAGGACGTCCGCAAAGGGCAGGACCCGGAAATAGGGCAGCATCCCGTCCATGTGCAGGGTCTTTCCGCTGGGATCGATCATCATGCTCAGGCCTCCTGCCGCGGCGCCGATACCGATGAAAAGCGTCCAGAAGATCAGCCATCTCCGGGCTGTATTGTATTGCGAATTTCTTTGTTCCATCCGTTCCCCTTCTCTGTCTTCCGCCTGACCGTCTTCAAAACCCGATGAAAGCATCGGTTTTTTCTTTTTCAGTCCAGCTCCAGACGCATGAGCACGATCTCCTGCCAGCCGCTCTGCCGGGAGCGGAATCCGCGGGGGTTCCGGCCGTATTCCGTAAAACCTGCGCTCCGATACAGCCGGACGGCCTTTTCGTTCGCAGCGACGACTTCCAGTTCCAGCTGCACGTAGCCAGCAGCTGCGGCGCATTCGATGCAGGCTTCCGTCAGCGCCCGGCCGATGCCCAGGCCCCACCAGGCCTGATCGATACTGATGCCGAAGGAGGCCCGGTGCCTGATCTTTTCGGCCGGCCCCAGCGCGTCGACCCCGGCCGTCCCGGCGATCACACCGTCCGCCTCGGCCACCAACTCGATCTCCCGGCTGCTTTCTCTTTTCTTCTTCAGGTATTCTTTTTCCTGCTCCACGGAAAAGGAGGTCTCTTCCGGATACGTCGTCAGATAATCCGTCTGCCCGTGGGTCAGGATGTAGTTATCCCGCACGGCCTGGGCGTCCTGCTCGGTTCCGTTTCTGATCACGCAGGTCCCGCCGTTCTTCAGCGAGACCGTCTTTTTGTATTCCATCGTGTATTCCTCGTCTTTCTGTACTCGGATCTCCCTGCAGCTGAGAAAAACCGGATCACTATCAAAGCGCTTGCATGACGTTCAAGCGCTCAGCGTGGCGACAAAGTCTTGTCACCACGCTGAAGTAAGTTTTTCGAACAAGGAATATGGAATAGATCGTTCGAAAAACTTTTGATCGAACGCGAAAGACACACCTGATCGGTTTCTTTCACACTATCTTCCTATCCGGTATCGTACCGTTTGCGGGTTTGTCTATAGTCTGAGCGCTTGAATCGTATTCAAGCGCTCTCAATTTACGCATTCAATCCGGCATATCTCAGAGTACAGGCGGCTCAATCGTCCTTTTTCTTCCGGATCCGGTCAAGGAATCCCGCAGTGATGATGCCGGCGGGCAGCGCGATGATGGCGATACCGAACACAGAGGAAAGCATGGAGATCACCCGTCCCGCTGCGGAAACCGGGTAAATATCGCCGTAGCCCACCGTCGTCAGACTCACCGTGGCCCAGTAGACCGCGTCAAAAAAAGTCGGGAACGTCTCCGGCTCCACGTTGAAGATCACAAGCGCGCAGATGAAGATATATCCGAGGGCAAGCAGGCAGACCGCATACAGAGCCGAGCGCTGCTCCTTGATGATTTCCAGAAGCATGGAGATGCTTCTGACGATCCGAAAAGACTTGAAGATACGCAGCACCTTTACGCCTCGTACGAGTCGCAGCAGCCGCAGTAGGTGCAGCGGGAACGTTACGGGGATCAGGTATGAGAGGATCGCCAGCAGATCGCAGATTGCCATCGGTCCGAGGGGGTAACGAAGGAAGGACATCGCGCCCTGCTTCATCCGCAGGTCCGCCGTTCCCAGCCGCAGCAGATAATCCGCCACGAAGAGGATCAGCGTGACTGTTTCCAGAACCCGGTACGTCTCGGGCGGTTCTCTGGACGCAAGGGGGATCATGCTCGCCACGATCACCGCGAACATCCCGAAAGCGTAGATCTTGTTCCCGATCGTGCTCTCCTCAGCGGGTTCGATCAGGCTCAGTATCCGTCTGCGAATCGCATCCATGTTATCGTTTTCCTGTATCCATACTGTCCAAAAACGCCTGATACCGGTCGCTGATACCCTGCACGTCTCCGCCGTATTCCACTTGCTCCCCCTTCTCCAGCCAGAGGACCTTATTGCACATCGCCCGCACCTGGTTCACCGAATGGGTCACCAGGATCGTCGTCGCGCCGCCGTCGATGATCTCCCGCATCTTGGCCTCGCTCTTTTTGCGGAAGGCCCCGTCGCCCACAGACAGCACCTCGTCCAGAATGAGGATATCCGGCTGGACCAGGGACGCGATGGAGAAGGCCAGCCGGGATTTCATGCCGGAGGACAGCTGTTTGAAGGGCCGGTCCTGGAAATCCTTCAGCTCCGCGAAGTCGATGATCTTGTCATAGGTCTCGTCCATGAATTTCCGGGTATAGCCCAGCATGGCGCCCCGGAGATAGGTGTTTTCCTTGACCGTCAATTCCTTGTCGAAACCGCTGGCCAGCTCCAGCAGCGCGGCGACGCTGCCTTTGCGCGTCACCTTGCCCTTCGTCGGCTCCATGATGCCGGTCACTGCCTTCAGCAGCGTGGATTTCCCCGCCCCGTTCCGGCCGATGATCCCCAGCATATCTCCCTTTTCCAGGGAAAAGGAAACGTCCTTATCCGCCCAGAACGACTTTACATGGTAGTTGTGCGTCGCCTTGCGCATCAGGTATTCCTTGAGGCCGATATCCTTGAAATCCCCGGTCTTATACCGGATGGAAACATTTTTCACTTCCAGTATCATTTTTCATCCCTCTGATCCGGCACACCAGACCGGGCCTCCACATATGCCAGGAGTTTCTCTTTCAATGCAGTCCAGAGCTTATGAATGCCCTGTGCGGCAAAGTCGGTGACATACATCAGCACGACGGAACCGATCACACAGACGACGACCATAAGCCAGTTGTATTCCGGGGACAGCTCTTCCACGCCCAGGATGCCCATACAGATCGACTTCAGCAGATTATGGAAGATATAAATGGGAAGGGAGATCTTTCCGAGATACCGTGCCGCCTTGCTGTCCGGGATGGACCAGCCCAGCCCCGAAAAGGACAGTAAAATCCCGATGCCGACGAAGAACAGCGCATGCAGATCAAAGCTGCTGGAAAACTTGTGGCCGAACACATACTTATGGGCGTACAGGAGAGCAACGGCATAACAGCATGCCTTGACCAGCGTGAAGAACGCCTTGACCAGCGGATGCCGGGCGATCTTCATCAGCATTTCGTTCCCGGTGATCTCCGTGGAAACGTAATAGAGCGATGCGCCGAAGGCGATCTCCGAAGCGGCGCGCAGAATGCCGAAATACGTGAAACCGGTCCATTTGTTCCATACGCCGATGGTTTTGTTGGCCGCAAACTCAAACCCCAGGAGGAACAGCGTCAGAATGGGAAAAAGGATCTTTACGCTGAACCGGTAACTCCGCAGAAGGATCGGATAGAGGATGAACATGGCGATCAGCATCGCCGACAGGAACCAGGACGCGCTGAGATAGAACCCTGTGGAATTCCCGCTGATCGCAAAGAACGACAGGGTGACCGTGGGGATCGATTTGAGCAGACGCATAACCACGGCTGGCGCGGATACGTGATTTACCAGGATGCTGCGGACGATCACGTTCAGCGCAAACGCACAGAGATAGTATTTGTAAAACGCGCGGAGTTTTCCTTTCATGAAGGACCAGGTTTCATCCGCCACAAGGGCAAGACTCCTGCCGTTTCGATCCGTCGAACGGTCCCATTTCTCCGCATGCCGCGCCATGAGCAAGCCGGCAAGGGTAAAGAAAAACTCAACGCTGATGCCGTAGGGGGAGGTTCCCGTCTCAAAATGATGTAGCACGACCATTATTATGAACACGAAGCGGAGCAGGTCCAGTTCGCCGATCCTCTTTTTCTGTGTCATTTGTTTCCCCCCCCAAAATCCCATGATTCCCGCTCACACGGCGCGAATTGTCGATCACAATTGATCAATTGGATAATCTTTCTTTTCGCGCCGCTCGGAGCTTACGGATTCCCTCAGCGATAAAGTCTGTGATATACATCAACACGACAGAAACAGTCATACATGTAATGACCAAAAGCCAAACGTATTTTGCGGCGATTTTCTCTACGCCCATCGCATCCAGCCAAATGTGTTTGAGTAGAACGTGGAAGACATAGATTGGAACAGAAATCTTACCGAGATATTGAGTAAACGCACTGTCTGGAATGGACCACCCAAGACCAGAAAAGCTGAGTAGTATGGCTATCCCGATAAAGAACAGTGCGTGCAAACTAAAGCTTCCATCAAATTCCAGGCCGAACCCGATTTTGTGAGCATATAATAGGGCTACACCATAGCAGAACACCTTACACAACGTGAGCAATGTCCGGTTGAGCGGGCGTTCCGCGCGTTTCATAAACTCGTAATTCCCTGTAATCTCCGTTGATATGTAATAAAGCGTCCCTCCGAAGGCAATCTCCGAAGCCGCTCGCAATATGCCAAAATAAGTCAATCCGGTCCATTTATTCCATGTGCTGATCGTGTGATTGATCGTATACTCAATTCCCAAAAGGGCGAGGGTAATAATTGGGAAAATATTCTTGACCCCAAAGCGGTAATTACGCAAGAGGATCGGATAAAGGACAAACATGGCCATCAGCATTGCCGGCAGAAACCAAGATGATTGAATATAATAGCTTGTCTTCGCTCCGTTGATTGCAAAGAATGTCAAGGTAATGGTTGGAAGTGAACTAAGCATGCGCATGGCTACAGTCTTAGCTACCGTGTGATTAATGATGATGCTTCTGATAATGACATTGACCGCAAATGCGCATAGATAGTATCTATAAAATGATCGCAGCTTTCCTTTCATAAAAGTCCAAGTCTCATCCGCCACAAGAGAGAGGTCTTTCCTTTCCCCGTTCATCTTGCTCCATTTTTCCGCATGCCGCGCCATCAACAATCCAGAAAGGACAAAGAAGAACTCGACGCCTATACTGCCATAGGGAAAGGCCCCCGTTTCAAAATGATACAGTACGACTACCAGCATGAAAACGAAACGGAATAGATCCAATTCACCTATTCTCTTTTTCTTCATCGATAATTCTCCTCTTAATCATGCAAAGCTCATACTGGATTGATAGATACAAGAAAGTCTGTCATTCTTGTTTTTTCGTATCCTCTTTCACTTCCATCGGTCAAGCCTGGTTACTCGGCAACTGCCTTTTCCCGTCTGGTCCGCAGCTTTTGGATACCCCAGGCCAGAAAATCAGTGAAATACATCAATGCAACGGAAGCAACCACGCACACAGCAAGCATAAACCAAGCGTAGTTCACAGGAACCTTTTCTACGCCCATTCCTTCCAACCAGGCAGCGCGAAGCAATTTATGGTAAATAAATATGGGGAGAGTGATTTTTCCGAGATAGCGGGTCAACTTGCAGTCCGGAATGGACCAGCCCAAGCCGGAAAAAGACAGCATGATACCGATCCCGCAGAAAAGCAACGCATGCAGATCAAATCCGTTAGAAAACTTCAAACCGAATCCGGTCTTATTTGCATATAGTAAGGGAACACCGAAGCAGATTATTTTCGCGATTGTGAGAAGCACACGGTTTAGCGGACGTTGTGCTCGTTTCATGAGAGCTTCATTCCCTGTGATTTCAGTCGATATGTAATAGAGCGTTCCCCCGAAGGCAATTTCCGAAGCGGCGCGTAGAATACCGAAATAGGTAAACCCGGCCCAGGCAACATTCTCTCCAATATTCTGATTGGTGGTGTATTCATAACCCAGAAGGAAGAGCGTCAAGATGGGAAACACGATTTTCACTCCGAAATAGTAATTGTGCAGGAGGATCGGATACAGGACGAGCATCACGATCAGCATCGCGGACAAAAACCATGTGGAGTTGACGTAATAAGCCGTTGACAATGCGCTAATCCCGAAAAACGACAAAGTCAAAGTTGTGATGGATTTGAGGAGGCGCATTATGACGGTTTTTGCCGCGACATGATTGGCGATGATGGTCCGCACAACAACATGGAAAACAAAGGCAACGAAATAGTATTTGTAAAACGAGCGAATCTTTCCCTTCATAAATATCCAGGTCTCATTCGCCACAAGGGAACGGTCTCTGGTTCCATCGACTGATTTATGCCATTTTTCTGCATGCCGCGCCATCAGCAGGCCAGAAAGGGTAAAGAAAAACTCTACGCCAATGCCAAAAGGAAAGGTGCCCGTTCCGAAATGATGAAGCACGATCTCCATGATGAACACAAAACGAAGCAGATCCAGCTCGCCGATCCTCTTTTTATTCACCATCTGTTCTCCTCCCCGAAGTGCACAAATTGCCTATGATCTATCGAAGTTCAGAATACTCAACCTGCATTTCGATCTGAATCGCCCTTCAGACGCGAGTTACTCGGCCAGCTGCTTTTCCTGCGATGCTCGCAGCTTTTGGATTCCCCGGGCAAGGAAATCCGTGACATACATCAGCGCAACCGAGGCGGCCATGCACACGATCACCATCATCCAATTGGTTTTTGCGCTTACCTCATCCACACCCATGGCTTCCAGCCAGGTAACCCGAAGTAGTTTATGGAATATGTAAATGGGAACAGAGATCTTAGCGAGATAACGTGTCAGTTTGCAGTCCGGAATAGACCAACCAAGACCGGAAAAGGAGAGCAGGATCCCGACACCGCATAACATCAGTGCATGCAGATCAAAACTCTTGGCAAACTTCAAGCCAAATCCGGTTTGATGGGCATATAACAAGACGACCCCGAAGCAGATCACCTTGCCCAAGGTAAGGAGGGCTTGGTTGAATCGACGGCCTGCGCGTTTCATCAATGCTTCGTTTCCGGTGATTTCTGTTGAAGCATTATAGATTACTGCGCCAAGGGCAATCTCCGAGCCTGCGCGGAGGATACCGAAATAGGTAAAGCTCATCCAATCAGAAATCAAGCTGACTCTCTCTTTGGACGCGTATTCATATCCCAAAAGTATAATTATCAGGATGGGGAAAACGATTTTCACCCCAACTCTATAGTTTCGCAACAGGATCGGGTAAAGGACAAGCATTGCGATCAGCATTGCTGACAAATACCATGTGGCATAGATATAATAGCTTGTCGTTTTCTCACTAAAAGCAAAGAATGATAGAGTAACGGTCGGAATCGATTTGAGCAGGCGCATGGCGACGCTGGCTGCCGCGGCCCGGTTAATGATGATGCTGCGGACAATGACATTGAATCCGAATGCGACAAGATAGTACGTATAAAACGAGCGGAACTTTCCTCTCAGGAAAGACCATGCCTCATTCGCTACAAGGGTTAGGTCTCTGCCCCCGCCATCTGTGGTCTTTTCCCATTTCTCTGCATGCCGAGCCATCAGGAGTCCAGATAGAATAAAGAAGAATTCGACACCAATATTGCCGAAGGGAAAAGTCCCCGTTTCGAAATGGTACAGCAGAACCACCATCATGAACACGAAGCGGAGCAGGTCCAGCTCGCCGATCCTCTTTTTTGGCATGCCATGTTCTCCTCTCAGATGCGCGGAATCCACGCTCAGACGTAATACAGGAATTTCGTGTTGTTCTTCTTATACATCCAGCAGCCCAAACCCAGAGCGATCAGAACGTCCACCGCGATCAGCAGGTGGAAACGGAAGTCGGGAACTGCGTTCTCGATGATGACGCTGCGAAAATAGCGGATGAAGAGATACAGGGGATTCAGCAGGAAATACTGCTGCGCCTGCTCGGAAAACCGGTCCACCGTATAGAAGATCGCGGACAGATACATGAGCAGGCGCGTAAAGATCTCATAGAGATACTGGGTATCCCGGAAAAAGATGAACAGCGCGGACAGGATCATCCCCACCCCGATATTGAACAGCACCAGACAGATGATCGGGTAAAACAGCGAGAAGTATCTCAGCGAAGGGGTCAAGGTGTCAAAGGCGACAAAGATGAACAGGATCACCAGGGTCAGGAGAAAGCTGATCAGCGCCTGGACGTTTTTGGACAGCAGGAACAAATACTTCGGCACGTTGACCTTGGTGAAGATCCCGGAATTATCCATCAGCGAACGCATACCGCCCTTGGTGGCCTCAGTGAAATAGTTCCAGACCAGAACGCCGCAGAACAGATAGATGGAAAAATGCGGCGTGGTCTTTCCGTAGAGCTCTGTGAACACCAGCTTGAGCACGAGCAAAAGCAGCAGGGGCGAAAGCAGGCTCCACCCGATCCCAAGAACCGTACGCTTGTATTTGGTTTTGAAATCCCGCTTGACCAGTTCCTCAAAGAGGAATCGGTGCTGCATCAGCTTTTTGATCATCGGCGATCACCCATTGCTTGCAGAGCGGATCTGCTCCACCGTGCGCCGCAGGCCCTCGTCCATGGCGACTGCGGGTCTCCAGCCCAGAGCGCAGAGCCTGGTCGAATCCAGCCGGACGTCCTGGAACGTGGAAGCTCCTTTCGTCTCCAGCTCATCGGGGAGATCGAAGATCACCTTTGTCCCCGCCACCTCCGCCAGCTTCCCGGCCAGTTCCCTGAGCGCAGGCGTCTGGTTTTTGTCCGCAATGTTATAGGCGCTGCCGGATTCCCCTCTTGTCAGGACATACAGCAGCGCGCTGACGATATCATAGATATACAGATAGGAGAAGGTCTGCTTACCCTCGCTCTTGAGGATGATATCTTCTCCCTGGGTCGCTTTCATGATGAACTGGGAGATAGCCTTGCTGTCCGTCAGCTGCATCGTGGGGCCATAGATGCGGCAGAGCCGGGCGGTCACGAAGTCCACGCCCTTAGCCTCCCGGTATGCGTTGCACAGCGCCTCGCTGGCACGCTTACCCTCGATGTATCCCGCCCGCAGGGTGTTGCAGTCGATATAGCCGCAGTCCTCTTCATCTATATACGGCTTCCCGCTCCGGTTATCGCCGTAAACGTCCCCGGAGGAGGTGAACAAAAAGCGGCATCCGGGCATCTCCGATACCATATCCAGCAGATAATAGGTGCCCAGGATATTGGACATTTCCGTCCCGATGGGATCACTGGCGTACAGCCGGGGATGGGTATTGCTGGCCATGTGGATCACATAGTCCAGGCGCTCGGGGCAAACTATGGGCTTCTGCACGTCTGCCTTGAAAAACTTCAGGCCTTCCGACCCGGCCAGGCCTCCGAAACGGCTGCGGAATTTCTCCTCGACCCTGCCCACGGCATAGACCGTGATCCCGGCGTCGAAATGTGCATTGCGGTACAGCAGGACTTCGATCATATACTTGCCTACCATTCCGGTGGCGCCGGTGATCATCATCCGTTTATGATCGATTTTGGACCAGTCGATATCCAGGGAAGCGCATTGCTCGATCTCCCTGGAAAAGTCGAAAGCAGCGTTCATCATTTCATTCCTCCGAAGCGATCCAATTGGCGCACAGACTCTGCGCAGTTTTCAAATCGTTCACCCAGGCATCGTTTCCGGTATACCAGTATTCCATGACAAACCGGCGCACGCCAAGGGCATACGCTTTCCGGGTGAGCGTTCCGAAGTCCACGTGTCCGTCCCCGTAAAACAGGCCGCCGTACCGGTCGGGCTGCACTTCCTTCTCGTGGAAAGCCAGATAATGCCCTTCCCCTGCGTCCATGTCCCGAAGCATGTCGCTGCGGTCGTTTTTCCAGGCGTTGGTGAGGTTGCCCGCGTCCGGATAGAGCTGCAGATACGGAGAATTCACCGTACGGACCGCACGCATGCATTTTCCGATGCTGTCCATATAGTCGTTTTCCATATTCTCCAGTCCCAGCACTACGGCCCGGGAAGCGGCATATTCCACCGCTTCCTTCAGATTGCGAAGGAAGCGTGCGTCCGTTTCCTCGTCCCGGGGATCGAATTTCGGCATATCGCAGGCTGGGATCTGAATGAGCCGGATCCCGGCTTCCACCGCCAGATCCACCGCATGACGGAAAATATCCATCCCTCTCTCCGCGGTCGCCGGATCCGGATTGCCCAGGGTATAGGTGCCGATGGCGCTTAGTCCCATGGAATAGACCGGGACTCCTCCCTCCGCCGCAGCGGCTCTGAGCGTCTCCCCGAATCCCGGCTCATAGACCCGGCTGATCCGCTGCTCCGTTCGGTCGATGCTGAGTTCAAAGAAATCGTATCCCGCGTCTGCGGCATGCCTGAGCATTTCCAGGATCGAAAGCGGCTCCGGAAACGCCTTCTCATACACGCCGATCGTACAGCCCCGGATCATTGCCTCAGCCAATCCGGGCGCTTGGCATGCAGCAGCGCCATGAAGATCTCGATATCCTCCGAGGTCGTGAGCTTCAGGTTCTTCTCGGAGCCGATTGACATATACACAGGCTTGCCCATTTCGATATACAGGGTGCAGGAGGCGATGGAATTGGTGATGCCGCGCTTCAGCGCTTCCTTATGGACCTCCACGATCTCCTGCAGGAAAAAGGTCTGGGGCGTCTGGGTGCTCTTCAGGTTGTCCCTGGGGATCGTGGTATCGGAAACGAGGCCGTCACTTGTTTTCAGCATCGCCGCCGTGCAGGGGATCACGGTGATGGCGTTTCCGTACTGACGACAGACCCGGATATTGTCGGAAATAATATCTGCGCTGACCATGGGGCGGATGGCGTCGTGGATCAGCACGATGTCGTCGGGATCCGTATGGCGGGAGGCGATATCGTACAGGCCGTTGCGGATGGAATCCTGACCCACGGCGCCGCCGTTTACGATATTCTCCAGCTTGGTGATCCCGAACTGCTTGGAATAGGCCCGCAGGATATCGTGCCACCCCTCCAGGCACACGACCTCGATGGCGTCAATATTGGGATGCTGCTGGAACGCCTCCAGGGTATAGATGATCACAGGTTTATCATAGACGTTGATAAACTGCTTCGGGATATCCTGATGCATTCTGGCGCCGACACCGCCGGCAATGATAAGCGCAATATTCATGTTGACCTTTCATCCTTTCCATCTATCTCAAACTGTTGCGTGTACATGGGATGCTGCGGATGCTGCAGCCGCCTCTCCGCCGGAGGGGCCGACCCAGACCGCGTTGCTGTTATGATGAGATTTTCTCTTGTTCACAGGCGGGAGTTGCATATAGTCTTTGTAAATATTGGTCAGATACTCGTGGTATCCGGCGCAGATCATGCAGGTCATGTCCTCAAACTTCACATCGTAATATTTACTGAAGACGGAGGCATGGAGAAGTTCCTTGTTGCCGTACTGGGAGGTGAAGTTGCCCACGTACTTCCCGCCGTCGAAGGGGTATTTCTGCATGGCCTTGTTGATGCGCTTGTTCCAGAAATGGATATCCGTACATTTGCGCAGGAGCTTTTTGGCCATGACGAAGACGGGGCCCTTGCTCTTGTAGGATTTTCGGTTGGGATTCTGGATCACCGCACGGCGGAAGCGCACCAACAGGCGCATATATCTCATGTGGCGGTTCCGCTCCTTCGCATCGTCCGGGAGTCCGTCCACGATGCAGACATCCAGGAACAGCCCTTTGCCCGCGCCGGCCGTGTTCGGTGAATACTCGATCAGGGTCCAGTTGTCGATGAGCCGCCCGAATACATAATTGAAGTTCGGGTCCTTCTGGTACGTAATGAATTCAAAGCGCCCGCCCTCCGGAAACACAGCCGACAGCTTTTCGAATTCCGGACGGGTCAGGAACACGTCCACGTCGTCGTCCCAGGGAATGACGCCGCCATGCCGGACCGCTCCCAGCAGAGTGCCGCCGGTGAGGGAGTATTTGACCCCGTTTTCCCGGCAAACCCGGTCAAAGTACCGCAGCATCTCAAGATTGACGCTTCTGGCCTGCTGATCCGTCACCTTTGTCCCGGGAACTCCGCAGGGCTCAACCGGAAGAAGCTGGGCTTGCTTTTCCTCAAAGAACCTGGCGGCCAGATCCTCCGGCATCGGCTTGCACGCGTCTCCGGCGACGATCAATGTATTCCATGCCGCCTCGGCGGTCTTCTCCAGATAATTGGCATAATCAATGGTCTTCAGCGGCAGCTCATGCCAGACCAGGGCACCGTCCTGATTCAGCAGCAAAGCGCCGAAGGGCAACACCTCATCCTTTTGCAGCTCGTCCAAAACGACTTCGGCACTTGCCTCTGCATAGGTTTTCCCCAGCGCCTCTTTCTCCGCGATCGGCCGTGTGCAGCGGATGGCATGCTTGAAATACATGGCATGATACTTGCCGAGCACAGGGATCTCTTTCCCGGTCTGGGCAAGGTTCATCGTTTTAGTCGGGTACACATGAGCGATGGAGCCGATCTGGGGATACTTCCGGTACATGGCCAGGTGTATGTACATATCCATCGGCGGCGTTCCGTTCCCGCTGATCACCGTACCGTCCTCCAGGGAGACTGCGATGAAGTTTTCTTCTGCCAGCGGCAGATCTGCCGCCTTGAAGATGACGGTATTTGTGAATCTGTCCACGGCGGAAAGATGGGATTCAGAATATGTATTCAGCTTCGCCTCGGAAATCTCCCGGTTCCCCATCAACGTCAGCTTTGTCGTGACCTCAACCATCAGCTCTCATCCTCATTTCCGAATACTTTGTTTTTCCTGTCCTGGATCATCCTCGACCATGCCAGCCGGGCAATGCCTTCCAAGCTGGCTGCCGTATTGATCGTCTGCTTGGGGGAAGCATTCCAGACGATCGCGCCGTCATAGTGCAGCAGCAATCCGCCGGATGGGAAGACGGTCCCCTTCCCCAGTATGGATGCCGCGGCTTCATCCTTTAACTTGTATTCGGATGCTTCGTCGCCTTCGTAGATCCCCTCGCAGCATTTGACCGGTCCACCGAACGCCAGCTGCTGATCAGAGGTCGTGACCGGGATGTCCGCCCCCGCCTGGGAAAAGGACGTGATGTTATCTGCATAGAAGTGGGCTATGGAATTGATCTGCGGGAACCGTTTATATAAGGCCAGGTGGAGCTTTGCGTCCAGCGGAAGGGTCCCCCGCTCATGGGTGCGTCTTCCGTTTCGCAGATACACGCCGATGAGGTTGTTCACGCTCAGCGAAAGGTCTGCCGCCTTGAACCAGACGATGTCTGTATTCCTGTCGATGGCGGAAATGTGCGGTTTTCCGAATCGGTTCAGCGGTTTTGCCAGGATCTCCTTATTGGCGGCCACTAATCTGTCTCGCAGCGGTGGCGCAGACTTCTCTGCTTCCGTCTTCTTCGCTGCGGGTTTCTTCGCAGCTGGCTTCTTATTCATCGCCTGATTACCTTCTCTCTTCACTCATTGCGCGGCAAACCGGATCTTATCGACCTCCACGTGGACGTTCTGCGTTTCGGCCTGGGGGACCGTCATATAATCCTCCCCATACAGCTGGGCCAGGATCTTCTCCGGCGCGGCAGGGATGCAGCAGACCCGATCCTCAAACACGCGGGACTGCGCCTCCCCGTACCACTCGGCGGGAAAGACCTCCTTATGGTAGCCGTATGCGCCCGAAAAGCTGGCAAGATACGCGTCTCCGCCCCGGGAAGCCACGGTCAGGACGCGTTTTCTCACGCCGGGGAGCGCTTTCGCCGAAAAGACCGACAGCGCCCCATAACCGAGCTTGCCGCTCAGCTCCCGGTAGGGAACGTAAGCCTCGCCGCTGTCCACCTGTCCGCGGTAGTTCATCACCGCCAGCGTGTTGAAGAGGAAATGGCTCCATAGTCCCGGCTGCGGGCAGAAATCCAGAGGGAACAGATCGATATAGATCCCTTTATGGAAACGGGAATCCCGGAAGCGCGGTTCATAGATCTCCGTTCCGTTCATACGGAGCTTCGCGTAGGAAAGGAAATACCCCGGATCGGTTTCCGGCGACTGGTAGAATAAGCGTCCGTCCAGTTCCCGGCTGCACAGGGCCGCGAAGCGATCGTAATCCTCCCGGGGCATCGCAACGTCGATATCGTCGTCCCAGGGAATGAAGCCCCCGTGCCGGAGCGCGCCGAGAAGGCTTCCCCCGGTGAGATAATAGCGGAGTCCGTGCGCCCCGCAGATGCGGATGAACTCATCCAGGATCTCCAGCTCCGCCAGCTGGAGCCGGCGCAGTTTGTCTAGCTTTTCCATTTTTGTTCGGCGCGTTTCACTGCCGCCCGCCTTTTCGTCCCCGGAGGGAGGCAGAAGTACAGCAGCCGCTGGCGGAAACTCGCATCCTTCCCTGTGAAAATCACCCGCGGAAGCTCCAACTTCTTCAGATTCCCGCAGTATGCCTGAACGAAAACCCCCAGCAGCCGCTCCGCCAGATAGCCGTCCACACGCGCTTCCTGCGGTGTCCGGCCGCTCATATCCGTCCGACGGTCAAATTCCGCCAGCAGGGGAAACAGCCATGCGCAGTATGCATCGAATACGCTGCGTCGCATGATAAAGATGTTGCCGAAATACTGGACTGTGCCGGAGAGATAAACGTCTGATGCCGAAACATCGTCCGGATAAAGCTCGGCGATGATGTGCTCCATGCGCGCCAAGTCGTCCCCGTTATGATACGGCGCCTCGGCATAATGCTTCCGCACCGGCACATACATTTCCTCCCGCATAGGAAGGATCAGATCATACTGACGGATCAACTGATCAAAATTGTCATATCCCAGATCTTTCAGCGTCGTTTCCGTCGGCAGACGGTTGAGACGATAGGGCCGCCGGGCCGCTGTATCCGGGTATAAGAAGCGGCGATAATGGAAAAAACCGCAATACTCCGCACCGCTGTTCTTCCAGGCCCAGTACTGGGCAGTCAGTTCACAATAGGCGCGATTGCGTTCGGAGATGTTCTCGCCTTCATCGTCATGGAGGAAACCGGGAAAGCGCCGCCGTGCCAGCGCGGCGCCGACCTGGATCGGGCGGAGCAGCGGATGCGCAGGGATCTCCGTTTCCTGATGGCAGCACACATAGAGCGCGATATCGCCCATCCCAGTCCTCATTCCTTCAGCAGCCGATCGGCCAGCGCCAGCGCCGCGCCGATCGCCTGATCCATATTGTAGTAACGGTATTCCCCGAGTCTTCCGCAAAAGCTGACCTTGGTCTGCCGCCCCGCTCTTTCCCGATACCGCTCCAGGATCGCCGAGTTGCGCTCGTCGTTGATCGGGTAATATGGTTCCGCCTCCGGAGTCCACTCCATGGGATATTCCTTCGTAATGACGGTGTTCGGCTGCTGACCGAAGCAAAAATGCTTGTGCTCGATGATCCTCGTATAGGGCGTTTCCGCGTCCGTGTAATTCATCACCGCGGTCCCCTGCCAGTTCGGCATATCGAGCCGTTCATCCTCAAACCGCAGGGTCCGGTACTGCAGCCGCCCCTCCGAACAGGCGAAAAAGGCGTCGATGGGACCGGTGAATACGATCCGTTCGGCCAGGCTGTCGAAATCGCTGCGCCGGGAGAGATAATCCGTATTGAGCCGCAGCTCCGTCCCCTCCAGCATCCGCTCCACCATCTTCGTATATCCTTCCGCCGGGATTCCCTGATAAGGTTCGCTGAAATAGCGATTGTCATAGGTGAAGCGGAACGGCAGCCTGCGGATCAGAAATGCGGGCAGTTGGGTGCAGGGACGGCCCCATTGCTTTTCCGTGTAGCCGCGGATCAGCGTCTCATAGATATCGCGGCCCGCAAGGCTCAGCGCCTGTTCCTCCAGATTCCGCGGCTCATGATCATATATGACCTGCTGTTCCCGGATCTTTTCCTCAGCCTCTTCCGGGCTGACCACCCCCCATAGCCGGGAGAAGGTGTTCATGTTGAACGGGAGATTGCAGATGCGTCCATGGAAGTTCGCCATCGGCGCGTGGATATAATGATTGAATCCGGTAAAACGGGAAACGTATTCCCATACGCGCCGGTCGGAAGTATGGAAGATATGCGCGCCGTATCGGTGGACCCGGATGCCGTCGATCTCGACATCGTATACGTTTCCGGCAATATGCGGGCGTTTCTCCAGGACAAGGCAGCGTTTGCCCTGTTCCGTCAGCCTCTGAGCGATCGTCGCCCCAGTGAGACCGGCGCCGACCACCACCGCGTCATACTCCCATCTGCCTGCTCTCCGCATGCGCGCAAATCACCTCATATTATCCCGACGGCATCTTCCGGGGATTTCTCGGATACGTTCTGGACACGCTGCTGCATTGCGGCTTTTCCGCTCGCAAAACCATCATTCCGTCAATGGAAAGATGCTTTCAAATTACAATAACATATGAGCCGAAAGAATGCAAGTAGTGCCTGAATGCCAAAACGCACGATTAATTGCACTATATATTGATAATACAGGGAAAATCAGGCGCCGCGTCCCGATCCGGCAGCAGGGCGGAAAACCCTTTGGCCATGCTGTTCTTTTTCAGTTCTTCATATTGCCCGATTCGGGATGTTTTTTCCTTCATTTCAAGAGGAAAGAAAGCCCCCGCTCCCAAGCCGAAGCTCCCTTGGCAAAAAGCTTCTGCAACAGAAACCCGGGAAAATGTTCCGCGGCCTGTATGACTACGTGCAGACCCGCTCACCTGCTCCAATGGCCGCACGGCCGGCAGCCGTCTCATGCTCACTCAGATCACGGAGATCTTTGAGACGGACAAGGTCAAGACCGGCTTCAGCCCATCAAGGCGGACGACCTCATCGAGGCTGCCGACCTCGTGCTCTGCGCGGCTCACATCATCGACACCCTCGCCGTGGAACGAGAGTTCGCGGAGACCTGGCTTGCCCGGAGGGAGCTGGATTACCTGATCTGCAGCGATCCCGCCGCCTGCGCGGAGCTGGCGCCCTGCGGCGATGTGGAGAAGTACCCGGATACAGGGAAAAAGGGGCAATCAACTACAGAAGGGCGGGACATACGATCCCGCCCTTTCCTTGCAGATAATTCACTTCACGAAGCTCGGATTTTTGAGCTCTACGATACTCCTTTTTCCACCGTCAGCACCCCGTCCTTCACCCGGTAGACCTGGTCCGCCAGCTCCGCCACCTCAGGGTCGTGGGTCACCACGATGACGCAGTAGCCCTGTTCATGGGCGAGCTGTCCCAGGATGCGGATGACGTTCACCGTGTTGGCGGCGTCCAGGTTCCCCGTGGGCTCGTCCGCCAGCAGCGTCTTGGCTCCGGAGGCCAGGCTCC
>JAEEGI010003128.1_pt1 | contig 39668 bp, 14 predicted proteins | sample 8958751 | NCBI WGS metagenome assembly JAEEGI01 (sample SAMN16246545, study PRJNA631951) | gut metagenome | biome: gut microbiome; feature: rumen; material: KS-attached | host: Bos | place: Iran: Karaj | collected 2018-10 | reverse complement strand
TGGGGATTGTTGATTTATTCTTTGAATTCATTTTTTTTAAAAATTTTGGTGAAAGGTAATTTTTAAAAATTACTTTTTCTAGTAAATCATTTTCTTTATAAAAGAATTTTTGTAAAAAAATAAAATAATTATTTGAGTAATTAAATATTTTAAATATAAATATATTGTTATAATTATAGAACATTAAAAATATATAATAGTATTATAGAACCAAATTCTATTTACAATAAAATTAATTATAATTGATTTGATTGCATTATATTAAATTCTAATATCTTCCTTCATTAAAATTTGTTCTAACTCATTTTTAGGAATAATTTTAAGCATATTTTTTTCTTCTTTTATTTCATTATTTTTCCTTAAAATTCTAGGAATAAAAAAAAAATAATATGCAATGATTAATAAAACATAAAAAGAAACTTGACAAAAAATAATTTTAATTTCAATATCATCAACAATTGTCACCATTTTATTTTTTAAATAATTACTTAAATAACTCGAAGCAAAATGAATTAATTGTTGAATTATTAAAGCTAAAAAATGATAATTATTAGAATTTAAGATTAAAAAAGGATTCATACTTTCATATTCTTCCCATAAATTTTTATCTTCAGGATAAAGAATATTAATTTGGTCACTTCTATATCTTATTTCATCATATTGATAACCTTTTTCATCTAAATTATATAATATATTTTCTAAATCTGTTTCTAAATATAATATTAGTTGAAATGCATAAATTGAAGAAGAATAAATTCCATAATGTGCTATTCCATCTGCGAAATCATCACAAGTATAATTAAATATTTTTGTATAGTTATTTATATACTCACATATATCATTATTTAGTAAATCATTAAAAATGTTTTGTTCTTTTTTATTTAACTTTTTTAAAGATAAATTTATTTCTTTAAATTTTTCTTGATTTTCTTCTAATGCTTGTTTTAAATTATTTTTTAAATGATTATATCTTTTATTTATCCAATTTATAGAATTTCTGTGAGCATAATAACAAGACATTGTCTGGAAATAATTATAATATTTTATTAAAAATGTTCTTTGATTTAATATTAAGAAATATAAATTAGACAATTCAAAAACATATCTGTAACTAAATAATTGTATAAATATTATATATAGAATAATGGCGAATAAAATTATAATAAAAAATTGGAAAGAAATCATATAAAATTTATCTGTTTTTTTTATATCACAAAATTTTGTTTTTGTTTTTTTCATTGTTGTATTTTTTCTTATTTTAAATTCGAATTGTATATTATTTTGTTTTAATAAAGAATTAGATTCTAAATCATTAGAAGAAGAATTGTATTCATTAACATCTTCTTGAGATAAATTTATCACCGGATTCGAAATAAGATATTCTGGATTTGTTTTATCTTTTTGATTTAATTCAATAAAATTTTCACAATTTTTAATTGCTGTTAAAATATATTCTGGATTAATTTTAAAGAATATATCAGTTGCTCTTTCTTGTTCAATAAATATTTTCGTTATTACTTTCCATTGAGAATAAAAACTAATAATATAAACAATAACAAATATAAGTAAAATAAAAAAAATCACTGAAATTAGCTTTCTTTTTAAATATTTAAATTCATCTATAAAAATATTAGAATAATTTCCTAAATCATCTAATAAAAGAGATTCATAATTAGCTAAAATAAAATTAAAATTAACATTTAAAAAATTAATGTCTTTCTCGTTTGAATTTATAAAACAATAAATTGAAAAAGCAAATTCCTCTATAACATTATGAACTTTAGAAACTGTAACATTAACATTTAAATCTTCAGTCAAAGATATTAAGGTTAAATTATAATTATCCATTTTATTTTTATTTTTTGTGGAAATAGTAACTGAATAAACACTAAGTTCTTGAATTAATTCAATACAACTTTTATAAATCTCTTTTAATTGAACTTTTGAATATTCTTCTAATTCTTCTCTTGGAGGAAAAAATCTTGTATACAAAGTATTTTGAATGTTTATTAGTTGAAAAGCAAAATAAACTGCTTTATTTGCATTTTCCATTAAATCACTTATTGAATTATGTATTTTAATTGATTTAATGATTCTATTTCTTGTTTTTAAAGAAAATGAGAAAAAAAATGAAGAAAGACCTATATAAATTAGAAAATTAAGAAATATAGTAATTAACCAAATTAAAATATATATATTTAAACAACTTGATTTATGATTTTCAAATATTTCTTGTTTTTCTTCTGAGCTATTGTTTTCAATAATATTATTTTCATTTTCATTAATTGTATTTAAAATACTTAATTTAATTTTTGACTTTCTACATAATTTATTTGAAGTAATTCTATTTATATTCAAATTTCTTTCTTCTTCAAAAACAATTTCAACTTGAGATTTAAATATATAATTATCAACTTCAATTGCAACATGTTTTTCATAATCATAAATATAAAAATGAGCTTTACATTTTTTTATATTATAATATTGTTCTTCTTCTACTTCTTCTTCTATTTGATTAATATTATTATTTAAATCTATATTTTCTTCTTCCTCATTAACATTTTCAATTGGAATTTCTTCAGAAGATTTTGTATTTGAATTTTCACTTTGTTCATCAGTGAAATAATTATTTGAATCTGAAAAAGAAAAAGATGAAGAAGAAGAAGAATCTAAACCAAAGAAATTTACAGTTTTTCTTCTTTTAGTTTTATTCCTATAAAATTTTGTAGAATTTCTTGCTATTTCTTTATTTAACATATATTTTTTTTTGACATAATTTTCAATATTATTATGATATACATCATCTTTTTCATCATAAAATAAATAATGTCTATTTTGAGGAAAAAAATTTACTTCTTTATCAATTGGAGGAATAAAATCATCATCAATAACTAATTTATCACCTAAAATAGTTGCTCTAGTTAGTAGAGTACTTGATTTTTTCTTTACTGTTTTTGTTTTTAATGGAATTTTCTTTATTGTTGGTAATAATTCCTGAGAAATATGATTATAACATTTAACTATTGTTAATCTTTTTTCTGTTTTACATGGAACTTTTCTCATATGAAAATAATATCCTGTTAATTTTTTATTTAAATATATTTCTTTACAATCAATTTGAAATAATGAATTTGTTAATGTCCATTTATTTTCATTTTCTTTATTTATGTATTTTTGTTTTAATATTGAATTTTTTAATTTTATAATTGAATTATTTTCAAAATTTCTTTCAGTTGTGATGTTAATTATCTCATCATGAAATTCTTTAATAAATATAGATAAATCTATTGAATTGTTTATATATTTATTATTTAATTTTAATAAATATATTGAATTTGAAGAAAATAAATTTATTAAACACTTTATATCTGTTAATATGTGACAATCTGAGGCTTTTGTTTTTCTATTTAATAATTCAAATTGTTCTATTACTAATTCACACAAAAGATAATAATTATGTTCTTCATCATAATTTAATTTTAAGTCAATGGGAAAAACTTTTAAATATTTAGCTTTTGTTTTAAAATAAAATATTGTTCTTTCTCCTTTATAATTTATATTTTTTAATTTATTCTTAAATTCTATTTCATATCCTTCTTTTAATAATGCTGGAAATAATATATTTATATTTTTTCCAATTAAATCACCTGGTAAATAACCTAAATCAATGCAAAATTCTTTTGATATTCTTTCAATAATTAATTTATTCTTTTTCATTGAAATAATTAAAAATTGAAAATCAGAATTTGGAATATAATCATTTTTATTCTTATAATTTGATTTTTCTTGAATTTTTGTAAAATCAGCATTTAAATATTTATCTGCTTTTTCTTTATTATTTAAAATATCTCTTAAATAATAACCATATAATAAAAAAACTTTAGAATTTTTTTGTTTTATATTTTCTATTTCATTAAATTTATTTTCAATTTCAACAATTAATTTATGAATTTCTCCTCCCATTTCATTTATTTTTTTAATTTCTTTTGTTTTAGTTGAAGTTAATAATAAACTCCAAAAAGCATAATACATTTCTGATACTTTTATTATTAAATCTATTAAAGAATTAATTTGATATCTCATTGAAATATCATTTTTATTATAATTAAATTCTATTGAATCATCTTCAATTGATTTTTTCAATCTAAATATAAAAAATTTTTGTGATTGACTTACTGAAATTATTTCATTTTCAATATCTAAATATAAATGATATAAAAGTAAATATGCACTTTTATGATTCATTAAATATTTTTTTAAAACCATATAGTGAATTATTTTTAATAAAACACTATTTCTATGATAAACTATTTTTCTTTTTAAAGCTTTTTCAACAATTAAATAAAGATTATAATCTTTATTTTCTTCTTTAATTTCTTGAGAAATATTGTTTGATTGAAAAGTTTGAAATTCTAAAAAATTTAACATTAATTCTCTATTATAAGATTTATCTTTTATTGATAATAATAAATTTTTAGCATTCAGAAAAATCTCATATTCATTTAAATAATGAGAATCATCCCTAAAATTAATAATTTTAACCCTAAAGACCCAAAAATAAAGAATTAAAATTAAAATTATATTTCCCAAAACAAAAATAAAAAAAAAATTTTTAATTTCAGTTTTTAAAATATAACCAATTAAAATAAATATCCCAGATAACATATAAATCATACTCATATAATAATTAAATATTATGGAAGTGTCCTTTTCAGAAATAAAATAATTTTCAAGAAAAAAACTATAAAAGACTAAACAACCAGAAAAAAAAGAAAATAAAGGAATAATAGCTCTAGAATTATTATTAATAAGAGAATCAACTCCTAAGATAATAAAAATAAGTGTTTTAGAAATTAATATTATTAATTTTGGATTTGAAATAAAAGCTCTTATTATTCCATTAGAATCACTTTCTCCTCTTGAAAAAAAAAAACAAATTGCTAAATAACAAAAATAACAATCAGAAACACAAATTATAAAACTTAAGATAAAATATATTATATGAATTGTTGAATAACATTTAAAACCATTATTTATTATATTACTTGAATTTTTACAAAATAAAATTGGATTATTAATTTCTATAATAAATTAAATAATTTATTTTTTACGTAAAATTGGATAATAAAAAATATATATATTATAAAGAAGAAAATTTCTTAAAACAGATAATTGCAGAACACATTCTTTTATTAATTTCTTTCTGTAAACATCTCTTAGAAGTTTTAAAAATAAAAATATTCCTATAAAAACAAAAGCATAAGTACAATATAATGTAACCAAAAAAAATCTATAATGATTACTATTATAAGGATTTGAATTTATATTTATAATAAATTTAATAAAATAATTAAATATTTTTGAATTATCTTTCCAAAAAATAGAATTCTATGAAATTTAAATATTAAATTTACTCTTTCATTTAAATTTATTGAAAATAATTGGAAAATATCCATTAATGATAAAAGAAATGTACTTAATTTACTTGGATTATAATTGTAGAAAATGTAATAATATAAGTGATATATTGAATCTTGTAATTTTTTATGAAATTCTTTGGAATCCATTTTTAATTTTTTAATTTTTTTTTTCATTATTATTTTTTATTATAAAATATATTTTTGAATTTTACATTTTATTTAAAAATTTGGTTTGTATTTTTTGATTTTCTTTTTGATTTTTATTTTTCAATTAAGTTATATAATCAAAATAAATAATATTATAACAACATATAATTAATTAAATGTTCAAAAATTTTTTCTAATACCACCAAAAAATTATTTTCTAATATCCTTTAACTATAATCTTTAATATTTAATTATGAAAGATTAAAGAATGATTTGAGGTATAAATATTTATTGATTGAAGCTTTATATTTGATATTTTTATTGTTTTCCTTTATGATTTGAAATCTTTGGAATACATTTAAATTTTTATTTTTAATAATCAATAAATTAAAGAATAAACCTTTTAATCAATTTTATTTTATTATTTTAATAAATAATTTAAATATTTAAAACATTAATAAAAATATTTTTTATTAGTTAAATTGTTATCTATATTATCAAAATAATCATTATTATTGACAATAACTAAATATTTATCTTCTTTAATTGACAAATCAAAAAATAACAATGTTTCAATTTTTATTTATAAAATGATTTATATTACCATTTCATTTATAACATCTTCTTCTTGATATTTTTAGAGTTGAAATAATTTTCAATTAAATAATTAAATCATTATATTATTTTTACTAAAATTAAACTCAATTTAATATATATATTAAGTTAAAATTAATTGAAGCACAAATAAGATAATCAATATTAATTTATATTTTCTGAAAAAATTTTTCACTCTTTCAATAAAATAATACTTTTTAAATAATATATTTATTATTTAAAAATTTTAAATATTCTATCATTTAAATCAAATAATAAACTTTTCATATCTTTATCTATTTCCTTTATTTTTTTATTCAATGATATGAATGTTGAAAGTAAAATGTCTATGTTCTAATAAATTAATATCATTTTCAAAAATATTATATATTTCTTTTGTTTCATTTTCAAAATCTATAAATATCTTTTCTATATTTATTGATTGAATATATTCATTTCTTTTTTTTTAATTACAGTTTTTTTTTTTTGAAAAATTTTTTTTCTTGATTTTATTATTTCTAAATTATTATTTAAAAGTAAAAAATAAACATTAATGGACAAATTATAATTTATTAAAGGATATTATGTTTTTTTCATTTTCTAAAAGAGAGTAAAATGAATTATAATAAAATAAGAAAAATTTAAAATAATAAAAATATTTAAAATATGGAAAAAAATAATGAATATATTAAAGCAGATACATCATCAGATAATTCAGATCCAGATTTAAATATATCAGAAAGAGAAAAAGAAACAATAAATTTAAATACTATTCCAAAAAGAAAAATAGGAAAAAATTTTCTTTTCACTTTTTTTTGTTATAAAAAATTAATAGGAATTCCAGATTCAATTAATTCTTATTTAATAACAAATATAGTAATGCTCTTAACTGAATTAGGTTGGTTTTTATCAAATAATACATTTTATTCAATTAACATTTATTATATTCAATTTTCTTTTTTTTTAATTACAATTTATTTTATGTTTATTTGTTTTTTTAATGAACCCGGAATCATACCAAAATTTAATAAAAATTACCAAATTAACAATACTGACATTAATTTAAATAATGAAATGACAGAATTTAAAAATAAAAAACAAATTCCTTCTATTTTAAAAGAAAGAAAATGTAAAATTTGTCATATAATAAAACCTCCAAAAACTTCTCATTGTAAATTTTGTGATAATTGTGTTATAAATTTAGATCATCATAGCTTTTTTATTAGTAATTGTATTGGGATTAGAAATCAAAAAAATTTTTTTTTATTTTGTTTTTTTGGTACAATTGCAAGTTTATTAATATTAATATTTAATTTAATTCATATTTCTTATATTTTTTTTTTCTCTGAATTTTCAGTTATAAATTCAATGTATAAAGGAAATAAATTTTTATTAATTATATCTTTAATATTAATTATTTTAGGGATAATCTTTTGTTTAATATTTAATCGAAATATTATTTATATTTTTTCAATTTCTGGAATTGGAATAATTACTTTAATTATTTTATTCTATAATTATTTACCTTTTGAGAAATTTCCTTCTTATTTTAATCCTTTTTCAATTATTATTTTATTTGGTTCTATTGGATTTTTTATTTTTATTTTTGGAAGCTTTTGTACTCAAATTAATAAAATTACTAATGGAGATGCTAATTTTAAAAACGATATAATTGAAAATAATAATAATACAATTGATGATTCTTTCAATGAAAATAAAAGTTTTTATGAAAAAATAAGAAATTTTAAAAATTTTCTCCTAATGAAAATACCACAAAGTTTAGTAGATTTAGATAATGATATATAAATCTTAATTTTCTTGTTAAATAACTAATTTTTAAAGTAAAATAATTAATTATTAAATAAAAAAGTATAAAAATAAATAAATTAAAATGTTAAAAATAAAATGGATAAAAATTGGTGGATAAAACTAAAAAAAAACAAAGCTCTTGAAATTTTTAAGAAATATTTATATTCTATAATAAATCAATTAAATGAAAGAGATATAAAAGGTCATATGTTTAAAAAAGGATTAAACATAGATGAAATCTTAATAGAAGAATCCTCTAAAGAAATAGATAATTATTTAAAAATAAAAATAAAACCAAAAAAAAAAATAAAAAAATCATCTTCAATTACTGAAAATACAGAAAAAAAAGAAAATAAAAGAAATATAAGTTTATTATATATGTGTTTATTAAAATTTAATGGATTATTAAGATATATGTATTTCCAAGGTTTAAATCATGATGATATAAATAAAATGGCACATTTTATTAAACATACATTTAGAAAAAAAGGGACTTATGTTTTTAGACAAAATGATAAAAGTGATGCTTTATATGGAGTTATTAAAGGAAAAGCTGTTATAAGATTAGTTAACACTATTGATTATACTAAAAAATTTATGAATGAGGCTTCTAATGGAGGTGATTTTTATTGTGAAACCAATGATAGAATTAATATTCAATGTTTTATGAGTGATTGTGAAGTTGAGGAAGATGAAGAAGAAGAAGAAGAAGAGAATGAAGACAGCAGTGATAAGGAAGAAAGTATTTTGGGGTTTAGAGAAGATTTAGATAGTGATTATAATACTAATTATAATGATAATAATAGTGAGAATAATAATAATAAGAATATTAATATTAATAAGAATAATATTAAGAGTAGTTTGAAGAATAATAGCAAAAATATTAATAAGGAAATTAAAGGAAAAAATAAAGTTAATTTTAAAAAATTAAACACAATTAAACCAAATAAAAGAAAAACTCATAAAAGCAAAACTCAAAAATTTCATAATTTAAAAATCCAATCTTCAGAAAATCAAAAATCAGAAAATGAAACAAAAAAAGAAAAAGAATTTAAAAAAGAACCAAATGACGACCCATTAAACCCTCAATCACCGATTAAAAAAAAATCAAAAAAAAGACAAAAAACTCAAAAACCTTTAAAAAACAATATATTTCAAACTCAAAATCCATTATTACTATTAAATGAAAAAATAGAGAAAATAAAAAAAAAATTAAAAAAATCAAATGAAAAAATAATAATTAAAGCAATAACAAATCATCAAACACCAAATCCTCCAATAGAAGGAGAGGTGTTAGAAAATTTTATAAAAGAATTTGAAATAGAAAATTTTTCTTTAACAAATGGAATGTGTTTTGGAGAATGGGGTTTATTATATTCAATTCCAAGAACAACATCAATTTATGCTTGTGAAGATACAGATTTATTTTATTTGGAAAAGGAATTTTTTAATAAAATTTTATTAAGTAAATTTCTTAAAAATGATTCTCATAAAATTAATTTCTTAATACATAAATTTCCTATTTTTAAAAAAGATTTTAAAATGAGACATATATTTACTAAAATAATTCCTTTATTTGTTAATAAAGATAATATTATTTATACTCCTTTTGATAATGCTGAAAATATTTATTTAATTTATCAAGGAGAAGGATTATTAGTTAGTTTATCTAATTCTAAAGATAGAGAGGATTATATTATTAGAAAAAATAATTTAAATATTATATCTAGATTACAAGAAGGTGCTATTGCAGGAATAGAAAGTTGTTTAGATATTAAATGTAAATATCAATATGCTTTCATTATTACTAGAGATTTTTCTACTTTGCTTAAAATTAATATTAAATTTATTTCAGAATTATATAAAGATTTTAACAAAAGCTTAATTCCTCTTTATGAAAGTCAACAAGCTCTTTATCAGAAAATTCAAAACACTAGTGAAAAAATTAAAGTGATTGAAAAATTAAAAAAAAGGTTTTCTTTAAGTAAAGTTGTTAGAGACTTTTTAAAAAAGAATAATAAAAAAAATTATTCTAATGATTTTAAACATTTTCAAAAAGTTGTTAAGTACAATAAAAAAAATGATAATAAAGATAATAGTATAATGAATATTAAAAAGTTACATTTTTCTAATAGCAAATTACGAGACATTAAATTAAAAATTCCTTTTAGCAGTCCAAAAAAAATTATATTCACCAATAAAATTCTTTCTGAAAATTTATCAACAAATAGGCAATCAAGTATTTCTCCTTTAAGTTCAGAGAGAGGAAAAATCAATGAAAATATCACAAATTATAATTCAAGAAATAAAAATAATTATTTTAGTAATCAAAGAAGTAATTCTCAATTAGATAGAACTAATATAATATATAAATCTTCTAAAGATAATTCCGCTTTAACTATTAGTCATATTAGAAATAATTCTGCATTAAGTATAAATAATAATTATAATATTATTTCAAAAGGAAAAAAAGAAAAATTTCTAAGACAAAAAATATTATCTTTTCAAAATGTAAATACTGGACAATTTAAATTACCATTATTATCTGAAATGATTAAGAAGTAATTAATAAGATTTATATTTATTTATTTTTTGATTTTTTGAAATATAGATTGTCAATAAATTTTAAAATAAATAATTTAACTTTATTTAAAAAATATTTTGAATTATTTTTTTTGAGCTAAATTTATAATGAAAAGTGATGATGAAGAAGAAATGATAAAAAAGAGAATATTTAATAAATTTTTAAGAGCAAGATATATAGCAAAAAAAAGAATAAATTCATATATCAAAGAAGACCCAAAATATAGTAATGAAAATAAGATATTATTAAAAGATAAAATGGCAAGTCAATCACTTAAAAATATAAAACAATTAAATAATATAAGACAAAAATTAAATTCTTTAAATGTAAATATAAATGTGACTAAAGAAATAAGAGAAGAAAACGATGAATTTTATAAAGGATTTCAAAATATAAAAGATTATAAAAAAAAATATATTAAAAATTATGATGAAAATACAGAAAATTACCAAAAATTTGAAGATATAGTTTTGCATTATAAAGATAAAGGTTATTATAAAATTCCTAAATTAAGCGGAGAAACTAATAATATATTTAAAAGAGAGCCTCTTTTAATAAAAAAAAGTAATATGCAAAATATATTAGATACTTTTAAATTATATCCTAATTCTAGAAAAAATATAATTTTTTTAAATAATACAAAAAAATATGTTTATAATATTATGAAAAGAAATAGAAAAAAAAAATATTTAGAAACTGATGTTGAAAAAAAATACTCTGCTTCTATGAAGAATGTAAAAAATAGTATAAATTATCGTTTTGAAAGAAATATAAAAAATAAATTTTTAACTGAAAAAGTTCATTCAATGAGTCATTTAACTGTCACAACAAATTCACAAATCTCATCAGAGAGAAATGAAAAAAATTTAAAATTAAAATATAAGAGAATGAAAAACACAGATTTTAATAATTCTAATACTAAAAGAAAAATAGGTAATGAAATGAAATTAATTAAAAGTATAGTTAATATTAAAAAGAAAAAAAGGACAAAAACAAATTTATTAGATTTAGAAAAATCTTTATTTCCATATAATCCTCAAAAATGTTCAAAAGAAAATATAAAGAAAAATCATGAAAATTATAAAGAAATTATGAATGAAAATTTAAATAATAATAATACCAATGATGGAAATAAAAATAATGAAAGAACTACTCAAATTGACCCAATTTTAGAAAAAGAAAATAAAAAATTAGAAATAGAAATAAAAAACTTAATAAAAAATATTGAAGAATTAGAAGAAGAAAATAAAATTGAAAAAAATAAAAGAATATTTAAACAATTAACAACAAAATTTATTCCATTAGATGTAAGTAGAAGACAATCAGATATAATATATAAAAAGAAAAGATCAAAGCAGTTTATTAACGTATCTCCAACTCCTAAATTAAGTAATTTTTCTTTAAAACCATCATCAATAAACAATAATAAACAAAGAATAAAATATAAAAGCATTACTGAAACTCATAATAATTATAATATTAATAATGAAAATACTATTAACAATAATAGCAATAATGATTTATTTAATACAATTAATAATATTAATATAAATAATTTTTCTATTGAAAATATTGACTTCAATGAATATGATAAATTAAAATCTCAATTTAATAGTTTTGATACAGAAGATAAATTTTTAGAATATACTTATAATTTAGTTAATTCAGGTCAATATTCTAAAGTTATTATAATGTTAAAATTTTTTTTAAAGCATTTTAGAAATTTACCCAATCAAAAAATTGAGGAAAAGTTAAATATTAATGATAAAAATCCATCAATGATTTTAAAAAATATTAGAGAAATAAATAAAAAAATTAGACGAAGAGATATTTTTGATAAAATAAAAACAATTTATTTAAGAAATAAATCTTATGAAAATATAATGAATAAATTAAATAAATTATCAAATAATGAAAAATCCTTATCAAAAATGGATAAAAATTTAGTAAAAACTTTATCTCAATTATATGATTAAAAAAATAAAAAGAAAAAAATATATTTTTAAACAATAAAATAATTATCTTATTAATTATATATAATTATATAAAATATTAATTAATGATATCCAAAAATTATACAAAACCAAAATTAAAAATTATAAAAAAATGATTTCAAAAAGTTTTTGTGCGGAATTAAGCGAAAACAACTTTTTATTAGAAAAATTAACAAGACCTTCAAATAGATGTTTAACTCCAAACGATTGTTTTCTTCCAAAAAATTTTGTGCCAAGATTAAAACCAAAAGAAACAATTTTTATTGAAGAAGAGGGAAAAACCTTTTCTTTACATTTACCTTTTTATGATGAAAAAGAAAATAAAGATTCTTTTTATTCAACTGATGAATTTTCTTCTGATGAAGAAACACAATTTATTATTAATGTATCAGACAAAAAAAAAATGGAAAAAAAAAAGAATGTAATCACAATTTTAGGAAAATTAAGAGAAAAAAAATTATTAATGTAAAAGAAAGAATCTTATGTAAATATGTATTTTTTAAAATGATAATTTATATGTTAAATCTAATCTCTTTGTAGCAAATAAGTATTTATTTCTTAAAATAAAATATAAGTTTTAAGGGGATAAAATGTAAATATATCTCTAAAATCAAAAAGAAGTTACTTTTAATGATAGAACATATATAAAAATTTGATATATATATTATATATTTAAAAACATGTAATGTAATAAACAATACCTAAAAAAAATTTTTGAAAAATAATTATATAATTATTAAAGGGAAAAAATATGAATTAATAAAATTAATAAATTAAATACATAACTTATAAAATTTAAAAAAATGTTAGACTCCAATGAAAAAAATTCTCAAAATTCAAATATAGAAAATTCAAATCAAAACAAAGAAAATTTCAATGAATCAGAAGAACAACAAATAAATAATGAAGATTCAGAAAATATAAATGATGAAGAAAAAGAAGAAGAAGAAGAAGAAGAAGAAAAAAAAGTAGAAAATTATATTTCAAAAAATGATATGAATGAAAATAATGATAATAATACTTCATATAAATTTGAAGAAACAAGAGATTCAATAGGAAGAAATTTATCCAAACCACATTTTGAAATAGGAGAACATACTTTTATAACAAATGGTAAATTTATGGAAATAAATCCTCATTATCATATATTAAATAATAGAATTAATGATATTAGAAATAATATATATAATAATACAAAAGAAACTTTAATTTTAAAAGGTTCTATTCAAAATAGTAAAAATCATTTAAGGGAAAATTCTAATAGAGTTATTAAAAATATTATAGAAAAAATTTGGATAGTGAGAAAAATGTGTGAAAATGAAAGTAAAAATATTCAAAAAATTCATAAAAATTGTTTAAATCAATTTTCTAATGTTGTTAAAGAAAATAAAGAAATTCAAGATGAATTAAATGAATGTGAATATATGTTAAATCATTGTGAAAATGAAATTGGGTATAAATTATTAGGAAATCCTTGTTATTCTTTTATGAAAGTTAGAGGAACGGGAAATCAAGATGGGATTTATAATAAAACTTCTTTTAAATAAGTATTTTATATATTTTTATTTTAGTTTTTTTTATTTATAAGGATTAAATTCTATTTAAATATCATAAATACATTAAGCTCAATTATTTAAAGATTATTATTTATTAGTGTCTAAACTAATTTTATATTTCTATTTTATAAATTTGATTTTGTCTATAATATTTATAATAATTTATTTTTGGTTAAAATAAAATCTAATTATCATAATCAAAAACAATAATATTCGAAAATTTAACTTTTTTATTAATTTTATTATTTTCGATTTTGCCTTTATTTATATTAGAATTATTTTTATTATATTGTTTTCCAAAAATTTCTTTAAAACCTTTTTCATTATAAAATTTTGAATCTTCAAGATAATCTCTATTAATTTTCGTATTAATTTTGGTGAAACAAGAAATTTTTTCAGAAAAACTTAAACTTTGATTTTTCATTTTTTCAATTTCAATTAAAATTTCTTCTTTGGAAAAAAAACATTGAAAACAAAGATAAAGAATAATTAAAACCAAGAAAAAAATAATAATTTTAAAAGGAAAAATTTCTTCAAAATCAATATTATCATTAATAATTTTATTCATTTATTTAAATAAATATTTTTCATAATTCATGTAAAAAAAATAAAAAATATGACAACAAACACTTCTCTTGCTGATACTTATATAAATTTCATTCAACCTTCATCTTTCATAATGTTACATAATGGAGATTTAAAAAGAAGAAGAAATAAATTAAATTATAAAGATATTTATATTGAAAAAATTGGATATACAAATATTATTATTAAAGGAAGAAGAGGTAAAAGCTATATAAGTAAAACTGTTAATTTAGGAAAAGGAAAGTCTTTATCTAAATTACTTGAATTTGAAAAAAGAAAATTAAATTTAAGTGAAACGAGAAAAAATAAACATAAAAGTTTCTTTTATCAAAAAAATGATGAAGATAAAGATAAAAATTATACTTTTAATGATGAAGATGAAAAACAAAATAATTTTAAAGGAAATGATATAAGTGAAATTAAATTTAATAGAAGTATTATTACTAATCAAAATAAAAGTGAATTAAATTTAAATGAAGAAATTAATATTGTAAATTTTAATTTAATGAAAGAAAAATATAACACAAATAAAATTAGTGATAGAAAAAATAATAGAAATAAAAAGAAAATTGAATTATTTTCAAATAATGAAACTTTAACTTTAAAAAAAATACCAAATGATTTAACTCAATTTTTTTCTACTAATTTCCAAGATGAAAATCAAATTAAAAGTTTAAAAAGAAAATTGATTAATTTTGAAGATCTTAAATTGTCTTCTCATGAAAATAATAATAATAATGATTTTAAACATAATTTTTTTAATAATGAAAAACATCATTATAATAAAATTAAAAGTATTACTCAAATTAAAAAAATAACGAATCTAGGTAATAATTTGAAAGAAAATTTAGGAAATAATTCTCAAAATGCATCTAATAAATATTCTAGTGATAATAGTTTAAACATTTCTCAAAAAAATACAGATAATAATATTCATTTAATTAAAAAAGACCTTAATAAAAATTCATTTAAAGATTTTGAATTAATCAAAAATAGAAGTGCTGAACCTAATAATTTTAATAATATAATTCAAAATTTACATTTTCCTTTAATTGATAATGATAAATTAATCAGAACTAATTCGTATTTAAATCAGAAAGAAAATCTAAAAAATAATGAATCTATTAATAATAAAAAAAACTATGAAAATGAAAAATTAAATGAAAAAATATTGAAATCAAAAAATTTATCATCATTACCAAAAATGAATAATGAAAAATTAGAGAATAATTTACAAGAATTAAAAGATAAAATAATCTCAAATGATATAACAATAACACCAAATTCAATTAAAACAAGTACAGAAAATACAATTAAACAAGATTTATCTTTAATTCAAAATAAAAATAATAATTTTAATGAGAGTAATAATAAAGATAATGAAAGTTTTTCTGATAAAGATAATAAAGACAAAAGACAATTAATAAAAAGAGAAATTATAATTATTGAAAATCCATTAAATGGAAAAAGAGAATTAATTGATTTTCAAAATGGAAAAAACATTGATGATATTACATTAAATATTAATAATGAAGGAGAAGATATTTTAATTAATAAAAATACAGGATTACCAATTGATATGTTTAATTATATTATAGATAATAAAACAGGGAAAAAGATTTTTTCAGTATATGAAGATAAAAATAAGAATAAAGAAAATAATAATGATAATTTATTATATAAATGTAATGATTTAGAAATTAAATATAATAATAAAACAAAAGAAGAATACTTACATAATAAACAAACAGGAGAAAAAATTAATGGAATTATAATTAAAAAACTCCCTAATAATAAAAATATATTTATAGATAAAAAAACTGGTGAAGAGGCGCATAATATAATAAAAAGTATAAATCATGAAACAGGTGAAGAAAAATTATACATAATTAAACCAATAAAAAAAGAAAAAATAAAAATTATTAAAATAAAAGATCCAAGGACAAAAAAAGATATTTTAATTGATATGAATACTGGAGAAGAGATTAAAAATATATCATTTAAAGAAGAAAAAGGAGATAAAAAATTATATGATAAATTAACAGGAAAAGAAATTCACATTTTAAATATTGAAAAAGATGATAATAATAATGACATTTATATAATTAATAAAAATAATGTAATTCCTAAAAAGGTTGAAATAATCAGCATTAAAGATCCTCAAAGTCAAAAAGAAATTTTAATAAATAAAAATACAGGAAAAGAAATTATAGATATTGAAAAAAAAATAAATCCAAAAACAAAAAAAGAAATTTTAATTGATAAAGAAACTAATGAAGAAATTAAAGATTTAGAAATTAAAAAAGATTTTTTAACTGGAAAAAATATTTTTTTTATTAAAAATAATAATGATTATAGCATAGAAGATGATAATAAATATAATAAGATAAAAAATAATAATAATGAATTTATTATAATTAAAGATCCAAGAACAAAAAAAGATATTTTAATAAATAAAAAAACAAATGAACAAATTAAAAATTTAGAAATAAAAGAAGATTCAAATTCAAATGAAATTGTATTTATAAACAAAGAAACAGGAGAAAAAATAAATAATATAAAAAGAATAATAAATCAAAAAACATTAGAAGAAACATTTATAAAAGAGGAAAATAAACCTTTAATTGAAATAATGGTTAAAAAGGATTTTATTTCTGGAAAAAATATTTTAATTAATAAAAAAACAGGAGAACAATTAGATAATTTAGAAATTAAAAAAAATGAAATTACAGGAGAAATAAAATTAATTAATAAAGAAACAGGAGAAGAAATAAATGAAATTAATAAAAAAATTTCTTTAGAAAATGGAAATGAAATTTTTATTTTAAATGAAGAAATGTTAAATCCAAAAAAAATTGAAATTAAATTAATTAAAGATAAGGAAATTAATCAAGAAAAATTAATTAATAAAAATACTGGAAATGAATTAACTAATTTAGAAAGAAAATATGATAAAAATAAAAGAAGAAGTATTCTAATTAATAAAAAAACTGGAAAAATTATTAATGATATTATCAATAAAATAGATAATGAAACCGGAGAAGAAACATTTATTTTAAATAATAATAATTCTTTATCTTCAAATCCAAATGAAAATTTAATTAATGAAATTTTATGTGTTAAAAATTTAAAAAATGAAAGTGAAATTTTAGTTAATAAAGATAATAGAGAAAAAGTTGATAATTTAAAGAAAAATATTAATGAAAGAAATGGGGTAATCAAAATAATTAATAAGGATAATGGAAAAGAAATTAAAGATTTAAAAATTAAATTTGATTTAGAAACTGGAAATGAAGTTTATCTTCTTAAAAATAAAGATAATAAAGAAAATGAAAATAATAATAAAACAATTTTTGAACAAGAAATTATTTGTATAAAAGACCCAAAAAGTAATAAAGACATATTAATTGATAAAAAAACAAATAAAATTTTGGATGATTTAGAATTAAAAAAAAATGAAAATGGAGATATTTATATAATTAATAAAAGTACAGGAGAAGAAATAAAAAATATAAAAAGAAAAATAAATCCAGAAACTAATGAGGAAATATTTATTAAACCAATGAAAATAAATAATAATGAATTATATATAACTTCAATGAAAGATAATTTAACAGGAAAAGAAATATTAATTAATAAAAATACAGGAGAAAAATTAAATAACTTTGAAATAAAAATCAATCCAAAAACAAGAAAAAGTGTTATAATTAATAAAAAAACAGGAGAAGAAGTTAATGATATTAAAAGAAAAATTGATCCAGAAACAAATGAGGAAATATTTATTAAAGAAAATAATAATAATAATTTAGAAATTATTAGTCAAATTGATCCTATTTCAGGAGAAGAAATTTTAATTAATAAAGAAACTGGGGAAAAATTAAGTAATTTAAAAATAGTGAAAAATCCAATTTCAGGGGATAATGTAATTATAAATAAAGATACTGGAGAAATATTAAGTGATTTAAAAGAAAAAATAAATTTCGAAAATGGGGAAAAAAGTTATATATATGATAATTTAAATAATAAAAAATTAATTATAGACAAAGATCCAAACACAGGTAAAGAAAGTTTAATTGATAAAGATACAGGAGAAAAAATTGATTATTTAGAAATTAAATATAATAAAGAAACATCTGAACCATTTATTATAAATAAAAAAACTAATGAAATTATTAATAATTTAATTCCTATAATTAATCCTGAAACTGGAGAAGAAATATTTATAAATAAAAATTTACTTCATAAAGAAAATAATAATGATAATAATATTGATTCAAATAAATCTTTTGAAATTATCATTAAAAAAGATCCTAGAAGTAATGAAGAAATTTATATTGATAAAAATACTGGTATTGAAATAAATAATATTGAAAGAAAATATGATGAAAAATCAGGAGAAAATATTTTAATCAACAAATTAACAGGAGATAAAATTAACGGAGTTAAAATTAAAATTGATAATAAAACAGGAGAAGAAATTTATATAAAAGATAAAGATAAAATATCTTTATCAAAAGAATTAATTTGTATAAAAGATCCTAGAACAAAAAAAGAAATTTTGATAAATAAAAATACAGGAGAAAAATTAGATAATATAAGAATTGATACTAATGAAAACGGAGACATTAAATTAATAAATAAAGATAATAATGAAGAAATAAATGATTTTATAAGAAAAATAGATAATGAAACTGGAAAAGAAATTTTTATTTTAAAAGATAAGAAAGATGAAAAATTAATTGAAATAATTCCAATGAAAGATAAATTAACAGGAAAAGATATTTTAATTAATAAAAATACAGGAGAAAAATTAGATAATTTTGAATTAATAGAAAATAAAAATACAGGAGAAATTAGATTATTTGATAAAGAAACAGGAGAAGAAATAAATAATATTAAAATTAAAAAAGATAATAAAACAAATAATAATATTATTATTACAAACGAAAAAAATATTCTTCCTAAAAGATTAGAACTTATCTCACTGAAAGATAATTTAACAGGAAAAGAAATTTTTATTAATAAAAATACAGGAGAAAAATTAGATAATATTGAAAAAGTATATAATAAAATTACAAATGAACCTATTTTAATTAATAGAATAACAGGAGAAAAAATTGTTAATTTTAAAATAGAAAAAGATCCAATTAATCAAAATGAAATATATGTAATAAATAATAAAGAAGAAAATAATTTAGATGAAGAAATTAATTTTTCTTTTTCTTCTTCTTCAGATGAAGAAATAAATTTTATAAAAGATAAAAAAACAGGAAAAGAAATGATATTAAATCAAAGAGGAGAAAAATTAAATATAGAAAAAGATATTGATTTAAAAACAGGAGAAATAAAATTCATAAATAAAGAAAACAAAGAAGAAATAAAAGGAATAAATAAAAAAATTAATTTAACTTCTGGAGAAGAGAAAATAAAAATTTCAAAAGAAACTTTATATCCGGAAAAAATACAAAAAATAACCTTAATAAAAGATCCAAGAAGTGGAAAAGATATATTAATTAATTTAGATAATGGAGAACAATTAAAAAATTTAGATTTAAAGGTTGATGAAAATAATAATAAATTTATTATTGATAAAAATACATTAGAAGTCAAAAGTTGTTTAAGCAAAATTGACCCTGAAAGTGGAAAAGAAATTTTTTTCTTAAAAGAAGAAAAAAATAAATTTGACAAAAATAATAATTTAAATAAAAGTAAAATTGATATTATTTGTGTTAATGATGAAATAACTGGAAATGAGATTTTAATTAATAAAAAAACCGGAGAAGAAATTCCTAATATTAAAAAAGTAATTGATCATAAAACAAAAAAAGTAAAATTTGTTAATATAAATAATAATAAAGAAATTGATAATATTATAATAAAAAAAGATTTAGAAACTGGAAAAGAATATTATTCAATTAATAAAGATAATATAATAGATGAAAATAATAATAATATTGAAATAATTAATATCATTGATCCAAGAACAGGAAAAGAAATTTTCATAAATAAAAACACAGGAGAAGAAATTAATAATATAGAAAAAAAAATAGATAATATTACAGGACTACCTCATTTAATCAATAAAGAAACAAAAAAAGAAATTAAAGGAATTTCTATTAAATATGATGAAAATGGAAAAGAAATTTTTATTAAGAAAAAAGAAAAATTACCTTTAAATCAATTAAAAATAATTTGTATAAAGGACCCAAGAAATGGAGAAGAAATTTTAATTAATAAAGAAAGTGGAGAAGAAATGAAAAATTTAGAAAAAAAAATTGACAGTAAAAATGGTGAAATATATATTATTGATAAAGATAATAATGAAGAAATTAAAATATTAAAAAGTATAATTGATGAAAATGGAGATGAAATATTTTTAATTAGAAATAATATTAATGATGATAAATTAAAAGAAATAGAAATTGTAATTCAAAAAAATCTAGAAAATGGAGAAGAAAAATTAATTAATAAAGAAACTGGAAATATAATTACTAACATTGAAAAAATTATTGATAATGAAACTGGAGAAGAAATTTTAGTTAATAAAGAAACAGGGGAAAAAATAGAAAATTTAATTAAAAAAATAAATCCAATTACAAAAGAAGAAATATATACAAATAAAGAGAATTTAAATGAGAATAAAGAATATAATCAAGAATTCATTATTAAAAAAGATAATTTAACAGGAAAAGTAATATTAATTAATAGACACAAAGGAGAAAAAGAAGATAACTTAGAAATTAAAATAAATCCAATTTCTAAAGATTTTATATTATATAATAATAAAACTGGGAAAGAAATGAATGAGATTAAAAAAATAATTGATCCAATAACAAAGGAAGAATTTTTAGTAGTAAATGAATGTGAAAAAAATAATATTGAAATTAAAATAGAAAAAGATAATTTAACAGGAAAAGAAATATTAATTAATAAAAATACAGGAGAAAAATTAGATAACTTTGAAATAAAAATTAATCCAAAAACAAGAAAAAGTGTTTTAATTAATAAAAAAACAGGAGAAGAATACCATAATATTATAAGAAAAATAAATCCAGACACTAAAGAAGAAATTTTTATTAAAGATGAAAATCCAATTAAAAATTTAAAAATTTTATGTGAGATTGATCCTGATAATGGAAATAATTATTTAATTAATAAAGAAACTGGAGAGAAATTAAGTAATTTAGATATTAAATTTGATAATAATGGAAATCCTTTTTTATTTGATAAAGAAAGAAATAAAACAATTAAAGATATTAAAAGAGTGTTTGACCCTGAATCTAAAAAAGAAATGTTTATTGTTGAAACTATAACAAATGATGAAGAAAAATTAATATATCCAAATTATCATGAAACTATTATTTCAAATAATAAAGAAATTAAAGATAAATCAAACAACTATGAAAATAATAATGTTAGTGAAAATAAAGAAATTAAAGATAAAGATAAATCAAATAGTTCAGGAAATAATAATATTAGTGAAAATAAAAATAAAGAAAATAAAGATAAACCAAACAGCTCTGGAAATAATAATCTAAGTAGATTTTATAATACTAAAAATAAATTAACGGGAAATGAAAATAAAAATATTAAAGAAAATAAAGAGATTAAGGATAAAATAATTAATATTGATAATAATCAATTTAATGAAGATGAAATAATTAAAGATAAATTAATTAATTCTCAAAATAATGATATGAATGAAAATAAAAATTTAAAAGATAATCCAATTAATTCCCAGAATCATAATATTAGTGAAAATGAAAAAAGTAAAGATATTAATCTTGATGATAATAAGGAAATAAAAGGCAATTCCACTCAATATCAAAATAATAATTCAAATAAAAACAAAGATTTTAATAAACCAACAAATTCTGAAATAAATCAAAATGAAAAATTTAAAGATAAGTCAATTAATCTTGATAAAGATGAGGTTAATGAAAATCAAGATGTAAAAAATAATATAAATGAAACTAAAGAAAAATTAATTGATGATGAAAAAAATAATATAAATGAAACTAAAGAAAAATTAATTGACGACGAGAAAAATAATATAAATGAAACTAAAGATAAATTAATCAATAATGAAAAAAATAATATAATTGAAAATAAAGAAAAATTGTTCAACAATGAAAAAAATAACATAAATGAAAATAGTGATACACTCAAGGATGAAAAAAAGAATATAAATGAAAATAAAGATAAATTGTTCAAAGATGAAAAAAATAATGTAAATGAAAGTGAAGATAAATTGATTGATGATGAGAAAAATAATATAAATGATACTAATGATAAATTAATTAATGATGAAAAAAAGAATATAAAAGATAAGTTAATCAAGGATGAAAACAATAATATAAATGAAAATAAAGATAAGTTAATCAACGATGAAAAAAATAATATAAATGAAAATAAAGATAAGTTAATCAACGATGAAAAAAATAATATAAATGAAACCAAAGATAAATTAATCAATGATGAAAAAAAAGAAAATCATATTAAAGAAAATAAAATATCAGAAAGATTAATAAACTTTCAAAATATAAATAAAAAAGAAAATAAAGAAATTAAAGATCTATTAATAGATTCAGAAAATAAAAATATTAATAAACAATTAATAGATAAGTTTAAAAGAAAAAATAATCAAGAAAACGGTAACAATAACAAATTTTGTCCTTATATAAGAAAAAATCTAAATAATAATTGCAAAAAAGATTTAATTGAGTTTTCTACAATTAAAGATCCAAGAACAGGAAAAGAATTATTAATTGATAAAAATACAGGAGAAAATATTTTTGAATTAAAGTATGATATCAACAATGATAATAAACCATTTTTAATAAATAAAGAAACAGGTGAAAAAATATATAATATAATAAAAACATTTGATCCAAATACCAAAGAAGAAAATTATCAAATTCAAAACATAAATTATAACAATTTAAACAGACCAAAAATTATTCCAGCAGAAATAGAAGAACTAGAAATAAAAAAAGAAGAAAATTTAAATGAAAATATAATTATAAATAAACAAACAGGTGAAAGAATAAATAACATAATATATAAAAATAATATATTTATTGATAAAGATAATGGAAATAGTTTAAAGAATATAATTAAATTAAAAGATTCAAATCCAAAAAAAGAAAAAATTATTAAAATAAATATTCCGATTGACAATGAAGGATATGAATTACCAATTAAATTTACACATTTAGAAATTAGGGAAAACCCAAATTCAAATGAGGAAATAATCTATAATAGAGATACTGGATTTCCAATTAATAATATTATTAAAATAAAAAATGATAATAAAGATATTTTTATAAATAAAAAGACTGGAGATGAATTTAATAATATAATTAGTAATTATGATGAAAATGGAAAAGAGATTTTCACTAAAATTGATATTATTATCCCTTTAAATAAAGATTATATTGAGTTAATAAGTGAAAAAGATAATAAAACTGGAAATGAGTTTTTAGTTAATAAAAATACAGGTGAAAGAATAGATAATATTGAAATTATAAATAATAATGAAAGGAGAGGAAAAAGTTTTATTGATAAAGAAACTGGAAAAAAGATTTTAGGAATTAATATAAAAAGAAATCCATTAAATGGAAAAGAAAGTTATATTTATATTATAAATAAAATACCAAGTAATAATATTATTAATGAAACTAATAATATTGAAAGAAAAAAAGAAAGAAATGTTATTAATAAAAAAATATTAAAAAATAATCCTTCCAAAAATGATAATTTAAATTATTCATCAACTTTTTCTCAAGAAAATAAAGTCACAAGTTTAGATAAAATAAATAAATTAAAAAATAAAGTATTAATTTCTGATACAAATAAATTTGATTTTGAACCTTTTGAAAAACAACTTCTTAAATCAAGATTAAAAAAAGATAATTCAAATTTAGATGTTAATGATATGTTAAATTCTCAAAATTCAGGAATTTTCAAAAGTAATGAATTTCCATTTGACAGTTTAATTAAATCATTAAAATATTTAAATAAAAGTTCTTCAAAAAATCAAAAAAGAAATAAAAATAAAAATTTAACTTTATCTAATGATAAAAGAACTAATTCTTATCATTTAAAAAGGAAAATTAATAAATGTGGTAGTCAAGGAAATATGCTGAATAGGAAAATACAATTAAATTTAAGTAATACTGCACATAAATTAAAAAAAACTATTAAATTTTTTAACAATAAAGATGTCTATAAAAATTCATCAAATATTTCAAATGAAAATAATTTAAATATTTCTTCTTATTCAAATAGAAATAGAAATTTACTATTTAATAATAAGTTAAAATCAAATAATTCAATTCAATATAATATAATTGATAAAAATAAAAATAAAAAAACAAATGAAAAAAATAAAAAAAACCAAAAACACAATATTAAAAAAGGAAAAGATTTAAAAGAAAATCAAGAAATTAAAAAAAAATTATTCCCAGATCCTTATTTAATGAATATGAGAGCAACTAAAAATTTATTTGAGTATAAACCAATACCTAGTGCAAATTTAGAAAATCATTTTTCTCCAAAAACTAATTATTATACTCCTAATGGTTTAAAAAATTTAGAACAAAAAAAATTGAAAAATAGTAGTCATAGGAAATTATATAGTGAAAGTGATTTAAAGAATAATTATGTTTTTAATGGTTTTCCTAAATATGATCATATAAATTTTTATTTATTTCATAAAGAAAAAATTAAAGATGTAATGTTACCAAATGCAATTGAATCAAAGAAGTTTAAATATTTTAAAAAATAAATTATATATTTAAATAAATTATATATAATTATTTAGAATTTTTTTCTAGAAAGATTGATTTCATTTGTTTAAAAAATACATTAAAATTTAATTTTAATACTTGATTAGTAGATTTATTTTTTTATAAATGTTAAATTCCTTAGAATGAATTTAATAAATTAAGATTAAAAAATTATGGTTTGTATCTATAACAGAAAATAAGATTAATTATTATAATCTTAATATTATTTAAAAAAAACCTTTTAAAAAATTATAATTTAATTATTTAATTATTCGAAAAAATAATTTTCAAAATTTTTTTATCTTTTTCATTTGTATACATAATAAAAAATAATATATTAATCAATCAAATCTTAATTATATATCTACATATTTAATATTATATATTTATAAAATAAAACAAAAACATAAAAAAATAATTTCTAATCTCTAATTTCATTTTCCAATTGAATAAAATCTGGTCTTTTTCTTTCATCTATTTCAATCATTTTCAAAATCAAATTTACAAAGTCCATACTATATCTTGCAACTAAAAATCTAGCTAAAATATTTTTAATACTTTCCATATCTTTAACTTCTCTAATATTATATAAAGACCTAAAAGTTAAAGTAGCTGCAAATAATAAACACATTCCTAAAGAAAAAACATCAGATTTAAAGCAATTATGTTTAATTTGATTTTTTTTTTTTTTCAAAGAATAAAATAATATTGGACTCATATATAATTCAGTTCCTCTAATCATATAATTTTCTTCAATGTTTTCGTTTATAATTTTAGCTTCTCCAAAATCACAAATTTTATATTGATTATTATTACATATTAATATATTTTGAGGTTTAATATCTCTATGAGCAATATTATATTTTTGTAATTGGGAAAAAGTTTTAATTAAATCTTTTAATATATCATATAATTGACCTTCAGTATAATAATTTTTATTTTCTGCTCTTTTTTTAATTTCTTGTTCCCAATCAATAGAAGCTAATTCCATTAAAACAAAAAAACCATAATTTCCTTCATCTAATTTTTGAACTTGAGAACCATATATTTTTATTATTCCATTACAATTTGTTTTTTTAATGAAATTTATTGTTAAATCATATTCAGATTTTACTGTTTCTATTTCATCCATTGATGGTAATATTATTTTTTTTAAAGCATAATCTTGTTTATTTTTTATCCATGTGGTTGAATATATTTTTCCAAATGTTCCTTCTCCTACTAATTTATTTATAATAAAATCTTCTTGGTTAAAATGGTCATTTGGTTCTATTGTTTTTTCATTTATTAATTTATTTATTTCATTTTGATAATTATTATTATTTATAAAGTTGTTTATTCTAATGTTAACATTTAAATTTAAATTTATATTTTTAAACATTGATGATAAATTTGTTAAATTTTTTGCTGATTTTTCACGGTTTTTATTCCTTTGATAATTATAATCATTTATATAACTGTTATTATTATTTGTTTCTGTTAATATATTATTATTATTTTTATTTGTTACATTTATTATATTATTATTGTGCTCTGTTTTTATTCTATTTATTGATTTATTTATATAGGAATCATCTATATTTGAAAGATTAAATTCTCTTGGAAAATTATTTGATGAATTTCTTTTATCAAAAATCCTTTGTTGATGACTTGATGGAAATTTCTGATGATAATAATTTGATGAAATTGGAGGCCTTGGATATTTATTATTATTATTTATATTATTACTATTAGGTATTCTATGAAATAAAATAGAATTATTTTTCTTGATTATAGGATTATTAATTTCATTAAAATTATTATCATTATTAATATTGATATATAAATTTTCTTTTTTATTCGGAGTAAAATTTTCAGCAGGATTTTCATTATAAAAATTATTGCTATTAATTTTATTATAATTATTATCATTACCATGAGAATTTATTTTTTTCTCAATAAATCTTGGTTGAGAAGGAGTAATATTAAAACTTTTTTTACATTGAGGACAAAACCATAAAACTTTATCATAATCAATGAATTCTCTACATAAATTACAAACAACAATTTTTTTTCCTTGTAAATTGCCAATTAATAATTGACCATTACATTCATTAAATTCATGAATAAAAAATTTAACATTTCTAACATCAATATTACAACAAGGAATTCTTTCAGGTTTAGCATATATATTATTATTTAAACTTTCTTTAATTGCAACTCTCAAGGGTTTATTTTCAAATTTAATATATTCTTTAACATTACTATTAAATTCAATTCCACATTCATTACATTTAAATTTTGTATTAATTATTTTATTTTTGAATTTACAATTAAAGCATTTTAAAATTTTTCGTTTTTTACTAAAAAATAATCCATCATTACATTTAGGACATTTCATATCTTCATAATAATAATAATTTTTACAATGATATTCTTCCCAAGTTGCTTTTAAATAATCTTCAATTTGTTCTTCATTATTGTCATCAATTTCTGAATAATAATCTTCCATACATTCTTTACAAAATAAATGAATTTGATTAGGTTTATAAATTTCTTTACAATTCAAACAAATAATATAATTAAAAGAATTAAATTTTAATAATTCATTTCCACAAGTATGAAAACATTTACTTGTATTATCACAATGAGGAATAATTTCTTCTAAAGATAAATACGGAAATTTATTATTATTTGTATTTGTTGATAATATTATTTCTCTTATTTTTTTCATTGATAAAAAATCAATTATATAATGTTTTGATTTTAATAAACTTTGAATTTTTGCTATTTGGATTTTTGAATATGAAGATAATTTTTCTTTTCCTAATAATAAAGTTACATTTTTGATTAAATTTGAAAATATTGTTTTTTCATTTAATAATAATATTTTTGGAAATATATCGTTGTATTCATCTAAAAAGATATTATATAACTCTTCTTCTTCAGGAGTTAAATTTTGATTTGCATTTTTTCCAGAATTTTGTTCTGGATTTTGAGTATTTAATTGCATTTTGGATTTTTCGGTTTATTTTATTTATTTTTTTTTTTTCGAGTTTTTAAATTTTATTTTAAATTTTTTTCTTGTTAAATGAAAAATAATTATTTATTTAATTTAATTAATTTTCTTTTTGAAAAAATAAATAAACAATAAATAATAAAAAATAAAAATAATTAATTATAAGTATATATAAAAATTTTCTTTTTAATATTATATTAAAAAAGATTTAATAAAAATTAAAAAAAATTAACCTAAACTTTATAAATCAAAAAATTAAAAAGATTAACAATAAAAGAAATAGCATTAGAACTTAGATTTGAGACAAAATCAAAAATAAAAATAGAAAGAGAAATATATATTATGAACACTTAAAAAATGATTTTATTAATGAAGTAAAAATCTTTGGTTTTTACCTTTGATTTTAGAAATTTTTGAAAAACAAAGGAAAAAATTCAAATATTATGAAATATAACAAATTAATACAAAATAAATCAATGAAAATAAAAAAGATAATTTTTTACAAAAAGCTTTTGAAAATTTAGAATATAAAAATTAAAGATATCATTTGATGATGAAGAAAATAAAAATTTAAATCAAAATATGAATAATAAAAATAATAAAGATTATTGTTAATGTAACTAATAAAACATATGATGAAATTTAAATTATCTTTCAATTAAGAGAAAAATATATGAAATTTAAAGATTATATTCATCCTTTAAATAATAATAAAAATGATTATATGAAAATCATAGTTTTAAGTAAAAATAAAGAATTATAAATAAGTAAAAAAGATGGTAAAGTTAATATTTCTGTTTGAAAAAATGAAAAAAAAACAAAAATCACCGACTGTTAAAATTTCTAATAATATGTAAGAACATAAAAATATTTTAGTTTATCCTTCCAAAAATAAAAGTGAAGAGTTTTTCCTTTTTGAAAAGAGTAGGCCTTTAAAATCATGAAAAAAAAAAAGAAATTGATTTAACTAAGATTTAATTCAAGAATTTAATAAAAATAAAAAAGAAATTTTTTTATTATTGTAGTATTTTTTTCAAAAAAATGTTTATCTCCTTTCTTTATTTTTTTAATTTTAACTTAAAAACCTTAAGAATATCATCAAAATGGAAACTACTAATAAATATATCTTTATCAATCCACAAAGCATTGGTAATCCCTTTATCATGAAATTTATCTTCAATTAAATAATATTCATATTTTCCATTATTTCCTTTTTTCAAAAAGAAAAATTGAGTAAATTTATCTTGAGCAATTCCATAACTAAAAAAAGAAGATTGTGAGGTATTACAATAACCACATAAAATTCCATCATTGAAATTAAAAAAACAATTAAATTCACACTGTCCACATTTAATGATATATTCATATTTCAAAGAATTTATATTAATAATAGATAATTGACTAAATCCTCCAACAATTAAAATATCATTTTTCCAATAAAATATACTATTTCCAGGAATACAATCACATTCAATTGTTCCTCTGCGCTTTGGTTTTTCTCTTAAATCCCAAAAAAATATATTATCTCTTTCCCCTATAATAAATATTTTATCATTATTATCTTTTGAATCAATTTGATATAATGTTTTCATATTACGGTTTCTATAAATTAATTGGCAAAAAGTTTCATAATATTGATTTAATATAATAACACAATCATTTTCATCAACAAATGATATATTTTTGCTATAGTTTAATACATATATCAATTTAACTGGTATTTTTTGTTCTAATGTTGTTTCACATTGAATTTCTTTTACTTTGTTATTATTATCTAATTTATAATTCCATATTTTAATTGATTTTTTATCACATGTTATAAATTTAAGAGATTTATCTTTAATATTATCTAACCCAATTACATTTTCTTCATGTGCTTTTAGTGATAATAAATGCTCTCCTTCAAAATTATTATTTTTTATATGGAAAATATATATATATCCACTTTTAGAACATGTACACACATTTTTTTCATTTAACAATATCATTCCTATAAACCTTCTATTATATTTATCTTCTTCTTTATCACTTAATATAATTTTATTTGGATCTTTTTCAATTTTACTGTTTTCTGTTATAATAAAATCATTTATATCTTCTAGCTTTTTCTTATTTATCCCAACAATATAATTATTTTCAAAAAAATCTAAAACTTTTTTTATTTCATCTTGATTAAACATATTATTTCCTTCAGAAACATTAACTCTATCAAATTTAGTGTTAAGTAATTTAGAAATATTTTTGATTAAAACATAATTTGTACAAGAAGGTGTAGCAGTATTTATAATCATTTGATAAAAAAATAAAACTCTTCTATTTCTAATTATAAATTTCTTATATAATTCTTTAGCTTTATTAATTAAATTTTCATCTTTTCCAATTGATTTAATTAATCTATCATATAAATTTTTACAATAATCATCTAAATAAACAACTCCAATTTCAATTAAATCTTTAACTTGATTAACATAACAAATACCTAATTCTTTGTTTAAATGGTAAATATCATCATCATAAATATTTTCAGGAACAATTTTACAATCTTCACAAATATGATAACCACTCATAAAATCTTCATCTGCAATAAAATATTCATATTCTTTAAAATTATGTTTAGCACAATTAGTATGAAAATTTTCTTCATAAGGTATTCTAATAATATAATAATAATGTTCTTTATTTTTTTTAATATCTTCATTTATACATTTTTCACACATCCATTTTTGGCATAATTCACAAGAAAAATAACCTTTTTGTTTTTCTTCTTTTTTATCATGAACTTCACAAAAATAATCTCCATGAACTTTTACCATTAAACTAATGTAATCATCTAATGTTTTTATTTTTGGATTACTACAACAATAACAATATCTACATTGATCACATTTTACATAATTTCCTGATTCATTTTTATATCCCAATGATATATTTGGAATTTCTGCACAATGTGGGCAAAAACATTTTATTGATGTGATTGGACGTGATGATGGAAAAGAAAAATAATCTATTCTATACGGCAATAAATTTTTTGTTTCTCTTTCTTCTTTTTCTTTTTTTTCTTTTAATCTTTTTTCTTCTTCTTCTTCTTCTTTTCTATTATTTTCTTCATCTATTTTCATTTATAAAAAAGTGATTAAATGATATTTTATTATTTATTCATATTTTTAAAATTTTTTCATCTGTTAAAGTTAAAGAAATAAATAAAAAGTAAAAATCTAAATTATCATTATCCTATTAATCCTTTTCAAATTCTTCTTTCTTTCATTTCAAATAATTTTAAGAACATAAAAATATTTATATCTATTTAATATAAAACTAATATTTTTTATTTTTTTTAAAAATAATAATCTCATCTTTAAAATTCAATTAATTTTTTATTTATTGTTTATCAAATTATTTTTCTATATCAAATGAATTGTTTTTCTAATTCCATTTATTTGTTTTAACCTTTTTCATATTCCTTTTTTAATTTATTTTTATTTACTTTTAATCCTTTTATTTTATATTTCTTTTTTTTATACTCATTATTTTTCTAAAATTATTTCATTTGTAATTTAAAAAAAGGCAACAAATTAAAGAATATAATTTAACTATTTTGAACAATTATATTGAATAATTTTATTTATTCTTATTTACCAAAATATTAAGTGTTAAATACTATAAAAACCTTTTAATATTTTCTGATATAATATATTTTAAAAAAATCATTTTTTCATAAATAAAAGATTATATTATTTTAAATTGAAATAGTAAATATGAAAAAATTAAATATTTTTTAAATCATTGAAAACGTTAATAAAAAATCAAATATTAAAAATATTTTATTAATATTTTATAAAAAAATGAACCATCTAAAATCAGAAAGCATAATATCAGATGACAACAGAGTAACAAATTACGCAAATAATAGATTTACCCAATTAAATAATAACGAAGATTTAGATGATCCATTAAATTTCGAAGACAATTTAAAAATCGGTTCAGAAAAAGCAAAAGATGAAAACCTAAAAACCTTAGAATTTAAAATAATAGTATTAGGTGAATATAATGTAGGAAAAACATCTATTATAAATAGATTTGTGAGTAACAGTTTTGATAATAATATTCAAAATACAATTAATACAAATATATCAACGAAAAGAATAATAGTAGATAATAAAACAATTGTAAATTTAAATATATGGGATACAGCAGGAGAAGAAAAATTAAATCCCTTAATAAAAAATCATTATAAAGACGCAAGAGGAGCTTTAATTATATATGATATTGGAAATAGAAATTCTTTTGAAAAAATAGAAAAATGGTATAATGAAATAAAAGATAATTGTCCTCATTATTGTATGAAAATTTTAATTGGAAATAAAACTGATATTTCAGACAAAAAAATTGATTTTGATGAAGGGAATAAATTAGCTGAGAAATTAAATATTAATTTTCTTGAAGTTTCCGCTAAAACTGGTAATAATGTTGCTATTGCTTTTGAAAGATTATGTAATATTATTATTCAAAGAGAAAATGAAGGAGACATTGAAGAAAGGAAAACTCTTAGAATTAGTTCTAAAGGAGAACATAAAAAGAAATTTAAATGTTGTCTTATGAAGGATTGAAATTTTTTATTTATTTATTTTATTATTTTATGTTTTGAGATTTGGTTTTTTTATAGAAATTAGCCATTAATTTTTGTTTTTAGAATATAAAATTTTTTTTGATAAAATATTTTTTTGTTTTTTTTAGTTTTTAAAAAAATAATGGATAAAAATAAATTGAAAATTTATTTATCGAAAAAAATTGATATTTCAAATTTAAGAATATTTGAAAGTCCTTCTTATTATAGAATATTTGAGAAAATATTATTAAATATTGATTACAAAAATGAAAAATTATTAAGTTTATCCGATTTAATTCATTATAAACTTCATAAAAAAAAGAAATTTTCCCCAAAGGAAAATTGGTCTTTAATAACTAAATTAATATTTTCACAGTATTTTTTAAATAAAGATTATAATCCTACATCAAAAGAAGATTCGTTTTATGAAATCAATTTATTTGCCTATAAATATATTCTTTATTTTTGTAAAACAATAATGATAAAAATCAATTTTAAAAGTATAAAAAATAAAATAAGTATAAGAGAATTAAGAAATACTTATTTATCTAATTGCTTACAAAAATGTGAAATAAAAGCCCAAAGAAGATTAAAAACAAGAAGAAAAATAAAATATCAAGAATTAATACAAAAAATAATTGCTCAATCAAAAAAAGATAATAGTTTAAATAATAGAACATCAATTTCAGTAACAAATGATTTTAAAGTATTAATTGGAAGTAGAAGAAGTATAATTCATAAGAAATTAAATTTGAATATAATTGACCAAATAAATTATTATAAAAATAAACAAAATGAATATTTAAGTGATGACCAAAAAGAAATTATTTATATTGCTGAAAATAAATTACCAAAAGGTCATTTTACAGAAAAATTTATTGGTCCAACTGATGAAGAAGGAGTTTATAAAAAACATTTTGATATTACTAATAAACATTTAAAAAAAAATGTTTTTAATAAACATTTTAGAAATCAAAAAAGAAAATTTTTATTATCTCCTTTACATGATAATAATTCTAATTCTTCTTTATATAAAAATTCTTTTCCTTCTTTAAACAATTGCTTTTCTCTTGGAAATGTTTATAATAAAAATACTTCAGTTTATCAAAATTATTTAAAATTAAATAAGAATAAAAAAAATTATAATTTTAATTCTTTTAATAATAGTAATAATAGTAAAAGTAAGAGTAAGAGTAAAATTAATATTAAGATTTCGGATAATTATCATAATATTAAATTAGATGGAAAAAAAATGTTATCAGGATATCAAAGCAAAAAAAAATTAAATTTTAAAAAATTTTTTTTTTCAAAATCTGATATGTTTTATTAAATATATATATTTGCTATATATGTTTAAATTTGTATAAAAAAATAATTATAATTTAAATTTTAAAAAATTTTTTTTTTACATTATCAACTTCTTCACACTCAATAATTTATAAAAAAAATATTTGAATTATTAACAACATACTTATAATTTGTTTATTTCTTTTTTAAATAAAAATGGACAATAATTAAAATTAAAAACAATAATAATTAAAAAATAATTGACAAAAATTTTCAAACTGATTGAATTGTTTGAAAAGACTTTCAAAAAAATAATTAAAAACTTATTTATATATTATATAATTAATAATAAATAAATCTTTTGCTAGAATTAACAATATTAAAAAGATTTAATTTAGAATGGAATTCTAATTTTTAGAATCTATTGTTATCAAATCATGTCTCAGTACTTTAAAAAAAAATCCAAAGCAATTGTTAAATGTTTTTGAAATTTTGCATTTAAGAATTAAAATAAAAAGGATTAATGAATCTAAACCATAATTGAAATATTATTTTATAATATTTCACAAGGAAAGAAATTCCAGATTGATGTGAGAAATATTTCTATTAATATTTTCAAATAATTAAATGATATTAAAATAAAGGATTTATTGGATATTATAATGGAATAGAATAATATATTTTCCACAAAATACTTTTTTGAATCTAATATATTCATTTTTATTTATAAAAAAAGAAAAAAGAATACAATATTTTACTCAATTTATGTTTTAAAATTATATTTTTCATTCATTTGATTTTTATTTTAAAAACATTTTTTATTTTTTTCTGATTTTTAATGTTAATAAAACTCATAAAAATTAAAATTAAAAAATAATTTACATATACCTAAAATTTTTAAATTTAATACAATTTAAACCATTAAAAATTTATTGGACATAAGAATCCAAACGACTAAATAAGTCTTCACTAATATTCCAATGAACACTTCTAATTTCTTCTAAATATTTTAAAGCAATATCTTTTTCTTTTCCTTTTCCAGCTTTTTTTAATTCTTCTTCAATCATATCTTCTTTTTTTTTAGAAAGTAAATTAAAACATTTTTCAATTAAAGGATGTTTTAATTTACTATCAATAATTTCTTTATAAGTTTCATAAGCAGAATTAAAATCAAATTTATTAGAATCTTTTTTTTTCTTGTCTTCTTTTTCATTATTATTATTATCATTATCTTCTTCAATTAATTGAATTAATTCCTTTAATTTAATCTCAGCTTCAGCTTTAATTAATAAAATAGATTTTACATCATCTCTTCCTTTTAAAACTTCTTCTTTCTTTTTTTCATCATCTTTTCTTTTAGCTAAAATTTCTTCATATATTTTTTTATTTTCTTCAATAAATTCATTTTTCTTTATTTCTGAATCTTCATTATTATCATTATTTAATTTTTCAATTTCTTCATATGCTTTTAATATATTTGTTTCTTTTTCATTAGTCACATCTTCAGTGTTTAAAACTTTTTGTTCTTGCTCAAACATATGATTATAAGTAATACATCTATTATCATAAGCATAATATAAAAAGTTTTTTATATATAATGAACTATGTTGATTTACTGTAGAAGTTTTTTTATTGAAATTAATTTCCATTCTTTCTTTTTCTTCTTCTTCATTTTTTTCTTCAACTTTTCCTTTATTAACATTTTTCTTATTATCAGTTTTTCCTTTATCTTTATTTTTTTTATCATCAACAATATCTTTTTCTTCATTTTCTTTTTTTCTAATTCTTTTTTCACTTAAAAAGATTATTTCATCTTCATCTAATTCTCCTCCATTGAGTTTTATTTTATTGAGTAAAAATCTTTTTCTTGAATTTTTGGCTTTTACTTTTCTACCTGGTTCATTTTCTTCCCAAGAAGCAATAACAGCTTTTTCTTTATCTTCTTTATGAGTATCTTCACAAAAACCTAAAGTATCACTTGGAAAAACTTTAATAACCCAATCAAAATATTGATAAGCTGGATTAATATATGTGAAATTTTCTGGTAATTCAGTTTCATCTATATAACAAATTAATCTATATGGTTTATTTATTTGATTTTCTTCTTCTTTTCCTTTATCTTTTTTTCCCTTTGAATCTTGTATTATTTGACCTTCAAATATTATATTATGTAATGTTATTGAATTGTAAAAATCTGTTGTATACATTAAATTGTCTTCTTGATCATATAATTCTAATTTAAGTCGAATTGGAAAGTCAAGTTTAGTTTCTATCATATCTGAATTTGGATTTTGGGTTTGTGAAGGAGGATTTTTTTTATTTTTATTGTCTTTTTCTTCTTCTTCATTTTTTTCTTCTTCAATAATATTTTCTTCTATTTTTTTAAATTCACGGATTTTTATATGTAATGTACAATATGTTATATCACCACTGAAAATATATTCTTTAAATAAAATAAAATGTTTATTATCTTTGTATTTATCAGTAATATCATAAGGAGAAATATGTTCAATTTGTTCAAATAAAGGTTGAGATTTATTTACATCTCCTGGAATAGCAGTATTTGTTTGACTAACATCAAGAACTTGATTATCTTCAGGGTAACTTAATATATCAAAATCATATGAATCACTTTCGATGTTATATGGTGGAATACACGTTATTACAAAGAAATATTGCTTTGGATCTAATTCGAATATATTATCAAATGCAATATTTTTTTTAAAGTTATTATTTCCTGAATCGCATATATATAATTCAGTATAATCTTTTAAAGCTTTGTCTTTTGAGTTATTGTTTATTACCACAAATTTAGTTTTTACTTCTAATTTTACTGAAACACGTAATAAAACATATAATTCATTTTTAGTTAAATTAGGATGTTCTATTGTATATGTTTGTTCAGTAAAACCTCTATAATCACTTAAATAATCATTATATAATAATGGCTCTATTTGAAAATCACAATATAATTTCATATGGAAACCTAAAGGGAATAATCCTCCTGTGAAAACTAAAAAATATTCTTCATTTGTTTTTAATTGATCAATATGTTTAGTTCCAAAAAATGAATTTAAAGTAATTAATCTTCCATCTTCTATTTTATCATCTTTTTTTAATAAAATAAAATGAATTGAATAAGGAACATCTCTAAATATATTTTTTTCATCAGAATTAACAGAAAAAACTAATATTATATAACTTTTTTTAGTATTTTCATTAGGAATTAAATGCAAAACTTTATTTTGACAATTTATACTCAAAACATCATTAGTATCATACCATAAATTATCCCATTCAAATGTATTAGAATAATTTTTAGGATTATATAATATTATAAATGAATCAAAACATTTAAAAAAATCACTTGGTTCAATCCAAGTTCCTTCTTTTCTTACTAAAGGTTCTTTTTGTTCTTTATATTGTTCAGTATTACCTTCAATTAATTGCATATAAACATCTTTACTCCAAGTATATTCTTTTTTCTTTTTTTTTTCAGGTTCATTATCATTATTTTTATTATCTTTATTTGGAGAAGTTTCATTAGATTTTTCTAATTGAGGATGACTTTGTTGATATACATGTTCTAAATAATCTATTGGAGGAAATTCCCATTTATTTAATAATATTTTCTTAGCCATTTCTATTTCTTCATCATTATGACTTCTTAAAAAAATTGGTTCTGGAACTGAGGGATTTTGTATTTTTATACTATAATAAATTTTTCCTTTTTCTTTTAATGTTTCTATTCTTTTTGATTTTTCAATCTTTTGTTTTAATTTAATTTCTTTTAATTCTTGAATATATTTTCTTTTTTCTTCACGTGATAATTGTTTAAATACATTATTTGTATTAAAACTTTTTATCATTGCTCTTAAATCAGAAAAATCAATTGGAACTAATCTTGACATATTGTAATTATAATTTGAGAAAAATTCTATTATATCATATATAACTCCAACATATATTTTATCCATAATTAAATCTAATTGTTTTTCTTTTTTTGGAGAAGAGAATAAATTAAAATTTTTTTCTTTATTTGAATCTTTGTTTTTATCATTAGATAATTTATTTGAATTTGAATTATCTAAATTATCATTAATAACATTTTCTTTATTTTTTAAGATTTCAATTTTTCTTTTTTCTAATTCCATCATAACTTTATTTTTTTGAGAAGATATTGTTTTAAACCTCATTAATGAACTTCTTCTTCTTTTTCCTCCAGCTGCGATTATTTGCCTTTCTTCTTTTTCCAATTCATTTTTTAAATCTTCTGCATTTTCAAATTTAATTGAAACTTTTCTTTTTTTATTATGAAAAACAACAACTTTACTTTGATTTGAATTATTTGATATAGAATTCATTTTATTATATTTTTTTTGAGGGTCATAAATATTCTGTGGTTGAATTTCCATTTCATTTTCTTCTTCTTCTTTATCCTTTTTATCTTCTATTGCTTTTTTATAGCAAAACATATAAATATTATTTTCAATATAATTTTCATCTGATAATGCTTTTTCTAAGAAAATATATTTTAAATTATCATCTAAATTACCTTCAGTTTCTATATTATGTGAAATAAAAGAAGAATTATTTTTTGAAGATTTATCAAATTCTGGTTTAGATATATTTTCTTCTTTTTTATCTTCAATTTTTTCATCTTCTTTATTATTATCTTTTTTTTCTTCGTTAAAATTTTCAAACATTTTATATAAATTTTTCTCACCTATTAAATCTATATTTTCAGGGATTAAACCAGTTAAAGAATAAATAACTTCATAATCACCGCATTCTTTAAAATTAGTAGAAACAATTTTATAACTATATAATTTTATTAAAGCTTTAGTTAATATAGCAGGCCAAATTTCTTCTAAATTATCACATTTAGGAAAATAAAATCTATCATATTTATCAAGAGGCATTCTATCATCAATTTCTATTTTTCTTAATTTACCAAAATGATATAACTTAACCCAATATATTCCTTTAGGATTATATATTGGAACACCATTTTCTTGAGGATAAATTCTTTGAAAAATTGAATAATTATTATTTACATCTGTTATATTTCTATCTTTTATTATTTCAAATATTGATGCTAACCAACGACAAAAAATTGGATAATTATCTTTCATATTTATTCTACTTGGTGAAGCTTCATTTATTTTTTGTTTTTCCATATTTACTTCTGTTATTCTTGGTTCTAAATTTTTATTTTTTTTCTTTTCTATTTTAAATTTTTCAATTTCTTCTTTTTCTCTTTCTATTCTTTCATTATATTCTTCTTCTGTTTCTTGT
>JAEEGI010003124.1_pt1 | contig 39696 bp, 31 predicted proteins | sample 8958751 | NCBI WGS metagenome assembly JAEEGI01 (sample SAMN16246545, study PRJNA631951) | gut metagenome | biome: gut microbiome; feature: rumen; material: KS-attached | host: Bos | place: Iran: Karaj | collected 2018-10 | reverse complement strand
AGCCCAATATCCCTTTTTTTCGGGCCGGAACTATACCATTCCAGCCACCTCCGGCCCAATATCCCTACAATTCGGGCCGGAACTATACCATTCCAGCCACCTCCGGCCCAATATCACTACAATACGGGCCGGAACCATATCACGCCAGCCACCTCCGGCCCAATATCACTACAATACGGGCCGGAACCATATCACGCCAGCCACCTCCGGCCCAATATCACTACAATACGGGCCGGAACAGCATTCTGCCAACCAGCTCCGGCCCCCAAAAGAGCTTTATCCGGGCCGGAGGAAAAACAACTGAAACGGGAAGATCAACCGCGCAGCAGAGTAAGCGGAGGGAGAGGGTCCCGGGCGAATTTCTTCTGAGACCGGGGCCCTCTCCCGAAGCGCCGGAGCGGAGCGGAAAAAAGCTGACGGACAGCATGTCGCAGCGGAGCGGGGAGGACGCCGAGGAACAGCCGTGGAGCGAAGAAAACGGAGGGACAGGGTTCAGACCGAATTTGTCTGAGGGATGAACCCTGTTCCGAAGCGTCGGAGCGGAGCAGGAAAAACGCTGACGGACAGCATGTCGGAGCGGAGCAGGAAGCACGCTGATGGACAACAGCGCAGCGGAGAAAACGGAGGAGGTGATGGGGGCAGGCACGGGGAGGAAGATGATGGGGAGAATCTATGCGGCAGGATATTGTTGAAAAAACGTTTTTTGCCTATATTTGTAGATTGGAAACACAAAAGCCAACGATATGAATTACAAGGACAACGAATTCGATGTCATCATCGTCGGAGGCGGCATCACGGGAGCCGGGACAGCGCGGGATTGCGCGCTGCGCGGGCTGCGGGTGCTGCTCATCGAGCGGCATGACATCGCCACCGGTGCGACGGGCCGGAACCATGGCCTGCTTCACTCGGGTGCACGGTATGCCGTGACGGACAAGGAGTCCGCGACGGAGTGCATCGAGGAGAACATGATCCTGCGCCGGATTGCGCGCCACTGCGTGGATGAGACCGAAGGATTCTTCATCACCCTGCCGGAGGACGACCTGGCCTACCAGGCCAAGTTTGTCGAATCCTGCACGGCCGCGGGCATCCGCGCCGAGGTCATCGACCCGAAGGAAGCGATCCGGATGGAGCCGTCGGTCAACCCGACCCTGATCGGCGCCGTCAAGGTGCCGGACGGCAGCGTCGATCCCTTCCGCCTCTGCGCGGCGAACATGCTCGACGCGAAGCTCCACGGGGCGAAAGTCCTTGTATATAACGAAGTTACCGAGTTTATCAAGGAAGGCGACACGGTCAAGGGCGTGAAAGTCGTCGACCACCGGAGCGGCCAGACGGCCGAATACTATGCCCCTGTCACGGTCAATGCCGGCGGCATCTGGGGCCACCACATCGCCGCCATGGCCGGTGCGAACATCGGCATGTTCCCCGCCAAGGGCGCCCTGCTGATCTTCGCCCACCGCGTCAACAGCATCGTCATCAACCGCTGCCGCAAGCCCGCCAATGCGGACATCCTCGTCCCGGGTGATACGGTCTGCGTCATCGGCACCACCTCCACGAAGGTCCCCTTCGAGGAGTGCGACAACATGCATGTCACCCCGGAAGAGGTCGATCTCCTGCTGACGGAAGGCGCCAAGCTCGCGCCCGCCCTCGCGACGACGCGCATCCTGCGCGCCTATGCCGGCGTCCGCCCGCTCGTTTCCGCCGACAACGACCCCTCCGGCCGCAACATCAGCCGCGGCATCGTCTGCCTCGACCATGAAACCCGCGACGGCATCAAGGGCTTCGTGAGCATCACGGGCGGCAAGCTCATGACCTACCGCCTGATGGGCGAACAGGCCACGGACGTCGTGTGCCGCAAACTCGGCATCGACAAGAAGTGCGAAACCGCCGTCCTCCCCCTCCCCGGCTCCGAAGGCGGCAAGGTGGAAGAGGTTTCCCGGAAGATCTGGGGCGCGGCGACGACCCCGCAGAAAGCGTCGGTCGGACGCGCCGGCACCCGCGCGGAACTCATCCCGCTGAAGACCGCCGAAGAGCAGGCCCTCGTCTGCGAGTGCGAGGAAGTATCTGTGGGTGAGGTCAATAATGCCATCGAACACCTCGAGATCAACAACATGGTCGACCTGCGCCGCCGCACCCGCGTCGGCATGGGCACCTGCCAGGGCGAACTCTGTGCCTGCCGCGCCGCCGGCCTCCTGGGCAAGGCGAAGCAATGCACCGAAAAGGCGAAACAGGACCTGCGCAGCTTCATGAACGAGCGCTGGAAAGGCATGTACCCGATCGCCTGGGGCGACGCCCTGCGCGAGGCGGAATACACCCAGTGGGTTTACAATCAAGTACTTGGACTTAATGAGGAATAGGCTATGAGATTCGATACCATCATCATCGGCGGCGGCCTCGCCGGCCTGACCGCAGGCATCCGGCTCCAGCGCAAAGGGCGGAAGACCGCCATCGTCAGCGCGGGCCAGAACGCCCTCCATTTCTCCTCCGGCACCTTTGAACTTCTCTCCCGCCTTCCCGACGGGACGCCCGTCGACGAACCGCTCAAGGCCGTCGCGCAGTTGCCGGAAAGCCATCCTTACCGCAAAATCGCCCGGCTCCCCGAACTGGCGGCCGAAGTGCCCGCCTTCTTCGCGGAGGCCGGCGTCACGCTCCGCGGCGATGCCGGGAAGAATGCCCTCCGCCTTACCCCGACCGGTTCCTGGAAGCCGTTCTGGCTGGCCATGGAAGATGTCGATGCGCTGGAAAAGGCGGATATCGCCGGCAAGAAAGTCCTGATTGTCAATCTTGTCGGCTACCTGGATTTCAATACTTCCTTCATCGCGGACGGCCTGGAAAAGCAGGGCTGCACGATCCGCATCGAGGCGCTCCGCCTTCCCGAGATGGAGCGGCTCCGCGAGAACCCGAGCGAGATGCGCTCGGTCAACATCGCCCGCGTGATGGACAACGCCTGGATCAAGGTCGCCGATGAGGTCAAGGCCCATCTGCAGGGTGAGGACATCGTCATCCTCCCGCAGGTCTTCGGCCTGAAGGACGCGGCCGTCCCGGGCCGCATCCGCGAGGCTGTCCCGGCGAAGGTCCTTTTCATCGGCACGATGCCGCCGTCCGTCCCGGGCATGCGTACGCAGATGCAGCTGAAAAAGGCCTACGAGGCCCTGGGAGGCACTTTCCTGATGGGCGATGAAATCCGCTCCGCCGAACTCGCGGAGGGGGCCGTCCAGGCCGTCAACGCCAAGAACGTCGGCCGGATGACCGCCGGAAACTACATCCTCGCGACCGGCGGCTTCTTCAGCAAGGGCATTGCCGCGAACATGGAGCAGGTCTTTGAACCCCTCTTCGGGCTCGATGTCGTCTCCGCGGAGGGACGCACCGCCTGGTATGATCCCGACTTCTTCAAGGCCCAGCCCTTCATGGACTTCGGCGTCGCCACCGATGCCGCCTTCCACCCGCTGAAAGACGGCGAACCGGTGAAGAACCTGTATGCCATCGGCTCGGTACTGGCCGGTGCCCAGGCCCTTGCGCTCGGCTGCGGGGCCGGTACCGCCATCCTGACCGCCCTGTCCGTCGCCGACCAACTGTAAGGAGGAATTGCCATGAAATTACAAGAATACACCGCAAGCGCCCACAACTTCGAACAGTGCATGAAGTGCACGGTCTGTACCGCCTATTGCCCGGTCGTCCCGGCCAATCCCCGCTATCCCGGCCCGAAACAGGCCGGCCCGGACGGGGAACGCCTCCGCCTGAAAGACCCGTACTTCTTCGATGAAGCGCTGAAATACTGCCTCAACTGCAAGCGCTGCGAGGTCGCCTGCCCGTCCGGCGTGAATGTCGCCGACATCATCCAGGCCGCCCGCATCAAGTATTCCAAGTCCAAGCCCAAACTCCGCGACCGGATCCTCGCCAGCACCGATTTCATGGGCACGCTCGCCCGTCCGTTCGCCCCGCTCGTCAACGGCATGACCGGCCTCAGCGCGACCAAGGCGGTCCTGGACGCGACCATGGCCATCGACAAGAACCGCACCTTCCCGAAATACGCCTCCAAGGGCTTCGAAGGCTGGTTCAAGCGCAACGCCGCCGCGAAACAGGCGGCCTTCAAGGAGCATGTCGCCTACTTCCACGGCTGCTATGTCAACTACAACTTCCCGCAGCTCGGCAAGGATTTCGTGACCGTCCTCAACGCCTTCGGCATCGGCGTGGAACTCCTTGACAAAGAGAAGTGCTGCGGCGTCGCGATGATCTCCAACGGCATGATCCGGGAGGCGAAGAAGCATGCCGTCCACAACGTCGGCGTACTTGGGAAAGCCGTCGCCGCCGGCCGCAAGGTCCTCGCCACCTCCTCCACCTGCACCTTCACGATGCGGGACGAGTATCCGGAGCTTCTCGGGATCGACAACGCCGCCGTCCGCGACAGCATCCAGCTGGTTACCAAGTATCTGTTCGAGCGGATCGACGCCGGCGACCTCAAACCCGTGTTCAGGAAGGACTACAAGGCCCGCATCGCCTACCACACCCCCTGCCATCTCGAAAAGCTCGGCTGGGGCGTGTTCTCGACGGGACTGCTGAAGATGATCCCGGGCGTGGAATTCACCCTCCTCGACAGCAACTGCTGCGGCATCGCCGGCACCTACGGCTTCAAGAAGGAGAACTACGCGGTCTCCCAGGCCATCGGCAAGCCCCTGTTCGACCAGATCGGACGCGTCGCCCCGGATTTCGTCGCCTGCGATTGCGAGACCTGCAAATGGCAGATCGAAATGTCCACCGGCCTCCCGGTCAGGCACCCCGTTTCGGTGCTTGCCGAAGCCCTCGACCTCGCGGCGACCGCCGAGGCGAACCGTTAGTTGTATTTATCCAGAGAAAAAGATGTACAAGATTATCCAAAAGGAAATGCTCACGCCGACCATCTGCCGGATGGTCGTGGAGGCGCCGAGGCTGGCCTCGTCCGCCAAGCCCGGCCAGTTCCTGATTGTCAGGGCCGACGAAAAAGGCGAGCGCATCCCGCTGACCATCAGCGATTTCGACAGGGAGAAGGGTACCGTCACCATCGTCACGCAACCCATCGGGGCCTCTACGCAGGACATCGTGTCCTTCGAGGCCGGCGAATGCTTTGCCGACGTGGTCGGCCCGCTCGGCAACCCGTCCGAATTCATCGGGATGACCCCCGATGAGCTCAAGGCCAGCTACTTCATCTTCATCGCCGGCGGCGTAGGCACCGCTCCCGTCTATCCGCAGGCCAAGTGGCTGCATGAGCACGGGGCCAGGGTGGATGTGATCATCGGCGCGAAAACCGCCGGGCTCCTTATCTACAAGGAAGAGATGGCCGCTGTCTGCGACCGGCTCCACATCTGCACCGACGACGGCTCCGAAGGATTCCACGGGATGGTCACCGCCCTGCTGGAAAAACTTGTCACTGAGGGGAATCCGTACACCCAGGCCGTTGCCATCGGCCCTATGATCATGATGAAGTTCACGACGCTGACTGCCCGCAAACTCGGCCTGCCCATCGTCGTGAGCCTCAATACCCTGATGGTGGACGGCACCGGCATGTGCGGCGCCTGCCGCGTCACCGTCGCCGGAAAGACCCGTTTCGCCTGCGTGGAAGGTCCTGAATTCAACGGCTATGACGTCGATTTCGACGAGGCCATGCGCCGCCAGGGCCAGTATCGCACGGAAGAGGCGGAGGCCCGGGAGAAGCATGTATGTAGAATCGGTAGAGGATAATGGTTATGGCAAACAAGATAGGAAGGGTTCCCGTCCGGGAACAGGACCCGAAAGTGCGGGCGACCAATTTCGAAGAGGTCTGCTATGGGTATAACGTGGAAGAGGCGATGCTGGAAGCGACCCGCTGCCTGCATTGCAAGAATCCCCGCTGCGTGGGCGCCTGCCCCGTGGGTATCCAGATTCCCGAATTCATCGCAAAGGTCAAGGACGGCGATTTCGCCGCGGCTGCGGCCGTCATCGCCGAAGACTCCTCGCTGCCGGCCATCTGCGGCCGCGTGTGCCCGCAGGAGACCCAGTGCGAAGGCAGTTGCATCCTGGGTATCAAGGGCGAGAGTGTGGCCATCGGCAAGCTCGAACGATTCGTGGCCGACTGGTCACGGGAGCAGGGCAAGGGCCCTGCCGCTGCCGTTGCGCCCTCCAACGGTCACAAGGTCGCCATCATCGGCTCCGGCCCTTCCGGCCTGGCCTGCGCCGCGGACCTCGCCAAGCTCGGTTATGACGTCACGGTTTTCGAAGCCCTGCACCGTCCGGGCGGCGTGCTGGAGTACGGCATTCCCGAGTTCCGTCTCCCGAAGGAAAAGGTCGTGGCCGCCGAGATCGAGGCCGTCAAAGCCCTCGGTGTCAAGATCGAACTGGACGTGATCATCGGCCGGACCGTCACCATCGATTCGCTGATGGACGAAGAGGGATTCGAAGCCGTTTTCGTAGGCTCCGGCGCCGGTCTGCCGCGTTTCATGGGCATTCCGGGCGAGAACGCCAACGGCGTCTTCTCCGCCAATGAATTCCTTACCCGGAACAACCTGATGAAGGCTTTCCGTCCCGATTATCTCACACCCATCCATGCCGGCAGGCAGTGCGTGGTGGTCGGCGGCGGCAACGTCGCCATGGACGCAGCGCGCACCGCCCTGCGCCTCGGCGCCGAAACGACCATCGTCTATCGCCGGACCGAAGTGGAACTTCCCGCCCGCAAGGAGGAGGTCCACCACGCGCACGAGGAAGGCGTTGAATTCAAGATGCTTACGAATCCCGTCGAAATCCTTGCCGACGAAAAGGGCTGGGTACGCGCAGTCCGGTGCATCCGGATGGAACTGGGTGAACCCGATGAGAGCGGCCGCCGCTCGCCGATTCCCGTCGAAGGCTCGGAATTCGAGATCCCCTGCGATACCGTGATCATGGCCCTCGGCACCTCCCCGAATCCGCTGATCGCGCGGACGACCGGCGGTCTGGAGACGACGCGCCGCGGCTGTCTGGTCGCCGACGAGAACGGTGCGACGACACGTCCCGGCATCTTTGCCGGCGGCGATGCCGTCACCGGTGCCGCGACCGTCATCCTCGCAATGGGTGCCGGCCGCAAGGCTGCGGCCGCCATCCACACTTATCTCTCAGGGAAATAGCTACTGCGTCCGCAGGGCGATGCGCTTGCGCAGGCCCGGGGAAAGTCATTCCGGCCCGTTAGTAAGCTATTTCGGGCCGGAGGTCTTGCTTTTTTATCGGTTCAGGCCCGTTTTGCCGGCTTTTCGGGCTGGAGGTCACTGTTTCCTGGCGATTCCGGCGCTGGATTCTGGACATTCCCGACAAAATGTATTATGGTCTTTATTCATCAACTCCTTATACGATATGGTAGAGCATTTTCTCAGAGCATTCTTGGTGATATCCATTGGGATCGCTGTTACCTCTGCTTCCTGTCAGAAGAGGTATGATCTTGGTATTTCGCGGATTCCGTATACTGGCAATGAACTGAAAATTAACGGGTTTTATTACTCCCCGGCAGAAATTGGAGAGGGTGGTGATATACTAAAAAAGGAGGGTATGATTCTTCTGTTCTTCAGAAATGGTATTGCTATGATTCAACCAGTTTACATAATGGATGGAGTGGACTCGCTTCAGACAATCGCCAACTTATTGCAAGCATTACCAACCGAATGGATGCTTAGAACCTCCTCAGGGTTTGGAACATTCATCATATCAAGCGGGACACTTAATATGTCTTTTTGGTTGAAAGAGTGGGATTGTATTTGCTATCAGTATGAAGCGTCAATCCTTAATGACTCAACTTTCATGACTACATCTTTTTTTACGAGCAAATCAAGCGGTAAGAATTGGTATAAGCGTGTCTTTCATTTCAAGCAGTATAGTCCCAAACCCGACAGTACTTGTGTTTTTATAGAATGAATCAATTATTACTCATCGGAAGGAAGATTTAGTCAGGCGATACAACTTCCTGAAAACATTTTTAATGAGGGGATTACCATTAACGGTGTTAATCTTAATACGCTTCGTGGTATTAGTGATAAACTGAATGCAAATCCCGGTTTCTATAATTTTGCTTTAAGAAGTTGCTCTTCTGTGGCAGCACATTCATTAACTATTTCAGGCGCTCCCATGATTGGAATGCATCCATACTTATTGCAAGCGCAAGCATATTTATGGTCCATAGGGATCCGTCCTTGGTCATACTGCTATATGGTTCAATAATTTCATCAATGTTCAATATGATACGATATCTTGTTATACTGATTGTTCAGATAATCTTTCTGTTGTTTCCTCTGCAGAAGAATCAAATATACTTATGTCCGATTCCAGTAAGAGGAGGAACAACCGCTGAGCTCACAGGTCGGCTTCATCTTTGTGCATTTGAACAAATGATTTTACTCCATGACACGGATTCGATCATTCTTGAAGAAATTATGACCTCATCGCGAAAGAGTAGACATTTTCAACAAAAAATCGCAGGAATAGAGTGTACACTATTATTGATTGACTCAACGCGGCGAAAACACTTTCTTATTATATGTAAAGACAGAATCATTGATTTGGATGATAGAATAGAGTATAAAGTGCGTGATGATTCTTTAAAACAAAAATTGAATTCTGTTATAATCCGTATTCGTCAATGTTACCCTCCCTGTTGGAGTACGACGGGAGAACAAACATAAGCATACGAAGAAGTACGTGCTCTGACAAAGTTTGGTTGCAACTGGCATCAGTGTGATGGAAGCATACCATTCTGAAATGGGAGCTAACTCTCGACGATTTGCGGAGACTTAACTGGCGCTTGACATTTCCTCCTACGGAAAACATGAAAGATTTGACAATGACCCCGTCTTACGAAGAAATCATTTCCAAATACGGAGCAGGCGACTGAGTCCTCCTGCTATAATCCAAGATTGCAATTCTCCGAAATAAGCTCGTGATTATAATCCCGTCCGCAGGGCGATGCGCTTGCGCAGGCCCGGGGAGAGTCATTCCGGCCCGTTAGTAAGCTATTTCGGGCCGGAGGTCTTGCTTATTTATCGGTTCAGGCCCGTTTTGCCGGCTTTTCGGGCTCGAGGTCACTGTCTTCTGGCGGTTCTGTGCCGTTTAAAGTCCCTATTGGGCCGGACTATTTCCGTCACCTTTTGTAAGTTCCGGTTTTTATCACTATCTTGCACCAGACTTTTCAATCCTGCTTATATGAAATACTTCAACACTGCTTTTAATCTTATCCTTTCCATCTTGCTCCTGTCCCTTCCGACAGGTGCATTTGCCGATACGCCACCCTATGTAGTCGGTCAGATTCCTTACGAGACGGGGACGACGCCATCGGGAGGATTTACGGTTTCCATCCCCATATCGACCCTGCCTAGCCCAGGGACCGTGCCGTCGATCAGCCTCGTCTATAACAGCCAGAGCGGCGAGGGATTGGCTGGATACGGCTGGGATATTGCGGGGCTTTCCGCCATCACGCTGGACGCGAAGAATCAGTACTTCGACGGGACGGTAGCCGCGCCGGATCCGTCGCTTCCGAACTCACAGGTGTTTTCTTTGGACGGATCGAGGCTGGTGAACGGGAATGAGGAGATGGATGGCTACCCGCTTGTAACAGTGTCAGGGGACATTTGGGCATGCGCCCACAGGGTTGGCGGAGGACATGTGTCCCATTTCACCACCATCTGCCCCGACCACAGCCAGCGCGCATACGGCTTCGCAGATACTGCGCGTACCAAACTGACCTATCCCATACGGACGACGCAGGACGCGCGCGGGTACAAAGTCAGATACAACTATACTTTTAGGAAGAACCGCTATTATATCAAAAGCATTGAATATGGTGGGAAAAGTGAAAATGCGCTCCCCTACAAGCTTTGTTTCGGGTATTCTCCCCGCACGAGGAGTGTCAGCGGCTATGTCTCCGGGAACGAAGTCCGGCTGGATTCGACGCTGACATATATCCAATCATTCAACGGAGACCAGCTTCTCGGCACTTACATCCTTTCTCACCATCATATCAATGGCAGGACACTTCTCGCACAAGTGGACTACGAGTCCTTCTCCGGAGAGAAGCTGCCGCCGCTGACGTTCCGATACGGCACTGACGGGAATCAAATACAGCAACAGCTTGTCAAGGAGAAACAAATGACCCTCACCGACATGTTGTCTCCTATGGGAAATGCGGGTGTGGCGCATGTTCGCGGTCATTTCCTCAAGGACAGTTATTCGGACGGGATGCTTGCATTCCTGAATTATCCCACCTACACGGTGGAAGAGAATGACGGCATCAACAGGTACTTCAGTCCTTATCCATCGTCCCAATTAATCCAGGTCTATCCTACCCTGGACAACACTCTATACCAGGCGTTTACGGCCGGCGACGGTTTCCAGACCATCTCATCGGCGGATGTGGATGGGGACGGGAGGGATGAAGTTGTCAAGGTTAATTTCGGCACCTTCGACGAAGATGATTCCAAGTTGAATGTTACGGTCTATTCCTTCACTTCCGTTTCCTATACCTCCCGCTCTTTCAGCGTCGATGTATATGGCAAGATTGCGTGTCCGGATCCCAATCATCCCGATGAACCGGTCTACAGTCCGATGTCGAGAAACTATTATTTCGGGGATTTCCTCGGAAATGGAAAGACCCAGTTGCTGACTGTCTCCCATCAAGCGGATCTTTCACAACTGTTCTTCCAAACGCCCCATTTCGCCTTGATCGACTTGGAAAACGGGACGCTCCTATGCGACACCCCGGCAAACAACCTGCTCATCCGCGACAACACTTTGGAGCGCTTCAATGTTATGGATATGGACGGCGACGGTAAGGCCGAATTCCACGACTTCCTGACCGGAGACGTCTATTCCTTCGGCAACAATTCTTTCACGTTGTCTTCAGGGAACCATTCGCTTTCCGAAGCCGTCCTCTTCAATCCGCATCTCATTCTCGGCGACATCAACGCCGACGGTCTTCTGGACTTTATAGTCCCGCCTGCATATAGTCAAGAGGTTTATCCGCCTAATTCAGCATATGAGTGGACGGTCTATACCAATACCGGACGGGATTTCAAGTCCCGGACCATGGCCTCTTTCCGCGTCGGACAGTTCGACCGTTTCCAGTTGATGGATGTGAACAGGGACGGATACATGGACCTGTTCCGATTCTCGGGGAACGAAGTATCGGTCCATGTGAATGACGGGGGATCTTTTAGAAGCACGTATCTGGGCATTCCACTCCAGTTCGGCAGTTCATCGCTTCGGTTCCTCGACATCACCCAACTTAACGCGTTCAAAGCTTCCCATGTCGTTATCATCGAAGATAACCTGGTCAGCACGCTCTCGTTGGGCACCCCCGACGAAGCCCTTCTGACCGGCATTCATGACAGTTTCGGGAACCAGACAAAATGTACGTATTCTACCGCTTACAATGCTGATGGGCCCTATTCGCCGACTTCCACTGCGAGGACTTATCCCCTCAGCCAAAGGCAGTTACCGGTTCCATTGCTCGCAGGCGTAAAAAAATACATGGACGGGGATACGACCGCCGTGCAGAATCAGTCCTACCGCTACGCCGGATCGGTAGTTGCACTGGACCGGCCGGGGTTTATTTCATTTGACCGCACGGAAGTAACCGACAGCCTGCGGGACTGGACATCGACGACGCATTTCGACCCGTTGAAAAGGGGGACACCAACGTCATCGTTATCCCCTGCGTCGGAATTCTGGTATAATTATACTGTTCAGACCGGTTCGGACAAGCGTGAGAAGGTGCTGCTAAGTTGGACGGGCAATAATGATATCGCGACAGACCTGTATACCTACCGCCAGTTTACATACGACAACTACGGCTATCCAACCCGGGAATCCGGTTGGGAATGCTGGTATTCCGATATGGAGGATATCCTCGAGCCGGACCGGATGTATCTCAAACAATTCGAATACGATCACGAAACCGACACCGACTATTACCGCCTGGGCCTGCTGACGTCATCGGAAACGAAGACATGGTTCTATGACACCCCGGAGGACTGCCCCAGCCAGCGAACGGAGATCCAATATGACGATGCTTCCTATACATACAACCCTCTCCGAAAAAAAGTCTATGTCGGTAATGATGCCATAAGCCTTTCCGATTATACCCTCGAAAGCGACACGAAATGGACATATGATTCCCATTCGAACATTACGTCGGAAAGGACGGCGTCCTATGGTGCGACAGAATACGTAGGGCCCTCATATACATATGGTTCCAACGGTCGCACACTTGTATCCTCCACGGATGAACTCGGACGGAGCACCACCTATGCCGGCTACGACCGTTTCCTGCATCCCGCCTCCGCTACGGACAACCACAACAGGGCCACGGTCTACTCCTACGACTCCTTCGGGAAACTGACAGCCACTGCACACCCGGACGGCTCTGTCGATTCCACGACCGTTGCATGGGGCGGCGCGGGGAAGTACACCGTCATGGAGACTGTCACTGCCGGGACACCCCGGATCACGCACTATGATGCGCTGGGACGGGAAATCCGGACTTCCGAAAAGACTTTTGACAACCTCTGGCGCTCCGTCGATGTGCAGTACGACTCCCTCGGCAGGAAATGGAGGACCTCCCTGCCGTTCCGCGGTGCGCAGCCGGCGCTCTGGAACGAGGTCGCCTATGACAGTTTCGACCGGCAGGCAAGGGTGCAGGAGGCATCCGGACGGGTCTCCACCTGGGTCTATGGCCTCCATTCCGTCACCCAGACCATTGACGGCGTCACGACGGTCCGGCAGACGAGTCCTTCCGGGCGATACGTTACCGTCACCGATGCCGGAGGGACCGTTTCGACCGGGCATGACGCTGAAGGAAAAGTCAGTTACTCAACCGTTTCCGGAGGAGGAACGACAAGCATTGAATACGATGTCTTTGGCCGCAGAACCCGCATCGACGACCCCAGCGACGGCGTCCGGACCACCGCCTATGACGACTATGCAAACGGGACATCCCGGGTCGTCGAAATCAACTCGAAAGGTATGGTCACAACCTACCGGGACAAATACGGCAGGACGACGAGGACTGAGCGGACCGGGACGGGCACATTCAGTACGGACTACACCTATAACGCTGACAACCAGCTTCTTTCCGAGCGCTCCTCCAACGGAACAAGCAGTACATTCCAGTATGACACCCTCGGCCGGGTCATCTCCGTCCGCGACAGCGTCCCGGACGGGAAGTGGCTGCAGAAAGAGTACACTTATGGACCCGGGAGCCGAATTGCTAATATCGCTTATACGGCGCAGAGCGGCTTCATCGACCGGGAGGTTTTCACCTACGCCAACGGCCATAACACCGCCGTCAGGCTCTCCGACAGCACGGTGGTCTGGGCGCTTACCGCCGAAAACGACCTCGGACTGGCCACGCAGGGCGTCACCGGTCCGGTTACCCGCACCTACGGCTTCACGCCGACGGGCCTCCCGACAAGCCGGAGCATGACCTGCGCCCAGACGACCCTCCAGCTCTTCACCTACCAGTTCGACCCGGCGACCGGGAACCTCCTCTCCCGGCAGGATGCCGTCCACAACCAGGCGGAAACCTTCGGATACGACGGCCTCAACCGCCTCACGTCCGCCGGCTCCCGGCAGGCCGCCTACGCCTCCAACGGCAACGTAAGGTCGATCGACGGGGCCGGGACGATGACCTACACCAACCCGGCCAAACCCTACACGCTGACCTCGTTCAACCCGGCCGGCGGAGTGGATTTTCACGACTACAGCGCATCGTACTCGGCCTTTGACCGGCCGAATGTTCTGAATGAAGACAGCATGTCGGCTGTTTTCACCTATGATGCCGCCCACGACAGGGTCAGGATGGATATCACCAACGACGGAGACCCCGTCCTGGTCCGCTACTACATCGGCGGACGCTACGAGCTCGACGTCACCGAAGATGATGAGACTGAGCGGCTCTACATCGGCGGAGATGCCTACTCCGCCCCGGCGGTGCTTATCCACGACTACGGCGATGATGCGTGGTGCATTCACTACATCGGCCGCGACTACCTCGGCAGCATCACCCACATCACCGATGCCGACGGCGACCTCGTGGCCGAATACAGTTACGACCCCTGGGGGCGCCTCCGTGATCCGGGAACGCTTGTCATCTCCGGTTCCAGTTCCTCTCCGGTCCTCCTGCTCGGCCGCGGCTTCACCGGCCATGAGCATCTCCCCTGGTTCGGTCTGGTCAACATGAACGCCCGCCTCTACGACCCGCTCCTCGGCCGCTTCCTCGCCCCGGACCCCTTCGTCCAGGACCCCGAATCGACCCAGAACTTCAACCGGTATTCTTATGCGCTGAATAATCCGTTGAAGTATACGGATGAGAGTGGGGAGTTTGTTTTTTCATCTTTTTTAGGGCCGCTTGGTGTCATTTTGGACAGGGCATGTTGGGGAGGACTCATCAACGGTACTTTGTACACTTTCGGAGCTCTTATCAACCGAGAGTTCAGTTGGGGAGATTTAGGCCTCGCCATTCTTTCCGGCGCAATAAATGGTGCACTATCTTCAACATCGGTCTCCATATCTTTGGGGAGGAATATCTCTCTGGCCTTCTCGATATCTCCACAGATTTCGTTCGGATCAGATGGTATGGGCATCGGGCTGAACGCTGGTCTAGGCTTATCATTTTTCAAATCAGTCAATCTCGGGATAAATGCCGGTGCTTCCTATTTTGCCAGTGCCACTGGGACAGGCAATAGTGGATTAGAAGGCCGGCTGGGCTATGGCTTAGGCTACAAGGGGGAACATTTTCAGGCAGGCGTGGGGAGCACCTATTTCATGAGCGATGAGACAACGCAATTGACAGGGAACTTCTATGTCGGAGGCGGGCAATGGCGTGCGACTTATGAAAATGACACCTGGGTTCCCGTCCCGGGATTATGGAAGGCAGGTGGGCCAGAGCGGGACAAGTTCCGAACAGCGGCTCTGCGTTTTGACATAACGGGAGGACACTTAAAGGGGGCACAGGCCGGGCTGTATATTTTCACAGGAAAGCCGAAAGAAAAATACGAGTACCCGGATTTTAAGGAAGACAGCAAGCCGTACCGACTAGGAACTCTTTATCTTGGTTATCATAATTATCGTATCGGTTACAACAGTGAAAAGAATGTCCGCGGCCCCATTCAGAATGGATTTCACGATCTGTTCCATTATCCTCATTTCGCGGTTTTGAGCATTCCCGACAAATTGTATTATGGTCTTTATACATCAACTCCTTTCACAGTATGGTAAAGCATTTGATCAAAGCATTACTTGTAATGTCTATTTGGGTAGCAGTCACGTCTGCTTCCTGTCAGAAGAGGTATGATCTCGGTATTCCACGAATCCCATATACCGGCAACGAGTTAAAGATCAACGGGTATTATTACTCTTTCGATACGCTTGGACGGAATACTTCCACTCCAAGAATAGATATAGACATTATTCTTTTCTACAGGAATGGCATCGTTATGAAACACTCCGTCGAGGCGGACGGAACAGACACGCTTCAATTAATAGAGGGTCATCTTCACTCCATGCCAACCGAATGGATGCTCAAGACGTCTTCTGGATTTGGAACATTTGTCATTCTTAACAATACACTGCAACTCTCATACTGGGGGAAAGCGTGGGACTACGATTCTTTTCGGTATGACGCGTTAATCCTTAATGATTCTACATTCATAACAAAAGGTTTCTTTATTAACAATCAGAGCCGAACTGATTGGAATGGTCAAATCTATCATTTCAAGCAATACAGCCCCAAACCCGACAGCACTTGTGTTTTTATAGAATGAATCAGATACTCGCCCGGCAGGATGTCATCCACAACCCGGCCAAACCCTACACGCTGACCTCGTTCAATCCGGGACCCGGGGTCCAGGTCCACGACTACGGCGCATCGTACTCGGCCTTTGACCGGCCGAATGTTCTGAACGAAGACAGCATGTCGGCTGTTTTCACCTACTACGCCGCCCACGACAGGGCCAGGATGGATATCACCAACGACGGAGACCCCGTCCTGATCCGCTACTACATCGGCGGACGCTACGAGCTCGACGTCACCGAAGATGATGAGACTGAGCGGCTCTACGTCGGCGGAGATGCCTACTCCGCCCCGGCGGTGCTCATCCACGACTACGGCGATGATGCGTGGTGCATTCACTACATCGGCCGCGACTACCTCGGCAGCATCACCCACATCACCGATGCCGACGGCGACCTCGTGGCCGAATACAGCTATGATCCCTGGGGCCGCCTCCGCAACCCGCAGACGCTCGCTATCTATGATGATGACAACGCCCCGTCCCTATTCCTCGGCCGCGGCTTTACCGGCCATGAGCACCTCCCCTGGTTCGGTCTCATCAACATGAACGCCCGCCTCTACGACCCGCTCCTCGGCCGATTCCTCGCCCCGGACCCCTTCGTACAGGACCCTGACTTCACACAGAACTTCAACCGGTACTCCTATGCGCTGAATAATCCGTTGAAGTACTCGGATGAGAGTGGGGAGTTTGTGTTATCAACGATGTTGATAGTGGGAGGCATAACGGCGGCCATATTTGGGGCCGGTAATTTAGCGGCTCATGCAATTAGGCAGGATGATTTGGGACATGGGGAATGGGCTAAATATTTTTTCTCTGGCGCTATTGCTGGATTAGCTGTTGGATCGCTTGGCTATCTTGGTATTTCTGGATTAACGGCACTATCTGGGATGTCAGGATTCTTGGGCACCGCTGGAAAAATCACCTTAGCGGGAGCTAAAATTGTCGCCGGGGCACAAGCCGCCTCAACAGTCGCCAGTGTTATTGGCGGAGCAATTAACTCTGGCTGGAATGGAGTTGCCAATGCGGGAAAGATTATGCTTGGGAATTTCTATCTGGATGAGAATAAATCATTCCTTGGACAAGTGTGGGAGGGAATAAGCCGTCATACTTGGGAAGCTCCGCAGCAAGCTGCTGGGTACATCTGGTCCGGAATACGCAATTGTTGGGCGGATAGAGTTGATTATATGGTTGGTGCTACGTTTATTACAGAAGAGAATAGTAATAAAGGCGGCATTTCATTAGGAGGCTTTATTAATTATGACTATTATGATGTGATTTCTGGAAACTTTGATACTTTTGTAACAAAAACTCCTGGCTATATGCATGAATATGGGCATTCAATTGATAGTAAAAGGAAAGGCCTCTCTTATATATTTACTATTGGATTCCCAAGTATCAGGAGCGCTGCGAATGCAGCAGCAGAGATATCTCCAGAAGGTTTTTTGAGAAGCACCCATAGGTCTTTTCGAACTGAAACAAGTGCTAATAATAACGCTGCGGACTATTTTGGTTCATTTTATGGGGTATCTTGGTCTTCAGACAGATGGATTAATCCTATTGGTAGGCTGCAAATTTTTATTGATGCATACCCTCTATAGACTATTATGAAAAAAAGTGTTACTTTGATTGTCCTTTTCTTTACGTGCTCATGTGGCATTATTGAAGATATTAACAACTTCATTCAATATGAAGAAAAGTACTACTTTCTCTTTGCGACAAACCTTTCAGAGGATAATGTATGGTTCTTAACTACTGAGGATAAGGATAAATTACGCTTAAAGCAAAATCACGATGATGAAATAAACCCAACGGGGCCTCCTTTTGATTCCATGTTTGATACTATCACCCTCGATAATTACACTATTTGTTTCACATTAGTTGAACCGAATTCTACACGAGCCGTTTATTGCGTCCCTGACGTGAGTTGGAAGATGGCATTCCCGTCGGGTAGTATAATAGTAAGGGCCTGGAAAGATAAAACTATACAAAGTTTTGGTGGCTGGGAATCATTCCTAATGGATAAGGGGCAGAATTGTCTATCTGATGCAGAGATAGTTATTCCGCTCAATCATATAGATGGTATGGTACACTATATTACATATCCACCCCAAACGTCTCCAATACCCAATTAGCGTCCCTCTTCTCGGTTATAAATTATTCCTGATGCGATAAATTTTAGCTTCTAAACGTTACTTTACCGCCGAAGTCATACCATTCATAGGATTGCAAGATATCAGAGAATTGTCCGGAATATTGATTCTGTGCAAGCAACCTACAACAACATAATATAAAGAAAATAAAACAACAGTTCGTTTCATACAATACTTCGTTAATAAACCAGTTTAACCGTTTCACTAATGTCCCGTTAAGGCCCGAGAAAAGCTATTCCAGCCCCTAGATGAAAGGATATGAGATTATTTAAGTGGACATTACTCATACTGTTCTTCATGAACGGAATCCTATCCTATTCTCAAAATACAGAAGGATATCATGGACGGCCCGAATCCGTCATTTACAAGCATGGAAGAATCGTCTTGCCCAATGGAATGAAACTGTCCCCGGAAACAATCAACATGATGTTTGATGAGCCTGACGGTTATCAACTGTATCAGAAAACAACCAGATGGCACACGGCGACAACTGTCATCTCCCTTTCTTCGGCAACCGCTTTCATTGCCTTTGCATATATCTCGAATGCGTCATTAAAAACTGAACGCCCGATTAGTCAAGCATTTCGTGATACATTTGTCATCACGGATATAGTGCTGTTCTTTTCCGGAGCATTGGCGGATGGGCTTCTTAAAAGAAAGATGAAACGTTGGGTTGATAGTTACAATACCCAGAGAATCATTCAAACCCATGCAGAAATGTCCGTAGGGCCGACTCCTTCCGGATTCGGGCTGTGTCTGAACTTTTGACTCCGGATGGAACGCTACTGCGTCCGCAGGGCGATGCGCTTGCGCAGACCCGGGGAGAGGGAGAGGGCGCAGTCGGCGTCCGCCTGGTCGAGCCAGCGGGTGGCGAGGCCGTAGTTGCCGACGATGTAGAAGGCGTTGGCGAGGTTGTATTCGGCACAGGCCCGGCGCATGCTGCCGCGCTTGTACTGCTGGGCGAGTTCCGTCCATTTCTGGATGGCGTCGGCCCAGCGGAATTCATAGGCCGCCTGGGCGGCAGTGTCCCAGCCGAATTCCAGAGAATCGTAGTAATAGAATGTGTAACGTTCCGATTTCCATGTAGATACGAAGTTCCCGGTTGCCTGTGAGCCGACCCGTTCCGCCTGGGGCGCAGCCGCATCCCAGGCCAGGCTGACAAGGCCGTCATACCCTTTCTCGCCGTCGTTGTACACCTCCGGACGCACGGATGTGGAGCCGTTGAAATACAGGACGCGGTCGTCCTTGTCCATGGAATCATAGGCGCTCACCTTGAGCTTGAAAGGAACGACGACCGGGCAGATGTACGCCGAGTCCCGGCTCCCTTTCGGCAGCCCGGAAACCCGGTTCTCGCCCATTCCGATGGCCCCGTATTCCGGCGTGCTGAAATAGAAGACGACATCCTCACCGGTGTCCAGTACCAGGTCCTGCATGTAGGACTTGCGGACCGTGGCCGCCGTGTCCCCGGGAACCCGGAAAAGGCGGATCACTTCCTGCCCCCCGAAATAATCCTCCTCCATCTTGCGGGCAAAACCGCTCGCCACGCTGCGGAGGAAGGTGGAATCCGACTGCGCGCCCCCGTCCGCATAGACGACGGCCATGCTCTTGCGGGAGAGGTCCAGGCCGCATTTGGAGGGATAACGCATCTCGATGTTCATCGTGAAAGTTTCCGGTGAACAGGCGGCGAGCAGCAGGGCCGCTCCCAGGAGAAGAGTCGATCGTTTCATATTCTTACACTTTTTCGGCGGTGAGGTCATATTCGTCGGCGGCCGTGATGCGGACGTCGAGGAATTCTCCGATGAGCGAATACGGCTCGATGCCCTCGAAGGCGGCCGCATCATACTTCAGGAGGATCTCCCCGTCCACTTCCGGGCTCTCGAATTCGCTGCGGCATACCAGGATGCCTTCCACGAAATCGTCCACGAGCACGCGCACGACGGATCCCACGCGGGAAGAATTGAATGCAAATGAAATGCCACGCTGCTCGGCCATCAGCCGGTCGAGGCGGGAACGCTTGGTCCGGGGGCTCACCGTGTCGGGGAAATGCGCGGCGCCGAAGGTGCCTTCTTCCTCCGAATAGGCGAAGGCGCCGAGGCGCTCGAAACGCGCTTCCCGCACGAAATCAAGCAGTTCCGCGAATTCCTTGCGTCCCTCCCCCGGATGGCCGACGATCATCGTGGTCCGGAGCACGACACCGGGCACGCGTTCGCGCATCCGCGCGATGAGCGCCCGGGTCCAGGCGCCGTCGACGTGGCGGTGCATCTTGTCGAGCACCGGGTCGGCGATGTGCTGCAGCGGAATGTCCATGTAACGGCAGACCTTCGGATTGTCCGCCATCTCGTCCAGGACGTCTTCCGGGAAGTCCGCCGGATAGGAGTAATGGATCCGTATCCATTCGATGCCCTCCACGGCGGAGAGTTTGCGGAGCAGTTCCGCGAGGGCGCGACGGCCGTACAGGTCGAGACCGTAGAAAGTCGTGTCCTGGGCGATGACGACCAGTTCACGCACCCCCTTGGCAGCAAGGTCTTCCGCCTCAGCCACAAGCACTTCCATCGGAACGGATTTGTGCGGGCCGCGAATGAAGGGGATGGCGCAGTAGGAACAACGGCGGTCGCAGCCTTCCGAAATCTTGAGGAAGGCGTAAGGATGGCGGCCGTCCGTACGGACGCGTTTGTGGGCGGAAGCGCGGTCCGGCGTACAGCCCAGGGCGCGGACCAGCGGGTCCAGGTCACGGGCGCCGAACCAGCCGTCCACTTCGGGGATCAGGCCCGGCATCTCGTCGGCATAGCGCTGGGAGAGGCAGCCGAAGACGAGCAGGCGGCCGACCTGCCCGGCCTTCTTCCGCTCCACGGCGGAAAGGATGGTCTGGATGGACTGCTCCTTGGCGTCGCCGATGAAGCCGCACGTATTGACCAGCAGGACATCCACGGGGCCGGCATACGCCTCCGGAACGGTTTCATAGCCGCTCCGTACCTGATACAGAAGATGTTCCGTATCGACGGTGTTCTTCGAACAGCCGAGGGTGACGACCTGGAGGGTGGGCATGGATTATTCCTGGGCAGGCTCCTCTTCCGCCGCTTCGTCCTCCTGGACGAAATCGAGGGAGGCGTGCTTCTTGAGTTCGTTGTACCACTCGACGACCTTCTTCATGTGGGACACATAGAAGCGGGTCTCGTCATAGTTCGGGAGCGCCTTGGCGAACAGGGCCTTCAGCGCGTCGGCCGGGGCCTTCGCATCCGGGGCGTCGGCGTCGCCGAGTACGGCATGCATCTGCTCGAAGACCTTCTGGAGCTTGACCTCCTCCTCTTCGGTGTAGATGGAGATATCGGCGAGGCTGGTGATGCGGCTCTTGAGGTCGAAAATCGTCCGGCGGCCGTCGGAAAGGGCTTCGACGATGGCGCCGTTGCGGGCCTGGGCGATATAGTTGAACAGGCCGTGCTGGCCGGAAACGGAAAGGATCTTGGACAAATCGGTTTTCATATGCTTTCGATATCGTTAATGTACAAAGATAGGAATTATTCGGCAAAAAGGTAAGGGAGGGCGCGGTCCAGCCGGGCGCCGAGTTCGTCGAGGGAGCCGTCGTTCCGGATGACCATGTCCACCTTCGACAGGTCGAAGGACTGGGCGGCGATGCGCGCCCGGACGGTCTCCTCCGGGACGCCGTCCCGCCGCACCGCCCGCGCAACGCGCACATCTTCAGGCGCTTCTATCAGGATTACCTTGTCGTATTCCCCGTCAAAAAGCGGCTTGGACAGGATGATGGCCGACTCGATGACGACGATGGGCGCATGCTGGAGGGCCCGCCAGGAACGGAAGTCCTCGAGGACTGCCGGATGGACGACGGATTCGACCGCCGCACGCGCCGCCGGATCGGAGAAGATCCGTCCGGCGAGCCGGGCGCGGTCGAGCCGGCCTTCCGCATCGCGGAGGGACATGCCGAGCCGTGCCTCCAGGGCATCAACCACCTCCGCGCAGCGCGCGTAGAGGGTCTTGGCGGAAGCGTCGCTGTCATAGACGGGAAAACCCCGCCGGGAAAGATGGGCGGCCGCCGCGGACTTTCCGCTGCCGATGCCGCCGGTGATGACGAGGGTCTTCATCAGTCGGTCAGGATACAGTCGAATACCTCGGGCGTGATGCGGTAGTCGATCACGCCGGAAGGCAGTTTCAGGGTTCTGGGGATGCAGCGTCCGGTCAGGGAGCCGGCGAAATCCTTGTAATCGACATAGAGCCGGAAGGCATCCGTCGGGTCCTTGCTGACCGGGAAGATGCAGCGGAAGGTGACGTCGGCCACCGACGGGAACACCTGCAAGTGCTTCCCGGCCGGGGCGTTCCACACTTCGACGGGCACGCTCGAATGCAGCTCGACATAGCGCGAAACCGTCAGGGTATAACTTACTTCCGGCTCGGAAAGGCGTACGCCCCGGGCACGGCTCAGCTTGAGCATGCCGTGCATGTTCTCATGGACGTCGGAGAGGAACAGGGTGGAGGTATAGACCCGGTCGATGGACTCGATCCGGGCGGATTCGCCATAGACGGTGACCGAATCCGGCTCGAGCCGGAGCGGGGCCGAACTCATGTACTGGGGCCGGTACAGCACCTCATGGACCAGTTCCACCGGCACTTTCCTGTGGGTCTGCGCGGGGAAAAGGAAGCGGAGGGTGTCGGAGACAAAGGCATCGACGATGGTCCCGTCCCCGAAGATGTCCGCCGCGTAGCCGTTGATGGCGGGGGCGGCGAGGTAGAAGTCGTCACCGCCTGCCGGGCGGAGGTCGCCCCGGTCGATCCGGACCCGCACCGGCTTCCGTTTGCGGTCCATGCGGTTCCGGAGCAGGACGAAGCCGGTGGCGTGGCAGCGGGCCACGGCCGTGGCGGCATTTGCCGAGCGCTCGGAGTGGCCCTCGATGCTGCTTTCGGCGATGACCGGGATGCTGACGATCCCGGAATACGGGCGGGAGAGGTTGGTGACCAGCCAGACGATGGACGCAACGAGGAGAGACGCGAGGAAAACCATCCCGTCTCTCCCGTTGAAATGGAGCGCTTTCCGGATTTTATCCAGGAAACGCACTACTGCTGGGCCGTATAGTCCTTGACGAGCCCCTGCTTGTCGACGCGGATCTTGGTATCGCCGTCCACCCGCAGGAAGACCGTCTTGTTATCGGGGCAGATCTCGGCGATTTCGCCGTAGATGCCGCCGACGGTGACGACCTTGTCGCCTTTCTTGAGCCCGTCGCGGAAGTTCTGGAGTTCCTTCTGCTGCTTGCGCTGCGGGCGGATCATGAAGAGCCACATCACGACAAAGATCAGGATCAGCATGATCCACATCGACCAGGAGGAGCCTCCTGCGGCAGGTGCGGGGGCACCGGCAGCCTGCAATAACATCATCATTTTCATATTGGAATCGTACTAAAGATTTGGCGTTTTCCGGAGCCGGCGTCATTCCAGGCCGGGGCCCGTCTTGGCGATGCGGCCGTCGGAAACGGCCTCGCGGATCAGGCGGTCGAGCAGGCCGTTGACGAAGGCGCGGCTCTTCGGGGTGCTGAAATGCTTGCAGATCTCCACATATTCATTGATCGTCACCTTCACGGGAATCTCCGGGAAGGTTTCCGCTTCGGTCAGGCCCATCGCGATGAGGACGAGGTCCGTGGTGAAGAGGCGGTCGGCCTCCCACTTGCTGACATTGGCCGAAACGCGTGCGCAGCAGGCCTCATAGCGGGAAAGGGTGTTCCGGAGGAGGCGCGTGACGAACACATGGTCCGAGGGATCGGCGTACAGTTCCGGGTAGTCCCAGCGGCCGGTCCGGGCGATGGCGTCCATCGCCTTCATGTCGAACCGGAGGACATAGCCGAGGTCCTCGGTCCAGTAGATGTTCATGTCCTCGAGGATGTGCCAGAGCGCCTCGTTGTCCTCGAGCACCTCTTCGAAGACATGCTTGAACAGTCTGGCGTCGGCGGCGAGGGAGCGCTCCGGGGCGGCCATGTAGTCCGCGAACCAGGGCTTGGAGGAGATGGTGTCGAAGAGGTTGCGGACCAGGACGTCGTCGTTGTCCCAGCCGAACTTCTTCTTTTCGAGGAGCTTGCTGAAATCCGGATCGTTCTCCAGCAGGGGGGCCAGCGCGTTGTCGGCGAACTTCGTGTTGGGATGGAGTTCCTCCTCGGTGGGATGGAACTTGCCCTTCGCCGCCTGGATCCTTTTCTTCGCTTCGGCGGTCAGCGGGGAGACGATCGAGAGCATGTACAGGTACAGGTCCCTCGTGGCCTCGCAGGACGCTTCCAGGATGGAGAGGGCCTCCTTTTCGGACATGCCGGGCGTTTCCGCCGCGGCATAGAGGACCTGGAAGGCCTTGATCCGCAAGATTCTTCGGTTCAGCATAATTTCAAACAAATTTTACGCAAAGATAGTGAAATGAAAAGATTTTTCCCTACATTTGTGGATGAAATGATAAAAAATCAGAGCCATGTACAGTGAGGATTACGAGCGGGGATACCCGCAGGAAAGGAACGGAGAGGATGTGTACTCCAAGCCGGTGCGTGCCGGGAAGCGGACCTATTTCTTCGATGTGAAGTCCACCCGCGGCAACAACGACTTCTACCTGACCATCACGGAAAGCAAGCGCCGCCAGGAAAGGGATGGCAATTTCAGCTACGACAAGCACAAGATTTTCCTGTATAAGGAAGACTTCGAGAAATTCGCGGAAGGTCTCCAGGAGGCCATCAGCTACATCCGCGAGAACTGCCTGAAGGACCTCCCGCCGCGCGAGGAAGGCTCCTTCACGGACGTCTCCTTCGACGAACTCTGATCGCAACCCCTGACAAACCGGCCTCCCGCCGGTTTTTTTGAAAGAAAAAACCACATGATCCTCCTCAAGAACATCCAACTGGAAGGGAAACCCGTCGATATCCTCATCGACGGCCCGGTCATCGCGAAAATCCTGCCCGGCGCCGGACTGGAAGCCATGCTCCGGCAGCCCGCCAACGCCGGCCTCGCCCGCCGGATCGCCGCGGAAGCCGAGGTGATGGACTGCCGCGGAAAGGCCGCCATCCCGGGTTTCATCAACATGCATACGCACGCCGCCATGTCCCTGCTGCGCGGCATCGTGGAAGACGAGCCTTTCCATACCTGGCTGGACGGCATCTGGAAGATCGAAGAGAAGATCGATGCGGATTTCGTTTACTGGGGCACGAAGGTCGCCTGCCTGGAGATGGTCAAGAGCGGCACGACGACGTTCAATGACCAATACTTCTTCTGCGAGGCGGCCCGCCGGGCGGCCGTGGAGACGGGGATCCGGCCCGCCATCTGCTATGTCGTCCTCGACCGGGGCGACCGGGAAGAGGCCGAACGACAGAAAGAACTGTGTATCAAGCTATACGAGGACTCGCATTCCTGGAAGGACAACACCCTGCTGACGATGTGCTTCCATGCCATCTATTCCGTCAGCGAGGAGATGATGGTCTGGGCCGCCGAATACGCGAAGCGCCACGGGATGAAGCTCCATATCCACCTCGCCGAAACGGAGCGGGAAGTCCGCGATTGCAAGGCCGTCCACAAGGGCCTCACCCCGACCGAATACCTGGCCGAACTGGGCATCCTCAGCCCCGACCTGATCGCCGCCCATACCCTCTGGCTCTCGGAGCACGACATCGAACTGCTGGGCGCCCACCGGGTCAACTGTGTCCACAACATCAATTCCAACGCAAAACTCTCCTCCGGCTACCGGTTCCTGTACAATGAACTCCGGGACGCCGGTGCGAACGTGTGCCTCGGCACGGACGGCGCCGCCTCCTCCAACAACCTCGACATGCTCGAGACCATGAAGACGACGGCCCTCTTCCAGAAGGCCTGGCGCATGGATCCCGCCCAGATGCCCCTGGGGGAACTGATGGACCTGGCGACGGTCAACGGTGCGAAGGCGCTGGGAATCGACACGGGCGTCCTCCGGGAAGGCGCGGCCGCCGACCTGTCGATCGTCGATACGGAGTCCTCCTCCTTCCTCTCCCCCGGCTCCTTCGAGGCGAACCTCATCTACAGCGCGCACAGCGACTGCATCCACTCGGTAATCGCGGACGGCCGTTTCGTGATGAGGAACCGGAAGGTCGAAAACGAGGAATCGATTCTGCAGAACGCACGCGAAGCGCTGCGGCGGATCGTCTGAGACGGCTAATAATGCCGTAACTCGTCCTTCTTGAACGAGCACACGGACAGGCGGATGATGTCGCCGTCCACGTCCGGGAAGAACCAGGGGTTCCGGAAGGAATTGAGATTCCGGACGATATGCATTTCCCGGGCGGGCGTATTCCCCTGCACGCAGAGGATGGCGACCTTTCCATCGGGATTCCGGGCGACGTCCGCCACCAGGACGGCATGGCCCAGTCTTCCCTTCCGGCGGGAACGATAGACCAGGATGTCGCCCGGTTGGACGTCGCGGATGGCCCGCGGCGATGTCTCCCGATAGACCGACTCCGTATTGCAGGTCTTATAGACTTGCTCCAGGTAGGACTTGAACTTCCAGCGGAAGGAGCCGCCGTCGTAGGTATGTTCCACCCCGTTCACGTCCGTAAACCGGAGGCTGTCCAACTGCTGGGTTTTCCAGAAATACTCGGAACGGATCCGGATCACGACGTCGGCGCACTGCTCGTATTCGCTGATCAGTTTCCGGTCGATCACCCCGGAGGAAATCCATTGGAAGGGGGCCACTTTCCCGGAGTACAGATGGACCTTGGCGCCGTGCGGCAGGAGGCGCTGGGACCGGAGGAATTCGGTATAGGAACCTTCCGGCGCATCCTCCCGCTCATAACCGACGGGGGCCGGGATATCGCCGAGGCAGGCGGCCGTCACCGGATCGCCCCCGCCGGACAGGAAGACGGCCGCGCCGGTAAGGACGGGACCGAGGACGGAGAGCAGGATGATAAAAAAGCGCTTCATTATCCAAAGATAGGTTTTTATCATTACATTTGCAACAGGAAACGCCGGCAGGCGCATGCGAAAGCGATGACTGATACGGAAAAAACATCCATCTACGACCACCTGGAAGCCATGTCCACCGAGGAAATCCTCCGCGATATCAACGCCGAGGACATGGCGGTGCCGGCCGCCGTCGGTGCGGCCATCCCCCAGATCCGGGTCCTGGTGGACGGCATCGTGGAAAGGATGCGGCGCGGGGGACGGGTCTTCTACCTCGGCGCCGGGACCAGCGGACGTCTGGGCGTGACGGACGCCTCGGAAATCCCGCCGACCTACGGGGTCCACGACAAGTTCATCGGGCTCATCGCCGGCGGCGATTCCGCCTTCCGGAATGCCGTGGAAGGGGCCGAAGACAACTCCCGGCAGGGCTGGGAGGATATCCTGGCCTACCACCCCACCCCTGACGACACCCTGGTCGGCATTTCCGCGTCGGGCGGGGCACCGTATGTGGTCGGGGCGCTGCGGGAGGCCCGAGCGGCCGGCCTGCTCACAGGCATCATCGCCTGCAGCAAGGGCAGCCGGGCCGGAGCGGTCGCCGAGGTGGCCATCGAGGCCGTCGTCGGGCCGGAATTCGTCACCGGCAGCACGCGCATGAAATCCGGAACCGCCACGAAACTCATCCTCAACATGATCTCGACCGCCGTCATGATCCGGCTCGGCCACGTGCGGGGCAACCGCATGGTGGACATGCAGCTGACCAATGCGAAGCTCGTTGACCGCGGCACCCGCATGATCATGTCCGAAACCGGCATCACCGACTACGACCTCGCCCGGGAGTTGCTACTCAAGTACGGTTCCGTCCGGGCGGCCGTCGAGCGCGCGCCCCAGGACTGCTGACAGCGGAACCGCCTGAGCGGCAATCAAATGCAACGCATCATCTTCCATATCGACGTCAACTCCGCCTTCCTCAGCTGGTCGGCGGTGAAGATGGTGCGCGAAGGACGGCCGGACATCCGGCTCGTGCCCTCGGTCGTTTCCGGCGACCCGAACGACCGGCGCAGCATCATCACGGCCGCGTCCATTCCCGCGAAAAAACTGGGGATCAAGACCGCCACGCCGGTCTCGATGGCCCTGCGGACCTGCCCGTCGCTGGTCATCGTCCACGGCGACTGGGACTGGTACAAGCAGTGCTCGGAGGGTTTTATCGCCATTTGCCGGCGTTACTCCCCCGTCCTGCAGCAGTTCTCCATCGATGAATGCTTCATTGACATGACCTTCCGCTGCAAGAAGGACAACGCCGTCGCGGTCGCCACCCGGCTCAAGGAGGAGATCAAGACCTCGCTGGGCTTCACGGTGAACGTGGGGATCGGCGCCAATAAACTGCTCGCGAAAATGGCCTCCGACTTCGAGAAGCCGGACAAGGTGCACACGCTCTGGGAGCAGGAAGTGGAGGAGAAGATGTGGCCGCTGGGCGTCCGGGACCTCCTCTGGGTCGGGAAAAAGACGGAGGAGCGCCTGCTCGCCCACGGGGTCCGGACCATCGGCGACCTCGCGAAGCTCGGAATCGGCTCCCTGACCCAGCTGGTCGGCCAGAAATTCGCCCTGCAGCTGCATGAAAACGCCAACGGACGGGATGACTCCCCCGTGGAGACCGAGGTAGCCGAGGCGAAAAGCTACAGCGCGGAGCGTACGTTCAGCAAGGACCTGACGGATCCCAGGGACATCGACCGGGCGCTGTTCAAGGTTGCCTGCATCGTGGCGCACCGCATCCGGCGCGATGATTTCCGGGCATCGACCGTATCGATGTTCGTCAAACACAAGGACTTCACCGTCACGCAGAAACAGACCTCGCTCCCCCAGCCGACGGATGTGACCGCCCTCATCCTGAATGAGGCCCGGAGGATGCTCACGGAGGTGTGGGACGGCGTGACGCCGCTCCGGCAGGTCGGGCTCGGCGTCTCCAAACTCACGCACGAACCGGCCGTGCAGATGTCCCTGTTCGAGGATCCGAAAATGGCGTATTACCGCGAATGGGACCGCCAGTTCGATGCAGCGCGCGCCCGGGCGGAAGATGCCCGGATGCTGGCCTACGAACGGAAGGGCAGGCAGCGGCCGGATCGTTCAGGAGAAGAATAGGGCCTCAAGCCCGCCCCTGCGCCGGCGGCACCAGTTTGATGGCGTTGATGATCCTTCCGCACCGGACACCCTCCCGCCGGGCCGAGAAGAAGGATTCGTCGGTAAATGTGTCGATACCAGTTATTTGTATATGGGCAGCCGGGACGCCGGCGTCTTCCAGCAGCCACCGGTTGGCCTTGAAAAGGTCGATATGATGGCCGCCGGACATGGGCGACCCGTCCCCGGGGCCCCGGAAGGACCAGACCTCGTCCATGGGGAAATCGGCCTGCTTGAAATGCTCCGCCACCTCTTCCCCCACCTGGAAACTGTCCGGGCCGATGCCGGGACCGATGACGGCGCGCATCGCGGAGGGATTGCAGCCGAACCGCTGCACCATGACGTTGATGGTTTTCTGCGAGATATGCATGACGGTCCCCTTCCACCCCGCATGAACGGCGGCGACGGCCCGCTGCACGGGGTCATACAGCAGGACCGGGATGCAGTCGGCGGTCCGGACACCGATGGCCACGCCGGGAAGGCGTGTCACGAAGGCGTCATACCCTTCCAGTTCTTCCCGCGTCAGCCCCGGAGAGTCAATGACGGCCACCTTGCAGTCATGGACCTGATGCCCCTGTATGACCGGATACGGGAGCGCGGCATTCCTCCGCGTCGAGAACGCCTCCACACCGGCACCCAGGCCGTATTCCAGCAAACCGTCGAACATTCCGGGCAGCAATGATGAGGGAATGCAGCTTATTCCTGGCAGGGATTGCCCGTCAGGTGGTTCTTGGCGATGTTCGGAATGGGTCCGTAGTAGTCCAGCACGTTGATGCCGACACCGTCGGGAGCGTTCTGGACATCGCTCCAGTAGGCGTTCGCCCGCGGGAAGATGTACCTGGGTAAAATACCCCGGAGGTCAAGCATGGGCACCAGGGTGTGCTTGCGGTACTGACGGTCCGGACTGGTGCCGAGATAGGCACGGTGGCGCCAGAGCGTGTAGCTCTCGTGGCCTTCGAAGGCGAACTCGACCTGGCGTTCATGGGAAACATTTTCCAGCGTGGGCATGACGTCGTCGGTGAATGCGGCCCGGTGACGGATGTCGTTCAGGGCCTTCTTCGCCGTGGCGGCATTGCCCTTTCCGCTCTCGGCAAAGGCCTCGGCATAGTTCAGCAGGATCTCCGCATAGCGGATGTCGTACCAGGGATTGCCGGATTTGTACGGAGCCGTCTCGGGATCCAGGAACTTCCTGATACCGAACGATGTACTCCAATAAGAGGAGTGGTTGTACGTTTCCTTGCTGCCGATATCGAAGAAGGCGGACATGCCGTCCGGGGTATCATTGCCAAGTTCGTAATAGGTGACACCGCTGATCGTCACGTGGTTCGCCTGGTAGAACTCGACCTTTCCGTCGGGAAGCAAGTAGCCGCCCTGCGCCACGATGGTGATGCCGCGGAAGTCAGCCCCCGGATACAGCACCCAGGCATGGAAACGGGCATCCTTCTGGAGGAAAGGATCCTGCGGGTGGTTGTATTTGACAAAATCAACCGACTTGTCAAAAGTGGATGCCTCATCGGAGATGCGGGCGAAATAGATATCCTCCCTGCCGTCGTGACGGGTCCTTACCGTACCGTCATCCCGGCCGCCGGACGCATTGTAATTGTCGAACAGGTCCACGAAGTCGGATGTGACGGAGTAATTGCCCCAGCCGGATCCGGTACCGTTGCCGTGCTTCTGGTTCGGGGAATTCATGAGGTCGAAACCGTTGTCCGTATCCACCACCAGGCCGGTATTGTAGGACTTTCCGAAAATGAATTCCCCGTCACGCCTGTCCAGGAACAGTTTCGTGAGGTTTTCCTTCGCCTTGGCCACCGATGCCGTGGCGCCGCCGTAAAGGGAAAACTTGCCGGAGTTCATGATCTTCTCACAGGCCTCGATGCATTTGGCAAAATAGGCATCAGCATAGGATGACTCCATGTAGGTGAGTTTTTCCGACACAGCCTTGTAACTGGAGGGGATGGGGGCCTTTGCCCAGTATTTGCTCAAGGAACCTGCATACAGGGCCACGCGGGACTGCAGGCCGAGCGCCGCCCACCTGGAGGCGCGGAACTTGCCGCCCGACGGTTCGTCAGGAAGCAGTTGGGCCGCATTGTCCAGTTCGGAGATTACGAAATCCCAGGTCTGCTTCTCGGTGCTGCGCGGGCCGATGTTCGATTCGTCGACGCGCTTGCCGGAGAGCGGCTCCGTCACGATGGGGACGCCGCCGTAGCGGCGGACCATGGCGAAATAGCAGTAGGCGCGCGCGAAAACGGCTTCGCCCAGCATCCGGTCACGGGTCTGCTCATCGATCACCGCCGCACCCACGGCCTCGTCGAGCTTCGCGATGAAACGATTGATCCTCCCGATCTTCGCGTAATCCCAGAATCCGTTCACATTGACGGTGTAGTCATTGCCCTTCGAATACGTGGCCAGCATCGTGTGCTGGTCCCTGGTATTGAAAGGGTCCATGGGGATGATGTCGTAAATCTCCAACAGAGCCTGCTCCAAACCGGCCGGTGTCAGGAGAATATCGTCCTTGGACCGCTTCTCGCAGGAGGCCAGGCCAAGGATCAGGATGATGGCGAGAGCATGCTTGAATAACTTTTTCATGGCGCAAATCGTTTAGAATCCGATGATATTCCTTCTGCCGGGGCATACCCCTCAACTTTACAAAGATAAGGATATTTTGCAAGGAAACCGGGAGAATCTGAAAAAATACGGAATGTTCGATATCGAGTTCAACGTTCCCGGCAAAATCAGGACTTTCGGCATTAACGTGGAGAGCGACGTTCTGAGTGAGGCCTTCGATGCGCTAGCCATAAGAAAGATTACCGGATTATTCATCGCGGCGGTGCTCCCGCAATCCTGATCAGCGCCGGTCCCTATTACAAGGCAGGCCGGAAACCGACGTCCTTTCCTGTATCCATCTTCTGGATACCCCTGCGATTATTCGTGACTCCTATGAATCCGTCAAAAACCTCAACTCGATCCATGCCACTGCCTTCCCTATATGAGAAACCCCTGTAATTATAAGCGCCTCCTCTAATCACACGACTGCCCTCTTGCGATGCTGCGGGACCGGCTGGATCATCGCCGGAGGGCACTGCCTCGGAATCATAACTCCATTCCCGGTAATAATCCTGGCAGTATTCCCAGACATTACCATGCATATCGTAAAGCCCCAGTTCATTCGCAGTGCGCTCTCCGCAGCGGATTGTATAATATCCAAAATTGTCATGATAATTAGCGATGGAAGACAAATCATTGCCACCCGAATAAGCATAGCCCTGGCTGAACTTTCCACCGCGCGCAGCATATTCCCATTCCGCCTCGGAAGGAAGGCGCATGGAAAGGCCGGTCAGTTCGTTCAGCGCCTGCAGGAACGCATTGCAGTCCTCCCAGGAAACAGTTTCTACCGGGTAAAAGTCCGAATCCTCACCCCAATAGCCACCAGTATTGTAACGTTCGGGAAATGTGCTTGGGTTACAATGCATGACATCCATCCATAGCCATTGGGGGAACTCCGTCGCCGCCATGTAATAGTCTTTTGTGATGTTGACCGTCACCGTCGAAGAGGGGTCTCTGGGCATCTTGCGTTCAAAAGAACCGGCTTCCACCTTGATCAAGTCATAGTGGTAGGTGTATTCATCTTTCCCTTCCTCGGTGATTCTCAGAATGTGGGCCTGATGTTCTCCACGCCATTCATCAAACTCGCGTATATGGAAGACCGGTGTCGAGTACAGTTCGGACAGTTTTCTGCAGCTTATGTTCCCCCAACCGTAGTATTTGGAATGGTAGCGATCGTATGCAATGTCAGGGACATAGACGGTTGTTTTCGTATTATCACTGAACGGCGCAGTCTCCGCAATATAGCTTTTTGATTCGCTGTCATACAACAGTCCAAAACCCGCAGGACACACAATTTGTGGCGGCACAAGTGACTCGAATTCAATGATATTCGGCTCAGAATTGGTGTTCCTAAGACATCCGGGGCCCAGGATCTTGACCGAAGCAGGGACCTTGAAGCGCTTCAACAAAGAGTTACAGCCAGATAGCCCGGAGCTTTTGATTTCGCCAATAGATTCTAATCCATGTATTTGCGTAAGATTATCACATCCGGAGAACATACTCTCGACAAGGGTCGTCCAGCCCTTTGGCAGCGTTACCGACTCCAAGGCGGCACAACCAATAAAAGCGCCATGGCCAATTCTCTGTACCGCATCCGGTATGATCACTTCCGCCACTTGACTATAAGCAAAAGCATAAGGGCCAATTTCTGTCACACCGGACGGTATGTTGAATCCCGGACTTGCCGCCTGTGCCACGGCAACAAGACAATTGTCGATTACCAGGCCTTTACCGTCCGATGTCGCCCCTTTGCCTTTAAAAGACGCAAGGTCTCTCAAAGGCCTGAAAGCATTATCTGCTGCCGGCTTCTCGAAAGAAGAAGGTACCGTAATGGTTTTCACCCTATAGGCATCCATCTCATCCTCGGTAAATAACGATCCATCGGAATGATACAACCAACTCCCGCGAGGTACTGCATTCCCGTCGTTCAGATACAGGGCAACAGGAGAATCTCCATATTGCGCCCATCGCTCATGCACACGTTTTACTCCGTCAGGAATGCCATACTCGTTCATTCTCCCTCCGATAAAGAACATCAGCACCCCGTCGTCGTTTACCACGGCATGGCCATCCCTGCTGACGGCTGAACCCGTGACGGCTTTCAAACGAGGACAATCGGTGAATGAGTTTGCAGAAATGAATTGAATGGTCGCGGGTATCTCTATGGACTCCAAAGCCAAACAACCATAAAACACATTGCCTTCATATGATCCCTTGTAGATGCTGCTGCATCCAATGAGTTCAACCGATTCCGGAATGACAATGTTTTTAAGGCCGATGACGGCCTCGCCCATATCAAACTGATTCCTGGGAGTATAGCAGCAGTTGGAGAAGGCACGTGATCCGATGGATTTCAACGATGACGGAAATACAATGCCGTTGCTCAGAGGCCTCCCGGAAAAAGCATTATCACCTATCGATTCAAGTCCATCCGGAAAAATGATTGTGTCCAGCCCTCTCCTTCCCTGTTCGTACTGATAAATGCTGAATCCTCCATCAACAGCAAATGCATAAGCATCTATCACCTTAATTCCTTTCGGTAAAGTAACACGATTGAGAAAAGGCATCCGATAGAAAGCATACGGTGCAATCTCCGTCAAACCGGTAAAATACTGTAGTTCGTCAAAAGACGTTATGGAATAGGTGTCAACCAAATTGCGGGCCCATCGATATTGAGTATTGGAGCTGCTGGACTTCAAATCACCATTCTCATCATAAAAAACGCCAACATCGATTTGCTGAGACACTTCATTGAAAACATTCATCAGCGTGGTAACGTCGGCCGCCTCCTTGAAAGAGAGTTCCCCGTCTCCGTTCACATCGAACAGAGCGACCAGTCGGTCTTTAACCGCCTGGCACGCAAAGGGAATCGGGCTATCCTGAGGATACTGGCGCACAGTTATGGTCTGCACTGCCGTACCGCTACGCAAGGTAATGGTGCCTGTACGGTCTGTTCCGGCATTGGCGCGCACGACGGTGAACACCAGCCTGGAACCGGAGGACTGGCCGGCTTCCAGATAAAGCCAGTCGGCATCAGAGGAGGCTTCCACCTGCCTGCTCGCCACGACATCCAGTGCAAGGGTGCCTCCTTCAAGGCCGAAGGAGTAGTCGGTTTTTGCCACGGCGATGGCATCCTTTCCCATCTGGAGGATGCTGACATTCTCCGAGAATCCGCTTTCTGCATCTGTGAATGAGACGAATCCTTCACGGTTGTCGGCAGAATTATTCTCCGTGACGCTCAGAAAGAATGTATTGGTCGATTCCCTGTTCCCCTCCTGAATCCATTCATAGCCCTCCGGTATACGAATAGAGACGTTCCTGTCGGATACGGCCTCGACCCGCACCGTACCACCACCCGCATCCATTGTTATCTCTTTTTCAGACAATAAGATACGGAGATCCGGTTTTTCGGGGGCACGATTCCCCTCCTGATAGACAGAAACGACCTCCTTGAGCGTCCCGTCCGTAAATACAATCCGCCCTTCACGCCTGTCCGCGTCGGAGTTGGCTCCGACGGCGAATGACAGTATCCTTGTTTCCAGGGCCTTCGTTTTCGTGGTATGATCCGTCAGCCATCCGTCAGCATCCTCTATCGAATAGCTGTAACTGACATTGGACTTGACTTCGATGGACAGTTCGCCACCTTCTTTCGGAACTTCATGCTTGGTGGTCGTAACAAGCAAAGCGTCTTTCTGTTTCTGGGTAATCAACAGATCGGTGGTGTTCTTGCCCGATACGATTCTCAGCGTGGCCGAGCGGTCTTCATATCCTTCGTTCACGGAGGCATTCACCGACACGGTAACACTCCCGGACTGACCGCTGGTCGGGGAGAACGTAAGCCACCCTTCCGCACGGTCGTTTATAACGGATGCCGTCCAGGAATCTGTCGTCTTGAAGGCAAAGGAGCATTCGCCGCCTTCGGACGGAATAAACAGGCTGAGATTGCTTACGACATATTCGCTGACAGGGGTAGAGGGCGTTTCGGAGTTACCACCCGGAGGATTCTGGTTCTCAGGTTTTTTTTCACAAGAATACAAACTTGTTATTGCCAAACAGAGAAAACAAAGAATACTTCTTTTCATAAATCGTGGTCACAAAATATGCAATTGCAGCAAAGGTACGAATTATTCTCTTAGGCAGACAATACGGCCGCACAACAATATCACTGACATACAGATCCTGAACTACTCTTCCATATTTGAAGACTATGCCTGGCCCCATAATGGTATAACTTATTACGCTTTAATACGCAAAAATAACACGACAGAACCCTTAAGCCCTGCCGTGTTATTCATTTAATCGATTGTATTTCAGCTGGTTAAACGGATTAATATTCCTCCTCGTCAAATGCGGGAAGAGGCAGCACTGTTTCCATATTCCCGTCAGGAAACGATGGCTTCCCTTATTACAAAGACGGTGGGGTGCACTGGGCTTCCGTAAGTTTAAGCTTGGGGTTATCCGCCACATCCCACCAAACGCGACCGGTAATGTTGTCATCACCCCGCAGGTCGTTGACCGCTTCTGCGAAAGACGCAGAAGTATAAGTGACAGACTTGTCCGAATAAAAGCCCAGACGGTACGGATACTGATCAATGCCTTTGGCAATGGCAGCAGGTCCTACAGGCATCTCAGGGATGTTTAAGCGGCGCCAATCAGACCAGGCTTCAACACCGTCGGAAAGGTAGGACGCAATCCAGCGCTGAGTAGCAATCTGTTCCATTCCTTTCGGAAGAGAGAAGGCAATTGACGGAGATGAAAGGTATGAACTGGCACCGTTTATTTCCCACCATTCAAAGGAAGACCTTATACCGGCTTCGTACAATGTTTTGGCGTCTGCGCTTATCCATCCCCGAATAGCGGCTTCCGCTTCAACCAGTAGTACGCGGGAAGCAGGTATGATGGGAATCGTAGCGAACATCCCCAACATTTTTTTATTGATTGAGCAAACAACTGTTTCGAACGCGCTGACATTGGCAGGGGAAGCAAGACCGAAGGGAGCGCCGTAGTAGGAAGAAAAGTTGTTACGGGGAAAAACGGATTCGTCACGTGTGCCTTTATATCCTTCAATATCGAAGTATGCAGACATGCGAGGGTCCTTAAGGTCCTTCATTGTTTCGACCAGAATCATGTTCGGAACAATGTTCTTGTCAGATTTTGCATAATCTTTGGAACACCAAAGGAACAGCGGATTCTTGTCGGGATTGCCAAAAGTAAAATGCATTCCGTCAGGGGTAGCAGTCATCCCACCGTCATGATATGCCCTGGCAAAACGAGACTTGCCCGTGGCGGGATCCACGTCAGACAGTTTGATGGCCAGAAGCATCCTGATCGAGGCGTTGAGTTTTTTCCACTTTAAAATGTCGCCGCCATAGACCAAATCAGCATATTTATAGAGCGATCCGCCAGTATCGAACTGACTGTAAGCGTTGTTAAGAACCTCGTCCAGGACAAGGAACACATTTCTCTGCGAGTCATAGGCAGGAGCTTCGCTTTCTCCCAATTTCCCCTGAAAAGCATCGGAAATGACTATGGGGCCGACCATGTCGGTAAGAAACATGTAAAAGTAGGCCGACAGCGTCTTAGCAGCGGCGATTTGGTTTCTGGCAGAACCAAGGGCAGAGACATTCGGGAGATTTTGTTGCTCGGGATCTTCGTTCATCTTGATAATTCTGTCAAGATTACCAATTGCCTGTTGATAAACAGAACCGATAAAAGTACATTGGGAGGGTGTATCAAGTTGCCCGTACCGATTGCCTTTGGATTCGGAAAGATAACCGCTCCAAAACTGCATCCAAGCCTTATAATCGGCATCTGAATCTCCAAACACCGTCTGGGGGATACAGTTGCAGGCACGCGCGAACAAGTCGGTCGTGAGAATCTCGGCAGAAGTATCAGGCTGGGCTTTATTACAGGACGCGAAAAACACCATTCCCATAACAAAAACAACGCGAAATAGAAACGTCCTTTTCATATCAGTGTAATTAATGATTGTGTTAATCCCCCAATTGCCACCATACAACAAAGGTAACAATTATAGGGATATCCACCAAATCCTCAAAGCATACTCCGGATGGTCCATTCAGTACACCCGGAACGACGTCGTCAGGCATCCCTGATCGAACCCGGCGTTGTGCGCCACCAACGGCCTCCCCTCGATCAGCGGCTCCACCTGCGCCGACACCCCGGAAGGCGAAAACCATTTCAACAGGCTTTCATGGCTTTTAATACTTGCTATTTCATTGTATTATGGCCATTAGTGTTAAACATAATAGGCGGTCTTGCCTGGTAATCAATGGGTTAGGATGCGTCGTTATAGTATGGCCCCTGATTTGTCATAACTTGTTACGCTAATACGCAAAAATAACACGGCAGAACCCTTAAGTTCTGCCGTGTTATTCATTTAATTAACTGTATTTCAGTCAGTTAAGCCCCTAATACTCCTCCTCGTTGAACATATGGCGCAATCAATGTAAGTATCTTATTATCAGCAAGTTACACTTACATTCAAAAGCTTGGATAGTCACAGGGGAAGCCTGAGGCCATTGATTAGACTGTAATTGACAATAGGACATTCCACTTACTACCCCAATCTAAAAGGAAACCTAGATTACTTGTTTGAGATGATGGCATTGTCATTTAAAAGATCTCCATTATAGGGATGGTCTATTAACCATTTATGATATCCATTCAAATCCAAGACAAGACTATCTGGCATTGAGATTCCGCCTCTTTTTTCATCATAAAACATTTCCTCAAGATAGCCTTCCTTCTTCACGGCGGCAATAAAATCAAGCATTGACTTGGTGGCAGGTGAAGAGCTCATCTCCGGATGCTTTTTGGCGAAATCCAAGGCTCCATCAATTCCGGAAAGGTGATAGTCCAGGTATAGGCTGGGAATACCGGCCAGCAACTCAAGCGAATCCAGATTATCATTCATCCAGTTCACTTTTGCATATGCCTGTCCCATTACACAACCCAGCATCAACGAGTCCCGAAATGCTGTTCTCTGGAAATAAATTGAAAACTTATTATCAAGGGGCTTGCTGCTTATCAAAACCTCTGAATTCAATGAAGTTCGGAACTGCTCTTCAACTGAATCAAGACTGGCATCTTGTCTGCCGTTATCAGTGATTCTGAATTTCATCCACCAATGCCCACATTCATATAGACTAACTAAAGTCTTTTGCCCCTTATAATCAAACTCTGCTAAAAGACCATGAATGGGGTACTGCCCAGCTTGATGAGAAACACATTGAACCAAAAAGTGTTTACCTTCATTGTTCTCAGAGGCCAGTATCTCCTCAAGGGTCCTGAAAAACTCTCTTCTCAGCCTGTCCTCATATCCATCATAGGCCGGATATACAAATACTGACACTTTCGTAGAACCACTTAAATAGTTAGCTCCTACATTCTCCTTCTTTCGGTCAAAGGAATAAACATCCTCCCTATTAAATACGCTTATTCCCTTTGGGAATGCAAAGCCTGTCTGACTATGAAGGTATGTGTCATCTTTAACCTTAATCTTCCTTATGCTTTGCTGAGAAAAGCACAAGCAAGGGATTAAAATGAGCAAAAACAATATGATAAGTCGTTTCATACAACAAGCATCAGTACAAGTGCAAAGATAATGCTTTCCACAAAATCATCCCATACTATTCCTCTTCTTTCAGGGATAGTCCCAAAGTGGCTGAAAAACCAAAAACTGCCAAGGAATCGTCCTCGGCAGCTTTGTAATTTATTGATTTTTAGTATGTTATAAAAATCAATATTCTTCCTCGTTAAAGATATAGAATAGTTTGAGTTAATACATTTATTATCAACTACTTACATGGAAAATCCCATCGAAAGTGGTCCCCTCTTTCCGCACATAGCTGACCCCCGTTAACCTTTCCTTTCATCTGAATTCGAAATGCAGGCTGTAGGGACTAAAAACCGCACCAGCCTGCATTATATTGATGGTTCCGCTTTCAAGACCAGGGGATCACTTTCAATCGGAAGAGGGGGTCACGTTCGTAAGAGAAGAAGGGGGTCACTTTCCTTCGGAATTTCCATTGTCACTA
>JAEEGI010003121.1_pt1 | contig 39714 bp, 32 predicted proteins | sample 8958751 | NCBI WGS metagenome assembly JAEEGI01 (sample SAMN16246545, study PRJNA631951) | gut metagenome | biome: gut microbiome; feature: rumen; material: KS-attached | host: Bos | place: Iran: Karaj | collected 2018-10 | reverse complement strand
ACCTGAGTTTCGGCCAGACCAAGCATGTCCGCGTCTCGCCCGAAGTCAAGCCCTCGGCGCTGGAGCGCATGCGGCGGTCGTTCACCCTGCGCGGTGACAATGCCACCCAGTTGCGTGCCGCCATCGACGCCTCTCCCGACAACGTGATCGTGTGCGGCGACATGAACGACGTGCCCGCATCCCATGTCTATCGCGTCATCCGCGGCAACGACCTGCGCGACGGCTGGTGTGATGCCGGCAACGGCTATGCGCGCACCTACAACCGTCACCACCTGTGCTACCGCATCGACCATGTGCTCTACCGCGGCAACCTGCTGGCCATCGCCGCCGAGCGCCTCACCGGTGGCAGCAGCGACCATTACCCGCTGCTGCTGACCTTTGACATCGACTACAACCACCATCCCGTGGTGGACGAGAATTGATAATTACATTATATATAATATATTAACTTAATAGTATTGAGAAAAATGAAGAAAGTTTTATTCACCGTCCTGGCGCTCGCTGCACTCGTGCTGGTGAGCAGCTGTGACAAGAAATCCAACGAGGACAATCCGTTTATGTCGGAGTACGCCAACGAGTACGGCATCCCGCCGTTTGACAAGATCACCTACGGTGACTACATGCCCGCCGTCGAGGCTGGTATTGCTGAGCAGAACGCCGAGATTGATTCCATCATCAAGAATACGGCAGTCCCCAACTTCGAGAACACCATCCTGGCCCTGGACAACAGCGGCCGCATCCTGGACAAGGTGTCGAGAGTGTTCAATGCACTCAGTAGCAGTGACAACACTCCCGAGATGCAGAAACTCTCCGAGGATCTGCTGCCCATGCTCACCAAACAGAGCGACGCCATGTACATGAACGACAGCCTCTTTGCCAAGGTAAAGGCCGTCTATGACAACGCCGACAGCCTGGGCATGGATCCCATCCAGAAGCGCCTCACCGAGAAGTACTACAAGGAGTTTGTGCGCAACGGTGCCCTACTCACCGCTGCCCAGAAGGACACCCTCAAGGAGATCAACAGCAAGCTGGGTAAGTTCAAGCTCAACTTCGGTAACAACGTGATGCACGACATGGACAACTGCGTCTTCTTCATCGACAAGGAAGAGGACCTCAAGGGTCTGCCCCAGGGCATCATCGACAATGCCGCCAAGCTCGCCGCCGACAAGGGCAAGAAGGGACAGTGGGCCTTCACCGCTACCGCTTCGACGCGCCTCGCCGTGCTGACCTATGCCGACAGCCGCGACCTGCGCCGCAAGATGTACGAGACCTACACCACCACCGCCAGCCACGGCGACAAGTGGGACAACACCGAGAACATCCGCAACATCCTCTTGCTCCGCCAGCAGAAGGCTAACCTGCTTGGCTTCAACACCTATGCCGACTATGCCACCGATCCCTACATGGCCAAGACGCCCAAGGCTGCCGAGGACCTGCTGATGTCGCTCTTCCGCCCCGCTATCAAGAAGGTGGAGCAGGAAGTTGCCGACATGAAGGCCTATGCTGCCGCTCATGGCGACACCGCCGAGTTTGAGGCTTGTGACTATTACTACTATGCCGAGAAGGTGAAGAAGGACAAGTTCAACTTCAGCGAGGACGACGTGCGTCCCTACTTCGCTCTCGACAGCGTGGTCAAGAACGGTATCTTCTTTGCCGCCAACAAGCTCTACGGCCTCACCTTCGAGGAGATGCCCGATGCTCCCAAATACCACCCTGAGGTGAAGGTCTATGACGTGAAGGATGCCGAGGGCAAGCACCTCGCCGTCTTCATGACCGACTACCTGCCCCGTCCCGTCAAGGCTCAGGGCGCTTGGATGGAAGCCATGCAGGAAGCCTACAACTACGGTGGCGAGAACATCCGTCCCATCATCTACAACGTGGCCAGCATGACGCCTCCCGCCGGCGACACCCCCTCGTTGCTCACCTGGGATGAGGTACAGACCGTCTTCCACGAGTTCGGCCATGCACTCCACGGCATGCTCACCCGCGTGCAGTATCGCGGCCTGGCAGGCACCAACACCGACCGTGACCTGGTCGAGATGCCCTCGCAGATCAACGAGCACTGGGCATTTGAGCCTGAGGTATTGAAGAACTATGCCCGTCACTACAAGACCGGTGAAGTCATCCCCGACAGCCTCGTGCAGAAACTCAACGAGACCGCACAGTTCAACATGGGCTTCATGACCACCGAGCTCGTCGGTGCCGCCCTGCTCGACATGTACTGGCACAAGAAAGCCTGGACCCCCGAGGAGGCCAAGGCTATCGACGTCAAGGCCTTTGAGCAGGACGTGAAGAACCAGCTCAATATGCCCGCTCTGGTCGAGTTCCGCTATCGCAGCCCCTACTTCAAGCACATCTTCGCCGACGACCAGTATGCCTGCGGTTACTACACCTACCTGTGGTCTCAGGTGCTCGAGGCCGACGGCTACATGGCATTTGAGAAGGCTGGCTGCTTCGACAAGGCTACCGCCGACGCTTTCCGCAAGCTCCTGGAGTCGGGTGACACCATGGATCCCATGGAACTCTACAAGCAGTTCCGTGGCCAGGCTCCGACCTCCGACGCCCTGCTCCGCAACCGTGGCCTGAAGTAAAACCTTTTCAGACAACTCGGACAACTTCTAGTACAACCTAGATAACAAGCAATTAGGCATCTGCATTCCATTTATTGGAGGCAGATGCCTAATTTTTGCGTCCAGTGTCTGAAGCCGACAAAGACTAAAGAGGAGGACAATGATGTTGTGTTTAATCTGATAATGAAATTTCGTTTGATTTCTCGTCTTAGTGTGAGGCAAGAGGTGGCCGGCGGATGATGCGGATTGAAAGGAAAAGCATCCGCATCCCAATAATCCGTATAATCCGCCGACCATAAGTGTAGTGCGTCAGCCAATTCGATTCATTCGATTAATTCGTAGACAGTAAAATTGTGCGGATGGCTGCTAAAAAACTAATAGTTAATAGCTAAAAGCTAAGTATAATTTATTATATTTGCGCCAAATATTAACTTTTAAACTTTATGCTTATGAAAAATTCAAGACTTGTCAGATTCGTCGCCCTCGTGGCGGCCATGATGTGCGCCCTGGGTGCCAGTGCAGCCGAGGCCTATGCCTGCTACACGCCGTCGAACACGACGCTGACGTTCTACTACGACAACCAGCGCAGCAGCCGCACGGGCACGACCTACGACCTGAACACGGGCAGCAACGATCCCGGCTGGTACACCGACGGCACCTATAGCAACGTGACCAAGGTGGTCTTTAACTCGTCATTTGCCAGTGCCCGTCCCACAACGACGTATTACTGGTTTGGCGATATGTCCAAGCTCCAGTCCATCACAGGCACACAGTATTTCAACACTTCCCAGGTGACGAACATGTGTTTAATGTTCGCTGGCGCCGGCGCTATGATGCCGAATCTGGATGCGAACTTCCTGAATACCTCAAATGTGAAAACGATGGAAAGCATGTTTGCAAACAGTGAATTCACGAGCATTATTGTGAGCGATTGGAACACGTCCGAGGTGACAAATATGCTCGAGATGTTCGCTTTCTGCTATAACTTGACGAGCCTAGACCTGAGCAACTTCAACACGTCTAAGGTAACCACCATGGAAGGCATGTTTAATGAAGATTACATTCTGGTGAGCCTAGACCTGAGCAACTGGAACACGTCCAATGTGACTAACATGAATAACATGTTCCATGAATGTAATGCATTGACAAGCGTTGACCTGAGCAGTTTCAATACAGCCAAGGTGACCACCATGTACTCCATGTTTGATTATTGTACGTCATTGACGAGCCTCGACCTGAGCAGTTTCAACACGTCCAAGGTGACCGACATGAGGTGGATGTTCTCTAGCTGCAGTAAACTCACCACAATCTATGCCGGCAGTGGCTGGAGCACGGCGGCCACTACCGACAGCAATTCTGATGGCATGTTCCGGGAATGCACCAAGATCAGGGGCGGCCAGGGAACGACCTATGATGCCAGCCACACGAACCGTCTTTATGCCCGCATCGACGGCGGCCCCAGCAACCCGGGCTACTTCACTGCGATGAACGCTGGCCTGCGTGGCGACGTGGATGGCAGCGGCAACGTGAGCATCGACGACGTGACGGCATTGATTGACATCCTGCTCTCCGGTTCCACGGCACCTGCCTCGGCCGACTGCGACATGAGCGGCAGCGTCACCATCGACGACGTTACCGCCCTTATTGACTACCTGCTGAGCGGTACCTGGAATTAAACTTCATCAAAACCTGAGTTATATCCCTCATGCTCATCGCGGGCGTGAGGGATATGCTTTTTTCTAAGACGAAAGAAAAAGAAACTGACCAACCCAATAAATAAAATCGTAGGGATTTCACGTGTACACGCAAACAAAACGAACGAAACGAACGAAACGAACGGGTGTTGTTCAATAATTGGCTCATTTCATCTCATTGAGGCTCATCCGTCCGAAACCGGAGGTTCCACATCAAAAACACGCAGCCGGCCGTTTTTTTGTTGGATTTATGGGAAATGGACAAAACGATGATGGGAAATGGTAAAATTTGATTACCTTTGCAGAGCAAACCATAAACAATGATTCCATCAACCGATATTAACTTCTAATACTCAAGGTAATGAAACAACTCTTCCGCTTTTCCCTCCTGCTGCTGGCTCTCCTGCTGCCAGCCACCGCTCTCGCCTACGACTTTAAGGAAGGCGACTTATTTTATAATGTGAACGGCAATGAAGCCGCGGTGACCTTTGAGGTCGAAAATGTGGGCTGCTACAGTGGCGACGTTGTAATTCCTGAGACCGTAGTCCACAATGGTGTGGAGTATGCCGTTACGGCCATTGGTTATAAGGCTTTCTACAATTGCTATAATCTGACCAGCATCGAGATTCCCAATTCGATTGACAGCATTAGTTCTCACGCTTTCTACAGTTGCAAGAGATTGCAGAGTGTCGTTATTCCCAATTCTGTCGTCACCTTGTACCCATGCGCTTTCCACTCGTGTACTGGCCTGAAATCGGTAGTGATAGGTAATTCTGTTCGCGTTATTGAAGAGTATTGTTTCCAGTATTGCTATCAGCTGACTGACGTGGTGATCGGTTCATCAGTGACATATCTGGCAAACAAGGCTTTCTATGATTGCCCATCGTTGGGGAATGTAACATGTCTGGCACCCGTGCCTCCGGCGATGTATGCCTATTACAGTTTCAGTGACGAAGCCTATTTCTATGCGACCTTGTGTGTCTCTGAAACTTCCATTAAGGCATACATGACTGACAAGAACTGGGGCCTTTTCCGCAGTTATCAGAGCCTGACGCTCGCCGAGCACCTCTCGCTTGACAAGACGTCGCTCACACTGCATGGCAACGAAAGCCAGCAATTGACAGCCACCGTTCTGCCAGCCGACGCCAGCCAGGCATTGATGTGGACGTCCAGCGATGAGAGCGTGGCCACGGTAAGTCAGAGTGGCTTGGTCAGCGCCGTGGCAGCCGGTCATGCCGTTATTACCGCAACAACGACCGACGGCACTGGCTTGAGCGCTTCTTGCAATGTAACAGTTTTGCAAGCGCAAGCTGAGTCCATACAGTTGAATGTGACGACCGCGGGTTTAAATGAGGGCTCGACCCTGCAACTGACAGCGACTGTTCTGCCCGAGGAATGTGATATTAAAACCGTGATTTGGGCATCGAATAATCCGAGTGTCGCCACCGTTGACAGTAACGGCTTGGTAACAACACACAGCGTGGGCACCGCCACCATCACAGCCATAACCACCGATGGCAGTAATCTGAGCACTACTTGTACGGTGACTCTCCTGCCCGTAAGTGTCAAGGGTGACGTGAACGGTGATGAAGAAATCAACATCGCAGACATCAACTCCATCATCAACATCATCCTAGACAATTGATACTGGAATAATATGTCTATAAGGAAAAGGCGGTCCTCTGACCGCTTTTTCTATATCTGCTCATCAGTTAATAAAAGCGTTCGTTAAATCTCAGTATATATAAAAGGCGACTGAGGGAGATGGGAAATCCCGCCGACAGGCTCTGATTATTTTGGATTACACAAATAAATGGCTACTTTTGCAGATGATTAGAATCAAATACTAAATCATGACTCTGCTATGAACAAAGTTTTATTGTTTCTCGTTGCTATCTTTGTTGGGCTGTCAACTCAAGCCCTGCCAACCGATGCGCTCACCGGCGTAGCTGCCACAACGCCCAAATACACCTACAACAGCGCTACCGGTGAGCTAACCCTCAACTGGGGCGAATATGACAAGTACAACAACTGGGACTATGACGTGATCAACACTACCGTCAAGAGCGTCACCGCCACGAGCGAAGTGAGTTTCACTGGCGACTGCTCACAACTGTTCTATAATTTCAGCCAATGCAAGAGCATGGATCTGAGCCGTGTCAACACCGATGAGATGATGAGCTCAAACAGAATGTTCCGTGGCTGTTCAAGTCTGACCACGCTCGACTTGTCGGGCTGGAACGTTGCCCATGTAACAGACATGTACCAAATGTTCTATGAATGCGAGAACCTGACCTCGGTGAACCTTTCGGGATGGGACACTGGCAATGTCTCAGACATGGGCTTCATGTTCTATAACTGCTCGAGCCTGGCCGCACTCGACCTGTCGGGGTGGAATACAGTCAATGTCATCGACATGTACTTCATGTTCAGTGGTTGCACAAGCTTAACTTCACTAGACCTGTCGGACTTCAACACCTCTAATGTTTCCAGTATGACTCAGATGTTCTACGGTTGCCGAAATCTAACCACCCTCAACCTGTCGGGTTGGAATACAAGTAAGGTAATGACCATGGTGGCAATGTTTTCTGGCTGCTCGAGTCTTAGCTCACTCGACCTCACGGGCTGGAACACCGCCAGTGTCATCGCCATGAACGACATGTTCAACGGTTGCGAAAACTTGACCTCGCTGAATGTCTCAGCCTGGAATGTCACAAGTGTCAACGACATGCAATATATGTTCAAGGGCTGCACGGGCTTGACCACGCTTGACCTCTCGGGCTGGAATACCTCCAACGTCTGGTATATGACCGACATGTTCAAGGGGTGTACGAACCTGGCTACCATCTATGCCGGCAAGGAATGGACCACGGATTTAGTATATGGTGAATGGGCTGAAGGCTTGTTTACTAATTGCCATGCACTGGTGGGTGGAATGGGTACTGCCTTTGACGAGAACCACACCGACAAGACCTATGCCCGCATTGACGGCGGCCCGAGCTGCCCGGGCTACTTCACCGATAAGAACGGCGGCCCGCGTGGTGACGTGAACGGCGACGGCAGCGTGACCATCGACGATGTGACCGCATTGATTGACCTGCTGCTGGGCGGCAGCACCGCAAATCCAGGTGCCGACTGCAACCAGGACGGCAGCGTGAGTATTGATGACGTGACGAAACTGATTGACTACCTGTTGTCTGATACCTGGAATTAAAACTTCATCAAAACCTGAGTTATATCCCTCATGCCCTCGCGGGTGTGAGGGATTTTTCTATTAATCCTTGTCCTGCATACCCTCCATTTGTGTTTATTGTATTTATTGTTTTCCTTTTATGAGGGGTTGGTGGGGAAACGAGTAAATTAGTGCGTTTTTTCGATTTTTATCATTACCTTTGCCATCAATAGTGACCCAATGACATGATATCACCCCGTATGAAGACAATTCAACTGAACAATGGTGTGGAGATGCCCGCCCTGGGATTTGGCGTATTCCGGCTCTCCCCGGCCGAATGTGAACGCTGCGTGCTGGACGCCATCGAGATGGGCTACCGCAGCATCGACACGGCCCAAGACTATAAGAATGAAGAAGGTGTGGGCGCTGCCATCCAGCAGTGCGGCATCCCGCGCGACCAACTGTTCATCACCACCAAGGTGTGGATCAGCAACGCCGGCGAGGATAAGGCCGCAAGGAGCATCGACGATAGCCTGCGCAAACTGCGCACCGACTATGTTGACCTGCTGCTGGTGCATGAGCCCTATGGTGACTGCTATGGCACCTATCGGGCTATGGAAAAGGCCTATCAGGCCGGCAAAGCACGGGCCATCGGACTGAGCAACTTCTACGGCGTGCGTTTTATCGACATCGCCGAGCACATGGACGTCAAGCCCGCAGTCCTGCAGCTCGAGACCCATGTGTTTGCTCAGCAAAAGGCCATGCGTGCGCTCATCAAGGACTACGGCACGCGGCTCATGGCATGGGGACCGTTGGCACAAGGCCGACACGGTTTCTTTGAAAACGAGACGCTCAAGGCCATCGGAGCAAAATATGGCAAAACCAACGCCCAAGTGGCCCTCAACTGGCTGGTGTCGCAAGACATCATGCCCGTGCCCAAGACATCGCACAAGGAGCGCATGGCAAGCAATCTGGACATCTTTGACTTTGAACTCTCCAGCGAGGACATCGAGGCCACTGGCCACTTAGATCAAGGCGAAACCCTCATCAACGACTTCAACAACGACACCGACCTGGCACAAATGTTCCTCGGCCTCAAGCCCTGGACCTAAGCATGAGGAATTAATTAATTCCCAGTTATAGAAGCCATTGATGATATAGAATGCTTTTTAAGGTTTACGCCGCTCTTTGCGCTATAAACAATAACCACCTGTGACAGAGACAATTACATCGCCTTCAGAGTTTGGCACGGTAATTGCAGATATAGGTTCGAACTCATAATTTTTGGAGAATTATGAAAACCCTTCATTCATCGGGGTTTCAAGAGATCTGTACATAAAAAGTGTACAAAGATTTTTCCACCACAAAGATAGGTCATTTCCCTGGTTCAACCAAGAAAATGGCCTACCTTTTTCACATCATATAATCAGTAACTACAGCCGTTGCGAGTTGCACCAATCGAGTGAAGCTCGCTTTTTTACGCACTGCACGGCCATGTTCTAACGGGCGCAAGTCCTGATCGGGCTCTAATGGCAGGAAGCGCATGGCCTAAGACAAGTGCATTGTAGCGACTCGGTGTCTGTAGGATGTTCCCCAAAACCTTTGGTATGACGGACAGGATCCTATATAAGGCAGCAGCCCGCAAAACTAGACGAAGTCCCATAGCCATTCGGACTGTAAGCAAGTGATGCCAGCATAATGACGAAAGAGATGATTATATCCGTGGAGGTTGCATGGACGAGGCTACATCGCCAAGCTGTAGGATTCACGGGAGTCAGCATAGCTCGAAGTAGTTGCATCAACGGAGGGCCTACCCGATTGCCATTTGCGTAATACTATCTATTGGCTTCCCATTTAATGTCATTATAAGAGCTGTCCAAAGTGAAGGGCATCTAACAAATACTTACACCACCAATAACTTTTACCCTAATACGATCTCTATGCCAATAATTCATATATACCATATCAATAAGACTTGCGTTAGATTGTTGAGACAGTTGAATTAAAGCGGACTCTTGCAATTTCCCAAAATATCCTATAATCAAAACAGCATTGTTCGGTGAATACTTAAAATATCTTAACACGTTCTTGCAAGTCTCAACCTTTATTTGTTGCTTCGCATATAAATTGGTGTATTATAGACCATTGTCAATGGCATGGTTTCAAAATAAAACCGCCCCTGTCAAGGCTGCTCTTATTAGATGGAATCAGGATGGATGAATACCAAGTTCCCTTCCACATTCACAGCTTTGAAAACCTCTTCATCGTTTTCATCGCAAACGAATGTCACAATGCTATTCCCTCCTTCTGGCGAAAAAGGCACTTCTATCTGTTTCCCACGATGATACAGCTTAGATTTCGGTTTTGGACTATACAAAAACGCTAAGTTCTTTGTAAGTATGAAAGTGTATAACTCCTTATCCTTCACCTCTGTTTCTGCCTTGAAAGCAATCAGATGTTTGGGCGCACCATCACATTCTCTGATGGTCACTTTTCCCAACAGTCGGTCTTTATAGGTATCTATCAGACAGTTCATCACATATTGAATAGCCAGTTCCTTCACATTTTCGATTTCAGTTCTTAAGCTTTTTGTGCCGCCCGTATAACCAGCCACCCCATTTCCAAGACTGTCTATATGTTCAATATCCGGTATCTTACCTTGATTGAAAGCTGCCGAGATTTCAGCTCTTGAATTCGTAGCCCAGTCATAGAAATCTTTGTCGCCCGTAAGCAGAATCACGCGTTCAGAGACCACCTCTATACTATTCTTATAAACAGACGATACCAGCACAAGACTGTCCTCCCTTGATATCTTGGTCGATAGACAGATTTCTTTCATGGGACCAAGCAACCTGTCATTGAAGCTGTTCAGGAAATCAATCTTGAATTCATGTGTGATTTTTTCAACATCCTCATTCACCTTCTTCTTCACGGCCTCTGCCAAATCTCCCACGTATTCATAATCGGGAATCATATAGCGCTTGTTGTACTTGATAAAAGAGGAGATATTTATAAACTTCCCATCCTTCTTTGAACGTTCCAAAACCTCATGGAAATAGTTCTCTTTCTTCCGCACCTCAAACAGTTCTGCAAGCACGTATTCAGAGGAATACAACTGCACAACGGGCATATCCTTTAGTGCCATAATGAAGGCCGTAAGCGTCGGGAATGTATTATCAATCAAATAACACAAGATATTGGTGTCTAAAAAGAAGTTGATTTGAAACTTCTCCGATCTTGCAGACTCTCTATCCATACTTAGAATGTTGGTATGTTCTCTTCTACAAATACCTTATCCATTATCTTAACCTTTTGGTCAGCAGCACACTCAAAGAGCACAAACGTTGCCTTAAGAATACGACGCACGTTTCCATCGCATGTTTCGTTGATGAATTCCAAAGCATCCTGAGTAAACGGGAACTCTCCGTTAAACTCTGCTATTCTCAAATAGTTCTCTATAACTTGTTTCGTCTCTTCAACATTCAGATTGTTTATTATCATCCTCCTGATGGTAATTCTGTCCGCCAAAGGCGGCGAAAGCTCCACCAGCCTTGATAGGGCTTTAGGATTCATGGCAAATAACAAACACCATTCGCGATGCTTGTCGAGCAAGGTGCGCAGGTTATGGATATAGTTATCCAACTGAGCCTTGGATAAACGCCCTGTGGTCAAATCCTCAAACTCATCCACTAAAATAAACACATGAGTATAACCCTCCCGTTTGAGCAATTTCACAACGTATTTGATGACATCTGCTTCCTTACCCGAAATTTGTCTCAAGCTGCCGCTGGTCAATGCTTCCCATGTCTTGTTGATACCAAAGTCCGATGATATGAACTCGTAGAAGTAATAAGCAACAGTGGAATCCTTGGTATCTTCATTTAATATCTTCTGAACAATGTCACTCAGCAAATCATCAAACTTTCTTTTCTTTGGAGTAGGCAACGACCTGACAAAAGAGTCTAGGAACTGTTTATAGCTCACCGTATTAGCATCACTATAAGGATTGATGGAATCTTTCATGTTCGGGAAAAGCATCGACAGGTTGGGCTCGTATGGTTTTAGTTTCTCTTGGATTTCACTGCTATTCTGAATCACATTGAGAATGTGGTTCCAGACATACTTTCGCGTATTCTCCTCACCAATCTTACTGATCAAAGTCCCGATAAATTCCAGGATGGAACCACCCGGATTGTCAATGTAGATGGTATATGGCCTTAAGTAGGACTTGCTGCCGCGGATTTCATTTAGTATTGACTTGGCATACATTAAAAGCTGTGTTTTGCCACTACCATAGTCCCCCACTATCGTTGCGCTAATGAACTGGTCATGCTCCTCAACTTGGTTGGGAACCAAGGCGTTCGCAATAAACTGGTTAATGCCGTTAAGGATTTCACTGTCAAGCGGCTTCAACTTACGGTTCACATCATCACCGCCATTGATGTTCGACGTACCAGACCTAGGGAAAGGATTGAATTTGATGCCCCATAGATCGTACTTATTTGCCACAGGACCCATTTGCAGGATGTACTCTATGCCTTTATACTCCTTCTCATCCATTTTTCCGTAATTTTAAATGTGAAACAAAACTACCTTTATATTTCGGGTATAGTATTCTATCGTTCTTGTTCAGCTCGGTTTCCTTGATAAAAATCTCAGAAGTCCTTATCAGTGATACTACGTCAGAGTGTGCCAAATAATAGTCTATAACGGCCTGCTGCGCTGCGCTGATGCCACAACGGTATTGCAGACATAGTTCCATCACTAGATCAGAAATATCTATCAACAATTGACGACAGAACTTCACCTTCAACACTCCTTGTACATCCACCTTGACGCCAGAGTCTATAAAGTAAGCAGCACGGAACGACTTGTCATTTGACAACAAATAACCCTGCCGTTTCATGTTCAGTCGCTCTAATAACTCTAGCTGGGTTGCCCATGAAAGAAACATATCCCAAAACCTTACATATCCCCCTTTAATATTTCCCTTGTCGTTTAAAGGGAACTGATACAGCGTTTCAGGGCTGCTTAAAGTATAGAAAAATGTATCCACACGAGTACCGATGGAACCGTAATAATACAGCACGCCGCTCTGTCTCATAATCTGATGTTCAGTCAACGCCAGTTTTTCTTTTGTCGTCATTCTGGGATTCACAAACAGCGAGCAATATTCTTGAAAACGGAAGTAGTGAAAGAATAATTCACGGAAAATGCTTAAATCCTCCTCCCTCAACGGGGCACCAGGCTCAACTTCCTCAAAAACACCTTTTTTGCAGACCAGTGTTTTCTGGTGCATGACACCGAAGTTAATCAGTGCATTCTTAATTTCCAACACACGCCGTCCGTTGTCATCCCATTTGCTCCTTACGGCAGGGATAACGCCCTTTACGTGCTTGTTCGAGAACTCTGCCACCGTACCGTCCTGCCCATACTTGCAGAAAGCCAGATACACGTCCCTTAGTTCCTGAAACGAATACACAAACGGAAGCGACCACCCTTTATGGATGATTTCCAAAGACTCCGTTTCGGTAATCAGATTCAGATACTCTGTCTTGGCTTTTGATATATCTACCTTTTTCGTGGGCATTATTTCAATATCAGGATATTTTCAGAAAGAGAGATATTATGCCTGTTCTTCAGGGTTTTCCATTTGTTACCACGAGAGCGAATCTTGTGGATAGAATACTGTGTAAAACCAGCACTCAATGCTATGTCTCCCAATATTTGGGTGGTGGGCACGTAAATGCCATACGGAGCGGAATCTCCCAAAACCAAGTATGCTTCACCGCCACAGCGCAATACCCTGCGCATTTCTTTCAGCACATAGTACATATCCTCAAAGTAATGCATCATCAGGATATGGAAGCTTTTCTTTCCTTTACGCTGTTTGGCGTTTGCCTTAATTCTTCCATATAACTCTACCAACTTACACATGGTTTCAGGATTATGCTGTGCAAACTCCTTCTGTACAAACTCTTCCATCACAAACTCCGTGTCTCTATAGTGTGTAGTGGCTCCTGTCACCAGTTTGCGGCGCACTTTCTCCGTTATGTCGTTCCAATTATTAGTCATCTCAAAAAAATGACTATGTACTTTGCTAACTTCTCCGTAGTCCAGATTATTAAGGTATGGAGGTGAAGTGATGCATAATCCGCAGGAAGCATCTGCAACGTCTTCATTCTTCACACGTGAATCCCAATTATACACCATGGCTAGTTGTTCGTGATGGGGCATTTGCTGTATATCAGAGTACATTTGTTCCGATATCCGCTGGAACTTTTCCCAAGCCTTGCCTGGATCTGAAAGAAAAGTGGAGCGTGAAATATACGGCACGGCGATAGGGTGTATTGCCGCTTTGTGTAGCGTCTGGCTCAGTGCCAAATTGAAGAACTGCTGTACATCTTTGTTCCGTAGTCGTTTTATTCCGTCACGGATGCAATACAGTTCTCTTAGCGATGGCTCATCGTAGAGAGTAACCAGCAGAGGGTGGAACTTGGCGGCAGTTTCCGCTATCCTTTTGTTCTCCTCAACGTATTTCTTTAAATTGTTTTTTGCTCGGGTATACTGTTGTTTTGTAATGGTCCAGTTCAGTTTGGCATGAATCACGTTGCACATGAGTTCCTGGCTTTCGTTACCAATGGAACGGAAACCTAGTTTCTGGCATTCCACCAACGTTGTTCCGCAGCCTGCAAAAGGTTCGTACACAAGGATATCTTTGTCCTTATAATCTTCCAATATAATGTCCACAAACTTATACGAGAAGCCAGCCGTGAACTTATACCAATTGTGCACGGGACTACTCATATTGTCTTTCGCAGAACCTATGTTTGTGTCCAAGATATTCATTTTATTTCATCTCATTCTTTACTTTTCTTCCTACATCAATCTCCCCAACAACTCTTCCTTAACCTTCTCCCACGCTAGGGCGGGATTATACTCTAAGCCGGGATGCAGAATCATATCCGTATCAGTCAGAAACTCCTCATCCTGCAGCTTGCCTTCCATATTCAACACAAACTCCTTGTAGGAGGGCAGATGCGATGCCGTGAATCCCAGATACCGCTCATAGCTCTGCATCACTTTTCCCTTATCCAGCTCAGGCACCATACTCAGTATGTTCCACAGATCAAACAGGTCGCGCCCTTTCCGTCGTTGGTATAGGGCCCTTAACTTTGTTCCAGTCAGTTCTGTCAACTCATATGTCAAAACCTCGCAAGCCCCCTTGAACCACGAATTCTCCACCGCAAACGGAGCCTTCACCATCGGGAATACTGAGAAATGCTCCTTGCAGTTAATCTCCACCTTCAGGTGAATTTCTCCTGCATCCACATCCGTCGGTTGCACCTTGAACACCAGCGTATTGTTGTGCTTCTTCTGCTTTACTACTGGCTCACCTAGCCATGAGAGCGCATCCCGCAAATGGACTATCGTTTCCTTGATGGGCTCTGCCATAACCTGCACCAGGTCTATGTCCTCCGAATATCGGGGCTGCGGCCTAAGATACAACTTTCCTAACGCCGTTCCACCCCGGAAAGCCAGATGCTCTGCTAGGAACGCATCACTGTATATCGACACTAGCGCACGGCAGATAATCAAATCCTGCTCCACCTGCACGTTCAAGCCCCAAGGCGCCTTCTCGCTCCATTCTGTTATATACGATACCGGTATCATAGTTCGTCAATTTCTATCTCTTCGTTCACAACAATCTTCCAACGCCCGTTCATCTCGCAGCTCTCAATGGGCTTTCCGGGCTTCAGAGCCGCCTTCTGCAACCGAACCCCGGCACGCTTCAACAGGCCATAAACTGTATCAGCAGCCTCAGTTTCTTCTAGAACCTCATCCAGGATATACCCCAGCCGCTGAAAACAAGCTACAGGCGCCACTTTCACAAACCCTGGTTCCAAGCGTCCAAAATCCGTTTTCTCCACTAGTTCCGTCAGCACCGTGGCGGCCCTTGTGATACTTCCGGCATTCTCCTGATAAGCCACCAAATCTACCGCCGTCAGTTCTGGACACGATACATTGATATACCCCGTCCTCGTCTGCCGCCGCTCAACATACTCCATTGGAATGGCCGAGCGGTAGAAATACTTCGTAGCATACTTATCCGTTTTCTTGTCCCGCATTGTGGGCGGCTCCAGCATCACGCAAAACATCAACGGAGCCTGATGCGCTGCTCCATGGTAACTACCAGCGCTCAACAAAGCCACATAATAGTTACGCTCCAGGTGTCGCATCATATCATCTAGATAGAACGGTTGCGGAGCAAACCCGCGCAGCGCATACTCGTCGGGGATGATTACATAAAACCCATTCACGGGAATCATAATCCGCCCCTTTCTCACCTCCCTTGACAGCGTTGCCGAGAGCACTTCCGCTGACATCTCAGGGAAAGCTGCCACCGCCTCCTCACGCGAGAAAGTGTATCTGCCACGCTTTGGTTTGGCTGCTATCCAGTCCGCTATGCTTTCTGTTCCGTTCATACCTGTAGTGCTATTTCGTCTGCAAAAATAAACAATTTCTGTTAATTATCGCATACGTACCAGCGATTTGTTTTAGTTAACGTAAAATTTTCATAATTATTGCCCAAAACAATCAGAATAAAGCCTCCCGCTAACTTTACGCCCTCATTTCTTCATACTATTTTTGGTCAAAACACTGCTAATATACTTGGGAGAATTATGAAAACCCTTTATTCATCGGGGTTTCAAGAGATCTGTACATAAAAAGTGTACAAAGAATTTTCCACCTCAAAAACAACCATGTTTAACTTGCAAATATAGCAATTATTTGCCACTTCACCAAGGAAATGGCCTATTATTATTGTTGACCCTGTCAAAAGCTTCTTTTTATCTATCTTCCCCCAACAATACCTTAATGCTCGATACAGAATGCCCTACATATGGAGTTGCATCAAATCGTCCTTGGATATAGGCTTTTTCCGCATCCATATTCTCGCGGAAATCCTTGAAATCATATAAAGAATAGACTTCAGTTGCACCATGTCCGGATTTATTGACGAATACAATCTGGTCACGTCTAAGTCTCTTCACATCAATAAGGTTAGTATTGTGTGATGTGAACAATAGCTGGCTTCTGTCTGAAGCATGTATTAAATCCAGAATAAAATCAGCCAAACGAGTATGTAGCCCCATATCAAATTCGTCCATCATGACGCCCTTCTTATTCTTGACTACATCCAATAAACGTATAAGGATTTGGAATAATTTACGCGTACCATTGGACTCTTCCATATCCATATCGAACATCACATCTTTTTGATCCCTATGGAAAGTCTTGAAACGGAGGACATCCACTATCTTATATGACAACTCCGATTGCCCAGGAATTGCCACAGGTGCTGGTGTCTGCTCAGTCCTAGCCTCTATGTCAGTTATATCTGTATCACATATTTCGAGGGCTTTAAGAATTACTCGTTTATATGAATTGAAACTATCCAATACCAGCACATCATTGACATTCACTAATCCAAGTAGAACTTGATTCATGAAATAACGATAAAGCTTTTGGGCAATCTCGCGATTCATGGAACTGGCTCGGCTAAGGAAGAGATTCTTATTGCTAGTATTAATGGCCACATCTGACGGTTTAGCCATTACACCCGTTCCAAAACTATATTTACCATCTGTATCTCGAACAAATACTTTTGCCCGTCTACCAGTAGGATAGTAATATAGACTTTCGCTGAGGATGCGCTCCTGTGTAAGTTCAAAAGAATACTCATATTCTATATCCTCACACACAAAGTCAATCAAAAACTTACTCGGTTTACTTTGCCAGCCATCAAACTTGAAAGGTTCGAAATTGAATCTCACACCCTCATTATATTGGTGTGAGTCCAATATCATCCTGCAACAGAAAGAAATGGCCTTAAGTATGCTTGACTTTCCCGAAGCATTGGGGCCAAATAGTCCAATAGACTTCAGAACTTTAATTCCATTCCAGTCGATTACATTATCACCTAACTCTTTCGCACGTTGAGTATGGATATTGGCGGCCCGAAAGTCAATACTCACCTTCTCTTTGACCGAAAAGAAGTTTGTTATTTCGATGTTGAGTAGCATTTTAACGTGAATTTTGTAGATTTCCTGCAAAAATAGGACATAAAATCCAAATCACCAAATTTTCAGGGTATTTTTTGTGTATTATAAATTATTGGAGAGAAGGTCCACAATTAGCAGTTCGGCACAGCATTTGATGTGGTAATAGTTGAGAAAAGCTTTGAAGTCGTCCCGAGAAGTGAGGCAGGTGCCGAGCAAGGATGCCTTTGGCACGAGGCCATTCTCGAGGGCCACGCAAGTACAACATCTTTATGTCGCCAGCAAACTATATCGTTCTTTCGGCAAGAAAAAACCATTATTCCACTGCAAACATACCCATTTTTGCCGACATCGGCAAGAAAAACACGCGAAACCATCCAATTAGCTCACTCAAGGCTGCAGCTGACAAGTTCATATCTCCCCAAAGCCGCCATGAACTCATTTCTTATGCTTCCATGAGGTGATAAGCACTGTGCTTGTTAAAGGATGTTAATCTTTTTCTTCTTCTATCCCCCTTTTCTTTGAGCTTGATTTTTGAAATAATATACACATAATATATACATAAGTTTTAAATAAGATTCAAATAAGCAAGACCTAAAATTTGGCACTTATTCTACTCATAACTCACTATGTAAAAGATAGTTAATATCATTTTGTCAGCTCAAAAAATAGTTCTAGCTTTGCAGCGCATTACGATAATCCGAATGTATAAATAGAATTTTACTAAAATATTTATTCAATTGTCATGAAAAATTATATTTCTAAAGATTTCGGCTTGACCGAGAATGATCTCGAGGCTCAGGCCTTGAACGAGAATGTAGTTGCCTCAGCAGCTACGAGTGTAAACAATGTACCCGCGTGTGAGGGTGAAGTAGAAGACCTGCATGAAGCTAGCGGCACACCTGCAGATGAGGAACTGGATTCCAACTCCAATCATGGGGAGCAAGAGCAGAAGCCACTGATGAAGGAGCGTGTGGTTCACACCTTGAAGAAGAAAACTTTGGGTAAGGTTTTCGTCATCAAGTCGAATCGCAAGGAGCCCAAGCAGATTAAGTCCAAGCAAAAATCTTGCCGTAAGCACGGTATGCTTGTAAGTGCTCTCTTCACAGACGCGACCGCTGCCTTCGATGCCGGTTACGTACTTGTCCACCCCATCACGGGTGAAGTGGTTAAGAATCGCGAGGAAACCTTTGGCAAGCTGGTGATCATGGAGGGCAACACCAGGTTCTGGGCATGGCTTGCCGAGGTAGAGCGCATTAAGGAGGAGAAGCGCAAGTCCAAGGGCAAAGGCGAAAGCAAAACTGAGAAGCCCTTTGAGTATACGTTCGCTTATCGCCACATCACCGATCCCAAGGTGTTCAAGGACCAGTATCGCCACATCAACATCGACAACGTGCCCACCAAGACCAAGGATTTCGCTCGCGACTTCCTGGACACCGAGAAGGCCAACAAGATTATCGCCGCCTACGCCGGCAAAATCGACCGTGGACTCACCCCTAAGGCTGCAGGCTTTGCCACCAAGGGCAAGGAGGTGAAGAAAGCGGATGTTCAGTCCCTCCTGGCGGGTAAGTTGCCCGGCATCTTCAACGACGGTGACACCGAGGATATCGAACTCTATCAGATGGTCTTCGACGGCGTGTGTAAGGGTTTCGGCATCGAGAAGGATGCGCCCATTAAGAACAAGGTCCTCAAAGGCACCTTTATTTGGCACTGGACGGCCAAGAAGATCCACGAGGCCGACGAGGATAGCCGCATTGATGTCGCCGACAGGGTAATCAATATGTTTACCAGCATGTCAGCACAGGAGAGTGAACGTATCAACAACGCCGAGAAGACCGAGGCTCAAACCCGCGAGCAGGTCATCCACGGCATCCTCGACGAAATGTACAATCGCAACAAATAATAAAAATCATTATTAACAACGCCCCACGTTGCCGGGCAGCCGTCTGACGGCGAGGGGCTTTAAAAACAAAAAAATGAAAAAGAAAAAGAAGCCGGCTGCAATGGCTCAAAACAAGCAGATTAAATTTGAGTTTATTCCTACTCCGATCCAGATGAAAACCATCAACAGAGAATTGTGCGAGGAATTTATTGAGGTCGAACTGAGGGATTGCAAGCGCCACCTGATGAATGGTGAGTACGCTGAGGCTTATTGTGTCCTGCAAAGGATTTTCCACATCTATGAACCGGCTAGAGTTGCTCTCTACAAAATTCATGCCTACGAGTTAGGTGGAATGGAACTCGACCTTAACGTGTTGGTTCATCATATGCGTAATGCCGCAGCTGACGGGCACATTCCATCGATGCGTCTCTTTGCAAAATTGTACGAGACTGACGTTCTTGAAGACAAATATGGTGAAGCTGAATTGTGGATGCTCAAGGCGAGCATTCTTGACCCTGCTCGTGAATGGGATTCTGACCTTTTCAATCCCGAGATCACACCCCGTCATTTGCTGGTAAAAGATGTTCTTGAAGCCCTTGATGAAGGAATGGACTCTTTTTACAATAACGAGGATGCTGCGCAAAAGGCAGCTGCAATTCCGATCTCTCTCCCGTTTGAAAGAACATTCATCGAGAATCTTGGCGGTTCGAATTGCGAGGCGCTGCTTGCACAAACCGTTGAACCCCTGCTCAAGGGTGAATATGACACGGTCGAAAGCCTTTTTAAGCAGGCTAGCGAGTACGACTATGTAGCTGCGATGTTATTCGCTGCTCAGTTCTATGATGGGATTGGCAGAAAAGAGGACTTTTTCGACAATATTGAGATGGCGGCTTCCTATGGAAGTGTTCCCAGCATGTTCACCTTGTCTGCATGCTATCGTTGTGGATATGGAGTTGAGAAGTCCGATGATTACGCTGATGCTTGGTATTGGATGGCGTCCCAGTACGATATTGATAACCGAGGCCTGAAGGAGGCTATCCTGTTGAGCGTATAATTGTTGTGTACCGATCGCTTGGGTGGTTCGCCACCCAAGCACAATACAAATTATATTTTATGAATCACACCACTATCACATGGACGGAAATGTCCTGGAATCCGGTTACTGGATGCAATCATGCTGGAACCGATGAATGTGACGGTTGCTATGCTCTTTCTATGGCACTTCGCCTCAAAGGTATGGGCAACCCTCGTTATGCTAACGGATTTGAGGTAACCCTTCATCCTGAAGCATTGAATGAACCGCTGGCAATGGACCCCAACAAGGAGTTTATGTGCTTCCTCCCCTCAATGGGTGATTTATTTCACCACTTAGTACCTGATGATTTCATCGACCAGGTGATGGATGTTATTTGTCGCACCCCTCAAGGTATCTATCAAATCTTGACCAAACGCAGTTCTCGTATGGCGAATTATTTCAGCACACACCTCTGCCCTCCTAATGTATGGTTAGGTGTGACGTGCGGCTGCAAGAAGTCTTTGTTCAGAGTGGAAGACTTACGTCATGTCTCCGCACCGGTACGTTGGTTGAGCATCGAGCCTTGCCTTGACGACTTAGCCAACGAAGGACTTGACCTCAGCGGCATTGACTGGATTGTAGTCGGCGGAGAAAGTGGCCCAAAGGCCCGTCCCATGCAGGAAAAGTGGGCATTGAACCTGAAGCATCTTGCTGATGCTAATGGTACATGCTTTTTCTTCAAGCAGTGGGGTACTTGGGGCGCTGATGGCGTTCGTCGCAGCAAGAGTGCAAATGGTCATCTCCTTGGTAGCGTTGAGTATCACGATTACCCGACGCCTCGAGTAATTTATTAAATCATAAAATGGCTTGGGCGGTCCGCCGCCCAAGCATTAATAAAAAAGAAATGAAGAAAATTAAATTAAACTCTGCTGACAAAAATGTCAGCTCTAGCAATCTTGAGACGCTTGAGAACGTTCACATGTCACTTGATGAACAGGAAGAAATGAACTCAGCGTCCGAGGGTACACCTCAGTTGACCGACGTACGTGTTTTAGTGGATTCCTTTGAAACCGAACCCAAGAGCAGGAAGTGGAAGTGGCTCGTCGGTTTGTGTGCTCGCATCATGATTGCATATATTATTATCACTAAATTTTTCAGGAAAAAATAAATGTTTACTATTAAGATGCGTGGAGGTAATGCCAAGGGCTTTACCTCCACAGGCGGCGCGGTTTCGCCGTCCTTACGTCAAAAGAAACTGTCGTGTGAATTAACTGTAATGGTCTGCTCTAAACTGAAACGCTATGGCAAAACTTATTGCTAGAAAAGGAGATATAACCATAGAGTGCGATACTGTTGAGCAGATGGAAGCCATATCTGAAATCCTGAACAAGATGCCTAATCGTTTTTTATTTAGGTTGGGTAAAATGTACATCAGCGGACATGGCAAAGAAGTCACGGTCATTTTGGTGACTTTGGCTACCATTTTGCTGGCAGTTGGTACTAACTTCAGCCGCAAGAGAATTAAAAAGTTCATCATTAAGCGCATTGCGCCGTTGCTTGATGCGGCTGAGAGGAAACTGGGATTGCCTTGGGCACCACCTGCAGAGGTGGACGTAGAGGAGGTCGACTTTGAAGAGGTTCCAGAGAATGAGAGCTGCGAGGAAGATGAACAACCAGAGAAAGAAGAGGCTCCAAAGCGCAAGCCGTGGACCGAGAGGTGCCAGGATGAGTTCGGACCAATTCCTGAGCTTCCCCCGATGCTTCAGTTCGTCGTTGAGCGCTGTCCCGCTGGCTACGAGGTGGCAATGACTGTCACGTTACTCTGCGCGTTTGCCGCACTGTGCTTCTCTAAGGTGCGTGCCAAGTACCTGGATGGTAAAGTCCACGCCCCCAACCTGCAGGTGCTCGTAGAGGCCAACTGGGGTGTCGGCAAGGATAAGTTCATGACCGCACTGAATGCCCTGTTCAAGCGATTGTTTGACCGCGATAAGGAGAAGTACTCGTCGGAAGACAAGGGGAAAATCATCCAATGGGCAGGCATCAGTGCGACAGAATCGAAGTTCATTGACATTCTGGCCAACAATGGCGAGGTTCACGTCCTCATGGTCAGTAGCGAGATTCTTGCGGCAGTAAACAACATGAGAAAGAAGAATGGTCTTACCGCTGAGTATTTTCGCAAGGCGTTTGATAACGGCGAGGTTTATCGTGCCAACAAGACCAAGGACATCCAAGGGTTGTTTCGCGTGTTTATGAACTGCATTCTCACAGGAACCCCTGGTGACACGGAGAAGTTCTTTTCAAAGGAGCTGGAAGGAGGAACCGCATCACGTTTTTGCTTGCTTGCTATACCTGACAGCGGCCGATACCTCGAAGCGTTGATCATTGAAGATGGCGAAGAACTCGAAAAGTACAGAGATCAAATTGATGAGTGGAATAGGCTCTACTGCTATAACCATGATGAGTTGAGTGGTTGCGATATCCCCGCCGAAGAGCACTTCATTGAGCTGGACTATGTGAACGCTGCCATCGAGACCTGGATTAGTGACGACCAGTGGAACAAAGCCAATGGTGACCCAAGTGATCCTCGTGTCGGCGCTCGCGGCAGAATGGGGGCAATCGCATTCCATTGCGCTATGGTCATCCACATGTTGTTCGGCTGTCCTGGTCCTGACATGCTCCAAACGCGCCGCAAAGTAGTTAATCTCACCATCTATATCGCCAACTACTGCATGGAGAGATTCCTGCTCAAGTTCGGAGCCATCCAAAAGGTGCAGCGCGAACTCAACAACCTGGCTGAGACCGTTGACACCCCAACGGTGAATCAGGGCACACAGCATTCATCGCTTCAACCCGATGAGGAAAATTACAGTGGAAGCCTCTCAAAGTCCACGGTAATTGAGATGGTCAAATACTACGATCTGTCCGAAGAAATCGGCTATACGACCGTAGCAAAGAAGTTTGGCCTGCCCCCTGGTGAAGCCAGTAGGAAAATGGTCAGCAGAGCTATTCGCAAGTTGAAGAAAGAACAGCAAGGCAAGTAATTTAAAAGTGGGACAGTCACAGGGACAAGACCGACTGTCCCACTTTTAAATATCCCTCCAAAAACAAGCTAACAGATTGATTGTCATAGGAGGACATGGGGTGACAGCAAATGGGACAAGGGGGACAGTCGGTGTCATACCCGTCAAACCGGCGTATGAATAAAATGCCGTCAAGAACTGATAAAGAAACCTTACATTTGAACAACGTATTTAACGCTCGGACCTATGGACTGCTGACCGAAATGAGAAGAGTCGGCGGGGAGGTCTGAGAGACAATATAAAGATATACGATGGACAAGGACCGACTGGCGAAGAGTTAGTCGGAAAACCACCATCACGGACGCTATTATCTTGTTTGGGGAGACCAGGCCTTAAGTTGCCACAGTCAAACTGGTCAAGAGAGTCCGATCGAAGTGCGATATCAGTGCCGAAGAGGCGTTGGTGTCGCTCTTCTTTTTTTTCGGTTCGACGGCGCTCAAAGCATTAACACGATAAGTGACATGTCGAAGGCCATGATAAGGATAAACGCTAGCACATAGACCACAAGATTCACTATCGCATATGAGGTGTTCCATTCTTTAGCGAAAGTCATGAGGTCCGTGTAACAGTGGGTAAATATCTCGTTTATGGTGCCTGGGTAGTAGTGTTTGATTACAGCCCAGTATCCGAAGGTAGTGAACAGGAAGTAGATGATACAAGCGGTTATCCATAGCGGGTTAGTGGTTGGCAGAGCTATTCCGAGCATCACCAGAGCCATAACTTCACATAACAACGGCCAGAGGTGGATGCAGATATAAACACTGGCTTTCTCATAATTCCAACCAAAGGGACGACCTATCTGAGCGAGACAGCCACACAGGATTTGAAAGATCTTGTCCATAGAGATAACATTCTTATCTATGACAGTCTGGTTATTGCAGTCTGAAGGTAAGAATCATAAAAACATAAAGCGACTACTTAATAATTCACAATCAATCAATTCTTCTGGCCAACCTTCTTTTAGTTTCTCTTGACGAAATTCTTCACAGCGTTTTTCTTGGATGTTATCTGCATTTAAGATCAGGATTATACATCCAATCACTGCGGCAATACCGAGAATGAGTAGCAATAAATAAAAAATAGTCATATACTTAACGATTTTTATTGGATTATTAGTTAAAAAGCGCCTTATGCAAATATCATTACGGATGATGATATGTTTGTGATTAATCTTATTTGAAAAACAGGTTGCCGAGGCGGAGGATGAAGTGCTTGTTCATATAGCTGTCGCGATAGCGGGATTTTGCATGCCGTCGAGCGGTGTCATAGTCCCAACGAGGGTCAGTATCGACTGGTTGTGCGTTTTGCAGTACTGGGGGCATCTCTATGTCCGGAGCAATGGAGCGAACTACATCCATTATCGTCCTAACCACTCTTGCAGGAGTGTCAATGAGTTGTTTCTCACTGAAGCGAAGTACAATCCACCCTGCAGCCGTAATATCGCTATTGCGCTGGTCATCCTTGCCCAGATAATGGGTGGGGATGCGTTTTCCCAGCGTGTAGGGCTCATCATTTTCAATATCAATGAAAATGCCTCGTTGCTCATCGATGTAGGCTAGATCGGGCTCATAGCGATGCCCTCCGACCCGTAGTGTCAAGTTATCATAGAAACCCTTGAGTCTATGCCTCATGATCCAAAGAGCCAGCCATTGTTCGCCAGGACCTTTCTTGCAGTTCTTGCCCTTATTGGGCATGACGATAGCAGTACCCAAGTGCGATGCAAGCAGTAACGGATAGTTTTGCTTATTATTGCTGTCAGCCAGATCATAGCAGACATTCTTGGGCCCATCGCCATGCAGGTGCAGCGAACGCCCAATTAAACTAAGGTTGAACTGGCATACAGCGTGATAAATCCTATTCAACATGACTGGTTAAAATGTACTAAACTAACGTAAACAAATTTCTTCTAACCCACGTAGGTATAATACTTGTAATCGATGAAATTCTTACTGGCTTTCATATACAACTTGATGGGTAAATGCTTCTGGTAATTGTGGGGTTTTCTGCCACCATCTGAATGATTCATTAGCGGACCGAATAGCGACTTTCCAACGTATAGTCCAGTATGGTGTGCTTCATGATTTCTATCAAAGAAAACGACCACGTCTCCGGGCTTGGGATTATCGGTCTCCTTGAAGCCCAATTTCTTGTGGTGGTTCACAAAATAGATGCACTGAGCCCAATTAGCCTCAGGGTTGTAGAAAGCCGAGACAGTGTTCATGCATGTCTGCGGATATTTGCCGACGGTACCAGTGTAATCTTTCTTCCACGCTTTCGGGAAATGGATGACGTGGGTAAAATCGTTGTTGGGATGGGTGCAAGCCTCAGATCTCTCAACGGCAATCCTCGCTTTCTCTGAAATACCCTTGGTCGATGGTGTCCAGGTAAAGTAATAGATGACTAGCGCCAACATAATGATACCTGTTACTTTTAACGCTTTCATTTTCAATAAAATTTAATCGTTTTATCCCTTTATGACAATTCTAGTCAAAAAGTAAACATTTGTTCTTCAAATTAACGAGTATTAATCTTCTCTCAACTTCACTATAGCTTTAATTATATACCAACATATCACAGAACTAATCATCCATAAATAAAATGTCAAATCATTATTTAATACTTTATGTCTTAACCAATGGTTTTCTGGCACCCTATTATAAAAAATAAATATCAAAACTAACAGGCCAAGACTCCATGCAATAGTTACTATATAACAGATGTTATACTTTCTTTCTTTTTCCAAGTGTTCATTTATTCGTTGCTCTTCTATTTTATAATTTATTCTACGTACTGATTCCTGTGCAGCAGTATATCCTTGGTCTGCTGATTTCTTATACCATATCAAAGCATTCTCAATGTCTGAGAATAATATCCCGAGTCCTTTTTCATAGCAATAACCAACTTTATATTGAGCCTCAGCCAAGCCTTGATCTGCTGATTTCTTAAAATAATGAAATGCTTTTGAATAACTAAATTCGACCCCATCACCATTTTCATATGCGAGTCCTATTTGATACAAATCTAATGGGTTGATTATTGTACAACCTTCTTCAAACCACTTTATCGCCTTTTTCACATTCTTGCTCACATGATGGCCATAAAGATAACTTTGGGCTAGTTTTATTGCAGAGGAAGAATCACCAAGTCTAGCTGCTTTTTCAAACCAATTAAATGCTCTAGAAAAGTCTGATCTTGATTCATAATATACTCCCATTTTAAACATAGCAGAAACATAACCATTGTTTGCAGCCTTTTCGTACCAATTATATGACTCTACTATTTGTGGTGGCAGGCCTTGACCAGCAAACCATTCTCCTAACAAGAATTGTGATTTTGGATCGCCATTGTCAGCCTCGATTAATAGCTGTAGTTTAGTGCCAACAATTGTTTTGTATATCCACTGGTTGTACTTTAACCTTGTATATCCCCTTATTGCTTTGGACTCTCCATTATCAAAGGCTTTTTTATACCATTTTTTAGCTTCACTCAAATCTTTCACAACGCCAACACCTTCTTCATAACAAGATGCTAACTTTAATTGAGCCTTTGCATGGTTCTTTTTTGCAGCTTTTTTTAGCCAAAATACGGCCACTTCAAAATAGGCAGGATTAGGATTAGTTCTGTGCAAGAACCAATCGGCTGTGGAATACTGAGCTACAGAATCACCTTTGTCTGCTGCATTCAAGTCATCCAAATGGTATCTTATATAATTCTTGTATTCAGGGGCGCTATATTTGTCTTTTAATCTTTCTAATGTTGTTCTCCTACGAGTGGGCTTGCTCTTCTCTGTATTTGTTTGCCCATCTGTAAATGGGATAATCAGCGCTCCATCAGGAGAACTGGGTATTTGGTCAAACGGAGTTAGTCCGTTAATATCACTTTTTTTCAGATAATCTTTTAAGATTTGAAGCAGTTTGGGAAACTCACCTTTGAGATCTTTGAGATCTTGATAGATTGTGCTGGATTCAAGATTACGAAAGTCTTCTTTTGAAAATAAAAGATGTTCTGTTTTTTCAAGATAGTATTTATCAGCTAGAGATGGATTATTTGCAATAGCTAAGATACTTATGTAGATTATCAACTCTGAAAAATAGTCAAGTTTTTCAGAGGCATTAATGTTGCTTTCACGACTGGGGTGCTGATATCCTTTAAGTCCAGAAATAAAATCTTTTTGGCCAATTAGAGCTGGCAAATAAGCAGAATCATAATCAATCAAAAAGATGTTATCTGATTTATCAATCAATATATTACCGTGTTGAAGATCTCCATGAGCGATTTTATGCTGATGTAAACACTGAACCATTTTCAAAAAATTGCTAGCCAATTTTTTTAGTCGTTCTTTCTCGTTCTTATGATTGCACAAAAACACTTTGAGGTTATCTCCATCTATCCAGCGCATTCTTGTTATCGGGTATATTTTCCCATTTACATTGATACCTTTCTCGGTATAGATGAAATCACAAAAGTATGGTAATCTTAACTTATGTAACTCATCAGACAAAACCTCAAAATGTCTCTTTAAGTTCGCTATATCTGCATGCCAGCAACGAAGTGCCCACTTTTCACCATTTGATGCCACATAAGGGAAGACAACTGTGAAACCACCAGCATAAGCAACGAGTCTATTTCGGCTATCAGTACGAAAAACTCCGTTTCGTGGATGACTATCCAAAACAAGATTATTCTTGTTTTCAACAGATGTCCTTATGTCGGGTATTGTTGGCATTTTTGTGTTATTCGGTTTTCATGAATACATTTTGAACAACATTCATTTATCGCTCATTAGATATTTTACTTCATTTGTAAAACGTAATCCAATTAGATTTTTTGCTATAAGTTGCTCCTCCGGTTTCAATAGACGCTTGATTATCATTCAACCATGCGATATTTGAAACTCCAGGGACGAGATAGATTGCATCTGATATTCCCAAATTGATCAAAGAGGTGCGGAAATCTATTAAATTCTGGTTGATTTTTGATTGCACAATGCATAAGTGTCCATTGTGATTGCAGAGTGCCCTATATTTGTTGATAGCATTCTCATCTCTTACGACAGGTTTAGAATTGCGATTTAATAAAAGAAGCTCCTGAGCAAAAGCCATTCCTCCATTTTTTGCTGCTAAATCTAGTTCATTTGTGTATGAATTATAGCAGAACTTCCATTTGCCTTTATAGAATATAAAGGCACCTGAATTATTGCCGCAGGAATATCCTTTAAATCTTTGCCCGTGCGTTACGTGGTCTCCTGCAATATTCATATGGCCAAATACAGTCTCAGGATCTTTGATATATGCCGCCTCTGCGACTAATAAAATTGTGGTGTCTGCTTTTGAAGGCATAGTCCCGCAAACCAAATCAATTGTTGAGTATTTGGGATATAGTATTAAAAGCTCATTATTCTCATAAGTAGTAACGTAAGATGAAGACTTAAGAATATCCATAGTTTCATTTTCATAAATGAAAAAAGGATGTTGAGCATAATCAAATTTATAGTACACCAGTTTTTTCTTTTTAGAGAATCTGTGCACTACGACAAAAGCACAATCTGGATACTTAGATCCTGCCGTCGTATTTGCTTCTGCTATGTTTCTTAATTGGGCTAGCGTATGACTTTCCACACTCCATTGATCTTTCTTTTTTTCATGGAATGTGAAATAATCAATGATTGCATGGTAATAACGCCATGCGGCACCTAATTCTTTTCGTACGGTATCATCTAAAACAGATTCAAGGATTTCAAACTCTTCAGGTCTAACGATGAGCTCTGAGGATATAAATTGTTGATTTAATGGATTGAATGTTTTGATTCTAGCCCATCCATCTTTTTCATCCGTTGCTAATATCTTTTCGCCATAATCAACTGTATATACTATAGTTGTTGGATCATTCGTAACCTTCTTATTTCTAACATTTGCCTGCTCAGAGAAAACATAATAACGATTGGCTTTTAAACTAGTATGAATCATGACCCCCAGGATGAGCATTATAGCAGTGATCAATGCTCCCCAAAGACAACGTTTATATCGTTTCACTAGTCTTGAGAGAACATTATTGCTATCTTTTAGGTCATAAATACTGAAATTTAAGCCACTAACCTCATTCTTTAATTTCTTTACCTCGCTCTTTAATTCTTTAATAATATCCAATTCAGCTGAATAGCCTGGTTCCTTTTTTAGTAAGACCTCGAACGGTTTTAAATCATCTATGCTTTTGAATTTCAGATAATGATCTAAAACACCTAATAATTCTTGAAATTCGGTGCCAAGTGAATAGATATCCTTATAAATCCGAGACTTACTTAAATCTTTAAAATCACTCTCTTTGAACAATAGACGATCTGCCGTCTGTATTTGGTATTTTTCAATAAGCGATGGATTCTCAGCAATAGCTCTTATGCTTAAATAAATGATTAGTTCTGAGAAATAATCTAGTTTCTCCGAAATAGTCTTATTTCTTTTTCGAGCAGGATGCTGATAATCGGCAAGCCCCTTTATAAGATCATTTTCTCCTTTTAGCTTGGGACAATAAAAGGAATCATAATCGACAAGATATAGGTTATTATCTGACCCTACTAAAATGTTCCCATGTTGTAAATCACCGTGAGCAAGCTCTCTCCGATGCAAATCATGGGTCATTTCAAGAAAATTCTGTGCGAGAGTATTTAGCTTTTGCTTTGAATGCCGATTGTCACATATATAATCCTTGATTGTCTTGCCTTCCACCCATCGCATTCTTGTTGTTGGATAGACGGAACCTTCAACATTGATTCCCTTCTCAATGTATTCTGTATCAACCAGGAAGTTCAGATGGGAATCTCTTATAGCTTGGGATATGATATTGTATCTTCTCTTACTATCGTCAATATTGGCATGCCAGCAACGGAATGCCCATTTCTTACCTTCTGAAGACTCGTAGGGGAAAACTACAGAAAACCCACCAGCATAGGCAATGAGTCTTCCCCTGGAATCCCTCAAGAAAGAACCCTTCTTGGCATGGCTATCCAAGACAAGCACATTCTTGTTCTCAACTGATGTCCTTATGCTCGGTATGGTAGGCATTCTATATATAGTATCACAATGACAGCACTACTTTCGCAACGCTTACAAAGATCATGATTTACTGTTGTCACTTTTTATGTATGCTGAAGGGTTCTCATGGATCTTTTTCAACTCTTCTTGGCGCCATTCTTCAATGGCTGTTTGAAGAAGTTCCGCTTGAACAAGTGCAATTTTGTTAATTACTTCCTTATTTGCTTCCAATTCAGCTTTGAGTTTCTCTCTATTCTTTTCTGTTGATATCTGCACAAGTGTATTTATCTCGTCATTGATATCGGATATCTGTTTGTCTGATTCAATGCGAACCCTATGCATCTCGGCTCGAAGCATATCGTCATAAGGGCCAGAACTCATCATCATTTTGAAAAATGTGGGAGCTGTTTCTATGATGATGAAAAGAAGCATAATCACTATTGAGACAATCTGAAGTGACAAATTATTATTCTTCACATCTGCAAATGCCTCGTATCTGACACAGAATCCATTTTCTGTGTTACCTTTGTCTATGTCTTCTTGAGCTTTTGTTAATATTGTGCTTATCTGGCCATTAAGTTCGGTCAGTTCTTTGCCATGGGCAGCATCCCAGTTATCAAGTTCCTTTTTTATTGCATTCAAATTACGCTCTTTATCTTTATAAATCTGTCCATGTCCTGCTACGCCACTCAATGCTGATCCTTCGGCTTCTTTCAGAAGCTCACTCTCGGCATTAGCCATTCTGTCCGAAATATCTTTACGTTCTTGTTCTAATAGGTTTCTCCTATCCTCTAACGACTTAACACCTTCTGCGGCTTTTGCACGAGTTGCATTAGTACGTGCGATATTATTAATGATTAATTGGGAATCGATGCGGTCTGAAAAGATCTTCATCTCAAGAGGCGTTGAAATTACGATACCCAAAAATATAGCCATAATTATTCGAGGCAAACCCGCACGAACTTCAGCCCAACTAATTGTAGGCAGTCCATCAGAATACATTGTATTGACAATGTATCTATCAAGATTGAAAATCAGTAATCCCCAAAACACACCGAACGCAGCTGCAATCAACGTTGAATTGAATACGAAGTACATTGCATACCCACCTGATAGTACTGCCATTAATGCAGTAAATAAGATAGTTCCTCCAGATCCAGCATATTTTGCATGGTCGGTAGGACACATACGGAGAATCTCTCTGTCAACTCCAGCACATGACCAGAGGAATTCGCTAATCCAGGAACCTCTTTGGGGCGCCTCACTCTTAATGTTTTTATTACTCATGACTTATGTTTTGATATTTTGTTTTCAAAATGATTCCATGCATTCCACAGCCGTTTTCCAACTCCAGTTTTATTTGCAGTTTTAAGATTTGGTATATGTGGCATAGCTCTGAATTTTGGGATTGTATCCACAAATTCCGGAGTTTCAATGCTAAGTATCGGCTCCTCTATATCAAAATTCAATCTAGGAACCATATTTATAATTTGGGTGTTTTGAACCAAATTAGGTGTAGGAGCCAGAACCGTCCTAATTACAGGTAATGGCAGCATTCTAACAGTTAAAGATTTTTCATATGCGCCAAAAGCATCTACCACCTTTAACTTCAGTGTTGTCTCTTCCTCAAATTCTTTGATAATCTTATCGTTATGAGCGACAGGATTATCATCCAGATAAACTTCTTCTGCATTTTTGACATCCCATTTGATAGTAACAGGGATTCTTGGAAGTGAGAACAGTTTATCGGCCTCAAAAAGAGCGACACTCTCATCTAATACAGATATTGTTATTTTCTTCTCTAATTGTTGTTTTTCATCGATAGATGTTGCCCTTATTGTGTACGTTGTTGATGACTCAGGAGAAACAACTTTTTGCCCCTTGAGTTCAATGGGAGTCTCTTTACTACTCTCTATTAGTACAGCACTCTTAGCATTTTCGACTATCCATTGAAGTTCCGTTTTCTCGTTTCTGCCTTTACGTAATTTGTTCACACTTGATGTCAGATAGACAATGGGGCCATCTACGACATCAATATCCAATTGCCTACTCACTCGATGCAAACCATTAACAACTGTTAATTCAAAAGATTGTTTGCCTAGAGTGTCAAATGACTCTACATGTTTGCGTTGATATACTTCAAGCGGAACATTATTTAAATATAATTCTGAAACATTCTCGATATCCCACTTAATTGTTATCTCCTTGCCTTTTGCCACGATGGGAATTCCATCAGCTTCAAATGAATTAATTATAGGTTCTCTATAGAGACCATTCATTATCTGATCAAATGGAACTAATTCATTAATGTCATTCTTGCTGAGATAGTCTTTTAATGTACTCAGTAAATTTGGAAATATTCCTTTGAGAGAAGATAGATCTTGGAAGATATCACTTGATTCTAAGTCACCGAAATCTTCATGGGAGAAGAGTAAATGCTCAGTATCTTCAAGTTTATACTTATCAACAAGTGTGGGTTTTTCTGCAATTGCAAGAATACTTGTGTAAATAATTAACTCTGAGAAATAATCCAGTTTCTCAGAAGCATTAACGTTATTTACACGGTTTGGATGTTGATAACCTTTCAAACCAGCTATGAAATCTGCTTGTCCGTAAAGAGCTGGAAGATACACAGAATCATAATCAATCAAGAAAATGTTATCGGCTTTATCGATTAAGATGTTTCCATGTTGGAGATCTCCGTGGGCAATACAATGCTCGTGAAGGAAACGAACCATCAACAAGAAATTATTAGCTAGTTTCTTGATTCTTTCCTTGTCTAGTTTATGCTTGCACAAAAACTCTTTTAAGTTGTCGCCCTCTACCCAACGCATTCTTGTTGTTGGATATTTCATTCCATTAACAAGAATACCTTCATCTACATATGTAAAGTCACAGAAATACGGACTGCTCAGCTTTTGCAGTTCTTCTGAAAGAATATCGAAATGGCTTCTGAGGTTTCCAAGTTCAGTATGCCAACACCTCAGTGCCCATTCTTCTTGATTTGTTGTGCGGTAAGGGAAAACAACAGAATATCCTCCTGCATAAGCCAAAAGCCGTCCACGCGCATCAGTTCTGAACGATCCTTTCCTGGAATGTTCATCTAGCACAAGAGAATCCTTGTTCTCAACTGCAACTCTAATATCTGGAATTGTTGGCATTACTCAGGCTTTTTGAATTTATTAGATATAGATTCTTGAATATCCTTTAGCCTCTTTTCTTCGGCTTCAGAAGCAGAATACCCGTTTCCTGCTGCCCATTTGTCACTAATCGCATTTGGATTATCTATATGACCCCGATTTGTACTTGGATTATATCCATTTCCCCCTCTCCATTTTTGACCGATTCGATCTGCAGGAGAAATGACGGATTCTTCCAATGGGGACAATTCATCAATGGATGATTTTGACATAAACTCACATAATCTGTCAACCATTGGCTTCAAGTCAGAGTCTTCTCTTAGCTTATTAAAGATATTGGATGTGCCTCTTGACTGAATATCTTCTCCGGAAAACAATAACGTATCCGTGTTTTCCATATTTAGTTCAGTCCATAATGCAGGAAATTTTGCCAACGCCTTGAGACTAAGGTAAATAACCAATTCCGAGAAATAATCAGCTTTCTCAGAGACTAATTTATTTTGCCATCTGGAAAAATGCTGATATCCTTGAAGTCCCTTTATCTCGTCTTCCATTCCATCTAAAGCAGGCACATACATAGAATCATAGTCAACAAGCACTAATTGCCGATCTGGTTTAACCATGATGTTGCCATGCTGGAGATCTCCATGAGAAAAATGGTGTTTATGTAAGTCAGATACCATTTTTTTGAAATTCTCTGCTACATCTTCTATTGCAGATGAATCTGAAATACTGTTTTCCAAAAACTTTTTAAGGGATTGAGCTTCTACCCAATCCATTACAACAATTGGCTGCTTTCCTTGAGGAGTCATTATTCCGTCCTCAAAATACTGGAATCCAACAAAATATGGCAACTTTGCATCTTGCAAAGCTTCAGCAATCCGTTGCGTTCTTAGTTTAGCTTGCGACACTTCAGCATGCCAACAACGCACAGCATACTTCTTATTTGGTGTTTGATATGGAAAGACAACACAAAACCCTCCAGAATATTTAACTATACGCACACCACATTCAATTGGATGTCCTCCTTTTAGTACTGGAGGATGAACCAATGCAGGTGTTTTAATGCTAGTGCTGTATTCTGGAATACTTGGTAGAGGCATGATATTATATTTTTAATCTTATATCGTAATTCTTTAATGTCCTATCCAGAGCGTTTTCAATAAGGCTTTTCACATTCTTATTTCGAAATAAGTCATGAAATCCTTTAAATCCCTTAAACGCAATCCTGCTTATATAATTTGCTTTCCCTTTTCCAAACTCTTCATCAAGGTTCTTAAGAAAATCTGCTATGAACTGTTCGTTAGATTTAGCATTATTTGAGTCAACACTTCTACAAACACTATTGTTTAATCTAACCTCCTTGGTCAAATTTGAACCGCTGTTATTTTCTGGTTTTGCCACTGTCAAAGAAGGCTCGCCAACTTGATAACTGTTTTCAGTTTCATTATTTGGGGTATCTTTGAGATTTTCACCTTCAATCAATGATGTGCTATTCGCCATATTGCTGACATTCTGTTTCTCTTTTTGTAATGCAGCTTCCAGCTCCGCAAGTTTCATTAACTCCAGATCATCTTCATGAACTCGGTTTAATTCATTGGTTTCATCTGGCTCAATTATAATTAATGTTGAGTCATCATTATGCATTCCCTTATTCCGCCATCTCTCAACCAAATCTTCAAATTCCTGGTGAGATGTCAGCTCTAATAGTTCTGATGCATACGTTGCTATGTCTCGGTCATTTTTACGTTTCATTAAGAAATCAGAAAATGGATCAGAAACAATAAGTATGCAGGTTCCCTGCTTTAATGAGCCGTGAATAGCTTCAGGCTTCCCACGTCCTTCTTTTTTGGAATCGCTATCAAAATAATCTGGGTGGCTATCAAATGAATCACGTTTTTGTGATGTATGAAACTCTGCATCTTTTCCGTCCCATTCTATCAGACAAGAATCACCTAATACATCACCATCCCATTCATTATCAGTAAAACGAATGCCAACAAATGTAGCGCCAGCAGATCTGCCTTCTGCTAGACTATTTTCATTTCTAATGATAATGTTTTCTGGGGCATTTTTGTCTTTTAGAGCTTGAATAAACTTCTTGACTTCTTCGAACCATTCAGATGATAGTTCTTTTACAGATGCTATAGTTGGCACCCAATCTTTATTACTAGCATATTTTTCTACTAACAATTTTGCCCAAATCTTCTGGTGCCATGATTCACTCATGCCATCTGATAGAGCAATTGACTTAGTTTCATAGTTGATGCAAAATCTATCTTGACAGTCACTAAAACTTTCTTTTAGCTTATGTGTAATAAATGCTTTGATCTTCATTATTAAAAACTTTCTAATCCTCCAGATTCACCACCGATATAAGAAATCGCTTCAATAAATGAAAGTACGTTATTAAAATTAAAAGTCTTATTCTCGTATTCATTATTTAAGCGACAATTCCATACCTCAGGAATTTTGCTGAAGACTGAATTATCATAACTTTGTTCTTCGATGTAACAGCCAAAGAAGAGCGTTTCACCGTCTTCCGCTAATATGGATTTCATTGACTCAATCTCTTCTAAAGCATACTTCGTATAACACCTTTGAGAACAATCAAGAACAATTGGTGATAAGGCATTATTTTTGACCCAATGCTCCGATATATGTCTTGCAATTTTAATCGCATCAGAATAAAAATTGCAAGAAGCATTATGCTTTAATGGTTCAATCCAAACTGGGATGGTGATTTCCATCTCAACAAGACCATTGCCATCGAAAGTTATTCTCTTTTTTGTTGCATTACGAACTGGTATATCGACTAAATCTTTCAACCAACCTGAACATAATTCTTTAGCCCCTTGGTTATAACCAATAACAGAAATAAAGCAACGATTCTTCGGTGCATTTCCATCAAAATTGAGCTCAATCTGTTGATCTATTAGACGGTTTATGACCCATACTGATTCTTCTGACTCATCAGTCAGAAGAATCAGTAATCTTGGATTTACGCTAGATACCTGAGTTTCGTAAGGCATCATTATAATCCTTTGTCACCCTGTCCTTTAGAGGAACCAAAATCAATGAGTTGGATGAGTTGCACTCCATCAGCGCCAAAAATACAACCTCTTGATCCATCCTTTGTCGGCAATTCATTCTTTTCCGCAGCAGCTTTATAAGAAGCAGGCACTTCGCTGGTGATGTCGAAGAGGAATTGTGCTTCTTCACGCGTGATTGCATCACGATTCATCGGAAATACCACATGTCCGTTGGCTGTGTCTATCTGAGCGTTGAAAATAAGAACATTTCCATCACTATTTGACATGGCTTTTATCTCATTAGCCAAAGCAACAGTTTCTTTCATACAATCCCTAGGATCCTTCAAATCATAGTAAGGAACCCCATCTGAGATATTAATGATAACAGGAGCCGGGCCATCTTGGTGCTCATTCATCCAACGCTCTACGAGATCTTTCGCTAACTTAAAAGCGCCCAACATGTTTGTAGCACCATTACTATCGATAGGCTCCACCCAAACAGGTTGCTTAACTTCCACCTCAACAATACCTCCAGCTCCATCTGGAGTCTTCTTTTTCAATGTCTCATAACGAAGAGGCTTAGCATCCAATTCCTTTAGCCATCCTGAACACAACTCTTTTACATTGTGGTCATAGCCAATGACTGAAATGAAGCAACGATTCTTAGGTGCTTCGCCATCAAAATTCTTTTGAATAATGTTGTCAATTACTTTATTGACAGCCAGCGTAGCGAATTTGGTACGTGTCGTACCTTCATAATCCTCCAACATTGAGCCAGACTGGTCAAGCAAAATGATAAGAAGGCCAGGTGTGGCAGAACTCCACTGTTTTTCGTTGTTAGGCATATAACTTAATAATAATTTGCCAAGTTGTTTCCCAATGCTTGACGATTAATACATTAAAGAAGGCGTGGGAACTATCCAATGTACTCTCTATTTGACATACTGACTTTTGAACTAGCTGACGTTGACAGCATTCAACTCTCAATAATATTATAGACAAAGTGCATGCATACGCCTTTTAGAAATGTTTGACACTTTATGCTTTTATCCGCTTTAAAAACGGGTAATTCAATTCACACTGTTAATGGCTGATCTCAGTTTAACACTTTGAGATTATCCATCCGCAAATTTACAACAAATTCTTAGACAAAATAAATTATTTCCTACAAAAAACAAGGGTAATAGAAAATCTTGCTACAAATTGTTGCACAATGTTAATGCAGCAAAAACCATGCCAGAATGTCCTTTTTATATGTTAATATATCTTAGTCTATGAACGAATTGCTTTAAGCTCAATTACGTTATTCTGTTCTAAATAGAAGTCAATCAGCGTACAATTCCTCGCAAATTAAAAAGTTTTAACGTGATAAAAACACACCCCAGAACGTCTTGCCCTGGGGTGATTTCGAAAATGGGGTGTAAATGCTTCTGACCATGGGTCAAAACATGAAGTCCGCCATACCTTTTAGTATCGAAGGTGCTGCACCGACAATGACTTGGACGAATTTCTCCAAATTCTCAGGAATTGTAATACCTAATACCTTGGTTGGCTTATTCCCTCCATTACCAACCATAGATGAACCGGTCAATTGATTCTTCGCTTGGGTATAAATGTCATCCAGAATATCCAAGTTCCGGTTAGTGCCTGAAGAAACACGAGCTTCTTCGATAGCGGAAAGAACTCCAAGGATATCAGAAGCCTTGCAGTTCAACTCAGCACCAAAGAGGAAGAATCGTTGGGCTGCGTTACTCTCTTGGAAAAGAGTGGTAATGTCATCAAACATGACAGGTTTACCATTAAGATAAAATGAAGGCTGTTCGAGGTTACGGAGGATGGAGTTAAGCACCTCAATGACCAACTCCTCACATAACTGTTGGAGTGTAAGAAGGTTCTTCGTCCTCTCAGCAAGACAATCAGGGGTAAACCTGAAACTGTCAATCAGGCGGCCAATGTGATTGACCTCCTGTTCAATGGATTCCATAACGGAAAGGAAACTAGGCTTCATGGATTTCGGATCAAGCCCGAAAAGGTTGAAGCACTTACGACTTGACCTGTCAGAAAGAAGAGACAGGACATCATAACATCCTTCAACACCCTCCCGGATGCTGAAATGGGTGGGAATACCCTCGAAGTGATAGATTGAAGTACACATAGTTTGAAACTTTTAAAGTGTTTATGAGAACCAAAAAGGGCATAATTCTCCCTGTCAATGGAAGTTTTGCTCTATAATAAGTCCACAAAAACATCTTTGCTATAAGCTATTTCAATCTATGTAGTACCATAATGATTCTGATATTTAAGTTGAACAAAAGTTAGCCTCCACTATGAGACATTCCTTTAGATGCAAAAACCATGCCAAGGTTTAATCGTTACATGATTATTTTCAATAAATTACCGATGATTTTTCAAAAAAGAAAAACGGCCTTAATATTGCCGTCTTTCTAATCATAGTCCCCACATCACTTGGATATCGAGGAATGTCCAATCGTCTAAGAAGTAATCAGTATTGTCTCTTTCGACTGACTACTCGGATGTACTTGGCGTTGGGATATTTCTTCCTTGCCTTGTAATGAATGTACATCCTGCTTCTACTCATACTCTCGATATGGATTAGCCTATCATCCACTTCAACCTCATATGTGTAGATTGTGGGGATAGGCATTTTGGTGGTAGTGTTTCCTGCCCACCATTCAATCAGTAATTCTCTAATTGTCTTGATCATTTCAGTTGATATCGGTTAATGAGGATTGAGACCTGCTTTGCGGTGAATTTTCCTCCTCTGCTGGTCGTGAAACCCTCGTTGTTTAAAGTTCTAGCCATCTCGCTCAGATTATTGGTCTCTCTCACCAGGATCTTCAGCATTGCAACCGCTCTCTTGTTGTGAGGATTGTTAGCTGCTTTCTCCTGGTTCGTCTGCCGGCTGTTAGAGATAGCTTTTTCCATATTGCCCGTCAAGTTCTCAGGTTTACCAAGTTGACATCCTTGCTCCTTTTTCACTTGTAGGGCTGCTCTGGTACGCTGACGGATTAATCCA
>JAEEGI010003115.1_pt1 | contig 39752 bp, 31 predicted proteins | sample 8958751 | NCBI WGS metagenome assembly JAEEGI01 (sample SAMN16246545, study PRJNA631951) | gut metagenome | biome: gut microbiome; feature: rumen; material: KS-attached | host: Bos | place: Iran: Karaj | collected 2018-10 | reverse complement strand
AGAATGTTGGTAGAAGTTTTGTAGAGGATTAGTAGAGGTTAAGTAGAAGGAAATAATTATGGAAATATTTGCAGAAACCAAATAAAATCAGTATCTTTGCAGCCAAATGTCAACAATTTAGTAGAGGTAGAACTAAAAAAATGAATATATGAAAGTAAGTTTATTGAAAATTTCGCGAAATAAGGAGGTCATCAAGCGTTTGGAGTTGAGGGAGATTGCAGAGATGATCCGTGAGAATCCTGAAAAGGACAAGGTGTATAATCTTCGACTGAAATATCAGTTCTATAAACCCGAGAGAATGCCAGACGGACAGATTACCCTCGACGACCAACAGCATACGGTGAACCTGCCGCGACTGCTCTTTGCCGTTGAGTGTATGAACTACAAGGAGATGCAGAAGGGGCTGAAGTACAATGGACTGGTGGTGGTCGAGGTGAATGGACTGAAGACGTATGAGGAGGCCGTGAATATCAGGAACCAGGTGGCAAGGATGGACGAGACGGTGATGGCGTTTTTGGGGGCGTCGGGGAAGAGTGTCAAGATTGTGTGCCGAGGGGAGATGTTCAGAATAGCAGACACGATGGCAGATCAGACCACCCCGCCTGACGGCCCAGAAGATTGCTCCATTAAGACGCAATCGCCTACTCAGGAGGGGAAAAGATTACCAATAGGCGAGGATGAGATGCGGCAGTTTCATAAGAATTTGTATGAGACGGCGAGGAGGGCGTATCAGAACCAGTTCGGGTTGGAGATAGAGTATCTGGAGCCTAAGTTGGAACGGACGGTTTATATGAGTGCCGACCCTGAGATGTATTTCAACCCTGATGCGCGTCCCTTCAAGGCAGACTGTGAGAAGCATGACCAGCCGGAGCAGGCACGGATTTCGTGGGAGAGTGATATGCTGATGCCAGGACGTACCATCACGCGCACCTATCATTTCAACTGGCTCTTTATTCTGCGCGAGGTGTTGGGTGAGTATTTTGACTTGCCTGACGAGGATCGCCAGATGCAACTGCTGCAGCAGATAGCACGCAAGTCCCTGGAGCAGGGCATCCCGTTGTCGCATGCCCAGGGTATGACGCTGGAGCATCCGCTGTTTCATAACGATCCCGATTTGGTGAAGAGCGTCTTTGCGGCGACTTACGAAATCACGCTGATGGAGGACTATCGCAAGAAATACAAAATGAAACCCTTGAAGAGCGTGCCGCAGGAAACGCTGCAGACGATGCGGACGGAGATCTTCCTAACGGCCAACTACGACATGCGGAAGAACCTGATGACGGGTGTGGCTGAATATCGCATGAAATACTCTGAGGATCAGACGTTTAAGCCGCTGACAGAAGAGGTACGCAACGATATGACCATCGAGGCCCGCGAGCAGGGCCTGAAGTCGTGGGATCAGGACGTGAACCGATTTATCGATTCGACGCGCATTGAGCAGTATGATCCTGTGAACACTTGGCTCGACAAGTTACCGGAGTGGGATGGGCACGACTATATCGCCGATCTTGCCAAGCGCGTTCCTACGGATCAGCCGCATTGGGAGAAGTATCTGAAGTTCTGGCTCATAGGTATGGTGGCTCAGTGGCGTGAGAGCGACAAGCAGTTGACAGGCAATGCTTTAACACCGCTGTTGATTGGCCGTCAGGGTTGCGGAAAAACGCGTTTCTGCAAGATTCTGCTGCCGCCAGAACTGAGGGACTATTATAACGACAAGCTGAACTTCAAGAACGAGTTCGACCTGAACATCGCGCTGACGAGCTTTGCACTCATCAACATCGACGAGTTCGACAAGACCACCAACTCACAGCAGATCGTGCTGAAGTACCTATTGTCGTCGAGCGACGTCAAGTTCCGTCCGCCCTACGGCAAGACTATCAAGCAGTATCGTCGTTATACCTCTTTTATTGGCACTACGAATCAGCAGCAGCCGTTGGTGGATCCTACGGGTTCGCGTCGTTTCGTCTGCGTGGGCATCCCTGCTGGCAAGAACATCGACTTTACCGACAATCTCGACCACCGCCAGCTCTATGCCCAGGCCCTATACCTCTTTAATAAAGGGGAGCGATTCTGGCTGGACGACGACGAGATACAGACGCTGATTGAGGAGAACGTGCCTTATCAGCGAACGGTCGATCTGGTGGAGATGATCAACGAGACCTTCCGCAAGCCGAAGGACGGCGAGGGCCGCTGGTGGGGAACCACAGAGATTCTCTCCGCCTTCGCCAGCCGCTATGCCTACTTCGATGCCAAACGGGCCACACCCGTCGTATTGGGTAAGGCGATGAATAACTATCGCTTCAGCTTCCATCACCGTATGGTGAATGGCTGCTCGGAGTACTGGCTCTGTGAGAAATGATTATTCTATGGGTATCATCACGCCGCACTGGTAATCGGGCGAGTCGATGTCTGTGCCGTTGTACCATTCCATCGTCATGGCGTTCAAGGGACAGCGGAATTCCGGATGTTGGGGCAGCCACTCCTTATAGAACTTCTGGAACTGCTGCTGGAAGGCTTTCATACCTCCCTCGAAATGAACCTTCAGCCACTTGCCATTGTGGATAGGAAAGAGTCGCATACCCTCAGGCACGCTGCCACCCTTATAAACACCACCAATCACATAGGTGAAGGTCTTGCTGTTGCAAGCACCGAAGTTCTGTTCGGCACAAGTCATACAGTTGTGGTTAGGGATGTCGCAGGTACAGAGTCCGAACTCGCCGACGCCGTTATCGATGGCTGTCTGCTGAAATGCATCTGGAGCCTTGTGTTCCATAAACACGGGCTTAATGATTCTTTCCACATACTCGCCCCAGAACCTCGGGCACTCTTCCTGACCTTTGCAGAATGCAATTTCCTTAGCCATGCCGATAATCTGCACATCGGCTAATGTAATAATCTCGTGTTTCATCTTATTATTTATTTGTTTTTGTACTTAACTACGGTTTATCAAGTCCTGTAGATGATGACATTGAAATGAGAATGATAGTAATTGAATAATATGCTGGAAGTTGGATTGAAAAGAAGAAGGAGTAAAAGCATTCCTGGCGGTTCGACACTTATCTTTGAAATTGAACTCTTAGTCATCGCATGATATACGTCAGCCTCATTCTAAATCCAGGGGGAATACCTCCCAACTCGTTTCTTATAATCAAGATATTCCTGTCCGAAATCCTGGGTCAGCCGTTTTTCCTCACTACGGACTTGCAGCGTAAGTAGGATTACTTCTGTCAAGACGATAAGCAGTGGCATGACTGACCAGAGCCAGACAAGAACACCCGCATCGTAGATATAGATACCTACGAGCATCGGATTACGACACAGACGATATGGGCCACTGGTCATCAGATTCTTTGTTCGCGGAGCCACTTCATGGCCATAGGCATCAAAGGGATTACCCTTGCCGACAATGCGCATATAGACGATGCTATAGATGCTGAGTGCCAGTCCGCAGACGGCGAGAATCAAACTGACTATGCACAGTATAACCGAATCAGGTACGTATGGCCAGGGCCGTCCTGACACCAACCACATCAAAGCGGGAATGCCAATCACAAAGATAAGCAGTCCCAACAGATAGCCGAATATGTGTGACTTGTTCCCCATTTCACAAATCTTATTAAATCAGAGGGCAAAGGTACTCATTTTTACTTTATTATTCGTATCTTTGCATCCAACTTTACAAATTATTAAGATGGAATACAAAAAGATAGGCGATAACTACTATATCCGTATGGATCGAGGTGACGAGATTATCAGCAACCTCCTCTCAATATGCGAGAAAGAATCCATACCATCAGCCGTTTACTCTGGAATAGGCGGCTGTCAGAGTGCAGAGCTGCAGGTATTCATCCCCGAAACAGGCAGTTTTGAGACTGAACAATTAGAGGGAATGCTGGAACTGGTATCGCTCAACGGCAACGTTGTAAGGGACGATGATGGAAAACTCTTCCACCATACTCATGCCTTGTTCTCTTTCAAGAAGGACGGTCAGCATGAAATGGCAGGAGGGCACCTCAAAACTACAACCGTTCTATATACTGCCGAAATAGAACTACGTCCAACTATTGGTGGTGCTATTGGTAGAAAGTTTGATCCTGAGACTGGCACAGGATTCTGGGATTTTAAGGATTAAAAGGAATGAAACGATTTGAGCTAAATCTGCGTGACCTTGGAGGAATACCTTTTGCTGGAGGTATTGTTCCAAAAGGACTTTATCTGCGTAGTCTGAGATTCCCCGCAAGTCTGTAGAATTGTAAAATCACCACCATCTATCAGAATGTATTCCTTCGTTTCCAGGATCAAATTCGGTTAAGATATTAATGCTTTTCTCTTGGGATATAAAATCATATTCTATAATACTGCCTCTATCGTCCTCTTTACTATATGCTAAGCGCTTGACGTCTTCTTCCTCAAACACATCCTCTATAGAATATCCAAGTTCTTTAATTACACTTATCCATTTATTCATTATTTCGTCTTTCTTACATGAAACGACTATATCTACTTCACGGCCAGCATAGATTGTCGCGGAAGTCCAATATACGGAAATCGTGTCAGACTCTGTTCTGTCTGAGTTATAAACCGTTTTCTTCCATATCACAGAATTATAGTCATCCTCCTCATCCTGCTTGTCATCAGCCACAAATCCCCTATTTGTGAGGATTTCTTTCAACTTTCTGCTATCTTCTTCTTTGCTGGCTTTAAAAAGTTCTTTGATATCTATGCCGTTGGCGTATGTGTCACCAGTTGCAACTTCATTGATTGCTTCGCTGCTCTCTGTTTCGGGAGCCGCAGCTTGTTTATTTCCACACGCTGTTAGGGCAATCAGGGCAGCAAAAACGAATAAAACCTTTCTCATTTCACAAAACATATTAAAACCAAGGGCAAAGATACACATAATTCTCTTTTTTTTCGTAAATTTGCACTCACTATTACAAAACTTTATGATTTGAGGAGTTATGAAGGTACTTATGAGCGAGAAATTTCCATACGGTTACGACGTGAATGCCTATATCGATAAGGCATTCGAACAGATGAAGAAGATTTTTTTATTTTCGTTAGTCGCTATCATGTCTGTAGCCTGTGGCAGTAAGACAGGAAAGGCTGTAAGTGATGCAGACTCTTTGGCTATTGATTCCGTCAACGGCTCTGTTGTTGATAAGTATTCGGAGGCCTATATCCGTCAGCGCATCGACACTATCTACAAGTTCGTAGGCAAGATTACTTATGATGCCGACGGAAACCGAGATTATAATTATAGCCCTTTCAATCTTGACAGTGCCTACTGCTCCGAACGTTACTATGCTTTGATGCAGCAGGCTTCGGCTATTTGTGACGAGACGGGCGACATCCTTTATGACTACGATTATTGGGTATGCGGACAGGATATCTCTGATGATTGGAGTTACAAGGTGGCGAAGGTCTATCATGTCACAGACTCTACGGCTCTTGTTGACATGATCATCCACAATTTCAGCGATACGGAAAACACTATCGCCCTGCGCTTTGAGCGTGATGACTGGTATATCGACGATTTCAATCCTTCAGATGACGGAAATGATGACAAGGCTTCTCTCCGTCGTGTGATTAAACAGGGCAAGGAGGCTCATGAGAAGGCAAAGACACTTGCAGGCGATTGGGGCTGGGTTGGCGAAGACTGTCCTGAACTGTTGCTGGATATGGAGATGACCGACAAGGGACTGAAGGTAAAGCAGTGTGATGTCTATCGCATGTATGGCTTCGACAAGACAACGATTACCTTCGACGGCGAGCACCTGACCGTGGATGAGGCGAATGAGGCTGCCGACGACGAACTATCTCCTGAGAACCAGATTCGTTTGTTTCTCCATCTTGACCAAAATGGCGATTTGGTGGGTGACTGTTCCATCAGCCACCGTTTGGCCAGCAAGGGCTATGACGGCCCCATCAGGTTACGCAAGGGATATTTCTATTATCGTGACGGTGTGAAGAAGAATCAGCAGCGTTAATAAATTGTAAGATTCTTGGTGAATTCGTTTATTCTTCGTATTTTTGCACTCACATAAAATAACTATGGATATGAAGAAATTATTGATGACGGCGATGATGGTCGCTGCAAGCGTGGGGCTGACGACGGCCCAGACAGTTCAGAAACAAGTAGTGGAAGAAGGCGGTACAGGCCCGTTCAAGTCGGAAGTGGTGGGCGATGCCTCCTGCCCGGGCTTTACGGTGTATCGTCCGCAGAACCTGAAAGATATTGTGGCCAAACAAGGTGCCCTGCCCGTGATAGTCTATGCCAACGGTGCCTGCTTCAACAACAATGTGGAGATGCGCCTGTTGTTGAGCGAGGTGGCCTCTTATGGTTATGTGGCTGCTGCCATCGGTCCGTACGACGAAGCAGATGTGATGGCACAGTGGAGGGGTGTGTTGAAGGCAGCTTATCCTGAAACCAAGGGCGAGGTCGTGATGGCCAATGGTGAAAAGATCCTGCCTCTGACGCCTGAGGAGAAGAAAGCCCGTGAGGAGGAGCAGGTCAAGCAGAGAGAGTTGGCCGCCAAGGCTGCCAAGAAAAATAAGAAGCAGCAGGCTCCCGCCGCTCCGCAGTTCAGCACCTATCCTAAGATGCTGCTCGAGGTGCTCGACTGGCTGACAGAGCAGAATGCCACCCAAGGCTCGGAATATTATCATTGCCTCGCTCTCGACCATGTGGCAGCGATGGGACAGTCGTGTGGCGGTGCTCAGGTGCTGGGTGTGGCCTATGATCCCCGTATCAAGACCTGCGTGATGCTGAACTCGGGTATCGGCGATATGGAGATGATGGGTACGACGAAGGATAATCTGAAGAACCTTCACACGCCGATGTTCTATATGATTGGCGGTCCTGGCGACATCGCCTACGCCAATGCCCAGAAGGATTACGACCGCATAGCCAACAATATTCCCGTGGTGATGCTGAACTCGAAGGATGGTCACAGTGGTACCTATTACGAGAAGTATGGCGGCAACTATGCCAAGGCCGTAGTGAAATGGCTCGACTGGCAGTTGAAGGGTCAGGTGGGCCAGTCTGCCCTCTTCCTCGACGATGAGTATCTGAAGATGAAGTTCCCCGATTGGCAGGGCGTCAGGAAGAATTTCTAATATCTGCAGCCTGATGAAGACTGCGGTGATAGGCGGCGGGGCAGCGGGATTCTTTCTGGCCGTGAACCTGAAAGAGGCTGTGCCTGAGATGGCGGTGACCATCTTCGAGCGCAGCAATCGTGTGCTGTCAAAGGTCGCCGTATCGGGTGGCGGGCGTTGCAACTGCACGAACACCTTTGCCGATGTGCGCGACCTATCGGCCGTCTATCCCCGTGGTCATCGGCTGATGAAGCGGCTGTTCAAGACCTTTGACTATCGTGATGCCTATGCGTGGTTTGAGCATCACGGTGTACCGTTGGTGGTGCAGGAAGACCAGTGCGTGTTTCCTGCCGCCCAGGACTCCAAGGCCATCATCGACTGCTTCCTGTCTTTAGCTCGTCGATATCAGATAGAGATCCGTCAAGGAGAGAAGATATCCTCTTTGACGGAATTGTCTGACTACGATTTCGTGGCCGTCACGACTGGCGGCTCTCCCACGGGCGAGGGGCTGAAATGGCTCGCAGCTCTCGGTCATGAGTTGGAACCTCCGGTGCCATCGTTATTCAGTCTGCGTGTGGATAACGAAGGGCTTTGCGGGCTGATGGGGACGGTGGTTAACGACGTGATTGTCCATTTGCCTGGTACGAAGTTCCGTGCCGAGGGTCCTTTGCTCATCACCCATTGGGGCGTGAGTGGTCCTGCCATCCTGAAACTGTCCAGCTATGCTGCCCGCCATCTGGCTGAACAAGGCTATACCGTGCCTCTCTCCGTCAATTGGTTGCAGAGCGACGAGGCCACAGTCCTGTCGGCACTGACGGAGATGACCATCCGTCAGCCGCAGAAGCAACTATCGACCTTTAACCCCTTTGGCCTGTCGCAACGGTTGTGGAGCCAGTTGCTGTCAGAGACCTTGGGCGTCAGAAGCCAGATACGCTGGTCGGAGATGAGCCGCAAAGATATGAATCGTCTGACGAATACCCTAGTTAATGCTACCTATCCCGTCGTGGGACGCGCACCCTTCAAGGATGAGTTCGTCACTTGTGGCGGCGTGTCGCTCAAGAGTATCAATCCCGCTACGCTCGAAAGCCGTCTTGTACCTCATCTCTACTTCGCAGGTGAGGTGCTCGACATCGACGGCATCACGGGAGGCTTCAATTTTCAGGCTGCGTGGACTACGGCTTATGTCGTGCAGCAGTCCATCAAGAATACCTTAAATAGCACATCGTAGCACCCGTTTATGGCGTTGATGCAATAAATCCCGTCCTTTTTCGTTATTAAGGAGGTGTTGAAACGATATACCATAATAATGCTTCTGTCTCTGGCTGCCGTGACGGTCAGGGCACAGTATGATGTATCCTTCGGTCATTACTGGGCGATGGAGCCTTCTTTCAATCCCGCAGCAGTGGGTAAGGAGGATAGGTTGAACATCGTTGGTGCCTATGCCAACCAGTTGTCAGGCTTCGAGAATAACCCGAAAACGATGTATGCCGCAGTAGATATGCCATTTTACGCTATGGGCAGTTATCACGGCGTCGGGGTCCAGTTCATAAACGATGCCATCGGACTCTTCACCCACAAGCGTTTTGGCCTGCAGTACGCCTACCAGCCCCGACTCTGGGGAGGGAAGCTGAGCTTTGGCATACAGGCCACGATGCTCAGTGAAACATTCGATGGATCGAAGCTGGATGTCATCGATACAGGGGACAAGGCTTTGCCTACGTCGTCCGTCAACGGCACTGCCTTCGACATCAGTGCCGGTGTCTATTACAACCGCCGCAATTGGTATGCCGGTGTGTCCGTTCTCCACCTGAATGCACCAAAGGTGGAACTGGGCGAAAAGAACGAAATCAACGTCTCATCTACATATTATTTAACGGGTGGATACAATATTCGGCTGAAAAATCCGTTTCTAACCATACACACCTCGTTCTTGGGACGTACGGACGGCGTCGTTTACAGGGCAGATATCTCCGGACGGCTGAAGTACACACACGAGAATCGGGTGATGTATGCTGGGTTGTCATATAGTCCGACAAACTCGATAACGGTACAGATCGGTGGCGATCTCCACGGAATACATCTGGGATACAGTTACGAGATCTACACGTCGGCTATTAGCATCGGCAACGGGAGCCACGAACTCTATGTCAGTTACCAGACGGAACTGAACCTGTTTAAGAAAGGCCGCAACCTGCATAAGAGCGTGAGAATCCTTTAAAGGTAAAAGGGTAAAAAAGTAAAAAGGTAAAAAAGGAAAAGAGTAAATAACGAAGATATGGAAAGAAATGTAAATAGGAGGAAGCAAAAAGGAATGACGGCGAAAAGGTGTTTACCTTTTTACCTTTTTGCCTTTTTACTTCTTTTGTTTTCGGGTTGTTTTGGCAGTAAGTTGGCCTCTTCAGGAGGTGGCGAGGTGACTGGCGCTGGTGGTAAATCCTTTGCGGAGCCGACCCCCTATGGTATGGCGCTAGTGAAGCGTGGTCATCTGAAGATGGGTATCGAGAAGACGGATAGCCTTTGGGGACGTCAGACGCCTTTGCGCGACATCTCCGTCGATGGCTTTTGGATGGACGAGACCGAGGTGACCAACTCCAAGTACCGTCAGTTCGTAAACTATGTGCGTGACTCAATCCTCAGGGAGCGTCTGGCAGAGGTCGACGAGACCTACCGTACCGTGAAGACTGACAAGGAAGGTAATGAACTCGGTTCTGTCATCAACTGGAAGAAGGCTCTGCCGCGTAAGCCCAGCGAGGATGAGCAGGAGGTTATCGACGGCCTCTATGCCACCAATCCCGTGACTGGCGAGAAAATGCTCGACTGCAATCAGATGAACTATCGCTATGAGGTGTTCGACTATACCGCCTATGCCCTGCGCCGTAATCGTCTCAATCCTGAAGAGCGTCACCTGAATACCGACATCGTCATCGATCCCAATGAGCAGGTGTGGATCTCGAAGGATACTGCCTATATAGACGAAGAGGGTAAGATCGTGCGTGAGACCATCAACCGTCAGTTGACAGGTCCTTGGGACTTCCTGAACACTTATATCGTGAATATCTATCCCGACACTACCTGTTGGGTGAACGACTTCCCCAATGCCGATAACGAGATGTATATGCGTTACTACTTCTCCAATCCCGCCTACAACGACTATCCCGTAGTGGGTGTGACATGGGAGCAGGCCAACGCTTTCTGTCATTGGCGCACGGAGTATCTGCTGAAGGGACTCGGTGCTGCTGCCCGCTTCGTACAGCGCTATCGTCTGCCGACAGAGGCAGAGTGGGAGTTCGCTGCCCGTGGTAAGGACCAGAATGAGTTCCCTTGGGATAATGAGGATGTCGCCAGCGGCAAGGGCTGTTTCTTTGCCAACTTCAAGCCCGATGACGGTAACTATACCAAGGACGGTAACCTGATCACCAGTCGTGTAGGCATCTATTCTTCTAACAGTAACGGTCTGTACGATATGGCTGGCAACGTGGCAGAGTGGACGAGCACCGTCTATACTGAGGCAGGTGTCGATGCGATGAACGACATCAATCCCCAGCTGAGTTACAATGCTGCCAAAGAGGATCCCTACCGTATGAAGAAGAAGAGCGTGCGTGGTGGTTCGTGGAAGGATCCGGAGTCCTATATCCGTTCCGCCTGGCGCTCGTCTGAATATCAGAACCAGCCCCGTTCTTATATAGGCTTCCGCTGTGTGCGCAGCCTCGCAAACTCTACGAGCGACAAGGCTAAAGTCTCTAAGAAGTAATAAATCGTATATGGTAAATATGTAAATCGTAAATTCCCATGACAACATATAGCAAATTTAACTTTGTCTACCGTCTGCAGAAGTGGATGGATAGTGTGCCAGGACAGACGTTCCTCAACTATGCTTATAGCTGGGGTGCCTCTATTGTGATCTTAGGAACGCTTTTCAAACTGACTCACCTGCCAGGAGCGAACTTCTTCCTGTTCTTGGGTATGGGAACAGAGGTGTTTGTGTTCTTTATCTCTGCCTTCGACCGTCCGTTTGACAAGACGACCGATGGTATGGAACTCGATACCCACATGAAGACCGAAGAGGAAGAGCTTGAGGCTGAGGCTGCACAAGCCGCTGCCACTGTCATTGGTGGCAATGGCGGTACCATCATCATCGGAGGTGGAGGCCAGTCAGATATTATTGGAAGTGGTGGCTTGTCCGACATCGCTGCAGCATCTAGTGCTGCATCTGATCAGGCGAAGGTCGATACCGAAGCCATCGCTGCCGTCTCGTCATCCGTCGCCACAGTCTCTGGTATATCCGGTGTATCCGGGATTTCCGGCCTTCCCACCGTCAACCCCGAACTCGAAGAGGCTACTGCCAACTACGTTGACGAGCTCAAGCGTCTTACGGAGATGCTGTCGAAGGTTTCCGAGCAGAGCGAGCGTTTGGCTCGTGACTCCGAGGAGATGGAGAACCTCAACCGTACGCTCACGGGCATCACGAAGGTCTATGAGTTGCAGTTGAAGAGTGCCAGCTCACAGATCAGCACGATTGATGACATCAACGCCCAGACGCGTCGTATGGCAGAGCAGATCGCAGAGCTGAATCAGATATACACCCGTATGATTGAGGCCATGACCGTCAATATGAAGGCCGCCGCCCCTCTGGGCTAATAAAATTGTAAATCAGAAATCCGTAAATCGTAAATCCCAGTGGCTATAAAGAAAAGACCTGTTTCTCCGCGCCAGAAGATGATCAACCTGATGTACGTCGTCTTGATGGCTATGTTGGCGCTGAACGTCTCCAACGAGGTGCTCAACGGTTTCTCCATCGTGGAGAAGAGCCTGAACCGCACCACGCAGAACTCGACGCTGGAGAATCTGGCATTGTACGATGAGTTTGCTGTGCAAATGAAGGCAAACCCACAGAAGACGAAAGAGTGGTACGACAAGTCGCGTGATGTGAAGAAGATGAGCGACTCGCTCTATAATCTGATTGCAGACCTGAAACGGGCTATCGTCATTGAGGCCGATGGTTCCGATGGCGACGTGGATAACATCCGCAACAAGGAAGACCTCGAAGCGGCCAACCAGGTGATGCTTGCTCCTGGTCGCGGGCGAGGCAAGGAACTGCACGATGCCGTAGCGGCCTATCGTAAGCAGATGGTGGCTATGGTGGGCACTTATCGTCAGAAGAAGATGATTGCCTCCAACCTTTCTACCGATATCCCTTCCGATATCTCCGCGATGGGTAAGAACTGGCAAGAGTATATGTTTGAGGCGATGCCCGCTTCTGCTGCCGTCACTTTATTGTCTAAATTGCAGAGTGATGTGCGCTATGCCGAGGGTGAGGTGCTTCATACATTGGTGCAGAACATCGACGTGAAGGATATCCGCGTCAATGCCCTTGAGGCGTTCGTCATTCCCAATTCTCAGACCATCGTCCGAGGTGACAAGTTCTCCGCCCATATCGTAATGGCAGCAGTCGACACCACGCAGGTTCCCGATATTTATATAGGTAATCAGAAGGTGGATCTCAAGGACAATCTCTATGAGCGCATCTGTGGTACCACAGGCGACTTTACATTGGCGGGCTATCTGGAGACCGTCAATGGTAATGGTGAGAAAGTGCGTCGTGACTTCTCGCAGAAGTACACCGTTGTCGATCCCAGCGCCACCGTCAGTGCCGACCTGATGAATATGCTCTATGCGGGCTACAACAACCCCATCAGCATCAGTGTGCCAGGTGTACCTCTTAGTAAGATACAGGCCTCGATGACTAATGGTACCTTGCAGCCCGTGGGCCCCGGCAAGTATATCGCACGTCCGTCGAAGATTGGCGAGAATGCTACCATTACCGTTATTTCCACGAATACAGGACGTCCCCAGCAGATGGGACAGTTTACCTTCCGTGTGCGCCGTCTGCCGGATCCTACACCTTATATCACGATCAACGACGAGCACGGCAACCCCACTCGTTACAAGGGCGGCGGCCTCGTCAAGTCGCAGTTGGTAGGTGTTAATACTATTGGTGCTGCCATTGATGACGGTATCCTCGACATTGCCTTCAAGGTGCAGTCCTTCGAGACCGTGTTCTTCGACAATATGGGTAACGCTGTACCCATCGTTAGCGAAGGTGCCTCATTCTCTTCCCGTCAGAAGGAGACTTTCCGTAAGCTGACGCGTAACCGCCGTTTCTACATCTCCCGTGTGACGGTAGTTGGTCCTGACGGCCTGACACGTACTCTTCAGAACCCGATGGAAGTCATCGTGAAGTAGCGGCCTGCGGCCTGAATGATGAATGATAAATGATGAATGAAAAATAAGAATATGATATGAAAGCAAAAGATTTTCCAATAGCTAAACGGTGGATGATGGTGATAGGTTTATCATTTATCATTTGTCATTTATCATTTAGCGAAGCGCAGGCTCAGCCGAAGCAGCGCCGTACACAGCCGAAGACGGAGCAGCAACAGTCGAAGTCGAAGAGTCCCTCTTCTGCGATGTCCATCAGGGCACAGATATCGTTCCCCACAGCCGTTGATATGCCTGAGGATGTGGTGTGGCGTCGTGATATCTATCGTGAGATCGACCTCACGAAGGATGCCAATGCCGGACTTTACTATCCCGTACAGCCTGAGGGTAAGCAGATGAATCTCTTCACCTATATCTTCAAGCTGGCGCAGAACAACTATATCCCCGTCTATGAATACTCTATCGCCAACGACGGTGCAGATGTGTTCAACGACCAGACGAAGATTGAGATGAAGACACTGCTTGACGACCGTCATATCTTCTATGAGGAGCAAGACGGCAAACTGAAAGTCGACAATAGTGATATCCCTTCGCAGGAGGTCACGAAGTACTATCTGAAGGAAAGTGCCTACTACGATCAGGCCAATGCAGCCTTCCATATTAAGGTAATGGCGCTCTGTCCGGTGATGATGCGTGAAGACGACTTTGGCGGCGAGGCCACGCAGTATCCTCTCTTCTGGGTGAAGTACAGCGACCTCGAACCCTTCCTCAACCGTCAGACGGTGATGACGTCGAACCTCAATAATGCTGCCACGATGACGATGGATGATTTCTTTACGCTTAATAGGTACCGTGGCAAGATCTATAAGACTAACAACGCCCAGGGAAAAACGCTTCTGCAACTCTGCGACGGTGACACGACGAAACTCTCTGCCGAACAAATGCGCATTGAGAAGGAACTCGAAGCCTTCCGTAAGAATATCTTCGGTGACCCTGAGAAAAAAGACTCTCTTGACAGCATCGCAAACAATAATCCTCAGAACGTGAAGGCAGCCAAGAAGGCGAAGGCTAAGGGCAATAGCGCACCGAAGAGCAGTGTCCGTCGTTCGAAGGCCTCGAAGTCGAAGGGTGGTTCGTCAGCCTCTTCTTCCTCTGGCAGCGCCCGTGTCTCTGTCCGTCGCGAAAGACACTAAAAAGACACAGAAATCAAAAAAGATATGAAAAAAGAGCGCTCGTTCGCTCTTTTTTTGTATCTTTGCACCATCATATTCAATTTAAACAGAATCAATCATGAAAAGAATCATTACGTTAGTTGTGCTGGCAGTTGCTATGACGATGACCGCACAGGCACAGGGAATCAAGTTCGGCGTGAAGGGTGGTCTCAACATCACCAAGATGTCGTTCAGCAAGGATGTTTTCCAGTCTGATAATAAAACGGGCTTTTTCGTAGGTCCAACATTAAAGATTTCACTGCCCGCAGGCTTTGGAGTAGACATTGCAGCCCTCTACGATGAGCGTAGTGCCGATGTCACTGGCGGTTATAAGGCTGAAGAAAGTAAGCTGGTCGTGAACACAGGCGGTGAGACCATCAAGCAGAAGTCTATTCAAGTGCCCGTTAATCTGCGTTACAACATCGGCTTTAGCAGCCTCGCAGGTCTCTACCTCGCATTAGGCCCTCAGTTCGGCTTCCCCGTGGCCGACAAGGTATTTGATACCGATTTCGGTGAGTATCGCTTGAAGGATGCCAATCTGAGTATCAACTTCGGTGCTGGTGTCTATGTCTTGGGCCATCTCGAGATAGGTTTAACCTATAATCTCGCTGCTGGCAAGTCGGGTGAGTTCAAGAACTGGGATGATGTGGATACCCACAACCACGCCTGGCAAATCTCTGCCGCCTACTATTTCTAAATCGTAAAAATCAAATCACAAATTGTATATAGACGTCATCCTGCCGCTTCCTCTCGACGGCGTGTTCACTTATTCCGTTCCGCCAGAGCTGGAGCGGCAGGTTGCCGTTGGCCATCGTGTTCTTGTACCCTTCGGCCGCAACAAAACCTATGTCGGCATCGTCGTTTCGACACACGGGGACTGTCCCCTCTGTGAGAAGGAAGCGCAGCGACCGGATTACAGGGGGACTGTCCCCAGTGTGTCGAAGATCAAATCCATCCTTCAAATCCTTGACGCATCGCCGATTCTGTTAGACTCTCAACTCAACCTCTGGCGTTGGATTTCCGACTATTATCTCTCGCCCATTGGTGAGGTCTATAAGGCTGCTCTCCCTGCAGGCCTGAAAGCAGAAGACGGCTACCGTCCCAAGACCGAGATTTACATCCGTCTTACCCCTAAGTTCCGTTCTGAGCGTGCTCTCCATATCGCTCTTGATATGCTCCAGCGTGCACCCTCCCAGCAGAAAGCCTTCATCGACTTCCTCGATTTGTCTTTGTTTACAGTTGACAGTTTACAGTTGACAGATGAATACACTGTAGGCGGAATGGATGAAGGGCTTGCCAGCAAATCACCTGTAAACAGTAAACCGTCAACTGTAAACTATTTCGCAGGTATTACCCGCGATGAATTGCTCAATCAGGGTCACACCCTCGCCACGATCTCTGCCCTTGTCAAGCGTGGTATCATCGAAACCTACGAACAGGAAGTGGGCCGTCTGAACCTTGGCGGGGAACCCCATCCCGAACAGATCAAACCCCTCAGCCTGCCCCAGCAGGATGCCTTCAATCAGATACAGTTTGCCTTCCTTCAAAAGCCTGTCACACTGCTTCACGGAGTCACATCCAGCGGAAAGACCGAGATTTACATCCATCTTATTCAGCAGGCCCTTGACAAGAAGCAGCAAGTGCTCTACCTCTTGCCAGAGATTGCGCTTACCGTTCAGATGATGGATCGACTCCATCGTGTCTTTGGTAACCGTTTGGGCATCTATCACTCGAAATATGCAGATGCGGAACGTGTCGAGATTTGGCAGAAGCAACTCTCCAAGAATCCCTACGATGTAATCCTTGGCGCCCGCAGTGCTGTATTCCTGCCTTTCCAACGACTCGGCCTCGTCATTGTCGACGAAGAACATGAGACCTCCTACAAACAGCAGGATCCCATGCCTCGATACCATGCCCGTAGTGCTGCCATCGTGCTGGCACAGTCTTTGAGCGCGAAGGTGCTTCTTGGCACCGCTACGCCTTGTGCAGAGACATGGCATAACGCTCAGACGGGAAAGTACGGTCTCGTTACGCTCACAGAACGCTACAAGGGAATTGAACTGCCAGAGATACAAGTCATTGACATCAAGGATCTGCAGCACCGTAAGATGATGAACGGTCCCTTTTCGCCCACCTTGTTATTGAAGGTACGCGAGGCTCTCGAACGAGGCGAACAGGCCATCCTCTTCCAGAATCGTCGTGGCTATGCTCCGATGATTGAGTGCAAACAGTGTGGCTGGGTGCCCCATTGCCAGCACTGTGATGTATCCCTCACCCTCCATCGTAACCTGAACCAACTCACGTGCCACTACTGCGGCTATACTTATCAGGTGCCTACAGAGTGTCCCGCCTGTGGCGGTCGTGAACTTCAGACGCGTGGTTACGGAACAGAGAAGATTGAAGACGAAGTACGCGCCATATTCCCAGAGGCCCGTATCGCCCGTATGGACCTAGATACCACCCGCACCCGTCAGGCTTACGAACGTATTATCAGTGACTTCTCCGCTGGGCGCACCAACATCCTTATCGGCACACAGATGATCTCCAAGGGGCTCGACTTCGACCGTGTATCCGTGGTGGGTATCCTCAATGCCGACACAATGCTCAATTATCCTGACTTCCGTGCCTACGAGCATGCCTTTATGATGATGTCGCAGGTCAGTGGTCGTGCTGGTCGAAAAGGCCGTCGCGGACTGGTCATCCTCCAGACAAAGTGCCCGGATCTTCCTGTCATCCAACAGGTTGTGGACAATGATTATACTGCATTCTTCCGCAGCCTTATGGCAGAGCGTCGTGAGTATCGCTATCCGCCTTTTACCCGTCTTATCTATATATACTTGAAGCATCGCAGTGAAAGTCTCGTCGATACCGCTAGCCACGAAATGGGAAGTCGTCTGCGTCAGTGGTTCGGAGCCCGTGTCCTTGGCCCGGACCGTCCTGCAGTCGCTAAGGTGAAATCGCTTGCTATCCGCAAACTCCTGCTCAAGATAGAGCCAGGCCTCGACCTTCCTGCCGTTCGCAAATACTTAGCGCTTGCCCAGCAGCAGATGCAGCAAGACAAGCGCTATGCCTCCCTCCAGATCTACTTCGACGTAGATCCTTTATGATAATTGATTAAAAATTCAGTTCGCAGTTGACGCCGAACACACGGTTGGTACGGGTGAAGGAGTCGCTGATGCGGGGTGATACGGAGGTGACGCGATCGTAATCCTCGTAGTTCGTCTGGAAATAGCCGGCACCAATCTGCACGTTCTCGCTGACGCGGTATTTACATCCGAAGCCGATGCTGCTGGAGTTGACCACAAACGACATATCGTTCATATAGGCATCGGTAAGCTGATAGCGTGTGACCTGCACGCCGGCAGAAATAGTGAAACGATCGGTGACATCCCACTCGGCACCGCCGAGGTACTCGTTCGTACCACCGTCGAGCAGCTTCTGGGTGTCGTTATACCAATGGGCCTTGGTGTCGAAGAAATGGTGATAGCCGAGGTTGACGCGGACACCGTCGATGATGTTCCACATGGCTCCGACGGCAAGCTGGGCAGGTGAGTCCTCATCGACCTTCTCTCCATCGCGGAATTTGTTTACGGCAGGAATCTCGCTAGCCTCATTGACGGTAGACTCGTTCTCCATGCGGATTTGTGTCTTCGCCTCATACTTTACGGCGAAGTTGAAGGGCCCCACGCGGTAGTCGACGCCGATGACGGGAGCGACACCCATACCCTCCTGGTTACAGAGCAGGTTCACACCCTGAGAGTACTTCTGCAGGCCGTTGAGACTCTGCTTTGTGCCCTCGAGCTGTGCAAGCTGTGTCACGAGTTCTGCGGGAGGCTCGACACCTGCAGCCTGATACTGGGCAATACCCTCCTGCACTTGAGCGATGCCGTTGTCAACGACAGTAGAAGCACCCGTGAGGAAGCTGCCGAAGTCTACGTAGCCGCCAGCGGTGTTCACCATGATGTTGCTGATTTTGGCTTTATAAGTGGCAGTGCCGTAGAGCAGACGCAGACCGCCGTAGACGGAGAGGTTTGGCAGGATCTTGTAGGCGGCACCGAGCTGGAAGCCGAAGTAATAGCTACGGCCTTGCATATAGCCGTCCATATCGTAACCCGTGGCGCCGAGGGGCTGCAGTTGATAGGCTATGTTTCCGACGACGCTCTCGAAAGAGCCGAGACCGTCGGAAAACTCGCACTTACCACCGCCTCCAGGTACGGAGACGTTGAGCTGTATGCTCCAGTTGCCCTTGTTATAGGCACCTTGCAGTGAGGGGATGAAAGGTGCGTCAGCCACACCCTCGAAGGTCTTCATGGCCTGTCCGTGATTCTTGCGGCCTAGAGCGAAGACGGGGTTCTCGCTTTGGATAGTACGCGTCTGGTGGGCAAACTGCCAGTTGAAAGCAATGTGCAATCCCTCTGGCATAAAGGCGACACCGGCGGGGTTGGAATAGACTCCGTCGAGACCGATGGCCGCATCGCGGGCAGGGTTACGGAGGAAATCAATACTCTGATTCGTGTTGGTTAAGATGCCACCTGCTGTGGCGTTGGTTGCTACAGCCAGCATCACGCCGGCAAGCATTGTCTTGAAACTTTTCATATCCTTAAACATCTTTTACGAAAATCGGCTGCAAAGGTATATAGAATGTTTAAAAATGTGATGTTTGCGCACACAAAGTTAACAAGGTTTAACAATAATTGCACAGAAATATGCACAAATGTGCAGTTTTGTGCAGTTTTTGCACAAAAACAACGCAGAATGTGCAAGTGGAGTTTAGCCTTATTTCTTCAACTCAGGATAGGAAAGACGGGTGTGATAGATCATCTTGAGTTTCTCAATAAGAACCGTCTTGGCGTAGGCAATGTCGCGGAAGGTGATGGGGCACTCCTTGAAATAGCCTTCTGCCACCTGGGTGTCGATAAGTCGGTTGACGAGTTCGCGGATGGTCTTCTCCGTGTAGTCGGGGAGTGAACGGGAGGCTGCCTCGACAGTATCGGCCATCATAAGGATAGCCTGTTCTTTGGTAAAGGGGTTGGGACCTGGATAGGTGAACAACAGTTCGTCGACATCATCGTTGGGATGGGCGTTCTTGTATTGTACGTAGAAGAATTTCGCCTTACCCTGTCCGTGGTGGGTTGAGATGAAGTCCTTGATAACGTTGGGCAGATCGTATTTCTCTGCCATCTTGATGCCCTCGGTGACGTGGCTTATGATCATCTGGGCGCTATCTATGGAACCCATCTTCTCGTGGGGATTAACACCAGACTGGTTCTCTGTGAAATAGATGGGATTGGAGATTTTTCCGATATCGTGGTAAAGGGCACCCGTACGGACGAGCTGGCTCTTGGCATCGATCTTACGGGCAATCTCGGCAGCGAGGTTGCCAACCTGGATGGAGTGCTGGAAGGTGCCTGGCGCCACCTCGCTCATCTTGCGCAGCAACTCCTTATTCATGTCGGAGAGTTCGATGAGGGTGATGTTCGACGTAAAGCCAAAGGCCTTCTCGATGAGATAAAGCAAGGGGTAGGAGCAGAAGAGCAACATGCCGTTGATGGCGATATAGTTGTATTCGCTGTAACTGATTCGTCTGAGGTCGCTGGTACGTATCCAGTCGAGGGAGAGGTTGGTCAGTCCCATGCCGACGGTGATGAGGACAGCCGTCCAGAAGAGTTGCGAACGGCTGGATAGTTCGCGAAGGGAGAATATGGCTATTAAGCCAGCAACAGTCTCAACAGCGATGAACTCCAGAGGATGCTGGAGGGCACAGGCGCAGATGAGGACTGTCGTCAAGTGGGCCATGAAGGCGGTGCGGGAGTCCATGAACACCCGGACGAAGATAGGCACCATGGCGAAGGGTACCATATAAATATGAAGTACGCTGTGGCTGACCATCAGACAGGCGATGGCGGCGAAGATGATGATGAGGGCGTAGAGCATAGCCGATGAGCGTGCCTTCTCGAAATAGTCCTTGCGGAAAAGGGATAGGAAGACGGTGAAGCAGGTGATAATGATTGCGACATAGAGGATCTGTCCAAGGATGGTTAGTGAGAGTCGCGGGTCGTTCTCATGCTTGCGTTCCGTCTCTTTCTTGTACGACATCAGGATGTTGTAGGTCTTTGTGTCGATGATATCACCGCGGTCGATGATTTTCTGGCCGCGTTGCACAAGTCCTGTAGCCAACGGAATACTGTTATGGAGTTCGTTGAGGCTCGCCTCACTGCGCTCTTTGTCGTAGGTGAGGTTTGGTTTCAGATAGTCATTGAGGTTACACTTCTTCAAGATGTCGCGGTGTTCGGCCAGAGTATGGTCAATGAAAATCTTTTCGTAAGCAGAGACGACGGAGTTGACTTCCGTGATCGGCATACTGGTGGCGTTCTTGCCGTCAATGATGCGGATGAGGCGTGTGGTGTCCTGATGTAGGTCTGTGTATTCCGAACTGTTCATAATGCCTGTGGCATAGAGGTCTCGCAGACGGTTGGCGATAATGCTCAGGAAGTCATTATCGAGGCCTGGGATGCCGTTGGAGTAATCTTTGTAGAACTGCCGTATCTCATTACCTGAGACCTCCTTGTTGATAAGGTAATAGGGCTCGTAGAGTTTCATGAGGCTGTCGCGCTCTTTGCTGATGACTTCATCGCTTTTGTAGATGGGGAAGTCGAAGGGTGCACTGAGGTCGGAGTAGACCCAGGGCCGTCCTTTCTCAACATTGAAACTGAATTCGTTGGAGCGTGGCATTAGCCATGCGATGATGGCAACGGTGCCTATGATAAGTGCGGCACGGATGAGGAAATCGCGCCACGTGAGATCGTTCTTGATGTCGAAACTGCTCATTTGGTATAGTCTGTTATGGATGGTTAGACAACATTTTCGCTGCAAAGATACAAATTTTTCTCTTTTCACTCGTCACTTTTAACTTTATTTCGTACCTTTGCAGTCAAATAACGATAATACAATGTCAGAAAGAACTGTAAGAGTGAGATTCGCACCCAGTCCTACGGGTGCTCTCCATATCGGTGGTGTGCGCACTGCCTTGTATAACTATTTGTTTGCGCGTCAGCATGGTGGTCAACTCGTGTTCCGTATCGAGGACACTGATTCTAACCGTTTTGTGCCAGGCGCTGAGGAGTATATTTTGGAGTCATTCAAGTGGCTGGGTATCCAGTTTGACGAGGGTGTGAGCTTCGGTGGTGACAAAGGTCCCTACCGTCAGAGTGAGCGTCGCGATATATATAAGAAATATGTGCAGCAGCTGCTGGATGCCGGTAAGGCGTATGTCGCCTTTGACACCCCAGAGGAACTGGAGGCGAAGCGCGCCGAGATCCAAAATTTCCAATACGACTGTCACACCCGTGGTATGATGCGTAACTCGCTGACACTGCCGAAGGAGGAGGTGGAACAGCTGATAGCTGACGGTAAGCAGTATGTAGTGCGTTTTAAGATAGAAGGTGGACAGGAGGTCCTCGTCAACGACCTCATTCGTGGTGAAGTGCGTGTGAAGACGGACATCCTCGACGATAAGGTGCTCTTCAAGAGTGCAGACCAACTGCCGACATACCATTTGGCGAATATCGTGGACGACCATCTGATGGAGATCTCACATGTGATCCGAGGTGAAGAGTGGTTGCCGAGTGCACCACTGCATGTGCTTTTGTATCAGGCTTTTGGCTGGGAGGATACGATGCCACAGTTTGCCCATCTGCCGCTGTTGCTGAAGCCAGACGGCAAGGGTAAGCTCTCTAAGCGTGACGGCGACCGTTTGGGATTTCCTGTATTCCCATTGGAATGGAAGGATCCGAAGACGGGCGAGACATCTCGTGGCTATCGTGAGGACGGCTACTTCCCTGAGGCAGTCATTAATTTCTTGGCGCTGCTGGGTTGGAATCCTGGTACAGAGCAGGAAATCTTCTCGTTGGATGAGCTCGTGCCGTTGTTCGATATCTCCAAATGCTCTAAGGCGGGTGCGAAGTTCGCTTACGACAAGGGCATCTGGTTCAACCATGAGTATATCTTGAAGAAGTCGAATGAGGAGATTGCCGCCCTCTTCGAGCCGATTGTGAAGGAACATTGTCCGCAGGAGACCTCCGAGCGTGTGCTCCAGGTGACGGCGATGATGAAAGACCGTGTGTCGTTTGTCAAGGAATTGTGGCCCCTGTGCTCGTTCTTCTTCGAGGCGCCCACAGAGTATGACGAGAAGACGGTAAAGAAGCGCTGGAAGGAAGACTCTGCACAGCAACTCACAGAACTCATAGGTGTGTTGGAAGGTATCGACGACTTCTCGTTAGAGAACCAGGAACAGATTGTTCATGCGTGGATAGAGCAGAAGGAATATAAGCTGGGTAACATTATGAATGCTTGGCGTTTGGCACTCGTGGGTGAGGGTAAGGGTCCTGGTATGTTCGATATCTCTGCCTTCCTGGGCAAGGAGGAAACCATCCGTCGCACAAAGCGCGCTATCGATGTGTTGGGCTGATGTATAACGTCATCATATATCTCTACCTCTTGGGTGTGGCGATTTATAGTCGCTTCAACGAGAAGGTGCGCAAGATGTGGCGAGGCGAGAGAGAGGCTTTCCACATCCTGAAAGAGAAGGTGGATCCTGAGGCAAAGTACGTGTGGTTCCATGCAGCTTCGTTGGGTGAGTTCGAGCAGGGTAGGCCACTGATGGAACAACTTCGTCGCGAGCATCCTGAATATAAGATTCTGCTGACGTTCTTCTCGCCTTCTGGTTATGAGGTACGAAAGAACTATGAAGGGGCAGACATTATTACCTATCTGCCGTTGGATACTATCATCAATGCCCGACGTTTTCTCCGTGCAGTACGACCTGTGATGGCTTACTTTATCAAGTATGAATTCTGGTACAACTATCTCCATATCCTCAAGCACCGTGGTGTGCCTGTATATAGTGTGTCGAGCATCTTCCGTCCTGATCAGGTGTTCTTTAAGTGGTATGGACGGCAGTACGGAAAGGTGCTGAACTGCTTCACGCATTTTTTCGTGCAGAATGAGGTGAGCAAGACGCTGTTGGCGAAGATCGGCATTACGGATGTCACCATCGTAGGCGATACACGCTTCGATCGTGTGTTGCAGATTAAGGAGGCTGCTAAGCAGTTGCCAATTGTGGAGGAGTTTGTTAAGGAGTCAGGAGTCAGGAGTCAGGAGTCAGTAGGACACTCTAAACCAAGGGTGTTCGTCGCAGGCAGCAGCTGGCCACCTGATGAGGAAATATTCATTAAGTATTTCAACCAGCATCCAGAGTGGAAGCTTATCATTGCTCCGCATGTCATCGGCGAGGATCATCTTCGCCAAATCGAGAAACTATTGGAAGGTCGCAAGGTCTTACGCTATACTGAAGCCGCAAAGTCTGCTTCAGACACATCTCTCACCTCTCACCTCTCTCCACTCACCTCTTATGACGTCCTCATCATCGACTGCTTCGGACTGTTGTCGAGCATTTATCGCTATGGCGATGTGGCATACGTCGGTGGCGGTTTTGGTGTAGGCATCCATAATCTGTTGGAGGCCGCCGTATGGAGTATACCTGTGTTCTTCGGCCCTAACAACCAGAAGTTCCAAGAGGCACAGGGTCTGAAGCAGAACGGTGGTTTGGAAATAACAGACTACGAGAGTTTCGCCTCGCAGATGGATCGTCTGGCAAAGGATGCCGATTATCTCAAGGCTCAAGGAAAACTTGCTGGCCGCTTTGTTGAGGGCCTGTCTGGTGCCACAGAGAAAGTGCTTTCGGCTACTCTTCGGTAACCTTCATATTTAGCATTCCCTTATTACTGATGACTCCCAGCTTCTCCAGATAGTTGGTGAGCATAACGGAGGTCTGTATGTTCAGGGAGTGGCCTGGGTTACTGATGTACGACTTGCAGGCGCTTTGCATATAGCTGTTAGTCACCACCTTGTAGGTCTTTCGCATATCAAAATCCTTCCCGTCTAGGGTTTTCAGGCGGATACTTTTCAGCCGGTCTTTATGCTTGTCGTCCTTATCGACGGTTACCTCGCAGATGGCACCAGCTACGCGAGGCAGATGATAGAGTGAGCCGCGACTGTAGGTCGTCAGGATCTTCATGATCTCCTCACCAGTCAGCATCAGTTCTACGGCCTCGTTATAGAAGGGATCCATCGAGAGGACATCCTGCATCGTGATGTCTCCAGCAGCCAGGGAGTCGAGACGCACACCGCCGTTGTTTACGATGCTGAGGTCTGCCTGTCCTTCGTGGAGGAAAGCGTCGCACATCAGATAGTTTAGCTCTTCTTTTGTCTTGAAAGCAGACTCGGTTCTGCCCACTACGCGCTTGAACATCGGGTTGTTGCTGAAATAATCCACCATCACCTCCACCATCCTGTTCTTGTTGGGGAAGGATTTTATGTCGATGTATTCTGCCGTTTTTCCCTTGAGTTTCCCATTGTTGAAGGTCAGCGTGATGTGTGTCGCCTTCTGCAGCTTGTTCTTGTTTTGGGTGATGAGCACGCCGTTGTGCAGCGGTTCTTCTGCCGTCAGTTGGGTATGGGTGTGCCCGCCGATGATCAGGTCGAGCCAAGGATTGTTCTGAGCCACCTCTTTGTCATCCTCATAGCCGAGGTGTGAGAGCAGGATGGTGGCATCGCACTGGTGACTGAAGCTGCGATAATGTTTGATGACTTTCATCGGGTTGGCGAAGCGGATGCCCTTCAGATTGTCTGGATGCGTATCGGGCCGTCCTTGTGAGTTGACTTGTATGAGGCCGATGATGCCAATCTTGATGCCGTCAAAATCGTAGACCTTTGTAGGAACGATGTGCAGGCCAGTCTCTTCTGAGGGGTAGATATTCGCACAGATATAGCTAAAGGCGGAGTAAGCCATCAGCGGCGGCAGGGAGCCTACGTCGAACTCGTGGTTGCCCAGTGTCGTGGCGTCGAAGCCCACTTGGTTCATCAGACTCACCATCGGGTAGGAGGAGATTCGGAACATGTCGTTCTTTGGATTGCCCGTGCGGTTGTCGCCTGCAGAGAGTATCAGCATCGAGGGATAGAGTGCCCGCAGGCTGTCGGCAATGGCAGCCAGTTGAGGAAATGCCTCTATGGCGGCGTGCATGTCGTTCACTGCTAAGATATGGACTTCACGCTTCTGTCCAAATACGGTTGAGGTAATGAGTAATACCAACCCTAAGAGGTATGTTCGCCTTGTCTTCATACGCAAAAATTCTTAATTGAACTGCAAAGATACGAAAAATTTGTGAACTAATACAAGTTTTTTGTGCTTTTCTTTTTAATTTTGCGCCCACAATACTCAAAATATGCGATTTATGTGGATGTTTCTCTTCATGATATTGCCGCTGCTGGCAGTCATTTATATCGGTTGGCACGTGTGGGCCATCCTCCCCTTTTCGCGGATATGGAAGATGGTCGCTGTGCTGTTGATGGCTAGTTGTTTCCTGCTGTTCTTCTTTGGATTGAGAAGACAGACGGACAACTATTCGCTGCCTGTGGCGCAGGTGATGTATGAGGTGGGTACCTCGTCGATCTTCATCATGCTTTATCTGGTGATCATCTTCCTGGTGCTCGATATGGGAAGGCTAGTGCATCTTGTACCTCGCTCCCTGCTCTTCAACAATTGGCAGATGGCTGTGGGCATCGTTGTGTTCCTGTTTGTCGTTTTCCTCTATGGCAACATCCATTATTATAATAAGGTACGCGTACCACTCGAACTGACTTCTTCAAAACCGCTGCCAAAAGATTATAAGGTGGTGATGGTGTCTGATCTGCATTTGGGCTATCATAATCCTCGAAAGGAATTGGCGCGATGGGTGGATATGATGAATGCGGAGAAGCCGGACTTCATACTGATTGCGGGTGATCTCATTGACGGCAGCATCCGTCCCTTAAAAGAAGAACGTATGGCTGAGGAGTTTCATAGGCTCACGGCACCTGTCTATGCCTGCCTGGGCAATCATGAGCATTTTGGCGGCGATGCCAACGCCCGTCAGTTCTATAAGGATGCGGGCATCCATCTGCTGATAGATGAGGCTGCCGTGATAGACAGCGCGATAGTCGTCATAGGCCGTGATGACCGTTCAAGCCGCCATCGCAAGAGCGTAGAGGATTTGATGAAGTCTGCCACTTCTCATATCTCTCACCTCTCACCTCTTACCTCTCACCTCTATACGATAGTCCTCGACCATCAGCCCTACGACCTTGATAAAGCTGAGGCGGCAGGTGTCGACTTCCAACTAAGCGGCCACACCCATCGTGGACAGGTATGGCCGATCTCTTGGATTACGGATGCTATCTATGAGTGCTCGTGGGGCTCACATCAGCGTGGCAACACTCACTTCTATATCTCTTCTGGTCTTGGCCTCTGGGGTGGAAAGTTCCGCATAGGCACTCAATCAGAGTACGTCGTCGCCACCATACATTAGAATTCAAGGACCAGACTCTGGCGGGGCTTGAGTTCCAAGTCTTTTGACAGGTCGTAGAAGCGGCCGGTGAGGATATCCTTGGCCTTGGCGGTATTGCCGATGACTTCTGCATAGCGCTCCACTTCCATCGTAGTGGGCTTTGATGTGCCGTTGAGGATGGTGAGTGCTGTCTTGCCCTTGTATTGACGGGCGATGACGTAGACACCCTTGTAGGGGATGAACTGTGTCTGCGATCCCTTCGTGATCACATCGTTGTTCTGACGCCAATGCAGCAGACGGCTGGTCCACGTGAACATACTCTGCTCAGCCTTTGTGCGACCTTCCTTCGTGAAGGCATTATGATCGTCGCCAGGGAATCCGCCAGGGAAGTCCTTGCGAACGTTGCCGTCCGTCACCTCCTTTGTGCCATTCATCAGCACCTCTGTACCATAGTAGAGCTGTGGGATGCGGTTCACCGTCAGCAGCAGGGCGAGAGCCTGCTTCAGGGCGAGTGTGTCCTTGCCGTTTCCCAAGAATCGGTCTGTGTCGTGATTCTCGATGAAGGCCATCACACTTGAAGGATTCGGATAGAGATAGTCATAGACGAACGAATTATAGAGGCGGTTCAGACCGTTCCACCACGCATCAGTCTCTTCGTATTTGGCCTGATTCAGCTTGTCGAAGAACGAGAAGTCCATCACGGTCTTCAAGAAAGAGTTGTGGCCTGTGAGCTTGGAACCCTTCTGCCAGGCGGCTGTATAAGCAGGCTCCGTCACCCATGTCTCGCCAACGGTATTGAAGTTAGGATACTCCTCGTCAAGTTCTTTCATCCACTGTGCCATCGCATCGGCGTAGGCATAGGGATAGGTATCCATGCGGATACCGTCGATGCCCACGGTCTCTATCCACCACATGGAGTTCTGGATGAGGTAGCGCATCAGGTGCGGGTTGTGCTGGTTCAGATCAGGCATCGAGGGCACGAACCATCCCTCGACGGTCTCCTTCATATCCACCTTTGAGGCGTATGGATCCACCACAGGAGTGAGTTTGTACGATGTCTGCAGATAGGCACTCTTCGCAGGCTCAGAACCATCGGCATTGGCGGTGAAACCAGTTATCGGGTCCCGTCCGCTTTGCTTCTCCGTGAGCCATTCGGGGGTGTTCAGCCAGTCCTTTGTAGGCATGTCCTTCGTCCAGGGGTGCTCATAGCCGCTGTGGTTGAAGATCATGTCCATCACCACCTTCAGGCCTTTCTGATGGGCTTCGTCGCAGAGGCGCTTATAGTCCTCGTTGCTGCCGAAACGGGGATCCACCTTATAATAGTTCGTGGTGGCATAGCCGTGATAAGTCGAGTAGCCGTTCTTTGAGTCCGGCGAGTCATTCTCCAAGACGGGTGTCAGCCAGAGGGCCGTCACGCCAAGTTCCTTGAAATATTCCAGATGCTCACGGATACCGTTCAGATCGCCACCGTGACGCAATGAGGGCTTCGTGCGATCCTCTTTGTAATTGCGCATGCCTGCCACCTGTGTAGGATGGTTCGCTCCCTGTGCAAAGCGGTCTGGCATCAGCATATAGAGTACGTCGGCATTGGTGAATCCCATTCGCTTGTCACCGCTCATCTCGCGAGCCTTCAGCTGATACTGCACCTTTTCACCTTTCTTACCCTTCACCTTTCCACCTTTAAAAGTGAGCGTCATCGTGCCTGGCTGAGCCTCGCGCACGTTCATATATAATAATAGGTAGTTGGGAGAGTCGAGGCGTACGAGGCTGTCGATCCTGACGCCAGGATAGTCCGTCGTCACCTCAGCCACATCGCGGATGCCCTGCCCGTAGACCATCAGCTGCACCTGAGGATTCTTCATCCCCACGTACCAGTCCGTCGGCTCAATCCGTTCCACCACTGTCTTTTTCGCTCCACTCATTGTCAATACGTTTGCCAGCACGAATGCGGCCATTAATAAAATCCTTTGCATAACTAGTCTTTAGTTTATTCTCTAACTGTTGGCAAAGTTACGAATAATTATCCATTATCCATTATCAATTATCCATTTTTTCCCCTTTCCCTTGCAAAAACGATTGCACAAGCCCGCCAAATTATTGATAATGTATGTTAAAGAAGAGTAAATAATCGGATTCTAGGGTAGTCTTTTGACTTCTCACTGGTTTATCTATTGGAGGGTGCTCACAGATCAGAGTCTCTCGAACGAATCAATATCAGTAATTACATAAAATGAATAAGGTTATGAAGAAAAGTACACTTTCAATCATGATGCTGCTATTGTCAGCATGGAGTCAGGATGCTTCGGCGCAGTTGGCAGACGGCTTTTATCACATCAAGAACGTCGCCACAGGGCGCTATATCAGCATCAACGACACGGATCCCGGCAATTACAAGGTGTCGTCTGGGGATGTCAATATGGGTGGTATGAGGACATATCTCAACTATGATAGCGTGGCCATCAGCCCGTCGTGTGTCATTTTCGTGAGGCGTCTTGACAATGGGAAATATGACCTTTGCGGACAAGGTTCCAGCCTGTATGCGATGACGTCAGAGAGACTTGGTGTTGACATCACTCCTCAAGGTGGCGCCAATAAGATCTCCGGAACGGCTAAAGGCATCACGAAGATACTCTCTGACGGGTCGCCCAGCCAGAAAGACAGTTGGCTGATGAACCGTCTGGACTATACTCAGGCCTGGCAGTTCATTCCCATCAATACCTCTGACGAGTATATCGGCATTAAGCCTGACTTCAGGACAGCCGACGGCATTTATTATGGTACCATCTATGCTGGTTTCAACTTTAGGCTAGTATCAGAAGGTATGGCGGCTTTCTACGTCAGTAACGCTGAAGGTGCCGGATTCACGATGAGACAGATCGATGGCGATGTTGTCCCTGCTGGTACGCCAGTCATCATCAGGTGTAACTCTGCGAAACCTGAGGAGAATAAGATCGAGCCAGTTATAGGAGGCTATGCATTTGAACAAGCCAATTGGCTGGGTGGAGTCTACTGTTCTCTGAGTGTGGCAGGGCATCGTAACACCACTTTCTTCGACAATATGACGATGCGTATCCTTGGCCTGAATGACAAAGGAAAACTGGCCTTTATCGCAAATCCTCCTGCTGGCCGATTATATAAAGACCTGTTTCTGATGGCTAACAAGGCCTATCTGAAAGTGAATCCCAGCGATGCAGATGTGATGACGATTGACGGCTACACCTCTGATGTCGTCAACAAAATCAAAGCCGCCGATAAAGCACAAACAGGCATTTATACGCTGACAGGCATCCGAGTCCCCGATGGGGCTGTCCTCCGTCCAGGCATCTATATCCAGAACGGCAAGAAGCGTATCATTCGTTGAGTTAAGGCTAAAAAACGATTGTACAAGTCCGAAATCTGACACTGTCATTTGTCATAATTGTCAGATTTCTATCCAAATCCTTGGAAGTTTCAGATATATTGCTTATATTTGCACTCGATAAACGAATAAAGCGATGTTGGTACTTCAAGATTGCATTGAAAAGTTGTCTGCTTTCAAGCATGAGTTTGGCAGACAATTCGGTATCACAAAGCTCGGTATCTTTGGCTCTGTGGCTAGACAGGAGAATACTGAGGATAGTGATATCGATATTGTCGTGGAAGTTGAGAAGCCGACATTATCTCTCATGTATGAGTTAAAGGAGATGCTGAAATCTTTATTCAAGTGTGAGGTTGATCTTGTCAGATTCCGCTCCACCCTGCGTCCCCTGTTCAGGTCAAACATATTAAACGATGTTGTCTATGTCTGAAAGGGATTTGACCATAAAAGACAGACTGGAAGATATCCTTGAATCCATTGGCTTGATTGAGGAATGGAGTCAGGGAATGACGGAGTTACACGACTTTATGATTTCTCCAGGCAGAGTTATGGCCTTCAATGCTTGCGTCATGAGATTGCAGGTTATTGGAGAACATGTTGGAAAACTCCTGAAAGAGCAGAGCAAGCCTCTTGAGAGTTATACAGAGATTCCTTGGCAGGCCATTTATGGGATGCGCAATATCATTTCTCATGAGTATGGCAATGTTGACGAGACAATTGTGGTCTCTGTCATCAATGATGACTTGCCCAAGCTTAAGGCTGTAATCAAAGATCTTTTATCCAAATATAAATAATGTCGAACTCTAAAAACAAATAGATTATGGTGACATAACAAAGACAAAGAAAAAAATATACGTTGAAGCGTCCACTGAATCTTGTTATTCGAAATTCGCCAAAATTTCAAAGATTGTTTCAAGAGAAAGTAGACGGTTCGCGCCTGATGGCGTGGGCCTTTACTCGTTTGGGAAACAATAGGTGTTTGGCGATACCTCGAATAACGTAAGCGAAGTAAATTGCTCACGTTTTCTTTTTGTCAATATTTATAAGCGTAAATATGATTTCCCTATCTGTCTATGTTTCAATTAATTGAAATCTAAGAAACCAACAAAAATGAAAAAAAGAGAAGTATCAATCGGAAGATCAAATTCTTGTGACATCTGTCTGAATCAGAGTTGTGAATATGCTAGTACCTATCATGGCACTATTTATTGTGAGGGGGACAGATTCTTTTACAAAGATACGAGCACAAACGGAACGATCGTCAACAATAAGTTTATTCACAGGATGACTGTTCAGATTGAGCGAGGAGATGAAATATTGATTGCAGGTAAATATCTTGTTAGATGGAGCCAAATAGAATCTTGCATAAATTCTTCCGAAATTCCATTCAAAAGAACTAAGTTGAATAATTCTTTTTTCAATGATTGCGAAAACAAACAAAGCCCCAAATATTTTTCCAATTTCAACCTGTTCCCTATATATGTGTGTATATTTGTTTTTATTGGAATCATTGCTTATCTAACATCAAAGATTGATAACGAATTGAACGAGAAAAGCAAGCCCCAAAATATAGTAGGAAAGGAAGCAAAACTTAAAAAGAGTAATGATTATATAGAAGATTCTTTAAGAAAGGCAGTTGCTGAAGGAAAGAAACATTTACCGGTAAGATATGATGATTTTTTATTCTCTGATATAATTCTTAATAATGACGCTGTAATTTTTTTGTATTTAATAGACGATGATAAGTATAACTTCTATTTTGATAGGATATCTGCTAAACAACTTGAACTTATTAAAGAAGAAATAATTAAGAATGCTTTTGAATCAAAAAAAGACGTTAAACAATTTGTTTCTTATTGTGTAGCATCTCATAGACTTATCATATATAGAATAAAATCGAGGAAATTCAAGATGAAACAAATAGACATAAAATTCGATCACAAAGAATTCTGGCATCGTTTGTCTAATTATGAAAATTATGGAAGAGCTTATTGACTCAATTACTAAATGGTAAATACAATGAATATTTTGTGTCGTTACCAATCCTGTTAATTCAAAAGAATCTACTTAGAACTATTCTTTTATTACAGAAATACTTTTATCAAAGATATGGGAAAAAGAGAATTATCAATCGGAAGATCAAAATCGTGTGACATCTGTCTGAGTCAGAGTTGTGATTATGCTAGTAACTATCATTCCACAATTTATTGTGAAGGTAACCGGTTGTTGTACAAGGATACGAGTACAAACGGAACGTTTATAAATAATAAGTTTGTTCACAAAATGACCGTTCAAATTGAACGTGGTGACTATATCTTGATAGCAGGCAAATACCATGTTAGTTGGAGCCAAATAGATTCATGTTTAAATCAAAGTGAAGCCATGCCCTTGTTCAGAAGATTTGTTGGCAGTATGATAGACAAGGTGTTTATTCTTGTAGCTTTCGTATTAATCTTTATTGCTATCGATCCTTATGGCTCTGCAGGAAAGCTTGGTACTTATAGAGGGATGATGAACGCTTCTCCTGTGAATTATGAATATATTGACAGGGCAGCAATGAATAGATATGACACATACAAGAATAGCATTCGACAGTACCATCAAGATGAAGTTCCTATTGATCGCCCTCATATAGGTTCAATGCTGGAATTGGATTTAAGTATAACCTTTTCCTTTAACTTCCTCAATTTGCTATATTATATCTTGTTTGAAGCAATTATTTCGGCGTCTTTGGGAAAACGAATGCTGGGTGGTTTGTTGCTGGACAGTTCAAATGCTCAGATAGGCCTTGGGAAAGTATTGTTACGTGCTTTATGTGGAGGCGCATTAATGTCAATAATAGTATTCCTCTTCCGTTTTGTCATGTTGTTGAACTGTTATATAGTAATTGTGGTTTTCTTTTTAATATTAGATATACCAGTATTATTCTTGAACCGGTCTTTAATAGATATTGTAACAGGAACGAATTATGCAAAACGATAGTTGGATGTGATTATTTCCTATCTTTGACCTAAAATAGTGAAAGTAATGCCAAAATAATTATGGAAGCAGTATTAACAAGGCCAGAGCATGATATTCCCTCCCGCAAGGCAAGGATTATTAGGTGGCCTGTCGCTTCACCTTCAGATGCAGAACTGGAGGCAAGGTTCGCTAATCTTAAAACGGCTCAGTAAACAGGCAGTGATTCCGAGTGGCAAGATAATATTGAAGCCATTTCTGACAAGAACTTTAAACCCATAGAGAAATGGTTGTAAACAAATACACATGTTGTGACTTATTATCTGACTGACGAGGTGATTCAATCGTTATGAATTATTACGCTGGCCTGAATCATGACGGAGAGGTTGATGTAGCGTTACCTAATTGCAGGGGGACGGTTCTTCTTGTTACGCATGAGTTATGATTTGAGCAGCCATTCCATACAGATTTTTTTCCTACATTCCGCTGATTATAAACCCTTATTTCTGTGATTATCTAAACTTCGTACTGACGTTATGAAAGCTTCCTGTTGCGATTATCAAGGCTTCGTGTTCTGAACGACAAGCATAGTCTTGCCAAACAGGTTACGGTTACAAGTGTAACCATGTGCCCTTTTTCTTGGAGATCATATTGAAATTAGTTTACAAGTTGAGAAGGCAAGGAGAAGACGCGGACTTTAGATAGTTCAAACTGGGAGTTTGCAGCAACTAAACTCCCAGTTTGCTTACTGTAAAGTCCTGTTTTCCTTAGTTCAAAACAAGACTTTTGCAACTGCTTGTGTATCAGGCGGATGCAAAAGCATTGGGTTGAAGTGTCTTATTATGAATTTTATTGACAAAAGTATGTGGTTTATTGCCTGGAGGTTACATGGTTACACTTGTAACCGTAACCAATTTAAGTGTACGCAGAGGAGAAATAACTGATTTTTCCATCATCTCTCCCTTCTCATGAGCAAATGCCCTTTATTTGAAGGGGTTTCGAGAAATTCATCTCTCCCGCCATCTCTCCCGCCATCTCTCCCATATCCCTCCCTTCATCTCTCCCATCACCCCTCCCATAGTGTCTCCTTCAAGATTCGTTAGCCGCATACTCTATTATAAATAATGTGGAATCGCGTAAAAGTTTAAGGATAAACGTAAAATAATTAGGAAAACATTTGCAAATCAGCAAAAAATGTTGTACCTTTGTAGGCTGAAATAGCGAAGTCGCAAGAAGCGGCTCGCAGTCTGAAAAAACACGCTGTGGAAAGCGCGTAATATTGCTACAGATGACTGCCCAAAGGAGCAGAGATTAACGTTTCTGATATTATATTGCTATGGTGAAAAATGAACTAATGGCTGTCGAGACTCCAGGAGCCTCGCAGCAGGGGACGCTCGCCATCGAGCTGTTCCTCATGGAGAACTACCGCTTCCGCAGAAACATCCTCAACGGAAAGGTAGAATTTGCAATCTTGCCGAAGGCTGCCAAGACGGCCGAAGGCAATACTGCCGGATCATCCGACAGTCTCTCGTGCGGCTTCGATGAAGCCAATTTGGAATTCAGGACGCTGACACCAGCGGCTCTGAACAGTATCGTGATTCGTGCCAAGCGCGAGGAGGTGCTGGAGAAGGGCAGTCCGAAGTCAGAGATTAAGGACTATGTGGAATCAGAGGAAGTGCCTGAGTTCAATCCGATCCAGGTGTTCCTTGATGGTCTGCCTGTCTGGGACGGTCAGAACCACATCGCCCGTGTCTTCAGCCGTATCCCAGGCATCAGTTCCGAACAGCTGAACTATCTCACCATCTGGCTTCGCTCAGCCGTAGCCCATTGGATGCAGATGGATATGCTGCACGGTAATGAGTGTGTGCCTACGTTGATTGGTATGCAGGGCTGTGGAAAGACCGTTTTCGTCAGAAGGCTGCTGCCTCCGCATCTGCGAGAGTATTTCCTCGGACACCTGAACTTGGCGAACAAGTTCGACAAGGAGATGGCTCTGACGAACAACCTCCTCGTCAACCTCGACGAGCTGGATGCCATCCGTCCCCCCCAGCAGGCATCGTTGAAGCAGGCGCTGTCAGTAAACAAGGTGAACAGTCGTCCTATCTTCGGACGCACTCAGGAGGATCGCCCTCGATTTGCCTCATTCGTGGCGACTACGAACAACCATCATCCCTTGCAGGATTCGACAGGCAGCCGTCGCTACATCTGCATCCGTATCCCTGACGGCCAGCTGATTGACAATACGGGCGAGATCGACTATGGTCAGCTGTATGCCCAGGTGGTGTATGAGTTGCAGGAGTTGAAGGCCCCTTATTGGTTCAACAACGAAGAGGTGATCCGCATCCAGCAGCTGAATCAGGAGTTTATGGAGCAGAAGGACATCGCGGAGATCATCATGGCTTGTTTCCGCAAGCCGAAAGAAGGTGAGGTTGTGAAGACGATGAACAGCACCGAGATGCTGAAGATCATCCAGAAGGAATATCCTTCCGTGAAGAATACTCATGGTACGAAGGTCAGCATTGGCACAGCAATGAAGGAGCTCAGCTTTGAGCACAAGGAACATTCGCACGTGGCCTATTACAAGGTTGTTCCGCTTCATACAGCCTGAGGCTGGGGAGGTCAGACGGGAGGTCTATGGGAGGTCTAAGGGAGGTCTCCAGACAAGACCTCCCGTCCTGAAACCCCGATAAACACAGGCATTTCCAAAGGATACGGGAGGTCTGACGGCTTTTTCGGCTTGCACTTCATTTATCAGGACTCAGTTGGTCCTGATTTTTTGATTTTGGCAACACGCATTTGTTAACAAATTTCATAATAAGACGTTTCTATTGGACGCTTTTGTGTCTGCCTGATATACAAGCAGTTACAAAGCCCCCGTTTTAAACTAAGGAAAACAGGACTTTGCAGTAAGTAAACTGGGAGTTTAGTTACTGCAAAGTCCCAGTTTGGACTATCTAAAGTCCGTTCTTTCTCCTTGCTTTCTAAACTTGTAAAACAATTTCAAACCAATCTCCAAAAAACATAGTCACATGTTTACTCTTGTAACCTTATCCTATTTGGCAAGACAACGCTTGTTGTTCGGAGCACGAAGCCTTCATAATCGCAACACGAACCTTTCATAATTCCAGCACGAAGCGTAGATAATCACAGCGGTGAACACGAATGAGAAAACTACTGTTGCAACTGTGCTTTGGGATTCTTAATATTTGTCGTTGCTTTTTCCGGCTCTTGTCACCATCAATGAATTAACGTGAAATTAACAAAAATAACATATTTTATGAATTCTTTGATTAGAGTCAATTAATTCCCGTGTACGGACACAATTATGCTCTTTTATGATGAGAAACTAACAAAAACGTCGTACCTTTGCACCGTCAAAAGACATTAAATATTTGAGCTTGTCCCGTTCAACGGGAAAGCGGCGTAAGCCAAAAGGGCTACGTTTAGGATAACATATTAATTAAAGTAGGGGCAAACAGGATAACAAATGAACACGCTGCCCCGAGTAAAGAAAAGAAAGGGTAAAAAGATGAAAAAGATGATTTTGACAATGGTAGCTATGCTGAGTATGACAGCAGCATTTGCAGAAGGTGAGAAAACAGCTGAAGTAAGCAATTTAGAGGCTTATGAGTTGAACATTAATATGAATAAGCTCTCTAAGGCATTGGGGCTGTATGATGACCAGAAGGAAGCCGTAGAGGAGATCCACCACACATTCGCAGCCGAGCTGAAGTTCGCAGCCGTGTATGGCAAAGAGGATCGAGACGCGATGGTGAAGCGTGCCATCTCGAACGATGTTAAATGGATGCGCTACATCCTCAACAAGTATCAGATGCGTACTTATCTGGAGCTTCTCAATGTCACTATGAAGAATCGTGGTCTCATCAAGTAGACTATAATTCTATGGTGTGAACCATAAACAGCAGGGCATTCTGCAGGACTACGGGACGGTTATGAGCAAAGAAAACCGTCCCTTCTTTTGTGGCCTTGACATCGCTGAGTATCTGGCCGTTGTAGGGATGGATGATGTGCGCCAGCGACTGGCCGGGATGCACACGACTACCTACATCGACCAAGCGAAGCAGAATGCCCGCATGACGTGCCTTGATGTGCTGTAGTGTTGACTCATCGATGAGCACGGACTCATAGGCTGAACCCGCTGAGTCGGTAGTGAGTATGCCCGTGCGACTCATCATACGCAAGATGGCATCAACGTTCTCGTCGCCAGCTGTCAGGTCGACTTGGCTGGTCTTGCCCGCATAGACAGAGAAGGCCTTGGTGTTCCAAAGTTGCCAGTTATAATTGAGCAGCGTGGTATCGAAGGGACGAGGCGGGTAGACCGTCACATAGCGCATACCGAACAGGCGGGCAGTCTCTACATCCTCATAGCCGGTCTTGAGCATACGGACGTGGGGGATGAAGTCGCCTGGCACGTAGTAGCTGGCCAGTTGGATGCCATACTCAAAACCATTCAGAGCCTCGAAGACAGCAGCTGCAATACGCTGCGTTGTCTCTCCATTGGCGTAACCTGGGAACATGCGATTGATGTCTGTATTGTCCATCGCCCAGAAACGGCGGCTGACGTTCATCGAGAAGGGGTTGCACGAGGGAATGACCAGTATGCTCTTGCCCTTGGCAATGCCTCCATGACGCTCAATGAAGCCCAAACTGTTCACTATCTGAGCACAGATATACTGCTGTTGCACCTCATCGCCTCTCATAGCTCCTACGATGGCCAGCGTTTTGGCTCCCTCCCCGAAACGGTAGCCGCGGATGCGAAAACTGTCGCGACAGGGCGACGTCATCTCAAAAATAGTCTCTTCTCTCATACTAGTTCTTCTGAATTAAAGATTCGGGCCATAAGTGATCCTTCGTATACTATAGGATAGGCTCGGATGGTGAACAGATAGCCGTTGACGGGTGATATGACTGTGCTGAGCACGCGTCCACGGAGTGGATCGACAATCTGGCCGATGGTCTGACCCTTGGTGACTGTAATGCCGCACTTAAGCTCGGTAAGGAATACTCCCGAGGTCTCGGCATTAAGAAATGTTACGCTATCGCCCTTACATACGATGGGCTGCTGTATGAGGGCTGGTACTTCGCCTCGCCACATGCCCATGTGTTTCATAAGGTGTAATATGCCTCCTACCAGCCTATGACACATTTTGTGGTTGATGCGCTGGCCTACCCCCATCTCTACTACCAGGCATGGTGTATCGGTGCTATTGAGCGAGTGGGCGAGTGTGGCCTCAAGTACGGTGGCGGCATCGTGCACCCATACGAAATCGGTGCCTAGGTGCTCAGCAAATGGTACAAGCCACTCTGCATCCTGTACGTTGATACGCACCTGTGGCGTTTCGCGCAAATAGAGATTGCTGGAGTGAATGTCAATTACCATGTCGGCTCCCTTGATGTCTTCGATGATGGCATGTGCGGTCTGCTCGGCCATGGTGCCTTGAGGATCGCCAGGAAAGATGCGGTTCATGTCGAGGTCGAAGTTTGGTATGCCTCGCTGGATGGTGTCGATACCAAGTGGATTGAGTGAAGGGTAGATCTCGAGTGTACCGACTAGCTGTTCAGGATGCTCGTTCATGATACGTGATAGTTCGTAGCACACCATCTGACCCTCTAACTCATCGCCGTGAGTGCCTGTGACAACGCAGAAGCGTAGCCCCTCTCTGCCATGATGAATCACATTCTTGCGGATGCGGAACTGCTCGTCTACGGGCAGTTCGGTAGATACAATAGTTTTTATCATAATTCTTGCAATGTTACGCTGATTTGTGTTTGCTGTACTGCTTGTCCGCTGAACATACCGCGGCTTACGGGACAGTCGGCAGAGTCGCGCCCGTGGGCTATCTTTACATATCCTTGCTGCAGCAGTGTACGATCGTGGGTGGGGTCGTAGCCCTGCCAATTATAGCCATCGAACACCTCAACCCAGGCATGGGTCTGTCCGGTACCTTCGAGGAACCCGTTAACGTAGCGGGCTGGCAAACCGTTGGCACGGCAGAAGGATATCATTAGGTGGGCATAGTCCTGGCATACACCGCATTGGCGGCTGAACGCTTCGGATGCAGGCGTTTCGACCGTAGTGGTCTCTGGCTCATAGGTCATAATTTCAAATACCCTATGACACAGTTGCCGCGCCTTCTCTGCAGGTGTTGCATCGGCATCGGTAATAGCAGCCTCTCGCATCGCATCGTTGAGTTGTGTGAGTTGTGAAGGCTGGCTATATAGGAACATGTTCTCGCCACGCTGCTTCTGGAAATATGTCTCGGTAGCCACTATACCGGTGCTGACGTAGGCGAACACTGTATGCGGCTCGCTGGCACCGCCAAAAAGAATGCGGTTGCCGAATGCATCGGTACCGGCATTCATCCAGTAGTCGGGCGAAACGATGATATGCTCCTGCTCGATGGTTTGGAAAGCGTTTGCCGCAGGCTGGCACCTAAGCATTACGGCATGGGCCGACACAGGCTCGCTGAAGGTCACGATGGTTTGATAGTTATATAAATACCTTTT